>Ga0209340_1000619_pt1 | contig 35212 bp, 33 predicted proteins | sample EPASupsiteSAE323_FD_187266 | JGI IMG/M metagenome (GOLD analysis project Ga0209340, IMG submission 187266) | Bioremediated contaminated groundwater from EPA Superfund site, New Mexico - Sample SAE3-23 (SPAdes) (version 2) | ecosystem: Environmental > Aquatic > Deep subsurface > Groundwater >... | reverse complement strand
GAGATCCTTAAACTGGACTGCCAACGGAGGCATACCGGTGGTCGGATTTGCGGAAAAGTCGGCATTAATCCCACCAGAGGGACCGACATTAATGTAGCCATTCCGGACTTTGGTACTGCTGCCGCCGGTCTGTGAACTGGCTGTAAGTTTTACATTGTACATGCCAGGTTTCTGGTAGATGTGGAGTGGATTGGCAACCATATCTGTTCCCCCGTCACCAAAGTCCCATGCCCACATCGTGGGTTTCCCTGAAGAGAGATCCTTAAACTGGACTGCCAACGGAGGCATACCGGTGGTCGGATTTGCGGAAAAGTCGGCATTAATCCCACCAGAGGGACCGACATTAATGTAGCCGTTCCGAACTTTGGTACTGCTGCCGCCTGTCTGTGAACTGGCTGTAAGTTTTACATTGTACATGCCAGGTTTCTGGTAGATGTGGAGTGGATTGGCAACCATATCTGTTTCCCCGTCGCCAAAGTCCCACGCCCACATCGTGGGTTTACCTGAAGAGAGATCCTTAAACTGGACTGTCAGCGGAATATTACCAGAGGTCGGATTTGCGGAGAAGTCGGCATTAATCCCGCTTGAAGGCCCCACTGTGATATAATTATCACGTTTCATTGTCTGTGAGCCTCCACTATCCCTGACTGTCAGTTTTACCGTGTAAGTCCCGGTTGTATAAACATGGACAGGGTTTGGTTCAGCTGATGTAGTACCATCCCCGAAGTCCCATGCATATGATGTTGGGGGTCCTAACGAGAGATCTTTAAACTTAACCTCAAGCGGTGCATTTCCTGAAAGAGGTGAAGCTTCAAACATTGCTACAGGCGGAGGAATATCACCGGTCACCGAGATATAATCAGGTTCAGTCTTTTTGTCTGATCCTAATGTATTCGATGCAGTAAGACTTACGGTGTATATTCCAGCATTTTTATAGGTGTGGACCGGGTTTGCCATCATATCAGTCCCGCCGTCGCCAAAATCCCAGGCCCACATCGTCGGGTTGCCTGAAGACCTATCGGTAAACTGGACGGTAAGTGGTACGGGTCCGCTTCTCTTGTCAACAGTAAAGGCTGCTTTTGGTCCCTGGCCACTTTTACCTGCTTTGACATACCCTTCTTTTACCCGGGTATTGGATCCTCCTGTCTGTGAACTCGCAGTAAGTTTTACCGTGTAAGTTCCTGCTGTCTTGTAAACATGGACAGGGTTTGCAACCATATCAGTTCCGCCGTTACCAAAGTCCCAGGCCCACATTGTAGGTTTCCCTGAAGACATGTCGGTAAACTGAACGGTCAGCGGAACATCACCTGATAAAGGTGCTCCTGAAAATTCTGCTACAATATTACATACTCCACCAGATGTTAAGTCAAGTCTCCCCGCTGATCCCTGTTGGTATTGAACAGACTGATCTGCCTTAACATCACCGATAAAAAAAGTAATAGTTGGTGTCCCACTCTTTAAATCATCTTCAGTGACGGCAATTACCAGTTTATTATCAAATATTCCTGATCCCCCATACTGACCCGGGGTAGTGATAACCGCCTGTCCCCTGACCTGATCATTAATCTTTGCAACCAGAGTTGTTCCTGCTGCTGCAGGAACCCCCCCAACCGATACTGATCCAAAAAACTCAGCCGGAAGAGGAGGGACAGCACTTGCGGCAGTCATTAAGATACATAATAACACGGTGACCAGTGCCAAAGGTCTCAATAAACGAATCCCATCCATCATTTCATCCCCTAAACAAGCCTTTACATAAGGCATATGGATCAGGAATATCATCTTTCCTGAATGATTCAATATTGTGCACACCAATAATAATGATTGTGGAAGACAATCTCTAAAACAGGCGTATAATCACAATCAGGACTGATGAAAAAAATATCAGAATTCAGGTATATATTGAAAAAAATGTTATTAATTGAATAATATCCGGATTAGTCATTATCTTCGCCGGGGATCACTTCTGACCTGATGGTCAGAAAAACAGGCCCCCTTACATCAGTCTTAAGATTATTATCAGTAATAAACCTCATAGCCCAGGGTTCAATTTTGAGGTTAATATCGTTCGGAAGCCTTGCTATTTTTATCTGGGACAGGGAACCTTCACCCTTTTTTGCTGCAGTCTCTATTTCAGTTGCAGCTAGGGAGACGGCTGCAAAGAGATATGATATTCCTGTAAAGACACCTTCTCTTCTTACCACAGCAAACTTTTCCGTATCAGGAACACCTAAGATCGCGCCTTTATGGACATATACCTCATTCAGACAGGCAGGACCTAATAGTCTGGCATTCTCTTCAGGTTCCTCTACATATACTCTTACAGCTCTTCCCGATATAACTCCGTCAAATGCAAGGAAAGAACATGGTCCAGTTGCAGATGCATTCTCTTTAGCTATCTTCATCAGTGAGCTTACAAGCATCCTGCCTTCATCAGTATACGGCTCCTGCTTAAGAGATACTGCCCGTGCAATATCCATATCCGAATAATGGCGTGGAAAGAACTGAGGATGGCAGAGTTCCCTTAAATCTTTTGACTTAGTCATGATCATTGCCAGGCGTTCCACTCCAAGACCAAGGTTCATTACAGGGATTCCGATTCCATACTCTGCAAGTGCAACAGGAGAATATAATCCGAATGTTGCCACTTCTACCCATCCGTGATCAGGATGTGCAGCATATACTTCAGTCTGGGTATCGGGCATATAGTATTTGGACCTTTTTTCATCAGGTCTGAACTCAAAGTCTGTATATCCGAATGCAGAAAGAAGTGCACGGGCAACTGCTTTTCCATCCTCAATAGTGACATCGGCTCCTGCTACTACACATGAGGCAGAATGATAACTCATAAGCCGGTGCGAATCTTCAGCCTGTTCTCTTCTAAAACACCGATCTATTGAGAAGAGACGAATAGGATGGGGCACTTTCTCCCATACATAACCAAGGGTCTGGAACCACCCGCTTGTCATGTGGGATCTAAGTGTCTGTCTTGAAGATTCCGGCTTTAATTCACGGAACTCAGGAAATACCCGGTCCAGGATCTCAACAACCATGGCATCATCGGTATGCAGAACATACGATAGTTCATGCACAAGTTCATCACCGTCTATCTCTGATTTTTTATATGAATGAAGGGTCTTTCTAAGTGACTCCTCTTCTTCAGGCAGGAGAGAACGCTGAATTATCTCCGAGATCTTCTCTATTCTCTCCTTTCCTATTCCGACATTTGGCCTTGGAAGCCCACCAAGGTAAAAGACCCTGTCCAGTACTGCCATAGCCTCAGGCCCGAACTGGCGGTAGACTTCCTGTTCGTCAACAATAATGGGATTTAAGGCTTCATCAAAACCGATGGCAAGGTAGGCCTCCCGCAATAGTCTGATAGCCTCAAAAACCGGATGAACCTTTGACCTGTTATATGTCAGGCGTGGATAGATATGGTCTGCATTAGGCGGAGTGATAATCGAAGGACCGGCATGCCATGCTTTTTCAAAGTCCTCCTGACCCATCTTTTTAAACTCATCTGTATCAAATATCATAACATTCTCTCAAGACAGATTACCCTTGAAAGGTTATTTACTCCCCGCACTCTATACGAGAGATCAGGGAGAATCTTCTCAGTAAAACCAACAATATCTTCATAAAGTGGCATATTTGCGATCTTGAGCCGCTTCTGACTGTAACCTACATGCATGTAGGATTTAATCTCTACATACTGTGCCCCGCTATCCTGGATAATCTTTGCATAAGCCTGTGGATTATGATCATTTATCCCTTTTACCAGTGTAATCCTTATCGCGGTCCTTGCCCCTGCATCAGTCTCATGCCCCAGATTTGAGAGACTCTCCATTATCCTCTCCCAATAATCCTCGTTAGGTCTTGAGAGCCGGAGGTATGTTTCACGATCAGGCCCGGTAAGGGAGACATACTTCTGGTATGGATGGCATGCCTTCAAAACTTCCGGATTTGTTCCGTTAGAGACAAGAAATGTTGTTCCAGATCCCTGGTTTAAAAGATCGATGAGATCCGGAAGATATGGATAGAGTGTAGGTTCTCCTGCCAGGGATATTGCATATTGATCAGGCTTTAATGCCTCTTCCCATCTTTCTGATGTAACCTTTGGAGAGACCTTGTATCCACCAAGTGCTTTTTTCTGAAGAAATGGAATCCAGGATACAATTTCCTGTGGCAAGAGGTTACGTTCTCCGGTATACTCGTGTTCAAATGAACGCCAGCAGAAAAGGCAGGAATGGTTACAACGAAGCGTCGGCGTCAGCTGGACGCATTTATGACTGGTGATACCATAAAACTGATGTTTATAACACTGTTCACCACCGGAAAGAGAGCGTTTACACCACAAGCATGGCTTTAAGGCCGCTGATGAATCAGGATGAAAAAACTGGTAACCCATCTTCCGGAGGATTGTCTCCGGTGAGTTACATTGCCGTGATCGCATCAATCCCGAGGGTTTCCAATGCCTCTTTAAGAGTATTCCTGGTTGCGTCAACCAGTGTCAGCCTCCTGTTTCTCGTACTCTCATCAGCTTTGAGAACAGGTTCTGCCTGATAGAAAGAACTGAAAATATCTGCAAGTTCTCGTGCATAGATTGCCAGGAGGTGTGGTTTTAACTCATTCACAACATCAGTTATTACCTTTGGAAATAGGGCAATATGTTTTGTAAGGGCGACCTCATGCTCACCCAAAGCAGCAAATATGCGGGGAAAGTCTCCTGCCTTGTCCAGAATACTGCAGGCACGTGCGTGTGCATACTGGATATACGGACCACTCTGTCTCTCAAAATCAAGAGCCTCTTTCCAGTCAAAAACCGTGCTCTTCTCAGGAATCGTCCTTACGATATCATACCTGATAGCAGCTATTGCAACAGAATTTGCGATCTTCTCTCTCTGTTCTTCAGAAAGTTCAGGTCTTCTGACGGTAACCTCTTCGAGTGCCCGCCTTTTAGACTCTGCAATCAGTTCATCTGCCGATATAAATTTGCCTCTCCTTGTACTCATAGAACCTTCAGGCAGCGATACGAACTCAAAGAAGACAATTTCAGGTACTTTCTCTCCAAGCAGATCTAACGTTGACTGAAGCTGCCTTCCGATTAACTTATGATCCGCCCCGAGAATGTCAATTACTCTCTCAAAGTTATGCCCTTTCCAGATGTGAAAAGCCAGATCCCTTGCAGCATAGACACTTGTCCCGTCAGATCTTCTCAAAATATACTTCTTCTCAAACCCGTAATTTGACAAGTCAAGGGATAATGTCTCTTCCATCCGGGCTTCAGGGAGGTGCGAAATGCGAGAAAGAACCTTTTCTGTGTCACCGTTCCGTATAAAGTCACTCTCGTAGATGAACCTGTCATGCTTGACGTTCAATGCAGCAATCGTCTCTTTAAATCCATCAAGACAACGTCCGACAGGTACCTTAAACCGGCGTATTGTTGCAGAATCTCCGGATTCAACAAGTTGCATAAGTTTATCGATCTCGCCATTCAGCCCTGATTCTGCCTCAAGCTGCCGGTTTGCTTCGATGTAAATATCAGCAATAAGATGGTCTCCTTTTCCTTCGACCTGAATATCTGCTTTCTGTGTGGCAATACCCCATGCAACTATCGCAATCTGTCTTCCCATATCGTTGACATAGTACTGCACCTCCAGTTGATACCCGGCTTTCCGGAAACATCGCGAAAGAGTGTCACCAATCACTGTATTTCTGATATGTCCCACATGCAACGGACCGTTCGGATTTGCTGAAGTATGCTCAAGAACAACTGTACCATTCTTATGAGGAAGGGTCCCGTACCCGTCTTTTACAGCATCTTCAAGGGCCTGTTTACAATATGCATCTCCAAGAATAAAATTGATATAAGAGCCCTCCGCAATTGTATCTGACCCGGTATCTGTTTTGACCCGGTCTCTTATTATATCCGACAGTTCTTTTGCGATTATTACCGGTGACTTTCTCTGCTCTTTGGCAAGATGAAACGAGATGGTTGATGCAATATCTGCATGGTCCCCCCCGTCAACGAGCATCGGATCATCTTTACCAGTCTGCTCTCGAATTATTTTTGCAATCTTATCACATATTTTGAGGTACATCAGTATCCGGTCCTGTATCTTAATAAAGCAGCTATCCCGCCAAATGCCGTAAATAACTGGGATCCTTCTTCAAAATCATCAGAGATTATTTCAACTTTACTATTCGATTGATCTGCAAGATACGTCAGTTCGTCCACGATGTCTGACGATTGATCAAGTTGAAGAGGTGATGTACATTTAGGACACGAACCAAGATCAATATCATCAGAATCCTCGCCGGGTTGTATCTGAACGGTTTTTTGTTCTGTATATCCACAGGCATCACATTTAATGACCAGTCTGTTCTTTCGGAGTTTTTCTGAAAGCAGAACGGTATCAACAGCTCCGATCTCGAGATTTGCCCTGACAGACTTCTCTCCGTATGCTGCCAGACTATTATCCTTTACAAGCTCTTTAAAGAATTTCTCCATAATCTGCTTCTCTTCAATAACTTCCTGGCCTTTAAGAGCCTCTGCTGCTGCATCCACCAGTTCAGGAAGTCCGCTTTCATTTGTATAGGCTACATCAAAAAGGCCGATTATTCTCTTCTGGACTTCGTGATGTAGATAATTACCTTCTTCAAACTCTTCTTTTGTAGGTGATGGTCCACCTATTAATAATCCTTTGAACCTCTCGAAAAAGTTTTTTTCGTTAATGAATATCTCACTTGAGCGCTCACCCACTTTTTTATAAAACTCATTAATTGCTATGAGACGAAGTCTCTCAAACCGGATGCTGGACTGACCTCCCTTTCTCTGTTTACCTGGAACTGTGGAGGTTGTCCCCCCTATCGGATCAATTCTGTTGCCACGTAAAAATCCCCAGTACGCCTCACGTCTGTCAATTACAAGAAGACCGTAGACATACTTTTCTTCAAGCATCTCACGTAGCGGTTCCAGTTCGAACTTGGAACTACACCGGTATATGTACATGTTGAGTGGCTGTGGGGGATTGACCACATCACATTCAAGATCCTGCCTGTCACCATGTTTATTTACAGTTCCACAGAATATTGCCATTCCGTTCTCCGGAGGCCTCGAATAATATTTCAGTCTGGCCAGGATACTTGAGATTGCACTCTGAACATTCGTTCTGGTCTGCTTGGATTTTATGTTAGAACACTGTCCAAACTCATCCCTGAGTTGTGCTGTAACATCATAGATCTGCTTGTCGGGAGGAATGTAAAGAGATATTAACTCTGTTCCACTACCCTCTTTGGCATTGAGACGCTCAAGCATCCTCTTAAATTCATATTTCTGTCTTGCTTCGTCCTGTTCAACCGCTTCGCTCATGTATCTGTCCTGTATTATAAGCTGGTATATATTGTAAAGCGTTTGACTTTAAGGTTCACTATCAGTATAACCTAACTTTCTGATTTTAAGATAGGGAATATTTCCCTGTCTACTTCCCTGTTTACTCCGTGAGTTCCATTAAATGCGATGAACTTCGCATTATCTCCCGCCGCTTCTGCAAGTGCCAGACCCTCATTGTATGGGATGATTGGATCCTCCGGAGCATGAAAGAGGATCACATGCCTGGGGTTAATTGAAGGGACGGTAATATCCGGATCGATACTCAGGAGAAAATCTCTGACCGGGGTTTTATATTGTTCGCCCATCTTACCAAAGCCAGAGGTTGATATACCAATGTACCCGGTGATGTTCTGATCGGCTGATGCGGCCAGGGCAGCGTACCTTCCTCCGTTTGACTCCCCGGATATCCATACAGGTACAGATGGGAACCTTTCGGTAAGATAACCCTCAAGTCGAATAAGATCCCCTGCAATCAGATAAAATTCAGGCCATTCCCCGTTAAGATAGAGATTAAGATCCTTTTGTATATCCATCGGATATCCGGGAGTCAGCCCTCCGCCTCCATTCCCCCTGATATCCAGAACACAGACGGCAATATTTCGTGATGTATACTCTTTCAGGTACTCTGCAACACTGGATGCCGCATTGTTTGCACCAGGAGCCCAGATGATGATCACTTCAGGTTTTGGCGGAGTGACCAGCACTGCATGTACATCACCTGAAAATCCCGTGAGAGTAAGGTCTTCTACAGTGATATTCTCATTTTGCTCACGCGTCTTGTTTATCAAGGTAGCAGGGGGCAATGTAAATTTTACCAGACCATCTTCTGATACATTCCAGGCAGGTGTAATTGTTATCTCATCTTTCTTCTCTGCCCCGGTACATCCTGCTCCGATACATAAAATAAATGTAATAAGGACGAGACAAAGAATTGGGTAAAATCTCTTAAATTTAACCATTTTTATCTCCTGCAATACATCTGTAAAAGATACAGATGGTTTTGGCATCTACAATCTCTCCGGATATTATCATCTCTTTCACCCTGTTCATGCTGAATCTGCAAGGCTGAATTATCTCATCGTCATCCATGCCATACTCATTCGATGGAGTAAGATTACGTGCTTCAAATAGCCAGAGTCTCTCATCTGTAAACCCGGGAGTGGTGTACAGATATCCCCTCGATATTAAAGTGCCCGCATCCATTCCTGTCTCTTCAATTAATTCTCTACGCGCAGTTATTACAGGATCTTCTCCATCTTCCATCGTTCCTGCAGGGGCTTCGAAGATGTACTCTTTAATCGGGTATCTCCACTGTTTAATGAGCAGACATTCATTCCCTTCAACCGGGAGAATGACTACCGCATCTCCGGGATGGACAATTACTGCCTCTTTTTCCCTGCCATCGGGAAGTGCTACTGTATCCTTCTCTACCCATAACCGTCGGCCACGATAAATCTCCATCATTTGTACCTGATAGGATCTTTCATTCCGATCTTTTCAAAAGCTTCAAGCCTGAAATGACAAGAACCACAAAGCCCACAGGCCTCCTCATTATTACGGTAACACGACCAGGTATCTTCATAAGGGACTTCAAGATCCATACCAGTCTTTAATATATCTGCCTTGTTCATTCTGACAAAAGGTGTCTTAAGACAGATATCAGAGTCAGGTCTTGTCCCGAGGGTTATAACCTTCTGGAATGCCTCAATAAATTCCGGCCTGCAGTCAGGATATCCTGAGTAATCAGAAGCCTGGACACCGATATATATCGCATCGGCTTTTCTGCTTTCAGCAAAACTTGTAGCAACCGAGAGAAGGTTGGCATTTCTGAAGGGAACATAAGTGTCGGGTATTCCTTCATCAGAATCGTGGTATGGTTTTACAGGAATATTTGGATCTGTAAGACTGGAACTTCCAACCTTTATGAGATAAGAAAGATCAATATCCAAAAATTCAAGTGCATTCAGATGATTTGCAATAAGTTTTGCGCACTCTCTCTCTTTTGTCTCTGTTCTCTGTCCATATGTAAAATGGAGGGCGAGAATATCATACCCGTCGTGTTTTGCTTTATATGCAAGGGTGGAAGAGTCCATTCCACCCGAAAGAAGACATACAGCTTTCATTTATGGTAATCCTATAATTTTATGTAATTGTACCTGCATTCTTGCAGGCAGATTGTTGTCAAGTATATAGTCAGCAATACGGCTGTAATCGGTCCCAAAGACAGGAGATATAAAAATCTCTGCGTTGATCTGTTCGTTAATCATGACCTTTCCGGCGTATATCAGATCCTCATCTGTCCCGACTACAAATTTAACCGAATCGATATCCCTTAAAGTTTTAAGGAGGGTAAGATCGCTACTCTCACCTGAAGAGGGGCATTTAACATCCATACAGATTACTGATGATGAAAAGAGTGAATCAAAAGGCAGAGTACCATTTGTCTCGATACTTACAGTCTTACCCGCTGTTGATAATCTCCCTGCCAGATCTGATACTTCTTCCAGTTGAAGCAGAGGTTCTCCACCGGTAATACAGACATAAACCGGAGACTGTCTCATCACTAGATCAAATACCTCGGATACAGAAAATTCCTCTCCGCCTTTTCTGCTATCAGGTGTATCACAATAAGAACAGGATAGATTACATCCTCCTAACCTTACAAATATTGTCGGGTATCCGGATGTTGATCCTTCTCCCTGTAGTGATGTAAAGATTTCAATTATCTTCATGATGAAGTTCTGCATACCCGGTAGGAGACTCCCAAACCCGGATCTTTTCGACAACAACCTCTCTTCCGGTGTCTTTATACTGCTCCTCGATTTTATCCCGGATCAGAAGTGCCAGTAGTTCACTCGTAGGGTCTCCAGGGGTCGTTATGACATTGTGAAATTCACGGATGCGTGAAACCATCGGATCTGCTTCATTGAGAATAATTTCATGGTCATAATAATCAATCAGATCACGGATCTCTTTAAAGTCTACAAGGATCATAGTCTTATCATCAGTATATCCTTTCAGCCAGACCTGGACTCTCCAGCGATGGCCGTGAAGATTGTGGCACTTGCCCTCGTAATGAAGAAGCCTGTGACTTGCGTCAAATGCCACTTCTTTATAGATCCTGATATGCATGATAACACGTTGGATGTAATACAACTATTATATTACATTAGTGTTAACGTATACAGACAGGTTTCAAAGCCGGCAACTTAACCAATAAATGTCGGGTATTTGGACTCCAGCATGCTGGTGACCGGTGAACCTATCGAAGATTTTCAGAGTGATTTAATGGGACAGGGTAAATTTGCAGCGAGGAAATTAAAGCGGGACCAATCAAGATTCCGCTGGAGCGATCCTCATTTTGCGAGAACTGCTGGAGGACTGAAACTAAAGTCGGATCCTCTTGAAGGCGCGCCACAAGGACGGGGGATCGTCCTTGAGAAGATTGGAGTTGAGGCCAAACAGCCGAACTCGGCGATCAGGAAATGCGTCAGGGTTCAGCTTATCAAGAACGGGCGTCAGGTCTCTGCTTTTGCAGTGGGTGACGGAGCCATAAACTTCATAGATGAACACGATGAAGTGGAGATTGAAGGGATCGGCGGTCGTCTTGGCCGATCAATGGGAGATATTCCCGGAGTCAGATACGTAGTTACAAAGGTGAATAATGTCTGTCTCCATGAACTTGTTATAGGGAGAAAGGAGAAACCACGCAGGTGATCGTGATGAGTGAAGAAGTATCAGCCCCGGCAAGACTCCTTTTTAACCGCTGGGACACAAGTGAGGTCACTCCACGTGACCCGGGTATCGCCAGGTATGTAAACCTGAACTCGATGATAGTCCCACATTCCTGTGGCCGCCTGACACGTCAGGAGTTTCACAAGTCAAGCATGCTTATCGTCGAGCGTTTGATAAACCAGTTGATGCGCACCGAAGTAAATACCGGCAAAAAACAACTCGCAATCCGCATCGTCAGCGATGCCTTTGAAATTGTTCACCAGAAAACCAAAAAGAATCCGATCGAGGTTCTTTGCGATGCAGTTGCCCAGTCAGGACCCCGTGAAGAGACTGTCCGTCTGAAGTACGGAGGGATTAACGTCCCGAAGTCAGTTGATACTGCCCCAATGCGAAGAGTAAATACAGCTGTAGGATTTATCGCTGCAGGTGTGTATTCAGCATCACATAAAAAGAAGAAGCATGTTGCAAACGCCTTAGCAGAAGAACTAATAGCAGCTGCAAATGGCGATCCAAAATGCTATTCCGTTGCCAAGCGTGAGGAAAGGGAACGTGTTGCAAAGTCTGCACGTTAATCTGTCCCAATTTCTGTTTTTTCAAATATTCAGGTGAAATATGAGTAGAGGGAAGAAAACCGTTGAGCGCGTAATGCAGCTCATGAATCAGCCTGAGTTTATCAGAAACATAGGTATTGTAGCACATATTGACCATGGCAAAACTACACTATCTGATAATCTTCTGGCAGGAGCAGGTATAATCAGCGAGGAACTGGCAGGAAAAGCCTGCTGGATGGACTCAGATGCTGAAGAACAGGCACGTGGTATTACTATTGATGCATCAAACGTATCGATGGTTCACGAATATAACGGGAAAGAATTTCTTATCAACATGATTGATACTCCCGGCCACGTGGACTTTGGTGGGGATGTAACTAGGGCGATGAGAGCTGTTGACGGTGCAGTTGTACTTGTCGATGCTGTTGAAGGAACCATGCCCCAGACAGAAACTGTTCTCAGGCAGGCTCTAAAAGAACGTGTAAAACCTGTTCTGTTTATCAATAAAGTAGATCGGCTTATCAACGAACTGCAGGTTGATGAGATGGAGATGCAGATCAGACTTGGGAAAGTTATCGACAAGGTCAACAAGCTGATCAAGGGTATGAACGAGGATATGTACAATAATGGCTGGAAACTTGATGCAGCTAAAGGAACTGTGGCATTTGGTTCAGCCTTGTACAACTGGGCAATATCTGCTCCATATATGAAAACATCCGGAATCTCCTTTAAGGATGTTTATGAGCATTGTAAAAAAGGTGAGATGAAGGCACTGGCAAAGAAGAGTCCGTTATGTCAGGTTGTTCTTGATATGGTTGCAACATACCTACCAAATCCAATCGAGGCACAACCCAGGCGTGTCCATGTCATCTGGCATGGCGATCCCGAAAGTCCTGAAGGCAAGGGTATGATAAAATGCGATCCAAATGCCCCAAGCTGCATGATGGTCACAGATATCTCCTTTGATCCACATGCAGGAGAAGTTGCAACAGGGCGTCTCTTCTCCGGTAAATTATCCCGTGGGAATGAGATGTACGTCATGGGAACTGCCAAGAAGATTAACAGGCTTCAACAGGTTGGTATCTTTATGGGGCCAACCAGGGTTGAAGTTCCTGAACTCTATGCAGGTAATATAGCTGCGGTAACCGGACTTAAAGATGCAGTTGTCGGTTCCACGGTATCAAGTCTGATGGATATGGTGCCTTTTGAGTCTCTTGAGCACTACTCAGAACCTGTGGTGACAGTTGCAGTCGAAGCTAAGAATATGAAGGATCTGCCTAAACTGGTTGAAGTTCTCAGACAGGTTGCAAAAGAAGATCCGACCCTTCGTGTCAACATCAATGAGGAGACAGGAGAGCATCTTATTTCAGGTATGGGAGAACTGCACCTTGAGATCATCACCGGGCGTATAAAACGTGACAAGGGCGTTGAGATCATTACCTCAGAGCCAATTGTAGTATACCGTGAAACCGTTACAATCGCTCTGCCTGATGCTGTAGAGGGTAAATCTCCAAATCGTCACAACAGGTTCTATTTCCTGCTCTCCCCCCTTCCTGAACATGTAGTGGAACTCATCAAGAACCACGAGATTTCAATGAACCAGGAGTCACTGGAACGCCGTGATGCGATGATTAAGGCAGGTTTTGATAAGGACGAGGCAAAAAGTGTCAAGGATATTTATGCGACAAACATACTCCTGGATATGACCAAGGGTATTCAGTACCTTAACGAAACCATGGAACTTATCATCGATGGTATTCATGAAGCCCTCGATGGCGGCCCTCTTGCTAATGAACCAGTCCAGAATATGCTTATCAAACTTGTGGACGTGAAGCTCCACGAGGATGCTATTCACCGCGGGCCGGCACAGGTAATTCCTGCAGTAAGAAGTGCAATAAAGGGTGGTATGCTTCTGGCCGGGGATTCACTCCTTGAACCATTACAAAAACTCTTCATAACTGTCCCGCAGGATCACATGGGAAGCGCAACCTCACAGATCCAGAGTCGTCGCGGTCAGGTGTTTGACATGACAAGTGAAGGTGACACTGTCACAGTCATAGGCAAAGCACCTGTTGCTGAGTTATTTGGATTTGCCGGAGATGTTCGTTCTGCAACAGAAGGCAGGGCTATGTGGAACAGTGAATTTGCAGGATTTGAGATTGTTCCACAAGGTCAGGCCAAAGAGGTTGTTTTACAAATAAGGAAGCGCAAGGGTTTGAAAGAAGAGATTCCAAAACCCGCAGATTACTTAGGATAATACTATAGTCTGAACGCCGCCTTTTAATTTAATCATCTTTTTTATATTTATTTTTTAAAATATCAGGCTTATCCAGGTTGTTTTTCACAAATAATAGATAAGATATATATGGATCACCGACGACATTTTCGTGTTAATTTTGACTATTGAAGTAGTCATAAATTTGATGGGGTTGATCGAAATGAATACAAGTAATTTAGGAAAAGTCGGCATTTTTGTCGTTATCATGATCATGATGGCGGGATGGGCATCGGCAACAAGCCCAACTTCAGCCCTGTATGATCAGACTGGTATATCCACAACAATAGATGCCACATGTATCGGGACATTCATTGTGAATCACGATATGGAATGGGGCCAGACAAATAACCCAAATGCAAGTTTACTCAATACAGCATTAACACCTGATGAAAAACGAGCCATCTTTGCCTACAGGGAGAACACTCTTGGTGCCGATGGAACGACCAGGTATAACAAACAGTATAACATGGACGGTTCAAATGTCTCCGATGGCAGGGAGAACCTTCAGGCCTCGCACGTTGTGAATTATCAGACCAATGATAGTGGAAGATTATGGTTTGATGAGGAAGGTACCGTCACAGTTGCAGGCACAGCGGGATCTGCTGATCCGAACAAATGTGTCTTTGCTACAGGTTCGGGTGGATCGGCGGGTTATGATGCAACAGTATCTGCAGGCAGTGTAATGAATGTAGAGGAGGTTTCAGCAGTAACAGAGATTGGCGCAAGAGCCATATCAGAGAGTTCAAGTGTCCCTGTTAACCTGAGATATGGATTTGATGCCCAGGGAATCGGGACAAATGCCGATAATAATCTGGCAAAAGGATCTGCTGAAGTCCACATGACAACTAATGCTGTGACTGGTGATACCGGTGATCAGAATGTTACGACAAAGATTTATGATCGTCAGAGAACAGCAGCGAATGGTCTCTTTGAACTGGCTCAGAACCACGGCTATAATTCCGGGACAACCTGATCCTATTAATTTTTTAATGTCTGATAATGATATTTCATCCTGCATCTCTTCTCTATGGGATAAAGATAAAAATGTAAGGGCACTTAATATGCAAAAAATCGCTGATAAAGGAAAAACCGCAGTTCCATCACTTTTACCCCTTCTTTCTGATCCTGACTGGGTCATAAGGTACAGGGCATCTGAAGCATTAGGTCTGATTAAAGATCCGGAGACAATAAGCCCATTAATTGATCTGACGAGAGATGAAAAAGATCACGTTAGATACATGGCCGCAAAGTCACTTGGAGGGATGGAAGATCCGAGAGTCGTTCCGGTCCTTATAGGGCTACTATCTGATTCTCATTCATATACCAGAAAGATTGCAGCTTCGGGGCTGATTGGGAAGCAGGACGAGAGGGCACTGTTACCATTAAAACTGGCATTCGAATCAGAGAGTGATGCATCAACGAGAGAGATTCTCCATGATGCAATATGCAGCATTGAAAAAGAGATTACCTGATTTTTGTTCCTGTCTTTACCGGCATAGCAGGTGTCAGAAGTGATGCTTCGTCTCCGGCTGCAAGAATCATGCCATTACTTTCTATTCCAAAAATTCTTGCTGGTTTCAAATTTGTAACTACAATAACCTCTTTTCCGACCAGATTATCCGGTTCATGAAATTGTGCTATACCGCTTACAATCTGCCTCATTTCATCCCCGGTATCTACAATGAGTTTTAAGAGTTTTGAAGACTTTGGAACCTTTTCAGCACTGATAATTCTTGCAGTCTTCATCTCTACCCGTGAAAACTCTTCAATACTGATTTTTGGTATCTCCGGCTCTTCACTACAGGTTAGGGCATCTATTCTTTTACGCAGTAATTTATCAAGTTCTTCAACTTTATTATCGTCAATCTTTTTAAAGATGATATCGGGTTTTGGTAGATTACCGGCATTAATCTCCTCAAGTGCAAATTCAAGTCCTTTCGAAGTTACAAGATCCTGCTGTCCAAGCTGCTTCCAGATCAGAGATGCTTTTTCAGGCATAACAGGTTCGATAAGGATTGTCAGGGCTTTTACGAGTTGAAGACAGTTCTTCATGACCGGTTTCATTGCATTAGGATCAGTTTTTGCCAGTTTCCATGGTTCGTTAGTCTGGATATATGTATTTCCCAATGCCGAGAGCGAGAGTATGGTATCTATAGCCCCTTTAAAATCATAAGACCCGATAAGTGACGTAACAGAGTTAAGAGTCTCTTTTATCCGTTCAAATATCTCCAGGTCTACTGTTCCATCCGGGATCCCACCAAACTGTTTATGGGAGAGATGAAGTGACCTGTAGATAAAGTTGCCCAGATTATTAATTACTTCGTTATTCAACCTCTCCTGAAAGAGTTTCCAGGAAAAGTTCATCTCTTTTGTATGGCTGGTATAGGTGAGCATGTAGTAGCGGAGATAATCAGCATCAAGTCCCTGGTCAAGGTAATCCTCATTTGTCCATACTACATATCCACGGGATTTTGAGAATTTATGATCATCTATCTTGAGCATCCCCGAGGCGATAACAGCATCGGGTATTCCATAACCAGCTCCATGTAACATGGCCGGCCAGAATATACAGTGATGGTAGGTGATATCCTGACCTATGAAATGGGTAACCCGCGTCTTCTCACTGCACCAGTAATTCTTCCAGTCCTTTCCGGTTTTTTCAGCCCACTCTTCAGTAAAGGCAATATAACCGATAGGGGCATCCACCCAGACATAAACTACGAGATCATCATGACCGGGGAATTTGACTCCCCATTCAAGTGTCCGCGTGATGCACCAGTCATGAAGATCTTCGTTGACCCATCCCATTGCATAGTTTATGGCGTTATCAGTTCCTTTGAGTTCTCCAAGAAAGGTTTTAAGCCATCCCTGGAATTCACTCAGGCGGAAGAAGAAATGCTCCTGTTCCCTGTACTCGGCCCTGCTTCCACAAATCTTACATGTTGGTTGTAATATCTCTCCTGGTTCAAGATGTTTTCCACATCCCTGATCACATTCGTCTCCCCTTGCAGGTTTTTTGCAGTACGGGCAGAGACCTTCCAGGTATCGATCGGGAAGAAACCTTTCGCATTTTGTGCAGTATGCCTGCTGAATGATCTTCGGATAAACAAAACCACCTTCGATAAGACGATTCACAATATGTGTTGTCCTGGCATGGGTTGCAGGGTCGTCTGTCATCCCGAAGTGATCAAAATTCACATGCATCCTTTTAAAGGTCTCATCAAAGTGTGCGTGGTATCGTTCTGATAACTGTCTCGGTGTACATCCTTCTTTTTCGGCACTTACGACGATAGGAGTTCCATGGTTATCCGAACCTGATATGAACAGCACTTCCTCTCCTTTAAGCCTCATAAATCTTACAAAAAAATCTGCAGGCACATATGTTCGTAGATGGCCGAGGTGACAATTTCCGTTGGTATACGGAAGTCCACAGGTAACAAGAAGCGGGCTGGTCATTGCGTACATTTTTGAAGACGATTCTATAAATATACAGAGAAAGGGATCATGCTGGATCCCATCTCTGTGGATTTCTCTGATACTTATGATAACCAGGCGCAGGTTAAAAGCCGCAGCCTTATGGATCAAAGGCAACAATGGGTAAAAAAATACAATTTAAATCTATCTCTCTAGGTTCTGATCCTGATGTTCCGTCCGCTGATGAACTAGCCTCTTTAATATCTGATGCCAGAGGTTTCGAATCTGATCTAATTACATTCCAGATGCTGCAATCACGAAAATATCAACACGATTCAGATCTGGATGAATATGGAGTAGGAGGAAAATATGCCACGCCCAGGATGAATAAAGCCCTCTTATGGGATTCAGATAATGGTTTGATAATTGATACATCTGAAATTGTTAGTGATTATTCAATGGTGGTCAGGAAAGGGGGTTTTATTCGTTCAGTTCATGAAAGTCCCGGAGTACTTGAATGTTCCCCGGGTGTTAATGACGAAGAGGGTTTTTCTGAACTGTGCGAAGGTTATAGAAAAGTCCTGAGATCACTGAGAGATATCGGGATTAAAAGCCATGTCATCCTGACAAAAAAACCGGATTTACTCGAACTTGAACTGATCTCCAATACTAAGAACACCATCTATCTTTTAGGACCTGATGAGAGAGAACTTATAGAGTTATTGGAATTTACTACTAAACTGGTGATTGATTCTCAATCTCTTTCACTTATTCCAAATCTGTCAGAGAGTTACAATGTCCGCGATCTGGTAATTGTTGATCCGGAGGAGAAGGATCTATCCAGAGTGCTTGAGTTTATTGATATCAATCATGTAACGGTTGCAGGATATGCCAGAGGAGATGAAAAGAGTTATTGGGAGAGGCTTAAAAGTTCAGCAGAGGTTACTTTATAGTATCTGCATAATCTGCAATTTTTGTAAACCAGCGGTTTCTTTTAATTAACCAAAGCAGAAGTTTATCTTTGAATGTAAAGTTGAAAAAGCCTCCTGCAGCTTCAGGATGGCCTCCTCCACCATATTCACGTGCAATTTTATGACTTATAGGTGGGACTGACCTTATTGAGAATTTTCCTGTTTTAGACACAAGCACTTCAATGTCTGATCCCAATTCTTTGCGCAGGAATGCTGCAGTTTCACTAGGGTATCCATACATGGGGGCAACGACAGTCTTCCACTTTTTGCCCAGGATGCTGGAGGATTGCTTTGTCCTTTGCATTATTCTTCGCATCTCTCGGACTATGTCTTCATATTCACGACGTATCTGATTGTCCTGGAATACACCGAGTATAAGCATATCCCTTACATGATCCCGGTTTTTATGCCGCTGGAGAACAAGCCCGAGCACTGATGACCGCGGATCCTGATGTTTCCAGAGGTCATAATCACATACTACAGATGCAATCTCTCCGGATACCGTATCATCAGGTGTAAGATCACCGGCACAAATACCGCATGCGCATTTTCCTGTATCGATATGAAGAAAATCAACTATGGATTTAATAAGGACAATCTCATCCGGTTGCCACCGATGGTGGTCACGCCACTCTATTCGCCAGCCTTTCTGTTTTATCCGACGTAAATACTGCTCTACTCCTCTTTTGTAAGAGAGATCACTTATGGAAAGAGTGTCCCCATTGCCTGGTATCTGGGAAATTATCTCCAGGTAAACAGGGTATTTTCCCACCGAACTGAAGATTGTGTATACTCCCTCTTCCCTGAATCGTATCCGGTGGATTGCATCTGCGCCTACTGCGTCGAAATCATTATGAGTAAGATGAATTATTTTTGACCTTCTCAAAGCTATTTCAGAAGATATCCTGGTTGTATCCGGTTTCTTCCTCTTTTTAAAGAAGAACATTAAGTATATGTCAGTCTTCAGAGGTTTTAATTAAGGCGGTAATGATCTTTTAAATTTTATTCGTATGATCCGGAAAATTAGTGCTGAGAAAGTTTTAATTAGATCTGGATCTCACTTGTATAAGCACGCCTCAGTAGCTCAGACTGGGAGAGCGCCAGACTGAAGATCTGGTTGTCCCCGGTTCAAATCCGGGCTGGGGCATATCTTTTTTGTAAAACATTTTTGTATTTACTTTTATCTTTTAACCAACTATTTAACGAATATGTTCGTTTTCTAATTTCAACTGCTATATATTCAATTATTTTATGAAAATCTCAATTGGTTCATTAACACCCCTCTCGATCCCCCATACTATATCCCGATGAAACTTGCCGAGGTGAAGATCGAGGAATTCATCTCGGTGGAAGAGTGGATATTGGATGCTCTGCAAGAACTGTTATGATGTGGCTAAAAGGCTGGTATCAAAACAGATTACGACGATCCCTGGAGCGATAGATACCACGGCGATGATCAAAATCGGGAAAGATCCCGGGAGGTGCCATGTATGTGACATCCCGAATCATCTGGTGGGATGAAGAGCAGTACATGTGATTATGTGACCAGTGTTATACATGGGAAGTGCAAGCTACAGAAAAACTTTGGTTTAAGGAAAAATAGATGTTTATGGTGTATATCGGCCCCTACCTAATCATGGGGTCATGGAAGTGGATTGGATTTGGAACATATGGACCATTCCCGGAGTCTGGTGATTTCCGGGGAGAGATATTCTGGTCACGATACAATTTCGGGTTTTTAGTGTCCGGAGATTTGGATGAGGCCGGCAACCTCCTGGTGTGCTGTCAGGCAGTACCCTCATCTTGTGTGGGAGATGATCGGTCCGGCCCAGAACAAAAGACGGGGGAAACGAAGGAGAATATGTCAGGCAGCCGGGATTGTTTCGGGTTATCTGAACTCCTGCCCTTCCGGTTTTCTTTCTGAGCGGGTGAGTTTATGAGTCTCTAGCCCAGGGCTCATGGTTCTCATTGCAAGGAGAGAAATTGCCCGCATCTCACCCGGAAAGATTGGAAGTCCGGGAAACGGTTGTACTGTTGTTTGTTCAAGAAGCAGATATCCAAGGTCCGGATTGAGGACTGCCCGGAGGTTGAGGAGGGAGAGGGGGATGATCGGAAAGAGTAGATAAGGAGTAAGATCCGGGAGAATTGCTAGTATTACTATGAGGAGAAAAAAGAGTAGGAGAGGGGAGGCTGATCATTATTTCTATGATTAATATTTAACCAACATTTTCTCTTTCCATTTCTTAAATGGGGGGATTTGATCAATGTTCTCACTTTGAAATAAGGCTACGAAGTATTTCTCGATTTCCCTTCTCTGTATATCTCCCGATGTAATTAAAAATTCATTACATCGGTCAATATATTCAGTGAAAGTTACAGGAGTCTCATATGGATATATGAAATATGGAAGGATTGTTTGTTCTTCTGTTAATGGTATGGAAAATATTACTTCGTCCGAAAGTTTTATTGAAGTAATATAAACTCGTTCTTCCATGCTTATTGGCTGGCCTTGAAGGGTCAGATCCGGATCATTAATTGGTATTTTTCCTAAGCCAATATATGAGGTTTTTTTCAAATTTAAAGGTACAATTCGATATCCTTCACATGTAATAAAAAAGAGAGACTGAAGGTCATTGTATGTAGTATCACACGGATAATTATGATTTTTTACCCAATTTAGAACATTTCCTAAAAAGACACTTACGTTATCTTCTATTTTTTGTGTGATCTCATTAAATTCATTAAAGTGTTTATAGAGCAACGAAAGGTTATCCCATTCATTATTGGCCCCAGACCGATCACACCCATTGATTTTTAGATGATGTCCACGGGCAATAAATGCTTGAAATACATTGTCAGATAAAAATTGATACAGGTACCTACTATCTTGGTATGTCTGCCGTGAACTCACTCCTTTCGGAGAGATCCATGATTTTCCATGAAAAACTAAAGTTTCAACACAGGAAAAAGGTTTATTATCAAAATCACTTTGAAAAATTTCCCACTGAATTTGTGCGAATTTATTATTTTTTAAAACTGCCCAATACTTTTTTATTCGGACGGCTTCGTCTTCAAATTTGGATAGTTGCTTTCTATTAAAAAGAATTTCCAGATATAATGACTTAAGAGAGTTTTCAAGTTCAATTTGTTGATTTTTATTATAGACATAATTGATGAGTAAAATTGTCACTATGGCACTAGTCAATAAACCAGTGATTATTCCGGGTATACTATCTCCAAAAATCCCAAATTCGGAGGGGAATAATAAGATAAAAAAAGGAGTTATTATAGTTAATACTGGTACTAACAAAAAAATCATATATTAACATCTTCATTAAAAATATCAGAGTTTTTATTGAACCATATACTTTTGAAGATATGATCTAATTTATACAGATTTTAATTACTGATATTTCTGCCTTAATCCATCATTTGTTCGAAGGGTGTGAGCATTAGTAATTAGATATAATATTAAATCTTCTGCAATTCCTCGATATATATCATTATCTAGAATGTTGAATTGATCAGTTTTTCCTTTATGGACATATGTATTTCTTTGAATCCTGAAATAATTTAATATCCCTTCGATAATGTCACGATTATTACATAATGATGCAATTCAAGGAGGTATTACAATATGTTTTTCGTCCTCCTCTTTCATGGCAGCGATTTCAAAAATTAACCACAAGTTTATACTACAGATTTTTGGATCGTAATAATTATCTAGTGCATTATTTAGAAGTGTTATTAAATCACAGATCATGTCAATCAGATCTGAAGAAGCACTATTAATCGTGTTAATTACCAGGTTAACTAATCCTTGCTTCATATTCATCTCGCGTGCAAGATCGAATTCAGATTGAATTGAGCCATTAAATATTGGATAATGGTCTAAATTTTCGGATATGCATTTTTTTTCGCTATTGAAAATAAATACAAACATGGGTTTTCTTATGAGAGAAAGGGATTCAATTTTCCCATATTGGTGAGTGATAGTATGATATCTATATGAAAAATTTACTATTGAACGATAAAGTTCAAAAATTTTTATAGCTTTTTCAGCAGCTTTGTATTTATTACCAGCCATTATTGAGAATTGAAAAAAGGATACTTCACCACCATTAAAATACGGTTGAATATCTCCCCGAGAAATCACATAATGAAACTCATCCTCAAAAATAAATGTTGAATCTATATTATTTGAGGATATAAGATTTATAACCGTATTTTTTATAACAATTTCAGTTGGTCCTTGTGGATTATGGCGTATTTTTGAGGGTATTAATATAAAAAACTGATTTTCTGCTGGCTTTGAATAACTGCCATAGATTGAACAAATTTCCTTTACGATGTCTCCCTTGGTTATTTGGTCTATTTTTTTAGTTATATGATCTCTTAATTCATTAATTGCTAGAGAAATTATGTGATTTTTTTCTTCATTGGATTTTTCATCTGGAAGGACCAAGTAATTTTGTAAAAACAGCGTGTACATCCGAAATTCATAATCATTATCACATAACATTGCTTTTTTAACGACTTCGATAATGATCTGATCTTGTATACCTTTGAAATATATTTTTGATTTTATTCCGATGCCCATGGATATATATTGTGTAGGATTCGTTAATAACCACCATTACTTGAAAAAAAGTTTGTGTTAATCTAGTTAAAATTCCCATAGCCCCATCCCCACAAACAATGACATTCTCCGCTTTCTGAGTCAATTGGAACATTCCAGCCAAAATTCTCGCATATACCCTGGGATGGTCCGAAAAGCGATCTGAAAGTAGCCATCGAATACGCAGATTGAGGCATCAGTTCTCTTCATGTTCTTAAATAAAACACTCAGGCGTTCAGAGGCGACTCACGGGGCAAAAAGGTAAATTCTCGACACATGGCGAAGGGGAATATTTGACAGGACCAACCCTCATATCCAAGCAAAGGCCGAAGAACTTAAAACCCCCTGATAACACAGGTTATCTCTTCATTATCCAGATTCACAATAAACCCGAACTCCTCAAATTGTTAGATAATGCCTTTCTGAAAGGCATCGAGGCAGTCCAAGCAGACACAAAGTTCAGGGACTAAACGTTTTGATAAGGCTCTGATATTTTCTTTCATCACAACAATAATTATTCAGAGACCTTATCTTCCAACATTGTAGAGTAGGGAAGCATCCTTGACCCTACTCATTCAAGAAACAGGCTGGAACAATATGAGATGAAGATCATAAGGAATATCTCGACAACCGAGGATTGCAATTGAACTCATTATCCACCATCCAATCACTTGCTCAAACGCGTTCGATAATTTTCTCGGCACATGCTCGGGTGAGAATGTTCGAACCTGGCATTTCATCAGAGGATATATTGCATATCCTGACAGATGGAGAGATCATAGAAGAGTATGAGGATGATACCCCATGTCCATCATTTCTCATGCTCGGGTATCTGCGAGGAATCGCTCATCATGTGGTTGTTGGGTGCTGTGCAGATCACATCAAAATAATCACGGTGTATCATCCGGATGAAAGCTGGACCAATGATCGATTTAGGAGGTGAAAAAATATGAAACCAGGAGTATGCCAGTTCTGCAAGGGCGAAATGAAAGAGGGAAAGACCGAGTTCATGGCACGGGTTCATGATCAAGTGATTGTGATCAAGGATGTTCCGGCATGGGTTTGCGAGCGATGTGGAGAAGCATGGTTTTCCTATGAAACCTCTGAGAAGATCGATAAGGTAATGCAGGAGGTTCATGCAGGGAAGATCTGTGTCAGACCACTTGCAGCAGGAGAGATCGAGTTACCTGCATAAATGCTGACACATCGTCAAAAATATCATGATACTCTCCACTGTTTCAAGAGTATTGACACCTTTCATCACCAATCAATTTTCGAATACCTCAAACACCATATAGGTAGACCAAATCCATGACCATCCCCACAAACGATGACATCCTCCGTCTTCTGGATCACCTGGATCATTCTATAGCCAAGGATCTCGAGTCCAATGTTCTCGCCTATACCCGGGGATGATCCAGAGGTGATCTGAAAGTATCCATCGAATATGTTGTTTGTTTCTCTATCGCAGATGAAGAGATCGTTGTATTCTGGGTTTCTGATAAAACTCTTGGGCATTCGAAGGCCATTCAGGGGAGCAAAAGGATAAAATCTCGACATCTGGCGAAGGGGAATATTTGACCGGACCAAATCCCATATCCAGAAAATTAATGCTATAAGCACACCAATATCTAATTACTATGTAGTAAATGATCGAGAGAATCGTTCATGTACTAAAATAGGAGATAAATAATATGGCTGCACCAATTGAATTGGGATTAATTCTAACAGGTCAAGATCACCTCGATTTTGAAGAATACCTGAAGAATCCTACGTGCACCGAAGAGGGATTGAAACTGCTTCGGGAGGCCGAGGAATTAGCGAACACCTGGCTCCAGTAGATAAGCCGTTAAAAATATTAGATCGAGAATTAGAAGTCAGGGAATTAACTTCTATGGATCAATTATCCGGGTTTGAGTGTTCAGACCCGGACCTGGATGATTATTTACACAACGCAGCCTTATACGCTTTTTATGAAGGAACTTCAAAGACCCATCTCGTTTATTATAACTCCATTCTTGTCGGATTCTTTTCCCTTGCAACTGACATTATCAAAGATGATCATCTCATCAAAGAAGATGTAAAACCCGGATTTGATCCACATAATTATCCGGCCATAAAGATTGCCCGGTTGGCAACACACAAAGATTGGAGAGAACGTGGAGTTGGACCTTTTATGGTGAAACAATCTATGGCAATTGCGATTTTAATATCAAGACGATATGCAGGATGCCGTTTCATCACTGTTGATGCATATAAAGAAAGAGTCCCTTTTTACCAAAAATATGGATTTAAACTTGTTGAAAGTACAAAAAACAAAAATAATCCAAAACTATATTTCAATCACATAGAATTACTCAAACAAGTGAGAAAGTAAAAGAAATTTTAATCTCCTCCCCTTTTCCATCGCAGATACAAAATTTTCTTTCCATTCCCAAATTCCTTTTCCCCTAACTTATTCTTTCATAGGTAGAAGAGCAATTATTCTCCTTTAGGAACATATCTACCCCCATATTCAACCAGAATACCCTAATGCCCCTATCAAACAACATATAGGTGGACCCAACCCATGAACATCCCCATAAACGACGAAATCCTCCATCTTCCGGATCAAATGGAACATATAATTGTTGATGCTCTCTAGTCCGACGTTCTCGACTATACCAGGGGATTATCCAAAAGGTGATCTGAAAAATAAATAGGAGTGGACAACCGGTTCCCGGAATAACCCCAGATGACCTGGACCCATTTGAGATTGCCAGGGCACGAGCGATGTTGAGGAGTAAAAATCCAGAGTCAGAACTGCTCAAAATGCCTGATGACGCCTTCCTTCGAGGCATCGAAGCCGTCCGGGGAAACTGCGTAACCAATGCAGGGCTACTTCTCTTTGGGAAACCGGATATCATCTCTGATCTCTGTCCACAGAGCCAGGTGCATTATGTTCATCAACCATCAAAGGCCAAAGTTGCCAGGAACGATCTCTGGAGAGTTGGTCTTCTTCAAGTGATCGAGAAGATTGAAAACATCTTTACAAGTCCCATCAACCCGGAAGAAGAGATATCAGTCGGTCTCTTTAAACTCAGAATCCCGGCCTTTCCTCTCGATGTCGTCCGGGAAGTGGTGCTCAACGCCGTAACCCACCGGGACTATACCAATCCGGGAGAAGTACTCATTCGTCATACAGCTTCTGAACTGGTGGTGACCAGTCCGGGAGGATTCATCGGAGGCATTACCCTTCAGAACATTCTCCGTCATGAATCAACTCCACGGAATCGGACTCTGGCAAATGCCTTTCTCAAACTCCGGCTTGTAGAATCAGCAGGGACCGGGAGACGGAAGATATTCATCCCGATGCTCAAGTACGGGAAACAGATGCCCCGGTATGAGGCTGATGGTTCCCAGGTTACTCTTCATATTTACGATGGAACGTTCGATCATGCCATGGCAAGTCTCGTTGCCCGGTGGCATGGCGAAGGGAAAGATATCGGGCTCGACGGGCTCATAGTTCTGACCTATCTGAAAGATCACCGCTTCATCAGTACGGCTGATGCTGCAGATCTGCTCCAGTTGAACCGGGATGACGCAATTGCTGTTCTCGATACCATGAGCCATCCCTCTCGAGGAGTTCTCGAGCGAAAAGGACATGCAAAACCGGCAACCTACTATCTCGCAAAAACCGTTGCAAACGATCTCATCGGAAAAGTTGGATATTCATCATCCAAGAGAATAGATGTAGCCCGGTATGCGGAGATGGTCCGGGGATTTGTTCAGGATCACGGATCGATAACCAATAAAGAATGCCAACAGTTATTAAATCTCGGTGACATCCCATCAACACAGGTGGAAACATCGAGATATCTCAAAAAGTGGTCTGAAGAAGGAGGTTTTCTCATGACAGAGAGTATTAGTTCTCAGAGGATATACCGTCTGTCGGGATCATAACAATCTTTTAGATTGTTATGAGGCATATCTATAAAATATCATCGAATATCGGGCAATTGAAAAACCAAGACCTGAAATCCTCCTCTCGAATTCTTAACAGAGTTCTTAACATTGTTAAGAACCCCAAGATGAATTTCACATCATTTGGGATTTATTTTCAAAAAGGAAAATTTTTCCGGCAATTTGAGGTTTTAACAGGTCTTTAACATTGTTAAAACCCTCACTACTATCAGCATGTCGGAAATTAAATTCCCGATGCGTGAGTAATAGAATTAACAACATATTATAATTGATGATAATTCGCACCAAATGTTGGTTTACGTTAATGAATGATTAATTCATTGGCAGAAGGAATTTGAGCGATATTATCATATAATCTCTCATGTAATTCTGAGCTACGAATGATCGAGGCAGTTTCACCTATAGAACATATCCTGCAGCAAATCGGTGATCTTGACATATAATATTCTCTGGAGAATAGTTTAGTAAGGGAAGAGAGCCCAAATACAAACTTAGATAATCTCGTACGTCAATATTATACTACTTACGCCAGCGTTGATCAATAAAAAATGTAATCCCGATGGCATGCTATCCGAGGAAGATTTGAAAGATATAGCTGAAGCAAAAGAAGATATTCAGGCGGGTCGTGTTTACACCCCTGAACAAGTACGAAAAGCGCTCGGCCTTTAATGCGATACTCCATACCTGTACAGAGCATTTTTGATCACTAGGTTTTTATTCTATGAAGGTAATAATAATTTTATTAGTTCAAATTTAATATTGTCAAAACATTTTAGGTTTTCTGATAAAAAGTGTTAGTGATCCATTGATCACTAGGTAATCTAGGAAATAATTTCTCCGAATTGGACAAGACAATGAAATAAGTGGAAATTATTTTCCATAGTGATCATATTTTCGCTGTTCAGGTCCATAATCTATTCTGATAAGGTTCTTAAGCAACTTCGGAAATTATCAAAATCTCAAGCAACCCGTATCATGAATAAAATTGATGCTATTGTGGAAGACCCTCATCATTACCTTGACCTGAATAGAGGAGATCATGTACACTACGTTTTTAAAAACCTGCGGCCGGTCAATAGATCCTTCATACCAAGTGCTACAAGTTGTTTTGAGATATCCGTTGTCAAGTTCACAAAAAATAATTCAATCTCCTTTCCTAAATCCGCTTCCAACTTATGGACTCTTGAGAGTTTTTTCAAAAATTCAGACGCCGATAGGGTTACATTTGAAGATTCAGATGAGTTAACCATCCACCGCAGGGCAGCCAGGAGTCTGTAAGCCAAGATGGATATAAAAATAAACGCCCGCACCCGCGATTCCAACCTATGTCTCACTGGTTTAATATCTTCATCGGTTTTTAAACATCTGAAAACCTTCTCAATGAAATCCTTCTCCAGATACATCCTCACTACATCGTTTGCAGATAATTTTTCGTCTGTAGAATATAACAAAAATTTTCCGTCCATCGCCTTTGCTTCATCTAATCTCGGTTCATTAATTGACCAGGAGAAATCCACTTTACTTTCATCATCAGGGAATTGGATAACAAAGAAACTACTCCACCCGTTGAGTACTTGTTTTAATTCAATTTTAAGTTCCTTTTGAGAAGAAAAGGATCCCCTGTTTTTTAAAGAATTTAACTCTTCAGAAATCTCATATATCGCTTTATTTCTCTTAACCAGACTCTTAGTCGCTTTGGTAACATTTCGATAGACAACTACATGTTTAAGGGAACCAAAAATCTGTACCTCGACTTTGCATGCATATAACTCTCCAGTTTTCTTACATGGGATTAGATTGGCAGGGGATTCAGAAATTTCGGTTTCCATAACAATTTTTTTGACCTCGTTGGAGATCTTAGGTACTCCACAAATAATCTTCCAACCAAGTCTCTCGACAGCAAGGACCGTTTTCTGGGAAGTATTTCCTCTATCCCAAATAACAGTACCATGTGATATTGCAAAATCACAAAGTCGTGGCATAAGGTGCTGCATGGATGTCATGGATACATGATTTCCCGGATGGATTTCATGAGCAACGGGATAATAATCGTGTTTTGATACTAAAATCGAGAGATTTATCTGTTGGTGCCTCCACTCTTCAGCATTGTATCCCTTCTCCAGTAATGGACATGTTTTCCCATACGTTAACAGTGAAGTCATGTCATATGCCAGAATTTCATCGTCTCCTTTTTGAATTGGATGAATATCCCTCCACTTTGCATAAAGCATCTCATCTATGGCTTTTGTATTATCAACTATTCGATCAGATTTTTTGTCATAAGAACAAATGGAATCAAGAGCAGATAAGAAACTGTCTTTATTGAGCCCTTTTGCAGACAATTTAAAAAGTCCAGGAAGAACGGTATTTTCAATCCAGTCCTCGAGTTGTGTCGCACTTTCTGGATCTAATGCCCGGTTAATCGCCCATGTTGTAAGAAGTTTACCGGGACTGTTTATTTTCCTCCGTCCTTTTGATCCACAGATTCGATCAATTGTTTCTGCTATCTGAAGATCCTGAGCAATTTGAAACAGGACAGTAACATCACCAGCTCGAACGGAACGGTCTGGTGGTTTCCAGTCTATTACCTGCTTTTTAGGAAGAGGGACCTTCTCCTGCTCGCTTTCTACACCTAGATACCTGACAAAAATGCTTCGGACCTTTTTCCCTTCTCGAACACTCCGGTATTCACACAGGTAGACTTTGTTCCCTTTTTTCATACGCCGTACAAATGTCATCGTAGTGTATATTTAACTCTACACGTAGATATAACTTTGCCTTAATTGTGACTTCATTTGGAAAAATAAGTGTAAATTCAATCGAAAGCGCGAAACAAAGACCAGAGTAGTGTACCTAAACTCCTCTATTTAGGTAACGATTAAATTTCTATGCCTCGATTTTTAAAAGAATGAATTTAAGAAGAATCTGAAAAATTGTGATTCAGGGTCTAGTGATCATCATTGTTCTGTTTAACTTTAGTAATCTACTACCTGAAAAGAGACAAAAAAATAACTTATCGATTATTCGGCAAATATAATATTTTTTATTGAATTACTGATATTTTCCCTCTTGTAGTATATAAAATTCTCCAGGTACTTTTATAATTCCTGGATGAGTTTCAGGATTTGTATCAGAGGGATTATATAATTTTTCTCCAAAATCGGCTTCTGTCATATCTTCTGGTATCGAAATTATGAAACTTATTGCATATTTTAAATCTTTACCGCTATAATCATACATACAGGTATTGTGCCACTCAACTTCTACAAGTGAATTTGCAAGGTTATATCCACGTAGAGTGTATAATACCTTATAATCACCCCATCCTGAAGGATGTACATGAGGTTCATCATCCGGTTCAACACCATATGGTTGAAAACGAATCAATTGAACATTATTTAATTCAGCCCAAAAAGGCAGGGGTTTATTCGATGAAAAGAAAGTATCAAATCCTGTGTTTCCATGAGTACCACATCCTGGATTATGTGTTATGTATTCCCATCCGTTATCGGATGAATACGAGTCTCCTTTGTCCTGGTTATCAAATAGAAGGAAATTTTCTCCGGATATACACTTTAAAACTCTTTTTTCAAAGGTTACATTGGTTTTAGATTCTCCGGAACAACCTTCATTACTGGTTGCAGAGACTACGATCTTGTTGGGACCTTTAAATAAATCTGTTTCATTGAGAGGCATTGAAAAGAGCCCTTTTTCATCTGCAGAAATATCAAAGGATTTCATTCCTCCTGCCGGCAGGGTTGAAATTACTTTGATCTGGACTCCATTAATTTTAGACGGAGAACTGACTGTTCCGTTTATCACTTGCTTGTCATCGTCAGATCGTACCGTAATTTCTGGCTGTGATGGATTAGGATATATTATGTTTATATGTGGTTCTGTAGTATTATCACATGGTGTGAATGTCAATATAACACTATTTTGGCTTTCACCTTTGCAATTTTGAGCTTTTACAGTTATTGTATTTTGACCGGGAGATAACATATCAGTAATACCAGAAGCTTTTAATTCCCCTCCGTTTGGCGATACTGAATTGCTATTCATAAGATCAAGGGATTTGGGACTATTTGAACCCGCAATGGTCAGCTGGGCACTTTGAAGAGGACCTGTTGTTGAAATTGTTCCTTCGAGATTGAATTTATTAATCCTGATAATCCCATTTGCTGGTTTGGTAATACTCACTATCGGAGGCTGGGTAACTCCACACTCAGGTGCTGACCCTGCTGAGCTTAACTCAATATCATCAACAGCCAGATTATTTGTAGCCCATAATGCACCATTAGCATCAATTAAATACAAGGCAACGCTATATATATCTCCGTTATCAGACGAGACTTCCAGAGGTATCTTTACAGGTATTGGATCACTGCCTGGCTGAAGATCTACTTTTGATTTAGCGACCTGTTTCCCTGAAGAATCAAATGCACTTATTATCACTGATTTCATATTTTTAATAATGCCAGAGTAACCTATCCAGGTCTTCACGTTCTTCTGCCCCGATGTGAAATTTATTACTATCGGGACATTACAGAACTCCTTTCCATAGCATTGTTCGATGGCCTTTGTACCTGAATGAGCAAAGGCCTGGAATTTAGAAGGATTAGTTCCTTTTGAATAGTCGAGTAATACCGGATAGGGGTAATTGAATGTGACTCCTTTACTGCCATATTGATTTGAAACTGTAAGTTGATTTCCCTCCCCCGGCCCTGATGATGATAAATCTTCAAAATCAATAATTACCTGACCATTATCGCCAAAATCAGCCTTTTTTATGTCCAATAGAGGAGAAATCGTCATTAATGGGGTAATTACTGTCAATGGAATACCGGTACCTTGTAAATCGGTGTTTTTCTTAAGGTCAGGTGTGGATTTAACTCCCGATATACAACAAGAATCTGATTTAGCATTTGGTACTCCGTTTTTTAACCAGCACACCGGATTTTTTCCCTGAACACCGGCTTTGACATAGGTATATGCACTGCAATTAGGATTATCCATACAAGATTTGGCACAAACACTTTCATCATCAGCGGGATTCATCTCAAAATGTGAAATATCCATTCCAGGTCTGTCAGTGTCATTTTCAGTCGAAACTGTTCCAGCTCCCAGAACATGGGCCGGAAAAAATAGAAGACCTGCGATCAATACAAAAGAGAGAAATAATAAACGTTTTTTCTCATCAAATGGAAATTTTGGAATCATGTTGTCAACTCATAAAAATTTTTCAAACAATAATATATCTTTCCATGATGTATCTAATAATAAAAGTTTGCCATGCATTAGAATTATACAATAACAACAATGTATCAAAAAAATATCGCAATATGGGGTTAATCGCTATACTCTGAAGTTTGTTGTATCTGCATTAACAAGATTTATTACAAATTGATCTCTTTTCAGACAATTGGATACAATATGATTAATTAACTCTGTTGGGCCAAATGCTACAATAGTGTTTAAATTTTGTCCATGCCGTATAATCCTGAAAGTGTGGGAAAGAATTATCTGAACACTACTGATATTTATGGCACTCCGATTTATCATCTAGAGATTGATATCGCAAAACCAGGCGGAGGATTTGCCTATTTTGCAATTTACAATCCTGAAAGCGGAAAGAATAAACTGATACTCCGCTATATTCTGCCAACAGGAGATGACTGGCATGTAGGTTCAGGGATCAAGATATGGGGAGACATATAAGGACATTCCATTGGAATTCTGAATAATATGCTTTAAATTCCAGTGCTTAAAAAGGTTGGGAAGAAAATTTTTACAAAACCTGACCTTTATAAAGACTGTTAAAGTCCTTGACCTGGGCTGTGGCGAAGGAATTATCACCAGGGGTCATGCAAAAAGGGTATCGGCCGGTTATGTCGTAGGGGTAGATATTTCACGGGAGATAATCTGTTATGCCTCATCCAGGTTCCCGGTGTCCGAATATGATAACCTCTCATTTATTTACGCAGATTCACAGGTACTCCCATTTAAAGGGGATTTTGACATCGTTTTTCCAATTCTTCCTTAACCGGGTCTATGATCATAAAACGTTGTTTCCGGAATTTGCCAGGTTCTCCGTCCTCATGGAAAGTTGCTGGTACAAATGGGCGGAAAAGGAAATATGGGAGCAATCTTTGATGCAAGCGGGAGGGTAATGTTAAGGCCGGAGTGGAAACAATATTTTGAAAACTTTACCACTCCTTTTGCATTTTTTGATCCTGACGAGTATCGCCCACTCCTTATTGAGGCAGGCTTTTCCATTAAACGCCTGGAATTTATTCCAAAAACAATGGTACAAAAAGGGAGGGCAGGCCTTACAGGTGCGGTAGGAAATATGTGGCAGCCTTATCTGGAAAGCTATATCTTCGTAAAACCGGATGTAGCAAAGTTATATTACAGATCCATGTATGGCGAGTGTGTTACAGAAAGTGATGGAGAGGTATACATCGTCAGTTCTCCGTTTACTCATGATTTGGGCATAATAATCCGACTAAAAAAAACAGAAGATCAAATCAAAAATTATAACTTTTCTGATTTTAATGCCTGTTTATAAAAGTAACTTATGGGTGCTAGGGTTCTCCATATTCCTGGTTGTTCTTTTGAGTGCACCGGGGTTTGTAGACGTTGCCGGAGTTGATAATAATACCACTGTAAAAGCATTTGAGTTATCGACCAGTACCGTTATCTCAACTTTATCAACTGGTTTTAGAGCTTCTTTCATCCCTTTCACCTTCAGTCAATCAAAAGGATGGCCATTAGTTCAGGATGTCCCTTGAACGGGAATTTAATTGGCATACCAGCCTTTTCTGCTGTTTCAACCATGTTAACTCCTACTGCATGTTCAGGTATTCTGGCTCTTGTCGGATGTATGCATATGCCATTTTTACGTTACAGGTTTCGCATAACCTGCATAATCCGTTGATAAAGGCTATTGCAAAGGTATTGCCCGCATTAAATGCAGTACGTTCAAGTTCAAGCATCATCTGGGCAAACGATCCTGTTCCGTTGAAGTGATCTCTCCAGAACTGTGTTGCTTTCTCTTTCTTATCAGCTGGGGCATTAGGATCGAGCCAGTAACGGTAGATAGAACAGATTACATCATCATCAGTCTCTGCCGGGGAGAGAAACTTGACGAGAAGGGCATAGGAATACTCGGATAGTATTTTACGAAATTCATCCGGTGTAGGCACATATGGCGGACAGGTCAGTTTAATTCCAACACCTTCCATCTCACCATTGTCCGCCCACATACAGAAGAACCACTTGAGATCACGAAAGGTGATTTTATTCCTATGAAAATCTAGATCAAGTAGGTTTACTTGAACCATTTATTCGCATGATTTCCTTACCCTCCTCCTGAACAATTATCTCAGCTCCCCTGGATAAAAGCTGAATAATCTTTGTAATACCAACTCTCTCAATTTTTTCTGTAAATTTAGGAACCTTAATATTTTTTACTCGGGGAATATCATCTTTGTATAACTCATTATTAGTGAGAAGATGCCAAACAATCCTTAACATTTTTCGAGCAACAGCAACAATAGCTTTTTTGTAACCCTTTCTGGGTAAGAGACTATTGAAGTAGTTATTCAATTTTCCTGGTCTTTTAATCGCAGAGTGTGCTGCTTCAATAAGTGCCCATCGAAGATATTTTGATCCCTGTTTAGTTATTGAACCTGTGTAGTTGGTATTGGCAGATTGATAAACAGATGGTGTAATCCCTGCCCATTTAGTTAATTTATCTGCATTAGGGAAATCATGGATATTGCCAATTTCTGCCAACAAATTTGAAGCAATAATGATACCAATCCCTGGAACTGACATTAGGATTCGTAATTCCTTCTCTTTATCCTTGAGGTAGAAACTGATTCTTTCCTCAATCCTTGCAATCTCCACTTTGAGGTTATCGTATATTTTTAACATCGAATCAATGAGGAATATTGCTGAGTCGGGAATATAATCAGGGATCTGCTCAAAAAAAACTGATGCATTCTTTCTAGTTTTGGCAGGTAATGTTTTAATAATTTCACTTTGACTTTTCCGTTCAATAATCCCTTTTAACAGGGCATATCCACTTTTGCCAAAAATATCCTTTAAAACTGTGCATAAACGAATACTGCAAATATCTAACTGGTGAATAATTTTGTTTTTATATGTGGTACAGTTATTTACCATTTTATTACGGGCTCGAGTTAATGCCCGAAGTTCGTACAGATCACCAGTAAAAACTCGTGAAGGAGTAATAAGATTATTCAATTCCAATTCAGCGATCCA
>Ga0209340_1000618_pt1 | contig 35218 bp, 34 predicted proteins | sample EPASupsiteSAE323_FD_187266 | JGI IMG/M metagenome (GOLD analysis project Ga0209340, IMG submission 187266) | Bioremediated contaminated groundwater from EPA Superfund site, New Mexico - Sample SAE3-23 (SPAdes) (version 2) | ecosystem: Environmental > Aquatic > Deep subsurface > Groundwater >... | reverse complement strand
AATATTGTCTTTCATTGAGAATGTGCCAATTACGCCAAATCCCCCATTCATGACCATTTTGATTTGACCTTCTTCAACATCATTCTTTTTTGTTGTGCCGTCTATTTCAATACGTTCCGGATGAGGAGCTGTACCATTTCGTTTTGCATGAAGTTTGACCCGACTGAGTTTTAAATCCCAATCGATTTTATAATCCAATAGAACACTTTCTTTGTCTTTATATTGGAACGATTCTACGTTGAAATCATGAAAGCAGGTCATTATAAATATCTGCTCTAATGTCTCACCTACGGATATGTGTGATTGAGGATGTATGGGCTGTTTGTAAATTGTTAGTTGTTCAGCATTAAAAGCAATTTTTCTGTGCAAAAGAAAATACCGCAAATCAAAAATGCCGTTTTTGATGTGGACAAAATCTTGTTTTTCTTTTTGTACTACAAATATGGGTACATAAACATAGAAAGGAAAAAAGCCGTAGCTTTTCATTTGTACAACGTTCATGGATTTAGGTAACGCGCGCTTCACAATTCCTTTTTGAACAAAAGGAATTTGGCATATGGCAAAGATTGCCAGTAAAAAATAGAGAGTAATGCGAATAATGCGGCCCATGATTTGAACAATAATCCTCTGAACAATTCTATGTTAGCGCAGAGACAAGCTGTTTTGGAATATAATTTAGTCAAAAACTATGCCTATTTGATTTTTTTCTTTAAAATAATTTTATGTTCAAAGCGTTTTTCTGTATATGTTAAGGCAATTGGCGACATTTAGCGGGTTCACTTTAGTTTCAAGAGTGCTTGGGATGTTTCGAGAAATGTTAATTGCATACGCATTGGGTGCTGGTTTTTGGTCTGATGTGTTTTTTGTTGCTTTTCGTTTCCCCAGTTTTTTCCGTAAGTTTTTTGCAGAAGGGGCGATGCAAGGTGCCTTGGTGCCAGAAATTGCTAGTACAAAAAGCACGAAGATAGCAGGGCAGATGTTTTGGTTTTTAGGAAGCTTGATAATCTGTTTTGTTTTGCTGATTGAATTTTTTGCTCCAAATTTGATTTCTTTATTGGCGCCTGGATACGTGGCTGATCTTGAAAAAAAGAAGATAGCTGTTACATTTATTCGAATCACATTCCCAACATTGCTTGCTATTTCTTTGTCTGCTATTTTTTCCGCTGTTCTTAACTCAAAACAAAAATTTGCGGCTGAGTCGTCAGCGCCAGTCATTATGAACGTTATTATGATTTCAGTTTTGTTGGTTTCTTTTGGGTGTCAAAAAAATGTTGCCTATGCGTTAATTTGGTCAACGTTGGCGGCAAGCATGTTGCATCTTTTATATGTCTATGCGTTTTGTTATGCGTCGGGATTTCGATTGTGTTGTCCTACTTTGAAATTGACACCTAACTTGAAAAACGTTTTAAAAACAATGGGAATTAATTCATTATCTGGCGCTGTAATGCAGATCAATATCTTTGTAGATATGATACTTGCTTCTTGGATGCCGGTAGGGTCTTTATCATTTTTAGTTTACGCTGATCGTATTTTCCAATTGCCTTTGTCGGTTATAGGAGTTGCCATGAGTAGCGTGCTTCTTCCTAATTTTTCACGCATTAACGATCATCCTGTTGAACAAGAAAATTTACTTCGAAACAGTCTTCGCATGGCGTTTCAAATCGCTGCGCCAGCGGCTGTAGGGATGTGTTTATTCAGTGATTTTATTATCTATATGTTGTTTTGTCGTGGAGAGTTTCTGGTACAACACAGTGTTACAACGGGTAATGTTTTGTTGATAGCGGGGATTAGTTTGCCGGCGTATGTCATGTCAAAGGTTTTGACCAGTTATTGTTACGCGCAGAAAAAACCATGGATTCCATTTCGCGCCTCAATCGTCAGTGTGTGTACAAATGTTTTTGCCAGTCTAGTTCTGATGGAGGTATTTGGGTGTATGGGGTTGGCTATGGCTACATCTATTGCAGCCTGGTTTAATGTAAGTGTTCTTCTGTATAAGGTTTTTGGTCGTAAGGCTTTATCTTGGGTGTCAACGCTTTTTCCCAGTGTTGTATGGTTATTTATTCATGGTCTTGGATTGTATTTTTATAAGCTGCACATGAATTTTCAAAAAACACATTGGATTGCAGGAGTATGCACTTTTTTGTTGGTAGTAGCCATTTTCATGGCAAGCTATTTTGGTCTTGGACATCACTTGAAAATACAAAACTTCTTTTACAAATTTAGAGAGTCCAAACCAGTTACGTAGACTGTCTGGGATGAGTTTTTTGGTAGCGATTTAGCAGCTTCTCGTGAGACACATTGATATACATTTGTGTTGTGTTGAGAGATTTGTGTCCTAATAATTTTTGAATACGGCGCAAATCTCCACCTTCATCCAATAAGTGTGTTGCACAAGAATGGCGTAGTGCGTGTGGTGTAATGTCAGAACTGAAATGGCACAATCCGCGAATGCGTTGCATTTGACGAGCGGCGACGATTGAAGATAGACGTGCACCGCGTGCTCCGTAAAACAGAGGGGCGTCCGGATGTTTAGGGAAGGGTTGAATTTCTAAATATTCGCGGACACGTCTTTGAACGACTTCGGGAAGAGGGATCGTTCTTTCAATACTGCCCTTTCCGCGAATAACAACAAATTCGCCAAGACCGCTTTGTTTTAGAGAAAGCGCTTCGCTGATGCGCATGCCTGTGCCATACATCAAAGTAAACAGGGCAATGTCTCTGGCTGAGATCCAAGACTTAGCAGACAATGATTCTAGTTGTGTAAAGGTTTGTTCAATCTGAAAGGTGTGCATAGCGCGGGGTAATCTTTTTTCTTTTTTAGGAGGGAAAAGCTGAAAAATAGTATGGTCGATAATGATTTTTTGTTTTCTTAAGTATTTAAAAAAGCTAAGGACACCCGATAACGTACGTGCCGTGGAAGCTTTGCTTAAAGATTGATCGTAACGTTGTGATAGCCATCCGCGTAAATCCAAAGACGTCAGCTTATAAATATCTTTATTTCTGAAATAGGCAAGAAAACCATTTAGATCTTGAATGTAGGCGCGCCTAGTATGAGCACTTTTTTTCACAAGTTCGCGTGATTCCCAAAGTGCTACGTGTGTGTCAACCGACATACCACACCTCAAATTTGGTACTCCCAACGGGATTCGAACCCGTGCACCTGCCGTGAAAGGGCAGTATCCTAGGCCTCTAGATGATGGGAGCCTGGTTCCTTTATAGTATTTTTTTTGTCCTTAGGCAAGGGATTGGGGTTGTATTTGTTCTTGATCTATAAGATTTTTGCGGAAATATATCATGCTGGCGTCGTTGATATAACCTTTTTGTTCAAACTCGATGGTATATCCACACTTTAAATAAAAATTTTTAGCTTCAAAACTCATTGTTGTTAACGTCACGAATGTACAATTTTGTGTTGCACCCCATTCTTCCGCTTTTTGTAACAAAGATCGGCCATGTCCGTGTCCGCGCAGATCAGGATCAACGTAGATGTAGTCGATATAAAGTGATCCATAAAAATTAGATCCTTTGATTCCACCTTTAACTATATGGTTTTCATTGTATAAAAAGAAGGAAAAATATACGTGAGAAGAAAATCCATGGTTACGAGCTTGGGTTGAGATACCATCTAATAAAAAATTTTGAAGGGTGTAGCTGGGATTAGATTCTAATCGAATATACATTGGTTCATCTTCTAATCAGAATGGTGTAGCCTACAATATACATCATGATAAATAAAGATATGTTCGAAAACAACAATACATGGCCATTTGTTTTGGCGAGGCAACTTCTGGAACGTGTTGAAAAGAATCCACCTAAAAAAGGATTTGTTTTATTTGAAACAGGGTATGGTCCCTCGGGGCTTCCTCATATTGGTACCTTTGGGGAGGTATTGCGTACAACGATGGTACGGTATGCATTCATGCAAATATCTTCTATTCCAACGCGCCTATACTGCGTTTCAGACGATATGGATGGGCTTAGAAAAGTGCCAACCAATGTTCCCAATCAGGAAATGCTAAAAGACTATATTGATATGCCTTTAACAAAAGTTCCAGATCCGTTTGGGAAATACGATAGTTTTGGTTTGCATAATAATACTCGTCTCAAGATGTTTTTAGATTCTTTTGAGTTTGACTACGAGTTCAAAAGCTCAACAGAGTGCTACAAATCAGGTGTTTTTGATAATATGCTGAAACTTATTTGTGAAAAATATGACCCTATTATGAATGTCATGCTTGGAAATCTCAGGGATGAGCGTCGTCAAACTTATTCACCATTTTTGCCAATTTGTCCTCGTACGGGTAAAGTTTTACAAGTTAGGATGGAGTCTGTTGATGACAAAAATCACACTGTAACCTATAAAGATTCAGAAACAAATGAGCTGGTTACTGTACCTGTAACCGGTGGACATTGTAAATTACAGTGGAAGATCGATTGGCCCATGCGTTGGTGTGCTTTCGATGTTGATTTTGAAATGTGCGGAAAAGATTTGATTGATTCGGTTCGTATTGGTTCTGAGATTTCAAAAATTTTAGGATGCAATCCTCCTGTCAATGATTTTACAGAATTGTTTTTGGATGAAAATGGACAGAAAATTTCGAAATCCAAGGGTAATGGAATTACGATTGAAGGTTGGTTAGATTTTGCACCCAAGGAAAGTTTGGCGTACTACATGTTTCAAAACCCAAAGCGTGCAAAAAGACTTTATTTTGATGTCATTCCAAAAGCGTGTGATGAATATGTAGATTGTTTGACGCGTTATCATGAAGAGGATGATGAGAAGCGAATGTTTAATCCAGTCTGGCATATTCACAGCGGTAATCCTCCTCACTATGAAACGACACAAATTACTTTTTCGATTTTATTAAATTTGGCTTCGATTTGTAATGCTGAAACGAAAGAAATTTTATGGGCTTTTGTAAAGAGATACGATGAAAATGCGACTCCTGAAGCAATGCCGTTTTTAGATAACATGATCGATTGTGCGTTGAAATATTACAAAGAATTTATTGTCAAAAAATTCAGACAACCGACAGAACAAGAACGTGCTGCTTTGCGAGAATTAGCGGTAGAATTGCATAAATTTCCAGGTCACACCAGTGCCAAGGATATTCAGCACTGCGTGTTTGAGGTGGGGAAGAGACATGGATTTACCGATTTAAAATCTTGGTTCCAGGCTCTTTATCAAATTTTATTAGGGCAAGATACAGGTCCTCGTATGGGGACATTTATCAGTATTTATGGTCTTCAGGAAACGCGGCAATTGATACAGAAGGTGGTGGAGCAGAGTGCCTAATTATACTGTATAGACTAATCTAACCCATGCTTCGATTCCTTTAGCTAAAAAACCGCAAGGGTTTTCGTAGTGTTGATTTGTTAGATTTTTTACTTCGCATAAAACCGTCCAGTTTTTGTTTAGAGTATGGGTGGTACTTAGATCCAATAAAAACACGCCGGGCATCTTAACGTGTTTACTAAATTCAATGCGCTCTCCATCTAAACAACTGCTTTTAAAATGTGTTTTTAGATCAACAAAAGTATCTTCGCTAAGATGAAATCTTTGCCACATAAGTAATTTCCAAGAAGGTCGTCTTAAAATTGGTTCGGATCCATCTAAGACGCAGTAAGTGTGAGCGAATCCAATCTTATAGCGATCAAATCCTTCATAGCCAATCGACTGATCGATGTCGATGCTATTAAGTGTTCCACAATTTTTATAAGCCATTTTTTCAAAAGAAAAGCTAATCATATCCTTGATGTGATTGATAAATAATGTTTGATTGACTGTCCAGTTTGATCCCCCCCAACTGTGGACAATGTGGCAATGTTGGTTGCATTCTGGCTTTAGATCGAAATTACCAAATTGAGGATCGAAGCGTTGTACTTGATCTGGAAGATGGTAGGCGTTTCCGCAGATTATTTTTACGGGTGGAGCGACATCGATCGTAATTTCAAGAGGACATAAAATTTGTCTTTCTGTTTGAATGACTCTTAACGACGGATAGAGAAATCCTATTTTTCTTCCGCCATAGATATCATAACGATAAACTTTATGGTTATTGATTTGTTCCGTAAAACATCCAAAGTTGTAGTCTGTTTCTGTTTTATTGACACTTGCCGTTAGCGAAATATTCTGTTGAGAAGGGTAAGTGCTAACAAGTGTTTTTGTTGAGTGAAATGCAGCAAAAGCGTGCCAATTTTGACGTTCGTAAGATGCCCCGAATAGATTGAAAAATCGTTGATATTCTTGTTCACTAAATGGTACAGCGTGGTAAAGATCATCATACGTATTTTGTGTATACTGATTGATCGAAGAAATCGTGAATTTTTGATCATTGTCTTGATGGCCTGCCTGAAAGGCACCTTCGATAGATGAAACGCGATCTTTAATTCCAGTTTGGCGATATCGAGAAGGAGTGCTGATCCATCCTCCGTTATTTTCACAAGCAAAAGAACCGGTAAGAAAGCGATTGTTTTTTTCAGCGTGGAAGCTTGTTTTTTGTTCTATCCCTCCATTTGTACTGACGCCCATTGTCGTTTGAAAACGTTCTTGGGGTAAATTATAAATTAAAGCGCCTCCCAGTCCCGTTCCTCTTCGAACCATGGTTGGCAATTTATCTAGGTGGGTTTCGCAGCTTTTTAACGTGTTTGTGATAGGGATGTTTCCCCAATAATAAGAGGTGTGTCGTGATTCTAACCCTTTTAAGAAATAAGAATCTTGTCCACCAGCGGCAGGTGTTGCGTTAAGAGCCGTATCTTTATACGATTCGATTTGATCGGTTAAGACCTTTTTCTTAACCGATCGCTTGATGTAAGTTGTCGGAAGTTTGATGATATTATTTAAGCCTGAATTTGTTATGTTTTGACCGTGCAGAAGGGATAATAGCACTTATTTTTTCCTCTTCTTTTTAGCTTCTTGTTTTTTCAACCATTCATCCTCTAGCATGCCATCAATGGATTTAATTTTGACAGGGCAGCCTTCAAAAATACGCAAACTGGCCACATTGATGATTAGCTGGCCAGATTTTAACCCTTCGTCGATCACGCGATCTTTACCAATAGCAAAGCTTTTTATAACCTTCTTTTTGACAGCCTTGCCTCGTTCGGCAATGAATACAAAGTTTTCTTCGCCGACTGAAACGATGGCGGCTTCTGGAACTTTAAAGGCATCGGTTTCAATGCCGGTAATCACCTGAACGTCGCCCATCATACCTGCTTTTAACCGTTGATCGCTGTTATCAACTTCGGCGCGCAAAAGAACGGTACGGGTATCTTTGTTAATGATAGAGTCTATGGCGATGACCCGTCCCTTAAACTCAACATCGGGATAGGCTTCAACTTTAAACACAATGTCTTGATCTTTACTGATTTCGTTATAGCTTTTTGATGCGATGGGAACATCGACATAGATGGTTTGATCGTCAACAAGTGTGACTAACGGAGCATCTGGTTTCACAACTTCGCCAACCCGATAATGTTCAACGATACCAATAACGCCTGAAAAAGGTGCTTTTATGATTGTTTTATCTAATCGCCCTTTAGCTTCTGCTTCATTTCCTTTTGCTTGTTCGAGCTCGCTCTTGGCTTTATCAAATTCACTTTGACTGATGCTTTGCTTGGCAAATAGTTTTTCGGCACGTCCAAAATCGGCTTCTGCTTTTGTTTTTGCGCCTAAAGCTTTTTGATAGTTACCTTGGGCTTCTACATCATCAAATTCAATCAGCACATCACCTTCGTTAACAGATTCGCCTTCCTGTAATGGTAGTGATTTAATGCGACCGCCTCCGTAAACTTCGCATTTAAAAGTCACGGCTGATTTGGCTTTAATTTCTCCGATGGCATAAAGTCTTCTGTAAATTGTTTCAGCTTTACACTCATGTACATCAACCGGTACGGCTTGTAATTGAAAAGCATCTTCTTTGGATTCTCGTTCAAGAACCCATCGGCAAAAATGTTTCAAAGAGGGGGACAGCAAGCGTGTGACCATGCCAATGGCAACAAATCCGGCAATGATGCCCACTAATATCTGCTGGGCTTTTTCTTTGTCGATATTGTCCCAGCGGTGTTTCGCGTACTGAAGTAATTTTTCTAAGTCAAAATTAAAACGCATTGGTATAAAACATTATCTTAATCGTCGCTATTGTAACATAGAATTCAAAGGTTAAGGATTAGTTATAAAATACCAATAACGCTGGCTTGTCCGCCAAATTTTTTTTCATTGGCGTGGGTTGATCGTCTGTAACTGAAGAATTTATTGGGTTGCGAATAGGTGTCTTCGTGAATGTGATCAATATCGGTAATGCTAAAATCTTGTATGATTTGTTGCACTAATGCACGCAAATCAAGATTCCATTTATTGTTAGAAGTGGTATTTTTTTGAAAAAACTCAGATTTATTGAATTGAATGCCTAAATTGTGAACATCTTCTCCCACTTCAAAGTATTTAACAGCAATGGATGGGCCAATGACGCAGCACAATTCCGTGAGATCACACATTTGTTTCAATTCTTCTAAAGTTGATTGAATGATACCGGCTAATGATCCTTTCCAGCCCGCGTGTACAGCGGCGACAATTTTTTCTTTTTTGTGTGCCATCAGAATGGGAAGGCAGTCCGCCGTTTGAACGCCAACAAGCAGGCGTGGTGTTTGCGTAATAAGGGCGTCACCTTCTTGCGCAGAGCCTGGTGTATTAATGTGATGGACAATAGCTGAGTGAATTTGGTGATTAAATTGTAAATTGTCGCATTCTAATGCGTTTTGGATACGGTATCTGTTTTCAGTAACATGTTCTGGATCGTCTGTTTTTCGCTCTGCCACGTTCAGTGTGGCATAATGACCACAGCTAACCCCGCCGTTACGTGTGAAAAATCCGTGGGTAACGTAAGGGATTTGTTCTAGTAATTTTGATTTAAAGCAAGGCAGCATGATACGTATTTTCTACCCGGAATCAATTTATAAGCTACTAAAGGTTTTGGAGAAGCACAAGGCGTATGTAGTGGGCGGATTCGTACGTGATATGTTGCTGTGTGGCCGTGGTGGAGAGTTTGCTTCCTGTCATCCATGCATGCCACTCAATTTGTATCATCTCCCCGAAGGCGAGGACCTCATGCCGTGTGAAGCCCCTCAAGACATCGACCTTGTGACCTCCGACCCATTAGAAACATTTCTGCCCACAATCCAAAAACTATCAGACCGTTATCATGTCGTGCCGCATTATGAAGCTGTTGAGTTTGGCTTTGAAGAATATCGGTTGACCTTAACCCGGCTACGGTATGATGCGGTTTGTGACGGGCGTCAAGCCGATGTCGTATTTGTTGATACGCTGCAAGAAGATGTGTGGCGGCGTGATTTTACCATCAATGCCCTATACGCGGATGCGGAAGGGCAGGTAGTTGATTTTGTGGGGGGATATTGGGATTTAAAACAGAAAAAAGTACGTTTTATTGGTGATCCGGCAATGCGTATTAAAGAGGACGTGTTGCGTATTTTGCGGTACGTACGTTTTTGTAGTTTGTTAAATGTATCAGCCGACCCAATAATTATTGATCTTATGCGGCCTTACCTTATTAACCGTCATCCTCGTGCAAACGAGGATCTATTCAACAGCCACAACTTCATGGGTTCTCACTTTCGTGAGAATGACAGCAATCGTTGGCAATGTGAAATCAAAAAAATCCAGAAATTCCCCTTAGGACAAAAAAACCTTGATGTTCTTTTCGGATCATGAGAAAGCCATTGTTTTTCCGGATGTTACAAACTCTACACGGGTATCCATTCACGAGGATGGGTGAAATTTTTAAGGTGTTACTCGGCCTGGCTTCCCGGAGGTTAGAAAATCTTTCACATAGCGATTAGATTTTCTTGTTAACCGGGATCTAGAATCCCTGAGAATCAACAAAATAAAGACTTCGCAGAATTTTAAAGTTGATCTGGATCCCGGCTCCAACGAATTCTAAGCGTTTTGCGCAAGAATCCGTATGTCCGGGAAATCAGATCTGGTAAATCTTTGAAAAGTTTACCCACCCTCGTGAATGGGCGAGGAGAAATAATTCCCAAAAATTAATCAAATTTTTACTTTAGTTTTTTATCTGGGGTATGATGTTCATATTTTTTGAGGAATGAAAAATGATACTTTATTTTCTTCTTTGTGCAGTGCAAGCAGCAGAACAAAAACTGACAGTAGTTAAGTATAAAGGTAGAAATGTTTTTTACAATGCATCTACAGCCGCCGTCGCCGATGGTGAAGCAAAAGCGAAAGAATACATTGAAAAATTAGGAAAGACGGGAATAAATATTGATTTGGGTGCCAATACAAGGAAAGGTGGCTTTTCTATTTCTAAAGCTCAAACTTTAGATGACGGTGTCTTGGTTGTTTATTCTGACGGTGCGAAAAAATACCGAGCTTTTATTGATCATAAAAACATTTCTACTGTTTCTCCTTCGGATTTAGCGTATTTCCAAAATCTGTTGGATAACGGCAAGACTATTGGAGATGAGTATTTCAACGAAGCAAAAGAAGCATTTGTGAAAGCTGCGGTTGATCAGAAAACACAGCTTATAGCAGATGAAAAAGAAGAAAGTCAAGAGCGGCAAGCAATTCAAGCACTGAAAGAGCGGCAACAACAGCAAGTAATTCAAGCACTGAAAGAGCAGCAACAACAGGATGCAGAAGTGTTGTCACAAATAGCGATTCAGCGGCAAATTTTTATTACCAGTAGTGATAGCATGGAGTCACCAAAAGATAAGGCAAAATTAGTTCTATATTTTAACAAATTAATAGAAAAAAAGAAGCTTGGTCTTTGTTTAGGGGTTTTTAAGATTCTCAATGATAGGAGCAATTTGAATAAAAAGGTTTCGGTATTCTTGAGTGATATCAATTCCGAACTTCGAACAAATGGTTGTAAAACGCTTAAGATTGAGGAAAACAGTTTTTCATCTAATGTACTACGTGAAGATTCCAATTCAACAGGAACGGCTATTTGGGGAGTCGAAGCCATTAAATAATTTAGGCCAAGTCGAGCTTTCGCTTAATCCCCCAATATCCAATCGTGCCAAAAACGACGCTGCCTACAAGAAGGACGGTGTTGCAGATCCAAAAGGGTAAAAAGCCATTTTGCCCTAATACAGACACGCGGGCGGCTTCATGGGCATAGGTGTATGGGCTAATCAGTCCAACATATCCAACATAATGATTCAGATCGTAAACGGTTTTCCAGGAAAATTGGAATCCACCCAAAAACCACAAGGGGAACATCAGACGCATAAATAGATGTTCAACTTGGTCTGTTTTTTGAGCATGGCTGACCAAAAGCAATAAAAAACATGAAAAGAAAAAGCAGGTAACAACAAAAATTATAAGTAAATAACCCCACGCGATGGTTGTCAAGTCCATCTGATTCCACAGGATGATTTTACTTAAGGGAATCATCAACAGGCTTAGAATAAGGCCATTGACCGTATAGAAGACAATTTTTTGTAAAAACACAACCCAAATAGGGACAGGAAGAGTAAACAGATAAAATAGATGTTGACGGTGTTCAATATTCATTACAAGTAAAAATAATTGGTGATAAATTTCAAAACCAACAACACCGATGAATATGGTGGCCGCCTGAAACAATCCAAAATTTTTCAATCCTAAAGCGGGCATGACGTGCGCCATGACAATAAGGGTCATGCCTCCCCAAAGCAGAGCATCAATGGCTTTGTCCTTAAGCTGTGTCAGCAATAGCTTTAAATCAGTGCGCATCAGTGCCCAAAAAATTTTGATCATGGTCTATTCCTCTTCAGGTTCGGTCGTTAATTTTATAAATATATCTTCTAAATCTTTCTGATGATGCTCGCCTTTTAGTTCTTTTTTTGTCGCAATTTTCAGAATATGACCGTCATCCAAAATACAAATTCGGTCACACAAAACATCCGCTTCCTCTAGATAGTGGGTTGTCAAAAGAATGCTTTTGCCCATTTTTTTAAGATCTAGAATAATACTCCAAAGTTTTTTGCGAATGGTGGGATCTAGACCAACCGTTGGTTCGTCCAAAATGATGAACTGCGGATCATGAATAAGCACGCGCCCCAACATAACGCGTTGCCGCAATCCACCTGATAGCATAGGGGGGTACTTTTGAAGGTGTTGCTCCAATTCGAATATTTGAATAACACGATCCGTCGCTGATTTGGTTTCTTTTTCGTTTAATCCGAAATAAAGTCCCCCAAAATAAAGATTGTCATAAACGTTCAGCAGGTCATTAAGCGTGGGTTGCTGGGGGCAGTAGCCAACATGTTTGCGATAACCGGCAATATCAGAGGTGACTGGCTTGCCTTGAAAAAACAAATTTCCCGAAGTGGGAGGGTGTAGTCCCGCCAAAATAGTGGAGCATGTTGTTTTGCCAGATCCATTAACACCTAGTAAGCCCACGACCTCGCCAGCATCAAACCCAATGGATACATTATTCAAGGCACGATGCCCGCCAGGATAAATTTTTGTGATGTTTTTCAGTTCGACGAGCATGATAAATTTCGCTTTTTCGTTAAATAAAAATAATCTTTTACTTATGTATGGTACTTATGTTATTCGTTAAAATCAAATTGTGTCCATGAATCGATTTAAACTGAATTCGAATTGATGTGTTTTCAAAACGAGGTTTTTGTGTGTTTTTACAACTTTGACATTCAGTCCAAAACAAAGGACAATGAGCGACAGGAACGACCATTATTTGTTAGCTTTCACACATGTTGTTCAATATATTTTTCATGATGGTTTCGGCCAATGTTGTTGTAAGAAATATTGTTGTAAAAGGTAATGCGCGTATTTCAAAAGATGTGATTACAAGTCGTATCTCGGAAGAAGCTTTTAGTAACGAAGAAGCATATCTTAGTGATTATAAAGCCCTTGTTGGAACAGGGTTTTTTAAAAATGTTCGATTTGAAAAATGTGATAACAAAATCATTGTTCATGTTGAAGAGCATCCGACCATCAATCAGATTGCCTTCGAGGGCAACAAAAAAATGAAGGATGAACAGCTAGCCAAAATCACGAAAAAATTCAATATCGAATCTAGACGTCCTTTTCCTTTGAATGCGACTCATTTGGCGCCTGTTATTCAAGCTATGAAGGAAGAATACCGCCAAATGGCAGTCCCTGTCGAAATTACGATTTCAACAACGCCTTTGTCAGAAAATCGGGTCAACGTTATCTTCAATATCAATGAAGAACCAAAGATGCGCATCAAAGAAATTAGATTCGAAGGTCTGAAGGCTATGAAGGCTAGTGCGCTTCGTGGAGTGATGTATACAAAAAAATATAACCCTATCAAATTCTTTTCTCAAGATCACTTCTTTTTGTTAGAGCGCGTTGAATATGATAATCGCGCCATTTCAGAGCACATGCGTAATCATGGATATCCTAACGCCAAAGTCAGCCATACCTTTGTGCAGGTCGATCCTAAACATCAAGATTATCGTTTGATTTTTTATGTTGAAGAGGGTGATAAATATACTCTTGGTGATATTAATACAGAAGTTGAGCGTCAAGATTTACCAATGGATCTTATAAAAAAGAAAATCCAAGTGAAAAAAGGACAGGTTTATAATTTTTCAAGTTTGCGTAGTAGCTTATTCAATGTGCAGGATGCTTTAAGCAAGCGAGGATTTAATACTTTAGATTTTGATATTGCTGAAAAACAAGATGCCGAGAAGAAAACAATAGGGATTACCTTCAAGATTACGAAGGGGAAGAATATTACTATTCGTCGCATTCATATTATCGGCAATACGCGTACCCGCCATGATGTCATTCTGGATCGTATCAAGATACGCGAAGGTGATCGCTTCAATCGTTTGAAAACGATGGAAGCGCAACGCAATCTTGAAAATACAGGGTTTTTTAAAGAGGTGAAGGTGGAGCCGACTTCTGTTGATGAACATGCCATGGATATTACGATCCGCGTTACAGAAGCAAGAACGGGGTCGATTTCATTTAACTTGGGTTATGGGACCTTGCAGGGAATGATGGCTTCGATTGGTGTCACGGATCAGAATATTAAAGGTACGGGATTGCTTTTACAAACCGGCGTTTCGATTGCGGATAAAGAGCAAAATGTATCGTTTGGTATTTCTAACCCGCGCTTTTTGCGACGTGATCTTAATGGTGGTTTTAACCTTTTGTATTCACGCTCCACGATGTATGATCAACGCGTTGAAAAAACAGTGGGTGGTGAGGTTTCTTTAGGATACGAATTATCTCCTTGGGTCCATCAAGATTTATCTTTGGGTGTGCGCCATGAAACTGTTGAAGCGAATGAAAAAACGGATGAAAATTTCCAAGGAATGAAATTCGAAGAAGTTGCGTCTAATTTTAAGAAAGCACTTGGAAGTAAAGAAGAGAAAAATCGATTATATAAATTGTTTGGGATTCCAGATGAGAAGGATCAGGTGAGTGCTTGCCTACTAGCGTTGGACAAAATCAGAAGGCGGGATCGTATCAGCGCTTTGTACAAAGATGATTTTGGATCTTATGGTGTGACGGAGTTTGGTCATGGTTTAACAATTCGTCCGCCGATTTTTCCTATTGGATTTCCAGGCTCTTTAACCTTTCGTGTGGATAACAACGTGGCTGGTTTATTAGGAAATGTGTCATTTTTGAAAAATCAAGTTACGGCAAGTTATCAACATCGCTTAGGTGAATATCTGAATTTCTTGGCCCAAATTTCGTATGGCTTGCGTTCTAAAATAGGTAACAAGGAACTTCGTATTACAGATTGTAAGGTTCTGGGTGGACAAGATTTTCACGGATTTGATTTTTCGGGAGTCGGTCCACGCGATAAAACCTCTAAAATCAATGTTGGCGGTAAGGAATTTTATTTGGGCAAGGTAGAAATGAGTGTCCCTCTTCCTATCTTGAAAGATGACCTTGGAGCACGTTTTGGTGTATATACTGAATTTGGTTCTTGCCACAACTCTCGCTGGAAAGGAACTAAGTTTGTCGATGAAATCCAAAATGGCGAGAAAAATGAAATCTATGATCAGAATTTCTGCCGTGTGTCCGTTGGATGTTTTATTAAACTTTCAACACCGTTTGGTCCTTTACGCTTTGACTTTGCAAAACCGATCCGTGTTTTGAAGGATAAAGAAGGCAATCAGTTAGATGAAGAACGCGTGTTTATGGTTGGATACGCTTATCAGTTGTAAGCTCTTTTAACATTAGTGCAAGATCAATCCCATTTGTTATATGCGGGATCGTGTTGACGGTTATGATGTTTGGGGTGATAGACCTTAGCAGATCGTAGGCATTATCCGCGAACACAGCATGAACGGCAAGAATGGTGAGATTGGGATGTTCTGTGGCTTTCGCTGCTTTATATATAGTTTGTCCCGACGAAATAACATCATCAACCAGAACGACATGACAACCCGTATAAGGGGATAGGTCTTCAATCGTGATGGAAACATTTTTGTCTCCTGTTCTTGTTTTTTGCGCAATGACGTAGGGGGCATTGAGCTGTTCGGCGATGCATCTAACCCATTGAATACTCTCTGCGTCGGGACCAACGATTAAAGGATTAACAATATGCGTTTTGATATAGTCCGCCAATAAGCCGTTGGCGTGAAGAACAGTGTTTGAGATTGTAAGAATTTCATCTAAAGATTTAATGCGGTGCAAGTGTGGGTCTATGGTGATTAGGTGATCAACATATTGTGAGATTAACTGTCCAAAAATATGACTACTAATAGCATCACCGATATTGAACTCCTTATCTTGCCTCATATAGCAAAGGTAAGGAGCGGTTAATATAATACGTTCAGCGCCTAATCTTCGTAGTGTTTGGGCAACGGCAATGAGAGGGAAGATTTTATAATCCGGATGATGTAGGCTGCACAAAATGGCAACTTCCTTTGGGACAGGAGAAATGATTCGAATATGTGATTCGTGGTCGGGAAACTGAAATTGTTCCCAGATTAAAGGAATAAGTCCAATATCTTTAGCTAGTTGTTCGTGTCCTTTAAAAACGATTGTATGCACAGATATATCAAAATGGGCGTTGCTGATTTATTTTATAGGGAAGAAAGTAAAGAAAAGGTCAATCATCTAACACAAATTTCCTTTTCAAAGGTTGTTTGGATTGGAGGGGGCGAAGAACTATTCCAAACAAATTTCAGATTTTTCATTTGATTGCAGATCAGATTATAAGAATTTAAAGAAAAAGGAGAAAGCTTGATGTTTGAAGCGTTCCCTTTATTATCTACGGTGAAATGGATTGTGATGTCGTATTCAGATTCAACAGAAAAATCTCCGATAACTTGCCAACTGTCTTGGGTTTTTCCGGAAATTCCGAGAGATGATTTCTTTTTTGTTTTAGCCTTGCGTTTAGTGGGTTGTGGAATAGTACCCCATGATTCATGCTGTGTCTTGCTTTGGCTTGCTTCGAAAGTACAGCATGGATTTTGATTCTGATATAATCCAGCAGAAAAAGGGGTGCAAACAGTATAGACAACAGCGCCATGCACTAAACAAACACTGCATAAAATAAATTTCATAAAAGCTTTTTCCATTCTTCTTCTGTCATCACAGAGATTCCCAGTTCTAGTGCTTTTTTGTATTTAGAACCTGGGTCTTGTCCCACAACCAGGATATCAGTTTTTTTTGTTACAGTTGAGCCAATCGAGGCGCCTAGTTTTTGTGCTTGCATTTTAGCTTCTGGACGTGAAATCGATAATGAGCCCGTGAATACAATGGTTTTCCCACTAAGAGCAAGCTCAGTCTGGACGATATAAGGTTCAACCGTGACATGCTTTAATAAGTTTTCAAGCAGAATTGTATTGTGCTTTAAAAAGTAGCTTAATTCTTCTTTTGAAATCGGGCCAACACCGATAATATCCAAAGTTGCTGGGTCACTACGTAAAAAGTTATCTATATTTCCCAAATGTTTGGCCAGCAAAGTAGCGGTTATTTCTCCGATCATAGGAATGCCCAACGCATAAATAAATCGATTGAGCTGAATGGTTTTGGCTTGTTCGATAGCGTGCAATAAGTTTTCTACAGATAAAGCACCCCAGCCTGGTTCTTTTTCAAGTTTCGTTTTCTGATCTTTCAGTGTAAATATATCAACAATTGATTTGATATAATCGTGATCGTACAAAAATATGACATTGTTTTTACCAAGACCTTCGATGTTGAAAGCATTGCGACTGACAAAGTGTTCAATGTGTTCTTTAATTTGTGCGGGGCATTGATGTCCATTGGGACAATAAATGGCGACCTGATCGCGATGGACAGGTGTGTTGCATACAGGACATGTTTCGGGAAAATGAAAATCACGAGACGTTTTCTGTTGTTGTGATGTTATGATTTGAGGAATCACATCTCCAGCGCGCTGAATGGTAACAAGGTCTCCGATATGAATGTTTTTGCGCAGAATTTCATCAGCATTGTGTAAGGTTGCGCGCTGAATCCACACACCGCCCACATTAATAGGTTTTAGAATGGCAACAGGTGTCAGTGTGCCGTTGCGACCAACTTGGATGATAATATCTTCTAATACGGTTTGTCCTTGTTCTGGAGGGAATTTATAAGCAACGGCAAAACGTGGTGTTCTTCCTACGATCCCTAGGCGTTCTTGCGTTTTAACATTATTAATTTTTAAAACAACGCCGTCTATATCGTAGGGCAGATCTGACCTGATTTTCACCATTGATTGATAATAAGTTTTCAGTTCTTCCAAGTTTCTACATAGCTGGATTTGTTTGCAAATATGAAATCCCAGCTGCTTAAGTTTTTGTAGGTGGTCCCATTGATTTATCTGATCGTTTTGTATTATGTAATAAGCAAAAAATCGTAAAGGGCGCTTGGCAACAATACGTGGGTCTAGTTGTCTGACTGATCCTGCTGCGGCATTGCGGGGATTAGCGAATAGTGGTTCTTCATTTTGAGATCGTTCTTCGTTTAATAAAATGAACGCTGCTTTTTCAATATAAATTTCACCGCGTATTTCTATATTGCTCTCTTTAATTGTCAAGGGGATGTCTCGTATCGTTTTTACATTTTGGGTGATATCCTCACCTGTTTGACCGTCACCTCGTGTTACAGCGCGTACTAAGATGCCGTTTTCATAAATAAGAGACGCCGATAGTCCATCGATTTTAGGTTCGACGACAAAATCGATCCAAGCATCATCATTTAAAAAGCGGTGTGTACGTGTTAAAAACTCTTCCAGTTCTTCATCTGAAAAAACATTGTCCAAAGATAGCATAGGTACAAGATGGCGAACTTTTTGAAAGTCTGAAATAGGTTCTATGCCAACTCGATAACGGGGACTGTTGGGTCTAATAGCGTCAGGATGTTCGGTTTCGAGTTTATCTAATTCACGCCGCAGTTTGTCGTAAGTGGCGTCATCAACTTCAGGAGCATCTAAGTTGTAGTAAGCATGGTCGTACCGCACAATATCGTCGGTTAGCCGTTGAATACGCTTTCTGACATTCATTCGAAAAGGTTGTTCCTGGGCATGATCACTTTTCTATGTCATGCTAACACAGCTTCAAAAATTTGTATTTGACCTTAAAAAAGTGCTTAAATATTGACGTTGGGCTGGAGTAGCTCAGGGGTAGAGCAACTGATTCGTAATCAGTAGGTCGGAGGTTCAATTCCTCTTTCCAGCACCATTTTCAATTAAAAACGCCACGGCCGCGGATGAACAGCTCTTTTAACTTCGACGGGTTTCTTTTGTTCTTTCTCCATGTCTTTCAGCCATTCGTAAACATCTGTACAGGTTGTTAGGAAAATAAGTTTTTCCTCATCCAAATTTAGAAAATTTTCTTCCAAAAAAGTATTGTATAACGCTTGATGTTTTTGAGGAACATATACATCAATAGCAATTTTCAACATTTCTGGCGTTGGTCCTGTTATTCCATTGAGTATTTTCCGCTCTCTCTCCAAATCAAGAAAGGTTCTGGATTTTTTATAAAAATGCCGAATCCTTTTAATAAGAGCATTGACTATCTGAATTTGACAATTTTCTTTTGAAAATCCACTTATTTCAAGCACAGCTATGCCGTTACTTGTAGACCAGTCGATTTTACTTTTTTTGCTGTACGAAATAAGCGAGAGATATCTGTTACATAAACTTTCCAGTTGTTGTTCAAGAGTTTGATCTGTTTTACAAGTTTCCGAAGGAATTGAACTGGAACGCGATTCGGGGCCAGGAGATTCCTCGAGCGGTGAGCTGCAAAACAAGAAAGATCCAATTATAAATAACATCGGTGAATTTACCGGGTGAACGATTAGTATCGTTATTATAATTCATTGAAAAACAAATACAACACTGCAGTTTGTTTGTATTCATTGAAAAATTAAACATGTTTTCCTATTTGTTGGGGGGTATGTTAGCATAATCACGAGCATCCGTAGCTCAGTGGATAGAGCGTTGCCCTCCGAAGGCAAAGGTCGCACGTTCGAATCGTGCCGGATGCGCCATTTTGGGGGCAGGTTAATGATCCGTGATACAACGCAGCGTGACGAAGAACTAGTCGGATTGCGTCCTCAATATTTCAAAGATTTTATTGGGCAAGATGCCCTTTGTGACAATCTGAAAGTTTTTATTCAAGCCGCTAAAAACCGCCAAGAATCGCTGGATCATATTTTATTACATGGTCCACCGGGATTGGGAAAAACAACACTAGCTCAGGTAATTGCCCATGAAATGGGCGTGAATATCAAAATCACATCAGGACCTGTTATTGGGAAAAGTGGTGATTTGGCAGCATTGCTGACGAATTTACAGCCCAATGATATTTTGTTTATTGATGAAATTCACCGTCTTAATGTAGCCGTCGAAGAAATTCTCTATTCGGCGATGGAAGATTTTAAGTTGGATATTATGATCGGAGAAGGTCCTGCAGCGCGGTCGATCCGGATTGATTTGCCCCCCTTTACATTAATAGGGGCAACCACGCGATCAGGACTTTTGACTCAACCTTTGCGCGAACGGTTTGGGATTCCGTTACGTTTGCAATATTACGATTTAAAAGACCTACGACGCATCGTTGAACGGGCAACAAAGTTATTAGGATGCAGCATTAACGACGAAGGTGCTGAAGAAATTAGCAGACGTTCACGTGGAACTCCACGTATCGCAGGGCGATTACTACGTCGATGTCGAGATTTTGCGTCAGTTCACCATACGTCAACAATTACGATTGAGATCGCAAAGTTAGCATTAGAACAATTAGACGTAGACCACCACGGCCTAGATTATATGGATCAACGGTATTTGAAAACGATTGCCGAATTTTATAAAGGTGGGCCGGTTGGGCTAGATACCTTAGCAGCAGCGCTATCAGAACAACGAGATACGATCGAGGATGTTATTGAGCCATACCTAATACAAAACGGATTTATTCAACGCACCGCCCGAGGCCGCATGTTGACAGATCTGGCGTATCAGCATCTTGGTTTAACATAAAAACAATCGTGTTTGTTGTTCTTAAATTTGAGATCTTTTGCGCTAGTATCCCGTCCTTCGTTAGAACGCCTCTTTAATTTGCGTCACATCCGATCCCGTGCCTGCTAATAAACCTTTTAGATCAGCAACCAGGGTAGGATCAAGACATATCATCTCCCCCACCCGTAGCCAACTATCTTTAGTCCTTTGCGATAGAATCCTCACCAAATAAGCTGCCAAATCTTCATCTCTATCTTGCTTTGTTCTAGACACTATCAAATGTGGACACGTTTGGATCAGCGTTTTCAAAATTGCTAGATTCTGCCTTTGTTTGTTAAAGAATAAAAGATCCCAAACAAACATAGCTCTCGCACTTTTTGCTTCTTCTGTTCCTTCAGGTGATAACTGGGAAAGACTATAAGCCATTCGGAGAACTAATTCCTTGTCTATCGGGCTATCACTTGAAACATTGTATTGTATTCGTTCTGGTTTTGAATTTATATATGCCAATTGGTCTGCAGCAAATGGAGTCAATATTTCCTTCTTTTGTTCTTCAGGAATTAGTTTCAAAAGTTCTTGTCTAAAAAGTGCCAATGCGTCTACTTCCGTAGCCGTAGCCAAAGCTGCTAGCATAAAAAATATCATTTTCTTGTTCGCTCGTTAAAACTAGGTCAGGGTAGCACATAGTTCTTTACTCCTCAACAGGCGCATGAAAAATAAATAATTAATTTACAACAACTAACACATCCATAGCCCGGGTAAAGGCTACGTAACGCAGGCGGGCGTCCTCGGCGGTTTGTCGTGCAAAGTTTTGTTCACGAATGGTTGTTAAAGTGGGGTGATGGACTGATTTTGTGGGGGGAATAACAAAATCCATGGTTTCATAATCCCACCAAATGTCTTGCTGGTAATAAGGGGCCCATTCATTGAAAACAAAAACAACTGGTGCTTGCAGTCCTTTTGCACCATGCATCGTGAGTAAACGCATGGTGTTGGGATCGTTTGTCGAAACGGTTTTTAACGAATGGGGATAGGCACGAAGCCACCAATATAAGGTTTTTGGTGTTGTTATATTATGTTGTGCGATGAAGTGTAGTACGGTATCTAACAATTCTGAATTATGAGATAAGCATTGTGTCACAAGAGAAAAGATATCTTGATTATTTTGAGGTGAGTGATCCAGGCATTTGTATTGGGCGTAAGCATTGTCAGGTTCGGCTAGCAATAACGCACGATGCATAAGTTTTTGAATGTCAGGCAAGTCTGATAACAGCTGATTTTTCTCATAACGAACTTGATTCTTGTATCTTTCGATGATTTCTTGGTACGTTTTATCTCTTTTCCGGCAAAGAATCATAATATCGGACAGTTCTAATGTGCGGTTTTGAGAGGGTAGGAAAGGAGGATCTTGTAAGAATTTTTCCAAGGTTTCATTAAAACTAGAAACCTCAAGAACAAATCCTGCCTGTTTTCTGGCAACTTTTAACGGGGGAGAAAAGCATTGTTTTTGCACATAAGAACAAACATCATCAACAGAACGGTAGTTTGTATCAAGTGATTGTTCAATGAAGCCATTTCTTACAGCGCTTTTATATTTTTTCTTTTGTTGTTCCATAAATTCTGGGATGGCATTTTGAAATCCATAGATAGATTGCTTGTGGTCGCCCACAACGAAGAAGCTTTTATTGGTTGTGGGATCGTCGAATAAGTGTTGTGTTAACAGTTCAATAATGTGCCATTGTTGAGGGTTTGTGTCTTGTGCTTCATCCAGTAAAACATGATAAATTGAACGACAAATATCATAACGTACAGCGTCATTTTCAAGCAGAGTTTGTGTAGCTGTGATGAGTTCTTCGTAATCAAGTCGATCTTGTTTCAGATTTTTATAATAGCCCCAGACCTGATCAGCCAACTGGTGGATCAAATTATTATCGTATAACCATTCTTGTGCATTACGCTCTTGCATCAGGGTATAAACACGACGAGCTTCATCTTCTATAATCAGCTTCAAATCCGGATATTGCTTTATTGTTGTCGCATCTAAAATGCGTTTGCGTACTTCACCTGTTTTTGTCAAAAAAACATCTGCATAATTTTCTCTCAGCGATGTGCTTAAAGGATGATTGTGAAATGCGATTATTATTTGATCGTTAGGTTTAATTGGTTCAAAAACAGAGGACACATCAGCAAAATCAAATTTCTTAGATTTTCTATCGGATAGGTGAGTTGAAATTTTTTCCATTAAATTCTGTAGGTGATAAAAAGAAAAGCGAAGTGCCAATTTTTCAGTTAATTCAGTGGGTTCATTTAAGGCCATACGCAAAGCTTGATCAATCAAAATTGTTTTTTCATTAGGATCTAAAATATGAATATTTTTTCCTGTATGTGTTGATAAGATTTGATGGCATAAGCTGTGAATTGTTTGGATTCTGAGGGTTCCAAGAATGTGATGATCTGAAATTCTTTCTTTAATTTCTTGTGCAGCGTTAATTGTAAATGTTATGCCTATAATTTGTTCGGGGCGACATATTTGAAGTAAGTTTTTGTAATGGTTAATCAAAGCCGTTGTTTTGCCAGTTCCGGCAGAGGCTGTGATCCAAATAACTTGATTTGGCATAATTTTAGGTCGTTTTGCGTTGGCGAAAAGCTAAAGAAAGGGTGCCATCGTCTATATATTCAAGTTCTGTTCCTAAAGGGACACCATGCGCCAAAGTTGTGACCATACCATCAAAGTTTTTGAGCAAATCGGAAAGATATCCAACGGTAACTTGTCCATCAAGAGTAGGGGGTAGGGCAATAATAACTTCTTGAACGGTACTATCCTTAACCCGTTCCAACAAGCTTTTTGTATGTAGCTGATCTGGTCCTGTGCCTTGTACGGCAGACAAAATTCCACCTAATACATGATATTTTCCACTGTAAATCCCTGTCTTTTCAATGGCCCACAAGTCGTTGATATCAGAGACGATGCACAGTTGATGTTTGAATCGTTGTCGATTTGTGCAAATCTCACAGGGAGATGTAATGTCCATATTATGACAAATAGGGCACAATTTAATGCTTTTTGATAAGCGTTCCAATTCCTGGATAAATGGATACAGCAAATTGTGTTGATTTTTTATAAAGTGCATGAGAATGCGTCGTGCAGATCGAGGGCCTAACCCCGGTAGTCGCGCAATTTTATCAATGACGGTACTGAATAAGGGATGCATTATTTCTTGTTTTTAGACTTTTTTGCCTTTGAGGAAGTTTTTGATTTCTTTACGATCTTGGTTGAAGCTTTTTTAGACGTCACCACTTTATTTTTAGTGATTTCTTTTTTTTGAGGAGGAAGTGATTCAGATGCTTTAACGGTTTTTGCTGTTTTTTTGGGGGAAGGTTCAGCAACTTTTTTTTCTGGAGTGTCTTGTGAAGCAAAGCACTGTTTAAAAAAATCGAGTAATTTCGTAAGCATGGATAAATCGATCAGATAGTCTCTATTCATACTATACATGAAGATTTGTAATTATTTCATCTGAAAAGAAAAGCTTTGAAAATAATTTTTTATATGGGATTTATCTCCTGGCAAGCATTGTGAGTCGGCCTTTGCTTTGAATAATCATAGGTAAGTTGTTTTCTTCTTCTAATCTTTCAATCAGTACAACCTCCATTTGAACAGTGCCAAGGGTGTGTTTGATAGATAATCGGCATTCATTTTGATTTTCAAAAATGTAATTGAAATTTATTTTTTTCTTTTTGAATAAAGGCATGGTTTCTAGTTGTGCTGATGTAATTCGCATATTGTCATTTTTCAGTTCATATTCTTGAATATTTTTTATTTTTAGTCCAAAGCTTTCGCAAATCGTTTCTACGAACTTTGTGACTAGGGCATTGTCACATAAAGAAATTTTTCGGAATACGATGCCTGGTTGATTTGTGCTTTCTACATAAAAAATATAAGGCATGCTTTATTTGTTAAGTTGTCTTTTATACTTATATTATATTAAATAATAATTAAAAATAAAACATATATTTACCTTTGTTTTTTGTGTTATATGTTGACGATCTCACATAATATTGACTTAAATAGGACTAAGTGTTGCTGGCCAAAGATTTGTGATGCGTTTAGTTTATCAAGTTATACCATTTTGTTTGCTCCTTGTTGGCTGTTCATTATTTCCGCAACCTGCAGGTAGTGTTGCTAAATATATTTTGACGAAACCAGTTATACAAAGTTCTGTCAAAAAAATTGTAGAGAAAGAAATATTTATTGCTCAACCCTCTTTATCGGTTGCTTTACAAGAACACAATCGTATCGTTTATTATCCAACATCTCAGAAAATTGAGTACTTGGCAGGGGGAGAGTGGGCGCAAAAACTAGATTTGATGATTTGGGAGTCTCTGTTTGAAGCGTTTAAAGCATCGCGCAAATTTAAGCTGGTGTTATCAGATGGTTCTTTAACTGAAGGGCTGACGTTAAAGACACACATCAATTTGTTTGGGGTGGAACAAGATGGCGCAAAAAGAAAAGTGCACGTTGTGTATGAATTTTCTTTGTTTGATCGTGAAAATAAAATGATTTCTCAAAAACGCATGGAACAAATGGCAGAGCTTAGTGATATTAAATTAGATGCGGTTGTGGCGTGTTTGAATGCAGCCCATCAAAAAGTTATAACCGAGTATATTCAAGGGATTAATGAGAATTGCTGATCAAAGAGTCGGTTGGTAGAGCATTACTGTTTCACAATCCCCAAGATTTTTGAAAGCGTGGCCTTTAGCTCTTTACGAGGGACGATAAGGTCGACCATGCCGTGAGCTTGTTGGTACTCAGCTGTTTGGAAATCATCTGGTAGTTTTTGACGGATGGTCTGTTCGATCACGCGTCTTCCTGTAAACCCAATAAGAGCACCTGGTTCTGCAATATGCATGTCGCCTAACATCGCGAACGATGCAGTGACGCCTCCAAATGTGGGGCTGGTTAAGATAACCAAATATGGTAATTTGTGGCTACGCAACAATTCTATAGCGGCAACGGTGCGCGGCATTTGCATTAAAGACAGAACAGCTTCTTGCATGCGGGCGCCGCCAGATCTGGCTATGACGATAAAGGGAGCATTAAAGCGAATCGCCTGTTCAACGGCGGCAACAAAGCTTGCGCCAACAGCCATTCCCATTGATCCACCCATGAAGGTGAAATCCATGACGAACACGACAGCCTGATTGCTGCCAATTAAGCCAGTCCCCATGGAAACGGCATCAGCACGTTTGGTTTGATGGCGATATTGCTTAATACGATCCACATATTTTTTTGAATCTTTAAATTTTAAAGGATCAATAGGAACTTCGGGGATGGGAATGTTTTGGTATAAACCTTCATCAAATAAGAGTTGTAAATAGTTATCAACCCCAAACTGCATGTGATGACCGCAGTGTGTGCACACGTTAAGGTTTTCGGCTAGCATGCGGTGAAAAATCATGTTTTCACAAGCATCACACTTGATCCACAAATTTTCAGGAATTTCGCCGCGCTTGCTAAAAACGTTTAGCTTAGGTTTGACGAAATCGGTAATCCAATTCATGCGGGTACTTCTTCTTTCTGTTCGTTTGGATTAGGGTTGAGTTGTTTAACGCCTAAATTGATTCTTTCTTTTTCAGGATTCACATCAAGTACGATCACTTTGATAGGATCGCCTTTTTGAAATTTTTTAATTTCAACGTCTGCGTTACTGTCCCATGTTAAATCATGAAGATGAACCATGCCATCAAGTCCTTCAGATACACTTACGAACAATCCGAATTCTGTAATGTTGCGGATGACGCCGTCAAGAATGCTGCCGATAGGATGTTCTTCCAGGAATTTTTGCCATGGATTCAATTGGCAACGCTTATAGCTTAGACTGATGCGGCGTTTTTCAAGGTCGATATCCATTACTTTAACTTTAATAACCTGATTTTGTTTCAAGAAGTTGATAGGATGTACGTTCTTTTGCGTCCAGCTGACTTCTGTGACGTAAACAAGGCCTTCAATGCCAGGGAAAATTTCAACGAAAGCGCCATAATCGGTAATATTCGTGACTTCACCTTCTAAAACATCGTCAATTTTAACTTTGTCTTTGATTTGTTCCCAGGGATCAGATTCAAGTTGCTTCATTCCTAAAGAAATGCGTCCCGTTTCTTTATTAAAGCGGATGACTTTGACCTTAATAGATTCGCCAACTTTTAGAACGTCGCTTGGGTGGTTGACGCGTTTCCAGGAAATATCAATGACGTGCAAAAGACCATCAACACCACCCAAATCAATGAAAGCGCCATAATCGGTGATATTCTTTACGATACCTTCAACAATTTGCTCTTCTTGCAGATCCGCAACAAAACGTTGACGCGCTCCGGCACGCTCTTCTTCCAAAACGGCACGGCTAGAGACAACTACATTGTTGCGGTTACGGTCCATTTTCATGACTTTAAATTTCATAGGGGTATTCATGAACTTTTGTGCATCAGTCCAGGGACGACTATCAGCTTGGCTTTTTGGTAAGAAAGCGACAACACTATCGATGTTGACAGCATAACCTGCTTTGACGTGTGAGAAGATTGTTCCTTCGATGGTTGTGTTATCAGTCATTGCTTGCTCAAGACGCATCCATACCTTTTCGCGAGAGGCCTTTTCGGCTGAAAATTGAATATCTCCGTCGTCACCTAAGCGGTCAACGTACACATCAATTTCATCACCTACTTTGAATTCTCGATCACTTTCAAACTTTTTTAGGTCGGCCAATAAAACACGACCTTCAGCTTTTAAGCCAGCATCGATAATAGCCGTATCATTACGGATATCAACGATTGTTCCCTTTTTCAAAAACCCAGCAAAAAATGTTGCTGAAGCCGACGTCTCTTGGGGCGTCGTTTGATCGAGCATCTGTTCAAATAGATTTTGCTCTTGTGTTTGTTCCTCTCTTAGAAATGACATGCAGGTTAAACCAAAAAATAAAAGTTACAAAAACCACCCTGTGGCTAATTTAGATTCTACTGACTACGGGATTGTTTTGCAATCAAAGTGATAGCTATTCCTATAATAATCATTGGTAATGAGTAAATTTGTCCCCAAGTAAGCCACAAGCCGCCGATGATGCCGTATCCGTCTCCCGGTTCGCGTGCGTACTCCACAATGAATCTGAAAATACCGTATAAAATCATGAAGAGACCTGCGATAGATCCAGAACGTTCACGGATTTTTTGAATTCGATACAATCCATTTAAGATGATAAATAGGACAAGCCCTTCTAAGCAGGCTTCGTATAATTGACTGGGGTGTCGGGGCAATATGCCGCCATTGGGGAAGATCATACCGTAATGGCAATCGGTGACTCGGCCATATAGTTCACCATTTATGAAGTTTGCAATACGTCCTAGAAACAAACCAATAGGGGCTGTACAGGCCAATATATCAGAAACAACCCAAAGGGAAGTTTTTGTTCGATAAGAAAACAAGCAGGTTGCTGCGGCTACGCCTGCGAATCCGCCGTGGAAGCTCATCCCTCGGATGGGGAGTTCTACCAAATAAAAAGGATTGGCCCAAAAATCATCCATGGCGTAAAGAATAACGTATCCCAGGCGTCCTCCGATAAGAATTCCGATGATAAGGTAGGTGACAAGTTTGTCGAATGTGTCGTGGGAAAGATTAACCCAATAGCGACGTTGGTACCACTTGGCTAACCAAAGGCCCGTTAGAATGCCTGTGATATAGGCAACGCTGTACCAATAAAACTCATATCCGAAAAACCGCAAGCAAACAGGATCAATTTTGGGGTAGACTAACACGGTTCAAGGATTTTTCTATATGCTGGATCATGATACAGATTTTTTGTTTTATGATGCAAATTGGTTTCAATCAAAAACAGTCCTGTACGGCGTGTGAATATGTTTGCTAAAATCTTTACGGATACTACAATAAGATCATCTTATGGAAAACACACGGTTTAAAATGACAAATTTCTTTATGGGTGGGGTGATTTCTTTTTTGTGCGCTATTTTGTACATGACGGGAAGTTTGATTAATTTTTCTTTTGCCGAACGCGGTCAACCAATTACAGATGTCTTGCCTAGGGTTGCACCTTATGCTCAGAACAATTTGGGAAAGTTAAAACCTTATATTGCAGTAACAAAATATAATGGTAAATTTTCTGATGAAGGAGCTCACGCTGATCTGATTAAATTAATTAGTACGGCTAAAAAAGGAACCGTTTTGATTTTGTGGACGCCAACGTGTCCGAAATGTAAGACTCAGCTGAAAGCGCTTGCTCAACTATCTAAGAAATATAAAGACATCAAATTTGTGTCTGTCGTTACAACATTCGGATCGTCTTTGGATGCAGCAAGAAAATACTGGCAAAAAAATGTGGGATCAGATCATAACATGATTCTGATTCAAGATTCTGAAGGAAACAATTCAATTTTTAGAGATATATTTAAGATGACTAACCAAGCAGCTGTGCCAACGACCGTGTTTGTTAATAAAAAATTCGATGTTCTTTCGGCTGTTGCTGGCCCAATTAAATGGGAAAATCATGCGGCACGTTTAATGCAGTGTAAGTTTGAGAAATAGATTTTTTAGAACAATCCCGACAAATCAACATCATCCAAAGTTGTATATCTTCCAAAACTAAACCGAAAAGTTTCGCAGTCCGTTGTATCTATATTCATGGAAGACAAGACGTGGGACGGTTTTCCGGTAGAGCAGGCTGACCCGGAAGAAAATACGAATTTTTTAGATAACAATTCTGCAAGATTTAGCTTTTCTTGCTTCGGGATTGAAACATTTAAGATATAGGGCCAATTATCAGTTCCGTTTTTTTGAATTGTGGGGAATATTTTTTTGAGGTTATTCAAAAATGTGTTTTGAACTTTGCAGATGTGTTGATAATCGTTGTCCATTCTAGCGTGAGCGAGTTCAGCGGCTTTTGCGAAACCGACACATAAAGCTGTTGGGGCTGTTCCTGGCCTGATGCCGTGTTGGGGCACACCTCCGAACATAAGGGGTTTTTTTTGAATAACTTGCAACGCTTTTTCTGACAAAATCAGTGCACCAATGCCTTGAGGTCCGTAAATTTTATGACCGGCGATTGTAAGCATATCGATGCCCATTGCTTTCATATCAATAGGTAGTTTTCCAAACGCTGATGTTGCGTCAACATGAAATAAAACATTGTGTTTTTGGCAGAGCTCCCCAATTTTTGAGATGGGCTGCCTGATGCCTGTTTCGTTGTTGACGAACATGATAGAAATCAAGCGAGGATTTTGATGAATTTCTTTTTCAAGTGATTTCATATCGATATAGCCATGTTCATCGACACCGATGCAAACCAAATTTTCTTGTGGAGTGTGCTGGCAAGGGAGTAAAACGCTTTTATGCTCTGTTTTGCAAGTAACTAATTTTCCAGCGCAAGTAGGGCACAAGATAGCGATGTTGTTTGCTTCTGTTGCGCCGCTTGTCCAGATGACATATTCTTCATTAACGTAGTTTTTTAAAGTTTCTTCCGCTTTAATAATTAGTGATAATGCTTCCTGACCACTACTGTGTGATGATCGAGGATTGCCAAGTTTTTTTTCATATACGGCATTCATGCTTTTAAGCACAAGGGGGTCGCAGAAAGATGTGGCGGCTGAATCAAGATAAATAAGAGAGGATGGTGTATTATTATCTATTTTGTTTTCCACTATAACTTTTATAAATAGATTTTGTTACTTTTATTATATAATTAATTAAGTTAAATATCAAACAAAAGCAATTTATTTTGATTGGTGCTTGACTAACGATTTATTAACCTGTTTCCTTGTAGTCTGATTATGGTTTGGTTAGTTAAATCACAGGTGTGTGATTCGAAGTTGATCTTTTGTGGTCGCGGAAGCTGCTTCCCACAGCTTCTGTCCGTTTTGCTTGTGATGCGAGTACGCGCGTACCTGTATTATAGGTGACTTGGATTAAAGGGTGGTACCCTTTGGTTGTGAGATTAATGTTTTGTTTACTGTTTCAGTAGCAAGAACGTTATGGCGGGATTTTGTCGAGGTAGTGGCGGGGAGGGTGCTGCCGAGTTGGGGCCTGGGAGGGCCCCGAAGGCCAGAACCAGGCTCAAACCACAAAAAAATCTATGATAAAATCAGTTCGAGGTTTTTGTTTTTTCCTGTTTTTACGTTGACCAGATAGGGATAGTATTTTTTTAGAAATATTTTCATATTTTCCAGATTTTTATCAGCGGAGAAAGTGCTAGAACATTGAATAATAATTTTATTGTCATCAGTAAAAACGTTTTCTATCAAAGATTTTGGGGCTTTGGCTTCGTCTAACAATCCAATAAGTTTCAATAATTTTTCGAAGCGTATTCGGTTGTGTTGAATTTTTGGCCAGGAACGCAATATATTAATTCGGTCAAAGTCGTGGACATGATTCTGATAACTATAATATAGGCTGCTGAAACTCAAGCTCAGTAAAGTTGTGCTAAGAACAATAGTTTTATAAGGGGTAAATAGTTGTAAAAACGCCAAGACTGTTTCTGTTGTTTGGCGATGCCATGGCTGATTGGGGTATAGAATAAATCCTTTATAATGGGGGGAGATTTTTATGGTTTCTGAATTTTGTCTTAGATCGTGAATTTCTAGAGGGACATCGAGCTCATACCCAAATCGATACAAATACGTCTTCGATGACTCGATTAACTCTTCTTTCTCTGAGGAAACAAGACGTTCACAGACATACAAACCATCTTTTATGATGACAATCATGCGGCGTGGTAATAAACACAAGTGCCATCCTGCTTGCATGTCTTTCAATAAGGGATCAAGAAATAGGTGTTGCCATAAAATACTAGGTTCGACGATGTTAGGCGGGACAGATGCTAAACAAACCTGATGATTTAAACGCATTGTCGCCATATTAGGATCGTTTTTCAGTTTCCAATAATGCGACCAAGATATATTATTTTCAACGCGATAGTTCAAGGTTGTATCGTATAGAATTGTCGGGTTAGACCATAACATGAAGCTGTTCGTATAAAGGGGTAAAAATTGTCAAAATAATCAGGGTGATGATGCTCCCTGTGAATAGCACCATGATGGGTTCAATCATTCTGATTCTTTGTGACATTTGTGCCTGTGCTGATTGTAATTGAGTTTCGGCAATGTCATCAAGTCGTTTAATCCAATCGTTTGTGTCTACAGTGACGACAAGGCTTTTGATGATGTCCAATTCTCCAAGTGCCTTACTGATAGATTGGCCTTGTTTTAAAGCCGTACCGCAGGCTTCGTATTGCAAGCGAATAGAAGGAAAAGGAATCGTTGATTGTAGGCATTGAAGGGCCCATGGAGTAGGAACTTTTTCTGACAGCAAAATGGCGAGAATTTTTAAAAAATATCCTGATTGTATTTTGTAATATAAGGAGCCTATAAAAGGAATCTGAAAGATAAGATGCGTTGTTTTTTCTCGAAATTGTGGAAATAACATGCGTAGACACGTAAAGATCAAAGTAAAAGCAAACAGAAACAAAAAACTATCTAAAACAAAGGAGACTATTTTCAAGTGCCAGATATTCAAATCAAGCCCAGAATCTTGAAATTGGGGAATAACGATATAGACAAACCCATACAAAACGGCAAACAAAACAAAGAATAAAAGGGCAGGATAGAGTAAATATTTTTTACTTTTGCGGACCATGTTTTGTTTGAATTTTAAGTACGTGATGGCGCAATTTAATGTGTCGGGAAGACGTCCGCTTAATTCGCCAATACGAACAAACATGATAATGATGGGATCAAAATGTTTGGGAAATAAAATAAAGGCCTGGTGTAGATATTGTCCTTCTTTCAACATCTCCAAACAAGTATTGATCTCCGTATTTTTGTTGTTTTGCACGGACAAGTAATACAGGCTTTGTATGATGTGAAATTTTTGCCGTGTGAATATAGACAAATCCTGTAAAAATTGTAGAGTAGAAAAATTGCTCCAGAACAAGACAGTTTTTTTGTTTGACTCTTTAAATTAAATTCTAAAGAAAAATGATAAAGGAAAATTTAAACACAAATGACTTCGACGTCGGCTCCATTTAAAGCAAACAGTATGACAGCAATCGGAAAAAAGATAATAAGCCAGAAAACGAGCCAACCAAAACTTCCTTTGTATTTCAAATAGTAAAGAGAATCGTTGATGTGAATGCGCAAATTAAGCATTAACAACAAAAAACCAATCGGAAAAAAGACGAAAAACAGAAAAATGATCCACCCTTTGTTTTCAACAGTAAGGGGATAGCGAAAAATTGTTTTTTGCACGAATGTAAAACATGAAATCTACGTATTCCAAGTTTGACAGTTTTGTTTCCATAAAACAAACGTGCCGTTAACTGGATGTTGCTTCGCCCTCAACAGTTGACTCTTCAGAACTTTCAGATGCTTCCGACCCGCTGGATGTTTGTTGAGCTTTATAAATGGCCTCTCCCAGTTTCATGCTGGCTTGCATCAAAGCGTCAACAGCAGATTGAATTTGGGCATTGTCTTCACTTTCCAAGCAATCTTTCAAAGCTGTCACTTTTTCGCGAATAGCATCACAGTCTTCTGTTGAAATCTTAGCCCCGTGTTCATCTAATTGTTTTTCTGTTTGATGAATCAAACTTTCAGCATGGTTGCGTGTTTCAATTAAAGCGCGGCGTTTTTTGTCTTCTTCAGCATTTTGTTCAGCATCTTTGACCATCTGGTTGATTTCATCGTCGGTTAGTCCGCTATTAGAGGTGATCGTGATATGTTGCTGTTTATTCGTGCCTTTATCTGTAGCTGAAACATTCAAGATACCGTTGGCGTCAATATCGAAAGTGACTTCAATTTGGGGTATGCCGCGTGGTGCTGATGGAATTCCGTCCAAATTAAATTGGCCAAGAAGTTTGTTGTCTTTAGACATTTCACGTTCACCTTGTGCAACAACGATGGTGACAGCTGTTTGTCCATCGGCAGCTGTTGAAAAGATCTGGCTTTTTTTTGTTGGGATTGTCGTATTGCGATCAATCAGGCGCGTGAACACACCGCCTAATGTTTCAATACCCAAAGAAAGCGGAGTGACGTCAAGCAGCAACACGTCGGTTACATCACCTTTAATGATGCCGCCTTGAATAGCGGCGCCCATAGCCACGACTTCATCAGGGTTGACGCCGGTGTGTGGCTCTTTACCAAACAGTTCTTTTACAAATTCGCGTACTTTTGGCATGCGAGTCATACCACCGACCAAAATTACCTCGCGGATTTTATCTTTTGAAATACCCGCATCCTTCAAAGCGTTTAAGCAAGGCTGCTTTGTGCGTTCGACAAGAGATTTGCATAGCTCTTCTAAACGTGATCGTGTTAGTTTTAGTTGCAAATGCTTTGGTCCGGAAGCATCAGCTGTGATGAAAGGAAGATTTACTTCCGTTTCCACCGAAGACGATAATTCAATTTTAGCTTTTTCAGCTGCTTCTTTTAGTCGTTGCAAAGCCAAAGTATCTTTACGCAAATCGATGCCATTTTCTTTTTTGAATTCATCAGCCAACAAGTTGATCAGCTTTTGGTCGAAATCTCCCCCGCCCAACATGGTGTCTCCGTTGGTTGCTTTAACTTCAAAAACGCCATCAGCAATTTCAAGAACAGATACGTCAAACGTGCCACCACCCAAATCATAAACAACGATGTAACCTTCTTTATTTTTTTCTGTATCAAGACCATAAGCTAAAGCAGCTGCTGTTGGCTCGTTGATGATACGAAGAACGTTAAGTCCTGCAATTTTTCCAGCATCCTTTGTGGCTTGACGTTGAGCATCGTTGAAATAAGCAGGAACTGTAATAACAGCATCTGTTATTTTTGCTCCGCCTAAAAAGGATTCGGCTGTTTCTTTCATTTTTGTTAAAACATAAGCACCCATTTGGCTGGGACTATATTTTTTCCCGTCTATTTCAACCCACGCGTCGCCGTTATCATGTTTGACAACTTTAAAAGGGAACATTTCCCGTTCTTTCACGGGAACTTCGTCGTACTTGTGACCGATTAAACGCTTAGCTTCATAAACCGTATTTTTGGGATTTGTGATAGCCTGACGTTTTGCAGGTTCACCAACTAAAACTTCAGCTCCTTTAAAGGAAACAATGGAAGGCGTTGTGCGGCGTCCTTCTGCATTCTCAAGAACGCGCGCCTTCTTTCCTTCCATGATAGATACACATGAATTTGTTGTACCAAGGTCAATACCAATTACTTTAGACATCAAAACACCATAGTTTGTTAGATTTCTATCATCATTATGGCACAGCATTAGCACTCTGGCAATGAGAGTGCTAAAAAAAATTTATGTTATTCTGTTCCTGATATTGCAGAAGGTGAGTTTTGTTTGTTCCTTTTGTGGCTTGCTGTGGCAACCCAAACAAGAAGTAAGATGAGAAATGATACTCAAGCGTCGCACTATAAAAATCAGCTGGCGGGTCATTTTTCTTTAGGGGGATCCTCTCGTCGCATTAAAGTTGCGCGTATGCAGCCGATTAGTGTCCAAAAACCTCATATCAAAGCTGATTGTAGTGGTATTGATGTGTTTTTGGGAGGTGTCAATTACGTTGATACACAGTATTTCATCGATTTTATGAAAAGCGTGGGGGGTGCTGCAAAATCTTATAGCTAACTCCATTTAATTTAGTTACAATCGAACAATTGAGAACAGAGAATCGACATCACATCTTTCTCTACGTCTAATGGCTTTGGCTTGAGCCCATTTTTTCTCTATGGGATTAAGATCTGGAGAATATGTGGGGAGA
>Ga0209340_1000617_pt1 | contig 35226 bp, 28 predicted proteins | sample EPASupsiteSAE323_FD_187266 | JGI IMG/M metagenome (GOLD analysis project Ga0209340, IMG submission 187266) | Bioremediated contaminated groundwater from EPA Superfund site, New Mexico - Sample SAE3-23 (SPAdes) (version 2) | ecosystem: Environmental > Aquatic > Deep subsurface > Groundwater >... | reverse complement strand
GGTCTCATGTTGAGGGTATTATGAAAACCCGTAGCATAACAAATTAAGGTTTAATGAGAAGAATGCCGGTTTCCACCCGCCTTCCCTCCTGCTTGGACAAAGCGTTATGCTCGCCATCTAGTCGCCTCGATGGAGGCGGCAATACTATAAATGCCATTGCACATAAAATCCGTGTTCATCCGTGCGGCGAAGCCATCTGTGTTCATCTGTGTTAAATCGTTCCCCTTGACTCCCAGGTTTGCTGCGCATCATTAGTCTACTGCGAAAGTTGCCTGGTATAATCGCTCAAATCATAGACTTGCCCGTTGCTGCCGTTCGCTCCGGAATAGGTGACCAATTTACCCGTCTGTTGCACCCAGTTCATTATTGCACTGCCGCCTCCGCCACCGGGACCTCTGCCCCGGTCACCGTTTCCTTCGGCCAGGACGTAGCGAATCTCTCCAGCTTTGACCTTCTGCTGGAAGCGGGCCAGACTCATCACCGGCTGGTTGCCCATGAACCCGGATAATGATCCTACATAGACATCGGAAGTCAGGGTAACGCTTTCTGCCGTATTGGAAGACGCGACCACGATCTGCGCTTGGCCGTTGACCGGATGTTGCTGCAAAAAGGCTACCAGATCGTGATAATTCTCCGTGCGGCGGCCGGGGATACTCAGTCGCTCCCGTCCTGAATCTACGGATTGCTCGGATATGGGACCGCTTGACCATGTATCGGGCAGCAGTTCCAGACCAGCACCGGGCATACCTCCGCTAACTGACTTGAACATCGCGGCTGCTGAACCGGTACCCGGCGTAATCAGGAGGCCGATGACCGCCAGGGTAACCAGAGCCTTTTTCAAAGACCAGCCCTTAACCAAAGCTGTTTCGCGATTTTCCCACAGGCGTTTTTTCATAGTTGGCAGATTAAGTGCCAGCAGCAGGATACCGGGCAGCAAGGTGAGTACGGCCAGCAGCCCCATCAGGCTCTGGATGATGAGCGTGCTGGAACTATAGAAATATGACAGCATCAGCATCTGGACGGCGCCATTGGCCAGCAGGGCCAGGGGCAGAAGCCAGGATTTCCATCCACCTTCTTTATACATGTCCCACATGGCAACTAGGCCTATACCGCTCAGGGCGGCAACGGGGGGCGCCAACATGGTCAGGTAGTAGGAATGGAACAGCCCGGTATTATAGCTGAAGTATATGAATACCGGCAGGAACCACATAAACCATAGGGCCAGGGCCTGCTGGCGTTTATTCTCCAAACGCAGGCGCAGTTTTTCCTGACCGGCGGCGGCCAGGAAACCGAACAGGGCCAGTGGAATGAACCAGACAATCTGGTCCGACAGCACATTGTGCTGGAAGAGACGGGTAAGGCCGGCCGGGGTCTGGTTGCCGAAGGTGCCGGCCAGACCGCCGTTTCCGCCGGGACCGCCTCCCGGCATTCTGCCGCCGCCTCCGAAAGCGCCGGGAGGACGCATAGCATTATTGTCGGGAGGAGCACCCAGGGGGCCGCCCGGACTGCCGTCACGCTGGAATGACGGGCTGGAACCTGCTGCCGCCCCCTGGTCTTGCCTAGTGGAAGATGGCTGGCGCTGATCGCTCCCGGCTGATGGCGGCCGGTTTCCTTGGCCTATAGTTGGGTGATTGCGATTATTTTGGGCAAACACCCCATTCCTGTCATTGGGCATCATGGGAGGCATTCCGCCCCCGCCGCCCGGTCCTCCTCCGGGGTTCCCGCTGCCGCCGGTTAAGATGCTGAATATCCCGCCCAAGCGCTCCGCTCCGTTATGATCGGTGATCAACTCCATTACGGTATTGTTGGTGCTGCAGCCTACATAGGGGCGCGCGGTCGCCGGGATGGAATCCACCGCCAGGGCCCAGGAGAGCGATACCCCCACCAGCACCACGGTGCCCAACAGGAGATGAGCGATTCTTTTGGGCAAGGAAAGGGAATTGGCGAAAAGGTACACGATATAAACGGCGGGTAGGATCATATAGGCCTGCAGCATCTTGATATTAAAACCGAGGCCAATCAGAAGCATAGCCAGGAGAAGATATTTGAGCCTGCCTTTTTCAGCGGCAACGGATAGCGCCCAGCAGGCCAGCAGCAGGACCAGTACCAATTGGTTGTCAACCGTGTTGTTGCGGCTTACCGCCACAAATACCGGGGTGACGGCCAGGCACAGGGCCGATATTAGTCCGGCCCGGCTGCCGAAGGAGTGTTTTACCAGGTAATAGAGAACGACCACTGATAATACTCCGGCCAGGGCCTGCGGCAGCAGGATACTCCAGCCGCTGAAGCCGAATAGCTTGGCGGACAGGGCTTGCAGCCAATACCCCAGGGGCGGTTTGTCGACTGAAACGAAACCGGCAGGGTCCAGGGCGGCAAAAAAGAAATTCTTCCAGGTGAGCAGCATACTCTTGACGGCCGCCGCGTAGTACTGGTTGGAATAACCCTCAATCCCCAGATTGACGAAATTCAACAGGGCGGACAGCAGAACGGTCAGCAGCAGAGCCAGCCTTTCCCGAGTCGGCTTAAAAATTTTCATGGTTTTCTCCCCTCGATTTCCTTAACTTGCGAATACCTGATTCTATTTTAAGGAACCATCCTGAAAGTTTGCTTAGCGTTTGCTTATTATTATCTGAAAATCCAGCGGGAAATTGGTTGGCATAAAAAATAAACCAATTGGCTGTTGTAATCGATAATGGATGGTCATATACTTCCCTATAATAATCCAAACAGGAGGGGATAATTATGACGTACCAGTTTGCCGAAAGAGTTAGCAAGATCAGGAGCTCGGCTATCCGGGATATGCTGAAAATCACCGAGATGCCAGAGGTAATATCGCTGGCCGGGGGATTGCCGGCCGAGGAGCTGTTTCCGACCGCAGAGCTGCAGGCGGCAGTAAACCACGTGCTGCAGGCTGAAAGTGCGGCATCCCTTCAGTATGGACCCACCGAGGGATATTGGCCCTTACGTAAACAGATAGGGGGCATAATGCAGGAAAGAGGAGTATATTGCTCCGCTGAAGAAATATTAATCACCAGTGGCTCGCAGCAATCGCTGGATCTGTTGGGCCGGGTGTTCTTGGACCAGGATAATGTGGTATTGATGGAGAACCCCACGTATTTAGCGGCCATTCAAGCCTTTGAGGCCTATGAGCCGCGCCTGGCGGCGGTGCCTACCGATGAGCAGGGAATGCTGCCGGAGGCTCTGGAAAAAGCCATCATAGCTGAGCAGCCCAAGCTGGTCTACCTGGTGCCGACCTTTCAAAACCCGACCGGCCGCACCATGAGCCTCGAACGAAGATTAGCGGTAGCTAAAATCATCCGGCGCCACCGGGTCCTGCTGGTGGAGGATGACCCCTATTCCGCTCTGCGCTTTGAAGGAGATGAGCTGCCCAGCATTAAGAGTCTGGAGGATGATTGGACGGTTTACCTGAGCACCTTCTCCAAAACGGTGGCGCCCGGCTTCCGGGTGGGCTGGATGGCAGGTAACCCGGCAATTGTGGCCAATGTGGCCAAGTGCAAGCAGGGGGCTGACTTGCATACCAACAGTCTGGTACAGCATATACTAACGCGCTATCTCCAGGAAGCGGACACCCCGGCCCATATTGCCCGGCTGCGGGTCGAATACAAGAGGCGCAAGGATGCCATGATTACAGCCTTGGAACGGGAGTTTCCTCCGGAGGTGAGCTGGTCGATGCCCCAGGGCGGATTATTTCTCTGGCTACAACTGCCGGAAGGCTTGGACACCGAGCTTCTGCTGAACGATGCGATATCCTGCCAGGTAGCCTTTGTGCCCGGCAAATCGTTCTTTGTCGGCGAGGGCGGGGAGAATACCATGCGCCTGAATTACTCCAATTCCAGTCCGGCCCTGATCAATGAGGCCATCAAACGGTTGGCCCGCCTGATCAGGCCGCACCTGGCCGCGTAATAAAATAGACGCAGGTTTATATGAATCAGCGTTATCACCCTTCGGGTACAACACCCTGCGAGTGCAACATATGCAACCTATCGGTTGCCATTATGGTCGCTTATGTACCCTATCGGGCACCATCAATGATGCTGCGTCTATTAATTTTCAAGGGGGAGTGTCATGAATATTGTTCTGGATCGGAGCAGTCGGACTCCGCTTTATATGCAGATCAGGAATGCGCTGCGCGAGATGATAATGAGCGGATCCCTCGCTCTGGGATACCGGCTTCCGCCGGAAAGAAAGCTGGCCGCCGCGCTGGAGGTCAATCGCAGTACGGTGGTCAAGGCCTATGAAGAATTGGCGGCTGACGGCCTGATTGAGTCCTATGTGGGGAGGGGGACGGTGGTAGCCCATGCCGCAGGAGCTGTAGAGTCTGGCCCGCTGGGAGCGCCGCCCCTGCGCTGGAGCCATCTGTTCAACCGGCAAGCCGCCCGGACTAATGATCCTCTGATCAGCAACCTATTAAACCAACTGGGGCAGGGTGAAACGATTAACCTGGCGGCGGGGGCTCCGGCCCCGGAGTTATATCCGGTCCGGGACATTGCCGAGATAACCGCGGAAATCCTGACCGCTTCCCCGCACGAAATGTTGGAATACTCGTCTCCGCAGGGACTGTTATCGCTGCGCGTCGCTTTGTCAGCCTATATGCGGCAGCGGGGATGCGTGGTCAGCCCGGATGATATACTGGTAACCAGCGGATCGCAGCAGGGTTTGGATCTGCTGGCCCGCATCATGCTGGAGCCCGGCGACAGCGTGTTGGTCGAGGAACCCTCCTATCCGGGGGCATTGCAGGTATTTCGGGCGGCTGGCGCGAGGCTGGTCGGTATTCCTCGTGATGAGGGCGGTCTGCATATCGATGTGTTGGAACAGGCTATGCTGCGCTATCGCCCCAAATTTTTCTACACCGCGCCCACCTTCCAGAATCCTTCCGGGCTCAGTATGAATGAATCGGAACGGCGGGCTTTGCTTAATGTGGCTTACCGCTGCCATGTGCCGGTGATCGAGGATGATGCCTACAGTGAGCTTTACTATGACCGGGTACCGGCCCAATCCCTCGCCGCCCTGGATCCATTTGGCATGGTTTTGTATCTGTCTACCTTTTCCAAGATGTTGTTCCCTGGGCTGCGGGTGGCCTGGGCGGCGGGGCCGGGCGAGGTAATCCGCCGGATGATCATGGCCCGCCAGTTGGACGATATTCACACCGGCACCCTGGCGCAGCAAATAATTGCGGAATACTGCCGGCGGGGTTTGTTGGAAGAGCACCTGCATAACATCCGCCCTTATTATAAAAAGCGGCGTGATGCGGTGGCGGAGGCGCTGCGGGATTTCGCCCCGCCCGGTATGCAGTGGACGGAGCCCGCGGGCGGCTTATATTTCTGGTGTCAACTGCCGCCCGGCATATCCGCTGAACGCTTGCTGGTTGTCTGCCAGGCGGCCCGGGTGGTATTTGTGCCGGGGGCGGCCTTTTACGCCGATGCCAGCGGAGATAATTTTATACGAATCGGCTTTACCCGCCATGATGAACAGAGCTTGCGGAGCGGAGTAGAAGCCATATGTCAGGGAATTCGCCAATTGCGGAAAAAGGAGACAGCCGGCGGGGGAGAGCGTAGCCGAGCCGAGGATATAGCGCCTTTGGCCTTGCTGTAAAGGAGCGGAAACATGGTGACGGTGGGCCTACCGCCGCTCGGCGGCATGAGCGGGTGGGGGCGGTCTGACTATGTGCGAGGATATTTCTCCGGGCATACAAAACCCCAACCGTAACCAAACAGTTGGGGTTTGCCGGTCTATACAATGGTATTTTAGCTGTTATAGCTGAAAGCGCTGAAGCAGACCGACCAGGTTATCGGCCAGAGCCGACATATTCAGGGAAGTGCTGTTGACCTCTTCGGCTGTGCGCGCCGAATTTTCGCTGCCTCGGGCGATTTCCTGAACGCTCATGGCCGAGTCCTGCACGGTGGAGGCGATAGAGCTCAAGGCCGAGTTTATTTCATTCATGAGGTTCATTATCTGCTCCATTTCCAGGCGCGAGTGCTTGGTAAGATCGTAGAATGTATCGGAGTCCTTGCGGTATTGCTCGCCGACCTTGCCCATCACCTCATAATCCTCTACTACTTCTTTGCCTACAAAGTTGAGCAGTTCCTCGCTGCCCTTGATCAGATTATCGATGGAGAATCTTACCTGGTTGGTCAGGCTCTGAATATTCAGCACGGCGGCGGAGGCGTCTTCCGCTAATTTCCGAACCTCCTCGGCTACCACGGCAAATCCGCGGCCGTGTTCACCGGCCCGGGCCGCCTCAATAGCCGCGTTCAGGGCCAGCAGGTTGGTCTGAGCGGCAATGCCGGCAATGTTCTGGGCCAACTGGTGGATCTCTTCTACTACTTTAGCCTCTTCAATAGCCTTCTTCAAACGGGTTTGTATCTCGGTGGAAATGCCGATAGTGCTATTTTTGGCCTTTTCCGCGTCGGCCACCACCTGTTTGGCCCGATTGTCAATTTCCATGGCGTTTTCATTTCCCCGTTTGGCGTCAGTTAAAAGCCGCTCCAGCATGGAACCGATCTCCAAGCCGGAGGCGCTGATTTGCTCAGTAGATGCCGATAGTTCTTCCATGCTGGCAGCGATCTCCTGGGTGGACGCGGAGACTTCCTGGGCCATCGCGGCCATGTTTTCGCCGCTTTGCGACATCGAGAGACTGGACGAGGAAACCGCCTGGGAGCTATCCCGGATTTCTGCCAGCATGGTGCGAATCCTGGTAATCAGGGCGTTAAAGGCCTGGGACAGCATACCGACCTCGTCGGTTCGGGCAATAAACTCAGCGGAAACATCATTGGAGAAGTTGCCTTCGGCCAACTGCTTGGCATGCTCCACTACCTGGCGAATGGCGCCGGAGACCGCCCGGCTCAGGAAGATTCCCAGGAGGGTAGACAATACCAGGGCGGCGATAACCAAAAAAACAATGATGGTCTTGGTAGTTTGGTCGGCCTGCTGGTTGGTTTCATACATCTCGGAACTGGCGCTTATCTGTTTATCGACCAGTTCCTGCAGGCTGGTGCGAGCGGCCTTGCCGCACTTAAGCCCTTCCGAGCTGATGGATTCGAAGACCGCCTCGCGATTGTTGGACAAAATCATTGCCCGGGCTTTCCCGGTCCAGGCTTTATACGAAGCGTAGTCACCGGCAAATTTAGTCAGGGCCTGTTTTTCCTCGGAGTCTTGCTCGCTCTTTTCCAGTTCGGTCAGCAGGCCGTCTATCTTCACAAAACGGCCATCCATGGTCTCGAGCGTAGTGGCGGCATTGGCCGGGTCGGCTATAGCCTGCCATAAGTCGCCGCGGATGGACATCATCTCTGAGTTCACTTGAGTAAGGTATTCCAGTGGGACCAGATTATCGTTGTAAATTGCATCCATGCGGTCAGAGGCTTCATTGGCCTGGTCAAAGGCAAAGACTCCGGTACCGATCAGGAAAAGGATAGCCACGGCAATAGCGGTGAGCACCTTGGTTCCCAGATTGAGGTTGTGAAACCACTTCAAAATACAATCCCTCCATTAATGATTATTGATATTGTTTGAGCGGCCCAGGTCTCGTAAATATTCTAACTGGGTAACAAGACTGGTGCAGCGCACAATGGAGAATATGCAATAAACGTGCCAGTATTTGGCGAGGGGTGTAGAATGCAGGTTTTTTGACCGTGTATAGAGATCAATTCAGGCGAGAGGGTTGCTGGAGTGCTTGAAATTATGCACAATTACTGCCGGATGTTTAAATTCAAACAATACTGAGCTATTTCATTTTACTTAGCCGATAGTGCAAGATGCTGCGGGAGATATCCAGGTAGCGGGCGGTCTCGGTCTTGTTTCCGCCGTGTTGTTCGAGGGAACGGACGATTATTTCATCTATCAGCGGATTCAGCGGCAGTTTGTCGCTGGGCAGGCCAAAGGGAAAGGCGGCACTGCTGGGGGATGCATTGCTATAAGCCGGTTGGGCCGGTTCGCCGCCAGGTCCGGTATGGGGCATCGCTATATCCAGGTGACATAGTTTAAGGCTGCTGTCATTATGGAGTAAAACCACACGCTCAATCAGATTCTTTAGTTCTCTTACGTTTCCCGGCCAATCATATTCCTGCAGCATTTTGGCGGCACTGCGCTCAATCTTGTAGAAGGCTTTGTCGCGTTTGGCGGCGGATGACTGCAGGAATAACTGAGCCAGGGGCAGTATCTCCTCCCGGCGTTCACGCAGGGGAGGAATACGGATATGAGCTACGCTCAGACGGTAATATAGATCCTGGCGAAAGAGCCCGCCGGCCATCATCTGCTCCAGATTCCGGTTGGTGGAGCATATAATGCGGGTATTGGTGAATAACTCGACTAAACCGCCGACCCGGAAGAAGCTTCTGGTTTCAATCAGCCGCAGTAATTTGGCCTGAAGTTCAACCGGTATTTCGCTGATTTCATCCAACAAAAGGGTCCCATCCTGCGCAATGTCAAGTTTCCCTTTTTGGCCGCCGGTTAGGGCCCCGGTAAACGAGCCGGCTTCATAACCGAAAAGCTCGCTTTCAAAGACCGTGGGGGATAAAGCCGCGCAATTCAAAGCGACAAAGGGAAGCCGGAGGCCTTCGTCGCCCTGGTGGATAAAACGGGCCAGGACCTCTTTGCCAGTCCCGGTTTCCCCCTCGATCAAAACCGGAAGGGCCGGGTCCATATGCAGACGGCGGGCCAGGTGGTATATCTCCTGCATACTGCGGGAAGCGATACATAGGGGTAGAGAAAAAGGGGCAGCGGATAAATCGCCGTTTATCCCAGCAGATATCTCGGCGGCGGATTCCGCCTGATTAAGATTAAAGCGGTTGACCACCCGGAGTAGGTCTTCGATATCCAGGGGCTTGATCAGATAATCTTCGGCCCCTGCCTTCAGAGCCTGCAAAATAGTTTTTTCATCGTTATAAGCAGTAAACAGCACCAGGTGCGGCTGAACAGCCAAGTCGAGCTCCCGTACGTTGCGAAAGAGCTCTACCCCGAACATGCCGGGCATTTTGTTATCGCTTAATACCAAATCGGGCGGGGCGGCCTTGATAATCTCCCAAGCGGCCTGCCCATCGGCGGCCTCGCGGACCTGATGCCCGTGCTCGCGAAGAAACTGGGCCAGGTATTGCCGGCTGCGGTCTTCGTCATCCACAAGTAGAATGTTCATAAAATAACGCTCCGATCAGGTATGGTTATTCATAACAGGTTTTCCATACCCCCGCAGGGGGTCACCGCAAGTTGCTGAAAAATCGTGGCCGGGAGTGGTCTTCGCACCGGAAGACGGGTTCCTGGAGAGGTTTTTCATCATAACGGTATCTCTATCTGGAAGGTTGCTCCCACCGGCTCGTCATTCCAGCATTGGACGGTTCCTCCCAGGGAGTTGGTAATGCTTTGCACGATTGATAAACCCAGACCCCAGTGGGAGGTTGACTGCTTGGTGGTGCAAAACGGCTCGAATATCTGGTTCAATTGATCGGCTATGATGCCGTCTCCGTTGTCGCTAACCTGCAGGATTACGGTTCCCGCTCTGGCCATGGTTACGATCCTTATGATCTTATCCGGGTTATCACTGACGTCCAAGGCCTGCATGGCGTTGGAAAGCAGATTGACCACTACCATTTCCAGGCCCTGGGGGTTAGCGTGCATATAGGGAAGATTGCGGCCCAGTGATTGCTTCAGCCGGATACCATGCGAGGATAGCTGGCGCTCCATCAGGCTCAGGGCATTGTGGATGCACTGGTTGATATCGCAGTCGGCCAGTCCGGCCTGGCTATCGTCGTGAGCAAAAGAGCGCATATGCTTGATGATGCCTTCCAGGTGAGCCACCTCATTGGCCATGTCAGCCAGGTAGGCCGTGATTCTTTCCGGCGGCAGCGGCTGCCGCATTTTTACGTTATATGACAGGGCGTCCGTCAAGATCTTTAAGGCGTTGATCGGTTGGGCTATCTCGTGCACCACCCCGGCGGCCAGAGCTCCCAGGGCGGCTACCCGTTCCGCCTGGGCGATTTTTTCCTTAAACTCCTGTAAAGATTGCTCAGTCTGCATCCTGAGGGTAATGTCCACAGCTATCGAGATGATGCAGGTCTGGCCTTCCAGTTCCATGGTATCGGCCGACCATAATCCGGTATGGATGTTTCCGTTCCCGTCATAAAATCTGATTTCAAAATTATGCAGGGGAATGCCCTGTCTTAAGAGCTCTACCGCGCTCTTTCGTTCATTCAGATCAACCCAGAATATCTGCTCTATGGTGCTGGTTCCGATAACCTCTTCCCGGGTGTATCCCCACATGTTTAATGCGCTATCATTGACTTCCAGGATCTTGCCGTCCTCCAGCCGAGAAATGACCAGCAGCTGGGGGCTGAATTGAAAGACCGTGCCATACTTTTGCCGGGTTTCCAGCAGGGCTTCTTCCAACTGGCGCTGTTGGGTAATGTCACAAGCCAAGGCGATTACCCCGCTGACCTCCTGGTTCTCGATCATCGGCAAGGCGCTGATATGTACCAGACGCCGCCGGCCGCTTCTATCCGTAATATAGGTCTCGTGCCGATGGGGTACGCCCTCGACTAGTCGGCGTTCCAGTTCTTGCTTCTGCGTAGGGTGGCAGTCCAGGGGAGTGAATCCGAGGATATGGCGGCCCAGGGCTTCGTCGGCCGTATACTGCATAAAGTCCAGCAATTTCTGGTTCACATAAGTAAGACAACCCGCTTTATCGTATACATAGCACATATCGTTGGTAGCTTCCAGCAGGGTACTCAGGCGTTCAACCAGGGTTTCCGGCTCGGTGTTTTTCTCAACGTAAAAGGGCTTGGCAGCGCATATGTTCAAGTCTAATCTCCTCCTGTTAGCTGTGCAACTACAAATATGAGAGTAAGGCTATATGGCTATTGTTGTAATCTCATCGTATTTAAAGTATATACAGCCGTATTGTAATGGCGATCCCGCTGATTTATTATGCGAGGAGCGAACCGACACGGCAACCTTTACGTTTCCTATAAATCTACTAAAGTTGAGTCATAATAATTGTCCAAAGATTAGTTGACGAAGCCTATTGATATAATCCAATGTATAAAATATGACAAAAGAAAGGGCAAGTCACGAATATCTTGTCGATATTTGCTGAGGAATATAGTCCCGCCAGGGATTGTTTACCAGGCTCAATAGCCATTAGAGGTTTATATAGCAAAACTCGCGGTCAAGTCATCAATATATTATTTAATGGTTATAAAGGAATATGGTGTTTGATGACGAATAATATATGATGAATAATACGCCGCCGAAGCGGCGCGAAAACTCCCGTCCCGGGCCTGGCGTTGAAGACCCGGTTATATAAATAGTTACAATATATTTGAATACAAGTAACCACGAAGGTTATAGCTCTGCTGAAGCAGAGATATATTTTTCGTGGTTATTTTTGTTTTCGGGAGGTGAGTTTAATACCGTTTATAAAATGACAGTAACCATAATAACGGGAAATGGAGTGAGGATAGTTGAAAAAACAACTGCTTATATGGTTGGTGATTTTGCTGACGGCAGTATCTCTCCTGGCTTTGGGGGGATGCGGCCCAAAATCGGCGGCCAACAGTGATAATTTGAAGAACGGCGAATTAATCCTGGCGGTGAGTATGGAGCCGGATACCCTGCTGGATCCCACGCTGGGCTGGGGACGCTATGGTTCTCCCTTGTTTCAGAGCACCTTGCTGACCCGCGACAGCGACCTTAATATAGTAAACGATCTGGCCACCAGCTATGAGGTAAGCCAGGATGGGCTGGTCTGGACGGTCAAGCTGCGCGATGGGGTGAAATTCTCCGATGGTCAGCTCCTGACGGCAAAGGATGTAGCCTATACCTTCATTACCGCGGCCAATAGCGGCTCAGTGGTCGACTTGAACGGCATGCGGAGTGTGGAGGCGGTCGACCCGCTGACAGTGAAATTTACCCTGAAACATCCCCAGTCGACATTTGTGGTGCAGCTGATAGCGCTGGGCATCGTTCCGCAACATGCCCATGACAAGAACTATGGAGAACATCCCATAGGTTCAGGGCCCTTTAAATTTGTGCAGTGGGATAAGGGACAGCAGCTTATGGTGGAGGCCAATCCATATTACTATGGAGCCAAGCCAGCCTTCAAAAAGGTGACCTTCCTTTTCCTCAGCGATGATGCGGCCTTTGCGGCGGCCCGCGCCGGCAAGGTGGATATGGCGTATATTCCGGCCACCTTTGCCCGGCAGAAGGTGGCGGGTATGCGTTTGGTGGCCCTTAAGAGCGTGGACAACCGGGGCATCTATTTCCCTAGCGAAAAACCCGGTAAAAAGACCAAAGGCGGGTATCCGATCGGGAATGCGGTGACCTCCGACATCGCTATTCGCAAGGCCATCAATATTGCGATTGATCGGCAGGCCTTGGTGGATGGAATTCTGGAGGGTCAGGGCACCCTGGCCTATTCGGTTTGTGATGGGTTGCCCTGGTGGAATCCGGACAATGTGATTAAAGACAATGATATTGACGGAGCCAAGCAAATCCTGGCCGCGGCCGGGTGGAAGGACAGCGATGGAGACGGCGTTTTGGAGAAGGGTGCGCTCAAGGCCGAATTCACCCTGTATTACCCGGCCGACGACGCGGTACGCCAGTCGTTATCCATCGCCAGCGCCGACCGCTTGAAGCAGATTGGGATCAAGGTCAATATAAAGGGCGGGAGTTGGGACGAGATCAAGCCATTTATGTATGCCAATCCGGTAATGATGGGATGGGGTTCGCATGATCCCCTGGAGATGTACAACCTCTACTACAGCAAGAGCGGCGGGGTGGAATGGTATAATCCCGGTTTCTACAATAATCCCGTGGTGGATAAATATCTGGATCAGGCCCTGGCTGCCCCCAGCGAGCAGGCGGCCTTGACCTACTGGAAAAAGGCGCAATGGGACGGCAAGACCGGATTTTCCGCCCGGGGTGACGCCCCCTGGGCCTGGATGGTCAACATCAATCACCTGTATCTGGTACGGGAGGGTCTGGACATCGGCAAACAAAAGATCCAGGTGCACGGGCATGGCTGGCCGGTAACTGACAATATTGCCCAGTGGAAGTGGACGGCAGCGGCGGATAAGGAGTAATAGCGGACCTTGAAATTTCAAAAATTGCTATGCTTTATTATAAAAAAGTGTTTAAGAATAGCATCGCTGCTGGCGGCGATTTGTGTGTTGTGCTTCTGGCTGCTGAGCATCTCCCCCATTGATCCGATCCGGGCCTATGTGGGGGCGGATATGATGAGGGTCGGTCCGGAACAGCGAGAGCAGATCGCCCGCCATTGGGGCCTGGATCAGCCGCCTCTGGAGCGGGGCAAACGCTGGGCCACGGCTATGTTGCACGGGGATTTAGGAACGTCCATGATATTTCGGCGCCCGGTAGCCCAGGTGATCAAGATGCGCTTTGCCGCTTCACTGGCCTTGATGGGAGCGGCCTGGCTCCTGTCCGGTGTTTTTGGCTTTATTCTGGGGGTTATCGCTGGGATGAAGCAGGGTAGCCGGGTGGATCGCTTGATCAAGTGGTATTGTTTTACCCTGGCTTCTACCCCCACCTTCTGGCTGGGTTTGCTGATGCTCATTATCTTTTCGGTGTGGTTGGGCTGGTTTCCCTTCGGGCTGGGGGTGCCGGCCGGGGTACTGGCCGGAGAGGTAACCCTCTCTGACCGTCTTTATCACCTGGTTTTGCCGGCCCTTACGCTTAGCATCGTGGGGGTGGCCAATGTGGCGTTGCATACCCGGCAGAAGCTGGTGGACGTATTGAATAGCGATTACATTCTCCTGGCCCGAGCGCAGGGGGAGGCGGGGTTCAAGCTGTTCTGGCGGCATGGTTTGCGTAATATCGCTTTGCCGGCGATTACCCTGCAATTCGCTTCGTTTGGCGAATTATTCGGCGGCTCGGTGCTGGCGGAGCAGGTATTTTCCTATCCCGGTTTGGGGCAGGCTACAGTAGCGGCCGGCCTGCGCGGCGACATGCCGCTCTTGATGGGGATCGCTATTTTCAGCGCTGTGTTTGTTTTTGCCGGCAATCTCACCGCTGATCTCATTTATACTGCGGTAGATCCCCGGATTCGAGAGGGGGCGGCGCTATGAACCAGGCGGTATTCGAGCAGACTGCCGCCGGGAGGCCGCGCGGCTTGAACCGGCGGCAGCGGACCCTGCTCCTGACTGGGCTGGCCGGCTCTTTGCTGCTAGCGGTGGTGTTGGCCGGTTCATTATCGGGAAATGACAGCATTGCCACCCATCTGAACAGTCGTTATCTGGTGCCGTCTATGAGTCATCCCTTCGGTACGGATTGGCTGGGTCGGGATATGCTGATGCGCACGGTCAAGGGCCTTACCCTGAGCATAGGGGTAGGGGTAATGGCGGCGGCGGCTAGTGCGCTTATCGCGCTGGTTTTGGGTCTGGCGGCTGCCACCCTGGGGCGGACGGCGGATTTTATTATCACCTGGCTGGTGGACCTCTGCCTAGGTATGCCGCACTTGGTAATCCTCATCCTGATCGCTTTTGCCCTGGGCGGCGGGGTAAAAGGGGTGGTGACGGGCGTGGCCTTGACTCACTGGCCCAGCCTGACCCGGGTTATCCGGGCCGAGGTAATGCAAGTGCGATCAGCCGAGTTTGTGCAGGTCTCCCGCCGTCTGGGGCGTTCCCGCTGGTGGGTGGCCAGCCGGCATATCCTACCCCATGTGCTGCCGCAGCTTTTTGTCGGGTTTATCCTGCTGTTTCCTCATGCGATCCTGCATGAGGCGGCTATTACCTTCCTGGGGTTCGGCCTGTCGCCGCACCAGCCGGCGATTGGCATAATTCTGTCCGAATCCATGCGGCAGTTGAGCACGGGGATGTGGTGGCTGGCCTTTTTCCCCGGTTTGTGTCTGCTGATAATTGTACGGGCCTTCGATATCGTGGGCGAAAACCTGAGGCTGCTCTTTGACCCGTATAGCAGCCAGGAATAATGAATTTTTGGAGAAGGTGAATTATGAATCTGCCATTGCCTAAAGCCAAAAGAGGCGGGGAAAGGGATAGTACTCAGGTTGTAACCAGGAGGCCGGTGAGTCTAGTCCCCGCTATCCCCCAGCCGACATTGCTGGAAGTCAAGGATTTGTCTTTATCCTTTGTGCAATACAGCCGCGGTCTGCGCCAAAAATTGCTCAGGGTGATCAGCAGTCTCAGCCTGGATATCGGACCGGGTGAGATTGTTGCGGTGGTGGGGGCCAGCGGATCGGGCAAGAGCCTGCTGGCCCACGCGGTGCTGGGCATAGAACCGGCCAATGCGCTAGTCGATGGCAGTTTGCTTTTCGACGGCTGGGAACTTACCCCAGAGCGGCAGGCGGCTTTGCGCGGGCGGGACATAGTGTTGATCCCCCAGGCGGTGAGTTTCCTGGACCCGCTGATGAAGGTGGGGCGACAGGTGAGAAACGCAGTCAGGGCCGGTGACCCTGTCGCGGTGCAAAAACAGGTTTTTGCCAGATATAATCTGGCTCCCCGGGTGGAGGACTTATATCCATTTCAATTGTCCGGGGGGATGGCCCGGCGCATTCTGGTGGCCATGGCCCTGGTCAGCGGCGCCCGGCTGATTATAGCGGATGAACCGACGCCCGGCCTGGACCCCCTGGTGCTGGAAGAGGCGCTGGGGCATTTCCGGGAACTGGCCGATGAGGGCCGGGCGATTATGTTTATTACCCATGATATCAATAATGCTTTAAAGGTAGCTGACCGTATCGCAGTTTTCTATGCCGGAACTACCGTGGAGATCGCGCCGGTGTCCGATTTTTCAGGGCAAGGTGACAATTTGCGCCATCCCTATACCCGGGCGCTGTGGCGGGCCTTGCCCCAAAACGAATTTGTTCCGACTTCCGGGCATCAGCCTTATCCTGAAAATTGGCCAGCTGGCTGTCTATATCACCCCCGCTGCTCGCTGGTCTCGGATAGTTGCCGGTTAGGCCGGCCCGAATCCCGTATGGTAAGAGACGGAATGGTGAGGTGTTTTCATGCGTCTTGAGGCGAAAAATATCGGCTATCGCTATCGTACTGGCCGCTGGGTACTGCGCAATGTTGATATCAGCCTGGAATCGGGGGAGGTGGTGGGTCTGACCGGACCCAGCGGCTGCGGCAAGACCACCCTGGCCCGTATACTAGGTGGTTACCAGCGGCCCCGGTGGGGACAGGTGTGGCTTAATGGCGCTCCTCTGCCCCGGGAAGGCTATCGGCCGGTGCAGTTGGTTTTTCAGCACCCGGAAAAGGCAATTAACGGACACTGGCATTTATCAAGCACGCTGAGAGAGGGCTACCGACCATCTTCGGAGCGGCTGGCGGGCCTGGGAATCGAGCAGCAGTGGCTGCGACGCTGGCCGCATGAATTATCCGGCGGCGAGTTGCAGCGCTTCTGTATAGTTCGAGCCCTGGGGCCGGGTACAAAATTTCTTATCGCGGATGAGATGACCACCATGTTAGACGCCATTACTCAGGTTCAAATATGGGAGGAACTATTGGATATTGCCCGTCAGCGCAGCCTGGGGCTGCTGGTGGTGAGTCACGAAGCCAGACTTTTGCAGCGCTTGTGTCACCGGGTAATTGAACTGCCGGTTTTAAACAATAACCAGTGAAGGCGTATTGACTCATCTTGCCCCCGTATCCTCCCCTCGGCTATAATGGACCTACCTGGAAGAACCCGGTGGCATTGCCGGCTACTTTCGAGGCAGGTTCGAGGGAGAGCGGAGTTATGGAGAGAACCGTAAAATGGAAGGCGGTAGGGGCTTTGGCCCTTACTATTATTTTTTTCAGCACCTTTGAAGTGGTTTCCAAGGAGATTACTTATCGTATTCAGCCCATGCAGATCAATTACCTGCGCTTTCTGTTGGGCGGCTTGCTGCTGCTGCCGCTGGCCCTGGCTGATCAGCGTAAACGAGCGGTGCGGCTGGATGGCGGTAAGCTTAAGAGTTTGGCCTGGCTGGGCTTCTTGAACGTTACCCTCTGTTTATCCGTCTTTCAGATCAGCATCAAATACATCCCGGCCTCTACCGCCGCGGTTATATTTTGCACCAATCCGGTATTTGTCCATATATTTGAGGCCTGGCGGGGTCATCATCGTTTCAGTCCCTTTCAGATACTGGGGCTGGCTTGCGCGCTGGCCGGGCTGTTTTTGGTGGCCTTCCATGAGGTGACCCGAGGCTCGGGCTCTTGGCTGGGAACCGGCCTGGCCATGTTCTCGGCGCTTACTTACGGGCTCTATATTGTGCAAGCGCGCCAGGCCACGCAGGAAGTGGGCAGTCTGACCGTCAACAGCATCTCCTTTATCCTGGGGGCCCTGGCCTGCATCCCCCTGTTGCTTTATTTTGGCATACCGCTTTTGACCTTTGACTATCAGGTTTGGCCCTGGATGGCCTATATGACTATCGTCCTCACCAGTCTGGCCTATTTCCTTTTTCTCTACGGGCTGGAACATCTCCCGCCGGGCGCCGGCTCCCTGATATTCTTTGTCAAACCGGTGCTGGCCACCGCCCTGGCCGCCTGGCTGCTGCATGAGAGCATCAGCGCGCCGTTTATGGTTGGGACTCTGGTCATCATCTTGGGTTTATGGCTGTATACCCGCCGACCTGAGGTTTCATAAATATCTGGCGCTGCGGAGTAGCAAGCAAAACCGGCGTTGGTCAAACTTACCATTTGGCCAGCATTGAAAGGACACCCCGGCGGGCGCGTAATAAGAGATAAGAAAACATTGCGGGGTGGATATTTATGAAACGGCATCTCACTTGGTTATTAGCGGCATGGTTATTGTTGGTCAGCCCGGGTTATGCATGGGCTGCAACCTGAGCGCCGGCTCAAACTGGTACGGGTTTGCCAGTTGACATATGCGGTCACTGGGCCGAACAGGAGATAACGAGTGTAATAGGGCATGGTTTAATGGTGGGAAACGGCCTTAACCAACAGGGCCAACCAATCTTTTCCCCCGAAGCCGTGGTAAGCCGGGCACAATTGGCGGCGGTGCTGGTACGGACCTTCAATCTGGATTATGGTGACAAACGCTTCATCAAACAGCCGCTAGCCAGCGATTATTACCGGGATGTGGACAATAAAACCTGGTATGCCGGGGATGTGGTCATGTGTGCTGTCAACGATATCTTCACCGATGAGAGTGACAAATTCCAACCCAACCGCAGCGTCAGCCGGATCGAGGTAGCCCGGGCGGTACAGCGTTGTTTTGAGGCTAAGGGCATCAATGTGGTAATGATTATGATGATGCCAGAGTATAATGATATGAAGGGGCTGAGCCAGGAAGAGACCAATGCCCTGGTTTTTGCCAGCAACACGGGAATAATGAAGGGAGACGGCGATAACAATTTCCGGCCGCGGCAGGCGGTAAAACGCGCCGAGCTGGCCCGGATCCTCAATCGCTGCACCAGCATGATGAGCGTTGATCAGAGCTACAACAATAAGGAATATAGCTTGAAGGCCGGTCAGAGCTTCACCTTGTCGCTACCCGGTAATCCCACTACCGGCTACTCCTGGACCTTGGCAGAGCCCGGCGATAAAGACCTGCTGAAATTGGCGGGCGAGGGTTTTCAAACCGGAGCGGACAGCCGGCTGGTCGGTCAAGGCGGCACCGCCTGGTGGAAGTTTACCGCTCTCAAAACCGGAACCACCAAGATAAAACTGATCTATGCCCGGCCCTGGGAGAGTGTACAGCCAGCCCAGACCTTCGAGCTAACCGTGATTATTAAATAGGGTCTATCGCTCAGCCTTACAGGTATGAGAAGCCTTGCCTAATTGTAGAGCAGGGCTTTTTGTTTGACAATGCGTATAGTATAGATATACACTATACACATAAAGAAAGATGGTGGTGAATATAAATTGGAGCGTGAGAGGGATCTGATGAAGATGGCGGAATTGGTAGCAACTACAGGGGTCTCCAAACAAACTATTCATTTTTACCTGCGGGAGGGCTTGCTTTCCCCGCCGGTGCAGACCGGCAGAAACATAGCCTATTATGATGACCGCCATATCCAAGAAATCCGCACGATCAAAGATCTGCAGGAAAAGCACTACTACCCTTTGTCCCTGATCAAGATGATCATGGAGGGAAGGCGTCAGGGAAAAGACATTGGCGGAGACGATCATCTGGAGACCTTTGACGATATGTTCGCTAAAAGTTCCGAGGGTTCGGAATCCCGCTTAACCTACCGGGAATTAAGCGATGCAAGCGGTTTGGGTCCAGAAGTGCTGGATAAGTTGGCGGAAGCCGGATTGATCGGGATAGGAGCGGGCGATTCGCTTTTCACCAGCTACGATCTTGACTTGGCCCGCGCTTTAAAAAAGATCGTCGATCTTGGCTTGGCCGGGGATGACCTTCTGATTTACCGGGATTACCTGAGTTTAATGCGCCGGGAGGTACAGCTGGCGCACGACCGGATCATCACCAACCCGGTGAGACAGCCGCATCCACCCCTGGCTGAGATCGGGCAGGCACTGAATCAGCTCAAGATCCTGTTAACCAAACAAGCCTTCCGGGAAATGCTCATGGAACATAAAGAACATGATGAGCGGGAAGAAGGAGGAGAGGGAGATGCTTGAGTTTTATGCGGCCCATAAGGTCTTGTTTTGGAGCAGTTCAATAATAGCTGCCTTCGCAGTATGTATAATACATTATTGCTTATTTGTTCGTCCGGGGGTGCCGGCCGATAAACCCCGGCCCGGCCGATTGATCACCCGTTTTACCATCGGGGAGCAGATCTCTCACTGGCTGCGTATAGTGATGTTTGTGATCTTGCTCATTACCGGAATGGAGATGCTGTTCCAGCCCCGCGCCGACCTGGGGCCGCATCATGGATTCCTGGGGGTGGCTTTTGTTATAGTCTTGATCATTAACCTGGTCGCCTGGCGGGAAGATGTGACACCGCGTCAATATGATATGGTCTGGCTGAGGAGCATGGGCGGATACTTCTCCCGCCAGGAAAGGCATCTGGCTGCCGGCCGCTTTAATGCCGGACAAAAAATATACTTCTGGTTGATGTTTGGCGCAGCCATCATTCTGTTGATTACCGCTATCGCCATGGAACAGGATGCGCATCACACCCTGGCTGCCCGTCAGAGCCTGGCCTGGTTTTTACATGGAATGGTTGGCTGTTTGGCTGCCTGCATGGTGATTGGCCATGCCTACCTGTCCATAGTGGTAAATCCGGCCAGCGCCCGCGTGCTGCTGGATGGCAAGATTGATCAGGAGTATATCATAAAACATCATGGATTATGGCGGAAAGCCAATTCGGGACCGGAGAGGAGTAAAACCAATGATTTTTGTCCATCCCAGAAGTGATCACGACCATAAAGGCGGACCCCGCAGCCATCTGCAAACCGGGTTTGTCGAAATACAAAGCCATATGTGCACCGCCTGCGGGATTTGCGTGGATGAATGCCCCAAAGGGGTAATAGGCCAGGTAAGACTATTCCGTCATGCTCACGCCCATATCGATCGGGCGGAGCTCTGTATCGGCTGCCGGAAATGCGTAAAAGCCTGTCCTCACCAGGCAATAGTGGAATCTGCGCAGCCTGGGTGCCTACAGGTGCAAGTAAAATGAAAAATGGTGTATTTACTTGTATCGCATTATATGAACTTATCAACTGCTCAACTTGCCTTATGAATATATACTAAGACTGTTTTGCAGATTGTCTACAACAGTATCCCGCAGCCATTCTGGTTCAAGTATTTCAATTGTCGGTCCCCACATCATCAGCCAGGGCAGCATTTCTTCCGCTCCCTTTACCTGACGACTTCATGGCTTCCATCGGTTAATTCGTATATTTGCTGACTTGAATGATAGCGCGTAACCTTGAATTTCATTCAACGGATTTTTATGATTTTAACGTTATTGTTATAGGATGTGCTAAAAAGATTTGAGCCGCCAAAGAAGTGAAAATAAATTCGAATAAAAGATTTTTTCGAAAATACCTACGCGTTCTCGTTGTTTATGTTGCGTTTGAATATTGGTGAGTGTAAAATATACAGGAAATGTTTTACATAGAGGTGATTCCTTTGCATGTTAGCTATAAGAAACTATGGAAATTGCTTATTGACCGGGATATGAAAAAGAAAGATCTTTTAATGGCTGCTGGAATAAGCCAATCCTCTCTATCGAAGATGCGCAGGAACGAGAATGTTTATATGGATATAGTAGCCAGGGTATGTGTAGCACTAAACTGTGATATCTGTGATATATTAGAAATTTCACCTGATGAAAGAAAAGGAGAGCAGACCTAATGGGTTCTTTTGATATTAAGAGAAAAAACGGTAAAATATTTTGTCCATTGGCTAATGCATCTTGGCTAATAGAAACGCCAGAAGAAAAAGTTCGTCAAACGTACATAAAAAAGTTAGTTGAGGATTATGGTTATTCTCTAGAACAGATGGCTCAAGAGGTAAAAGTAAATAATTCCCAACGCGGACAGGGTAAGGCCAGAGCCGATATTGTAATTTGGAAAAGCAAAGAAGACAAGGATGCTGGGAAATCAGCATTTATTGTTGTGGAATGCAAAGCTGAAAATGTTCGTATCCATGAGGAAGACTATTATCAAGGTTTCAACTATGCTTCCTGGGCTGGTGCGAGTTTTTTCGTAACCACAAACGAAAAAGAAACCAAGTTCTTTAATGTTGACAAAGATTATCTTCCGAAAGAATTGGTGGAAGTTGTTGCTTTGCCAAATGCGTCTGATGTTTTTGATGAAAAAAGAATTAGATCTTTACTGAATCAAACCAAGGTGTTTACCCGCGAAGAATTCACAAAAATGCTGCGTACATGCCATAATATTATTCGCAACAACGATAAGCTATCACCCGAAGCTGCTTTTGATGAAATTAGCAAGATTCTTTTTATGAAAATAAGATATGAGCGCGATCAAAAAGGTAGCGAAGTTTTTACAAAGAAAAAGTTTAAACAACTTGAAACCGATTATGAACAATACACTCGCCCTACATTGCGAAAACAGGGTGTTGATCTACCATACATGCAGATATTATTCAACGATACCAAAGATGTATTTAAAGAAGATCAACTTTTTGACAAAAATGAAGTTATCAAAATTCGCCAAAATAGTTTTGAACAAATCCTGGAAAAATTGCAGTCATATAACCTATCTGATACTCAAGATGATGTGAAAGGTATCGCTTTTGAACAGTTCTTGGGTACAACATTTCGAGGCGAATTGGGACAGTTTTTCACACCCCGTACCATTGTTGATTTTATGACTAATATTCTTGACCCAATGGAGGGCGAAGTTATATGTGACCCTGCATGTGGTAGTGGCGGTTTTTTGATTAAAGCATTTGAATATGTCCGAGAGAAGATAGAAAAGGACATCAAAGTTGCAAAAGAGGAACTCAGAACTCAAATTGCGGGGAACAACTATGATAGTAAGAATGAAATAGAACAGGTTGCTATAAACCAGCGGATAGAAGAAATGCAATCATTAATAAACAAAGAACTTGATACCCAAATAGAGGGTAGCCGCCTATATAACCTTTCCCATTACTGCATTTATGGTACTGATGCAAACCCACGTATGGCAAGAACATCTAAAATGAATATGATAATGCATGGAGATGGACATGGGGGAGTACATCACCATGATGGGCTTTTAAATGTCAACGGCATTTTTGAAGAACGTTTTGACGTTATTCTTACCAATCCACCTTTCGGATCACGAATTGATAAGAACCAGAAGGTAACGGAGGCTGATCGTTTTACCGACACAACGTTGATAGATAAGTATAGGAAATTGTATGGTGATGCCTATGATAATGCACTAAGACAAATAGACAATAATATTGGAAAAACACTATTATCTCTTTTTGAGGTTGGCTTAATGTCCGGGCTGACAGAAGTACTATTTATGGAGCGTTGCTTGAAGCTACTAAAAAAGGGCGGTCGAATGGGGATAGTATTGCCGGAAGGTGTATTAAATACCTCAAATCTTCAAAAGGTACGTGACTATTTTGAAGGTAAGGCAAGAATAATTTTAATTTGTTCTATTCCTCAGGATGTTTTTATTGCTGCCGGTGCAACAGTTAAACCAAGTTTGGTTTTCTTTAAACGTTTCACAGATGAGGAAGAAAAGAATTATAACAAATGTGTATTAAAAGCAAGAGCAAAAATTAGAACTATATATGAAAATGAAATTGCTAGCCTAAAAGGTGAACTTTCTGGTATGACGGACAAGACAACTAACAAAAATGCCCGAAAAAAGGAGATAACTAAACGTATTGATGAAATTGAAAAAATTATAGCTGAAGAGGCTAAACCACTTATTAAACAGTACTTTGATTATGAAATACCAATTGCAATGGTTAACGATGGTGGAATAACATCTACAGGTCTGCAAACCGAAAATATGGAGTTAAAGCAGTTGCAGACAGAATTTGCCAACTACAACAGCAAGTCGCCGCTATGGCAACGCTCAAGTGTTATGGTTTCTTATAAAATGACCAAAAACGGCAAGATAATTCGTATCTCCGATGGTAAGGAGGTTGAGTTGCTTTGACAAAAGAGGGATATAAATATTTACAATTAATTACATACAACGATACGCTAAATTGGAATATTAAACACCTCCTCTCTAATAAGAACCATAATTATTTGTTCGAAACTTCTATTATTGGCAATATAATGGCAAGAAGGAAAGAGGCAATAACTGTTCAAGATGAGCAATCATATAAACGGATAACTATTCAAACAAAAGGCGGGGGGGTTCATGTACGCGATTGTTTGGCAGGCAAACATATCAAAACAAAAGAGCAATATCTGATTCATTCAGGCCAGCTTGCTATTTCTAAAATTGATGCTCGGAATGGAGCTGTTGGAATTGTTCCTAAAGAGGCTGAATGCGCAATTATAACCGGTAACTTTTGGGTATACGATGTGGACATTAATAAAGCAAATATAGAATATTTAGTCCTGTTGCTATCTTCCTCTTGCTTTGTTAAGGTATGGCAGGAATGTAGTAATGGTAGTGGCAATAGACTATATTTGCAAGAAAAGCTGTTTCTCAATTATGATATTCCGTTGCCCCCAATAGTGATTCAGAATATGCTTATCAACAAATACAACGATGTTATTGTCGAGGCCGGCAAATATGAGGATGAAGCTGATCTTCTGGAGAAAAGTATAATTGAGAAATTAAATAGTATGCTCGGAATAATTGATATGGAAGCAATCCGGATTAAGGGTCTTTCCACAATAAAATATTCACAAGTTCATAAATGGGGCATTGATTTTTTGACTACTCAACGTTCGATATACAATAAAAGATTTATGGTAAAACCCCTCTCTTCTATCTGTGATGTTGGAAGTGGAGGGACTCCAAACCGCAGCAATCCAGCTTATTATAACGGTAACATTCCGTGGGTTAAAACTGGTGAAATTCTTAACGAAGTAATCATGGGTACCGAAGAACAAATCACTGAGACTGCAATTAATAATAGTAGTGCAAAAGTCTATCCAAAGGGCAGTTTGCTAATAGCTATGTATGGACAAGGCTTAACAAGAGGGCGAACTGCAAAACTTGGCATTGATGCTGCTACTAATCAAGCCTGTTCTGTTTTATATAATATTGATACAAATAAGGTTTTAGTTGATTATTTATGGGTTTATTTGCATGGTGAGTATCAAAGGATTCGTGCATTAGCATATGGGAACAATCAACCAAATTTAAACGGCCAGATAATAAAAGATTACCCTGTCGTTTTACCGCCGATGTATTCAAACGATCCAAATGCAATAACACAGGAAAGTATCATAAAAGAGGTTTTTGCCATCAAATCTAAAATCAAGTCCCTTCGCCAAAAGGCCGCAAATTTACGGGAAAAAGCTAAAAAGCAGTTCGAGGAGGCAGTTTTTGGTGAGAATTAAACGGCTCTATATTGCTAACTACAAGAATCTCCATGGACTAAATCTTGATTTCCAACCGGGTCAGGGACTTACTATGCTTATTGGTAATAACGGGAGCGGTAAGAGCAATGTTCTTGAAGTAATAAGTGCAATATTTTATGATGCCCACCGGAAATCAAGACTTTTTTTTTCAGGAAGTGATGATGATTACTCTATTGAATATGAAATTGATGGGAATACCGTAAAGATTGAGCGACTGCGAGGACGGCGGTATTTTAAATTGGGTGGTGTAAACATTACACAAAATAGGTTTATCCAAGCGGGATGCCTACCTAATAATGTTATTGGCGTATATAGTGGAGAAGAAGATCGACTTTGGACAAGTTTTTACAGGCCCTATTATATGGCATATATAAAACGCATTAAGGCAAATATGCCGCAAGAAAGAATGAAACTTTTATTTGTAAATAAATATTATTGGAACATTGCTTTACTTATACTTTTACTTTCCGAGAATGAAACTATTAAACCATTTATTGAAAATAGTATATGTATATCTTCTATTAACCAAATAAAACTGTGCTTCAATCCTCCAAAAGTAAGTCTTTCCGTAAATGAAAGCTTAAAAGCTTTTGCTTTGCGAATAAACCCATCGCTCCTTACAGTTATTTCCACCGATTTAGAGCAACTGAAAAATATACTATATTATGATCACATAACTGATGATTCAGGAGAGTTACTCAAGGATATTGATGGTAATTATGTTATGGCTAGAAACGGGAACCTGGATAGCGATGTTTTTAATTGGTTTACACAGGCATATATGCCAAAATATGATAAAATTATCACCGAAATAGGGATTACCTTTAACGACGGAATTACTACTGAAGCATTAAGTGAAGGTGAAAAGAAGTTGATTTTGGTGAAAGCCGTACTTGAGCTACTCGCTGACGAAAAGACGCTTATTTTGTTTGATGAGCCAGATGCTCATATCCATGAAGGAAGGAAAAAAGATCTATATAATATGATGTTTGATTATAAATCCTACAATAGACAAATTGTTATGACTACCCATTCGCCAACTGTAGCACAAAATGCAAATGCACACGAACTAATTATGCTTGAAGCAAGTAATGGCAATGTTACAGTAATTCCCGCTGAAAAGTTCGAAAAGGTTAAACAGCTAACATCTGATACATGGTCTATTTCGGAGCAGACATTGTTTTTTAACTCTACTAAACCGCTCATATTGGTAGAGGGTCAAGGTGATGTTGCTTATATCAAGAAGGCTATACAATTGCTGTCATCAATTAAACAAAAATATAGTTCGCTGGATATTGAGATATTACCTTTCGGTGGGGCTGCAAATGCAAAAGTATTTATTGATGAATTTAAGCCTTGCGTTTATCGAAATAAACAAGTTATTGTTCTTTTCGATCGCGATGAAGCTGGCGGCGATGGTATGTACAGGGTAATAAATAAAGGCAAAGACCGAGCAGATATGGATACATATATTTTTAACGATTGGTATTATTTGAAACTTCCAAAAACGGCGGAACATACCGAATTAGACTTTGTTATTGAAGATTATTTCTCAAAAGCAAAGAAAAAAGCTATTGCGCTATCTATTATTAATAAATCTGATGGTGTTTATAATGATTATCCTAAAGAACTACGTGAAAATATAAAAAAGGCACTCGCAAATAATATCGATCAGTATATTGCTGATGATTTTAGCGGGTTTGAGGTATTACTTGATAAAATAATTGCTATAATCGATGGATATGAAATATTTGTGCAAGCTTAAAATAACATTATTGAATAAGTTTCTTGTTCAATAAATTCAAACATTAAGTCAACTCCAAGCGCCAACAATTTATCAAAGTGATGAAGGTGCCAGTTCTTCAATTTGAGCAGCCCGATCAGCGCCCGACGGCAAGCTGATTAATCCGCTCCAAGACCTGTCCCCATTGGGTGACCCGGTAGACATTTTCAGCTTCGATATGGCGGTTGTATGGGTAGTCAAATACAATCACCGGGAAGGCCTCGGCCAGTTCCAGAATCAGGTCGTGATGGTCCTCGATCATTACCTCCACGCCATGCTCCAGACAGACCTCCAGCTTGCTGAAAAAGTGCATATTGGGGGTGGCGTTGAGTATGAGGCCGTCATAGACGATACCATAGCGTTCCAGCCAAGCCAGGGTTACCTGTTCCACCTCGGGGAATTGCTGGTTGCGGGAGGTTATCAGCAAGAGCTCATGCTCAGCCTTTAATTTGCGCATCACCTCTACCGCCTGTTCCTTGGGCCGCATCTCCCGGTATATCCTGCCCAGGTAGCTGTTGAGGAACTCCTCGGCGATATCCTTATCCCAGCCCAGCGCGTCCTCCAGGTAATAATAGTTGGGGTCCGCCACCGTATTCAGGCCGTGCTCCTCGCCGTATATCCGGGCATAATGCATGATCATCTCGGTGGTATGAGTAATGGTATTGTCAATGTCTACGCCAATTTTCACAACATGTCCTCGCCTTTATGAGATTTTGGCTTTGAGCAGCCGGGGGTCGTGTAGGGTATAGGCCAGCCGGCCGTTTTGTTTAAAATGCTCCCAGGGGATAGCCTCACCTTCGATCGGCCCGGATATTTTCCGTTCATCCATCCAGGCGGCCAGCCGCGGCTGAATGGACTGGTCCCAGTAAAAGCGCGCCCCCGGTCCTTCGCGGAACAACTGCCAACCCTCGGGGGAGATCATCTTCCACAAAAGATCATAATTGAAGGGAGCGTCGCCGGCCAGCAGGACCGGACCGGAAGCGGTGGCCGCCTCGACGATCTGGTGCCCCTTGGTATGACCGCCGGTCCGGATAAGCTGAAGCCCCGGTCTTAATTCCACGTCACCCTCCACCACTTCGATCTGCGGGAGCAGCTTTAGCCAGTGCGCCGGGCAGAAATAGGTTTCTTCATTGGGATTCAACTGGAATAGGCCGCGGAATTCATCGGCCTGTACATAGAAACGGGCCGCGGCGAAATCCTGCATGCCGGCGGTGTGGTCCCAGTGCAGGTGTGTCATAATAACTGTTTTTACCTCAGCCGGGTCATACCCCAGATTCCTGATGGCTTGTGGCAGCTTATGTTCGGCCTCCTGCTGTGAACTGGTGATCAGACCGGGTATATATTCCGGGCTGAATCCGGTATCGATCAGAATAAGCTCACCGTCTTCGCCGACCAGCAAAAAGACGAAGCAGGGGATGTTTTCCATCGGACGAACCGATTTGAACATGATATTAAAATACCCGTTGAATATCTGATGTATCGCGTACTGCATTTTATTCCTCCGGCAATGAGTTCTTCATAAATTATAACTTATGAACTCAAGCCGTAAAAGGCCAAGTCGATCGTCCACCAAACTTCTCCCGGAAACGTTTATCCGGAAAAATTGCCGCTACGTTCCGGTATTTGCGGTTCAGCTTCAAAAAAGATGAAGGGAAAATGGAAAATCCTGCACAGCATTGTGTGGTATAATCATAAAAGCAATTATTATCATAAGAGGAGGTATCTTTAATTGAAGAGACGAGTTAGAAGAGCAGCGCTGATAATCATGGCCTTGCTGTTAGTGGCGTTGGCGGGTTGCAGTGCAGACAAGAACCAGGAGAAGGCTGCCCCGGAAAAAAGCAGCCAACAGATTAAAATCGGTATCGTGCAGATTGTCGAACATCCCTCGCTTGACACCATCAGGCAATCATTCTTGCAGCAGATGGCCCAAGACGGCTATAAGGAAGGCCAGAATATGGTGGTCGATTATCAGAACGCCCAGAATGATCAGACCAACCTCAAGACCATCTGCCAGAAGTTCGCCAATAACAAATATGATCTAATTGTGGCCATAGCTACCCCGTCTGCTCAAGCGGCGGCCGGTGAAACCCAAACCATACCGGTCCTGTTCTCGGCCTGTACTGATCCGGTAAGCTCCGGCTTGGTAGCCAACCTGGAGAAACCGGGCGGCAATGTGACCGGTACTTCCGATGCGGTATCGGCGGAAAAGATTATGGAACTGGCCAAGCGCATAACCCCCGATATTAAAACCATCGGTGCATTGTACAACTCCAGTGAAACCAATTCGGTATCGGTAGTCAATGACCTTAAGAAATATGCGGCTAAGAACAACCTGAAAGTGGTAGAGGCGACGGTTACCAACTCCGCCGATGTCCAGCAGGCAGTTACTTCGTTGGCGGGCAAGGCTGACGCCATTTTTTCACCGATTGACAATACGGTAGCCTCGGCCATGCCGGTAGTGGCTAAAGTGGCCAATCAGGCCAAGATCCCCGTATATGTGGGGGCTGATTCCATGGTCAAAGACGGCGGACTGGCCACCTATGGCATCAACTATACGGTGTTGGGTCAGGAGACGGCCAAGATGGCGGTGGAAATACTGAAGGGCAAGAAACCCGGAGATATGCCGGTTAAACTGATGACTGACATGGATATCTATGTCAACCAGGACACGGCCAAGGCGATCGGCGTTACCATTCCCGAGGATGTCTTAAAGGAAGCCAAGACTTTCGGAAAATAGACCGGACTGGCGTCTAACAAGATAATTGAAAAACCGGCGTGGGGGTTTTGCCCGCGCCGGTTTTTACGTTTTTAATAAACCTTTAACCTAGCAAAAACAGGAGCAGGCGCCCGGACTGGTAGACCAGGGTGCCGAGCACGAAGGCTAATAGCAGGGAGATCACTATGGAGAACGCAGCGAACAGCGTACTCCGGCTTTCCCGGCGGATGGCGGTCACGGTGGCCAGGCACGGGGTATAGAACATAAATATCACGAGAAAGGAGAGGCCAACCAGGGGGCTGATGTGCGCCGCCAGGATGCCGGATAAATTGCCCAGTCCCTCTGAGGCATGATACAAGACTCCTAGGGTGGAGAGGGTAGTTTCCTTGGCAAAGAAGCCCAGTAAGAGCGCCACAATCAGTTGCCAGTTGAGCCCGGCCAGGCGGCCCAGCGGCTCCAGACCCCGGCCGATCATAGCGATATAGGAACCCGTAAAACCTGCTCCCGCCGGGAAGCTGGACAGAAACCACACTACCACCGCACTGATGATGACGACATTTTTTATCTTATTCAGGAAGTCCAGGGTCCGGATCAAGGCTGATTTGGCTACATGGCTGATCTGGGGACGGTGCAGGGGCGGCAGAGTCAGCTTGATATCCAGGGATTCAGAGCGGGGGAACCCAGCTTTGATGGCATAGGCCACCAGGGCGCTGACCGCCCAGCTAAGCGCAATCAGGCTGGTCATGACCAGGGTGGCGGTCAGTGGTGAGAAAAAGGCCGCGGCAATGTAGAGTATCACCCCGAAGCGGGCCGAGCAGGGGGTGAAGGTGCTGACCAGCATCATGATGAAGCGGTCCAGGCGACGGGGGATATTCCGGGTAGCCTCCACGGCCGGTACATTGCAGCTATAACCTATAAAGAGGCAGGCGAAGGCATCGCCCTGCATGTTCAGACGGGCCATGGGGGTATGCATAATATGGGCGATGCGGGAGGCATAGCCGGTATCATTTATGGCTGAATAAAACACATAGAAGATCAGCATCTGCGGAAAAAAGGCCAGAGCCGAACCAATGCCGCGAAAGATACCGTTGGATATCAGACTGGTAAGCAGCCAGGGCAGGTTGAGTGCAGCGGCCCATCCCTCAAATGATTGCACCAGATAATCCAGCAGCAACCCCAGCCAGTTGGAAACCGGCTTGCCCAGAAGAAAACTGGCGGCGAAAAGGGCGGCAAAGCAGAGCAGCATAATGGGAAATCCGCTGTAAGGATTCAGCAAATAGCTATCCAGTTTGCGACCCGGAGTATTTTCCGGTCGGGCTTTATCGCTGCCGTATTTATCATCTTTCCAGCTATTATTTGGCATAGCGGCCTACCCCCATAGCGCGATAATGATAATTATTATCAACATTATTATATTCTTTTCTTAGCCAAAGGGTCAATGGCAATTAAGGGGCTGGTGCATGGCGTTAAGCTGCTCACCCGCCGACTGGCTCTGGAATTATCGCGCAAAAACGTTATACTGGTTCTAGGCTTTTAAATAGCGCGGAGCCAAAATAAACATGGCGGGAACAGGGGATAACTGCATGACATTCATGACTGCGGCATCATTTGCCAGTACCGTTGAATTGGGCATCATTTATGCCATCATGGCGTTGGGCGTATTTATTTCGTTTAGGACACTGAATATTCCGGATCTTACGGTAGACAGCAGTTTTACCTTGGGGGCGGCCTTTTCGGCGGTTCTTTGTACCTCGGGGCATCCGGAACTAGGACTGGGGGCGGCCCTGCTGGCTGGATGCCTGGCCGGCTGCGTGACCGGTCTGCTAAATACCAAATTGAAGATCCAGCCCCTGCTGGCCGGTATCCTGGTTATGCTGGGCCTGTACTCCATCAATCTCAAGGTTATGGGCGGCCGCGCCAATATTCCTTTACTGAACCAAACCACGGTTTTTGATATCCTGCAGGGGACCTCGCTGGCGGGGTACGCTGAATGGCTGATTCCCTTAGCTATGTTGCTTTTCGTTACCCTGTTTCTTTTGTGGTTCTTAAAAACTAAACTGGGCTTCGTTTTACGGGCTACGGGAGACAATGATCAGATGGTAAGGGCCCTGGGGGTCAATACCGATACCCTGATTGTTTTAGGCCTGGCTATATCCAACGGGCTGGTGGCGTTGTCCGGTGCCTTGATTGCCCAATATCAATCATTTGCCGATGTCAGTATGGGTATTGGCATGGTAATTATCGGATTGGCTTCGGTGATTATCGGCGAGGTGCTCTTCGGGCTCAACCCCTTGTGGCGACGCTTGCTGGCTGTAATAATGGGGGCGGTCCTCTACCGCTTGGTGATTGCCTGGGCTCTGGAATTGGGCATGCCGCCTACGGATCTGAAGCTGGTATCGGCTATAATTGTTGCTCTTGCCCTAGCCATGCCGGTTATTAAACGCTACCTGGAACAACTGAAGAGAAAGCTGAACGCTGCCAGGCAGGAGCGGGGAGGTCGGGTCTGATGTTAAGGATTGAGGGTATCAGCAAAACCTTTGCCAACGGCAGTATAAACGAACAACGGGCCTTGGACCGGGTCAGCCTGTCGTTGGACGCAGGAGAATTTGTCACGGTTATCGGCGGCAATGGGGCGGGAAAATCCACCTTGCTCAATTGCATTTCCGGGGTCTATGAGATTGACCTGGGCCGGATATGGCTGGCGTCGCGTGATATAACCTTCTGGCCGGAATACCGGCGTTCTTGCTATATCGGCCGGGTGTTCCAGGACCCTTTGAAGGGGACCGCTTTTGATATGACCATTGAGGAAAACCTGGCGATTGCCTTTGACAAAGGGAAAACCCGAGGCCTCAGACCCGGTATTGCTAAAAACGACTTCCGGCGCTTGCGGGACCGCTTGGCGCTCCTGGAACTCGGGCTGGAAGACCGCATGAAACATAAGGTCGGACTGCTGTCCGGCGGCCAGCGGCAGGCTTTGACCCTGTTGATGGCTACCATGGCAGAACCGAAGCTGCTGTTGCTGGATGAACATACTGCCGCCTTGGATCCGGCGATGGCTCGCAAGGTCTTGCAGCTGACCCGCGAAATTGTCCAGGAACACCACCTGTGTACCGTGATGGTCACGCACAACATGAAAGCGGCCCTGGAGAATGGCAGCAGAACCATAATGATGCATGAGGGCCGGGTGATTTTGGACCTCACTGGCCAGGAAAGAGCCAATATGACCGTTGCAGAATTAATAAAGCAGTTCAGTAACAAAAGCGGCGAAGAGATGGATAATGACCGCATGTTGCTGGGTTAACCCGGCATCATTTATTTTCCTCAATAAGATAGATATGAGGTTTTTTTAAAAGGGGGAGAAACCATGGAACAATTATTTGAGCGCATTACGCTGCTCAGCAACGGCAAGTATCTGCTGCCTTACTGCAACTGCCTGGTGCTGGAAGACGACATTACCTGCCTGGTGGATTCCAGCCCGCACCCCCAGGAGAGACCCTATCTTGAGGGCAAAAAAATCGAGCTCATCGTCAACAGCCACGGGCATAGCGACCATAATTCCTGCAATTATATGTACCCGGAAGCCCAGGTACTGCTGCATCCGGCCGAGCATGAGCGGGTGGCCTCGGGAGAGGCCTATCTGATTGCCTACGGATACTATTTTTACCCGGATGAGGCGACCCGCCCCTTTTATCTGGATGCCGTGCAGTATCATGAAAGACCGGCGGATGGGATCCTTACGGACGGGCAAAGACTATCAACCGGTAAGATCGAGTTCGAGGTGATCGCTCTGCCCGGCCACAGCATCGGCCACTGCGGTTTTTTCTTTCCCCAGCAGGATTTTGTCTATACCGCCGACATTAACGTGGGTATAAAACCGATTTACGCCATGCTGGACAGCAGCGTGGATGACTACCTGAATTCAATTGAAAGACTGCGGCAACTGAAGGCCGCTACGCTGGTGGGAGGGCACGGACCGGCCCGATATACGGAAAACCTGGACGAGTGTCTGTTGCAATACCGCGATGAGATCCTGTCCCGTGAAGAGCGGATATTGCAAATAGTAAAGGCCGGTGTTCATGATATCCCGGCAATCGCTGAGCAAGGTGTTTGCTTTTCCGGGCGTTTTCCCGAGCCGCGCAGTGTTTACTATATGCATGAATGCGTGATGGATCTGCACCACCTTGAGCGCCTGGAGCGTCTGGGCGAAGTGGTCTGCCATGAAGGGCAGTATTATACTCGCTAGGGAAGCGGGGAAGGGTTTGGCTTATGGATAAAATGGTTGCCGGGGCGATGAAAAAGCATTTTGGCTACGATAGCTTTAAGCCCGGCCAGGCGGAGATTATCTCCAGCATACTGCAGGGCCGTGATACCTTGGGCATCATGCCGACCGGCGGCGGCAAGTCGTTGTGTTACCAGTTACCGGCTCTGGCCTTGCCCGGCCTGACCCTGGTAATCTCGCCCCTGATCGCCCTGATGAAAGACCAGGTGGATGCTCTGCATGCTCAGGGTATACCGGCTTCCTTTATCAATAGCTCCATTGGCTCGGCCGAGGTAAGAAAGCGACTGCAGTTGGCGGCGCAGGGTAACTACAAATTGCTTTATGTGGCCCCTGAGCGTTTGGAGTCGGAGAGCTTTACTGGGTTGCTCGGGGAACTACCACTGGATCTGGTGGCAGTTGATGAGGCCCATTGCATATCCCATTGGGGTCATGATTTTCGCCCCAGCTATCTATCGATAGGCCCTTGGATTCAGGCTTTGCCCCGCCGCCCGATTTTAGCGGCGTTTACCGCTACGGCTACCGAGCGGGTCCGCGAGGATATCAGCCAGCGTTTGGGCCTCTTCCGGCCGCAAATATTTGTAAACAGCTTTGACCGTCCTAACCTGCGATTTTCCTTGGCTAAAGGGACGGAGCGCAGCCGCTATATCCGGCGCTACCTGGCCGAGCATCCTGATCAGCCCGGCATCATCTATGTGGCTACCCGCAAGGAGGCGGACGCGCTCTATGATGAGTTGAACCGCCAAGATTTCTCGGTCGCTCGCTATCATGCCGGTCTGAGCAATGAAGAACGTACCGCTGCCCAGGACGATTTTATCTATGACCGCTGCCCGCTGATCGTGGCTACCAACGCCTTCGGACTGGGTATCGATAAATCCAATGTCCGATTTGTTATCCATCACAACATGCCCCGCCACCTGGAGGCCTATTATCAGGAGGCCGGGCGGGCCGGCCGCGATGGAGCGCCGGCTGACTGCATCCTGCTGTTCCAGGCGGGGGATATCCAGATTCAGAAGTATTTGATTGAGCAGACGGCGCTTAATCCCGAGCGCAAAAATATGGAATACGCCAAACTCAGAAGTATGGTGGACTATTGCCACACTTCCCGCTGCCTACGCGCCTATATCCTGGAGTATTTCGGGGAAGATTCCCCGGGTGAGAATTGCGGTAACTGCGATCACTGCAGCGATTACGAGGAGCGCGATATAACAGTGGAGGCGCAAAAGATATTCTCCTGCATCTATCGCATGCGTCAGCAGTACGGCAGCGCACTGGTAGCGGCGGTGCTGAAGGGCTCGGAGCAGAAGCGCGTCCGTGAGCTGGGCCTGGATCGGCTGTCCACCTATGGTATTATGAGCGCGATGAAGACCGGCGAGATCGTCGATATGATCAATCTGCTGGCAGCCGAGGAGTACCTGGCGGTTTCCGGCGGTCAGTACCCGGTGCTCAGATTGACGGGTAAAGCCGCACCGGTCCTGCGCGGAGAAGCCGGAGTTATAGTAAAGATGCCGCCCGTAACGGTTGCCGTCGAAGTAGAGAAC
>Ga0209340_1000616_pt1 | contig 35229 bp, 32 predicted proteins | sample EPASupsiteSAE323_FD_187266 | JGI IMG/M metagenome (GOLD analysis project Ga0209340, IMG submission 187266) | Bioremediated contaminated groundwater from EPA Superfund site, New Mexico - Sample SAE3-23 (SPAdes) (version 2) | ecosystem: Environmental > Aquatic > Deep subsurface > Groundwater >... | reverse complement strand
AACATGACTGCCGGAAACCTCACCGAAGCTGCAGACCGATTATTCAAGTACTATATCACTGCCGAAGCCGGGGACTATCTAAACACCACCAACGTCACTTTGAAGAATGGCTACACTGGCTATGAATATACTTATGGTGGTACCGGGGCATCTTCTGGTAAAGCTTTAGATTGTAAAACCTATATATTCACCAAAGACAATAAAACAGCATATTATATACAGTTTGCTACACCAAGAGGAGGATTTGAACAGTATAAAACCACATTCGAGAATATCTTAAATAGTGTAACCATAAGCTAGTGTCTAATCTGGAAAAACTATTATTTTACCAGTGCAACAGGGATATTCAAACAAAATCTATTTTTTTTTATCAATGCAATGGGTTAGATATATAAAAAAAATTCTGGCCTATCAAAACTTTTTTTTACTGGCTTGTCCATTTACCTGGAAAATTATCATCCAATCCCCTTCATACCCCCATTTTTTTTATATGAAAAAATATATTGCACTTGAGAAGGTTGAATTACTAAAAAAATTGGGTTATGAAACAAAACAAATCCAGATATATCTGAAATAACATCAAAAACAACAGGAAAGGATTCAAAAAGGCAAATAATTCCACTGCCAGTATTAAAGAATATTTATATGATTTAAGGATATTAAAATAGAATATTGATTTAATGTGTATATTTAAGGGTATTTAATGAATATTTTAATAAATTTGATATTTAGGTAATTCACTTTTAGTTGATTTTTAAAAAAAATAAGTTTTCCAACAGTTTCTGTGTGAAACTGTTGAATACAGGGTTTAATTCTATTGTGATATACGCCTTAACTACTTGCTATCACTTGTGCTGAGCTGCTGTGAGCAGTAGGTTGACCTACCCAAGCCTGGCCAGAGTAGTCAGCATCAACCCAGCTGTTACCATTCCAGACCTCAACAGATCTGTGGTTGGATGAGTAGCTGTTTGAGTATTGAACTATTCGTGCTTTTGTACCTGATGAAGTTAATTGACTGTACATTGCATTACTAACATCCCAACAATCCCCACTGTAACCACTGCTACTGTAACTTCGAACAGTAGTTGCATAGGTCTTCTTGGAAGATGTTGATGTTTTTGAGCTTGTTGTAGTGTCAGTACTGGTATCTTCACCAGATGCAGCCTGAACTTCAGCTACATGTTGATCCCAGGTTTCCATAGCTTTTTCAGTGTCATTACCTACAACACCGTCAACTATTAAACCGGATTCTGTTTGGAAATCCCTGACAGCTTTATCAGTGTTAGCACCGAATTCACCATCTATATCTCCAGAGTAATATCCGAAATCAGTTAACCATTGCTGGATTTCTTTAACCTTGTCACCATTGGCTCCAAGTTTCATTATCTGTGATTGGTTAGTGGAATTATTTCCATCATTTCCCAGAACTTTTGTAGTGTTCTCCCCGAAGGGTTTGTTGTTCTGAAGCATATTTTCTGTTGCTTTTACATCAGCACCAGTAACTCCAATTTGGAAACCATCATAAGAAATTCCTTCATTTGAATTTTGGTCACCCACAGCTCCCACAATAGGGACTACTGCGATAACCATGCTTAACATGCATACAATAGCATAGCTAGAATATCTATTAATTATATCGCCTCCACGCCCCGAAAAATTAGAATTTTTTATAGGACTTCTCTTGACTTACATTACATGGAAACAACTTCTCTTATAAAGGTATGGAATTTTGCACTTTAAAAGGGCACGTACAGACCCTTTTTTTAAATTTAAGACTCATTTTAAGGTTATTGTAACAACTGGGTAGTGATAGACTGACTGCGTTGGTATTTTTAGTAAATGAGCTCAATTTATAGCTTGTTTCCCATAAATGGACTTATTCGAATCGTTTCTATCCGTGAGATACTCTCCCTTATCCTATCTAAAAAGGAATAAATGAGGCGTTATACTTATAAAGAACTCTAAATCAACTATTTTAGTCAAAATAACTGATAATATAAGTTAATGTAATTTAAGGGATTTTAAGGTCTTTTTTATCAAAAGAAGTTATATTAATTTTTTTTAATAAATTTTAGACTTTAAAATACTCATGAATCACTTTCTTAAGTTATTAAATAACTTTTATATAATAATTATTAATAATATATTTAAAGTAATTTTTATATCAATGAATCAATTAGGCTTGACTTAACTAATTAAAGGGGTTTACAAGATTCAATAACTAATTTTAAGATCATCCCCAAATCTCCTGTATCGGTCATTGCAGTTTAAAACAATCAAATTCTGTAGTGTTCGGGTCACAGCGGTGTAAACCACTGAGTCCAGGTTTTTATTACCCCCATTCCAGTGTTCTGGGATTAATAGAATTACATTGGGAGATTCCCAACCTTTAAACTGGTGTATTGTACTTATTTTCAGACGTTCATCTGTTATAGATGAGATTTTTTTATTACGCCATTTGGAACTATTTTTGGTAAGAAATATATGGTCACAGGGAATGTTGTGATTGTCGAAAAATTCCACGAGCTCGGTTCCCATCTGATTTTTCGGAAGAAGTATGACCATTTCAGAAGGTTTAAACCTCTTTTTAGATATCTCCTCCTGGTCGAAAGTGTTATATGCTTCGTGAACTTTAACAAGCCAGTTTTCACCCTGAATATTATCCCATCTTAAAAAAGATGGCCTATCATTAAATAGTGTTTGGGCATAATCAAATTCAACAGATGAGGATAATCCAAACTCTTCACTGAATCTATTGGCCAGTTGGGATATTTCTTTAGGCAGACGGTGGATGGTGTCTAGTTCTGCCCACCGACCACGGAACTGGACATTTTTCATCTTACCATCAATCCAGGATAATTCACGGTCGTATATATTCTGTTTCTCATCACAAACCAGGAAAAGTTCATTCCGGTTATTTAAGAACTTTGATAGGAAGTTATACCATTCCCAACTGTAATCCTGTCCTTCATCAATTAGTATGGCATCATATTTGAATTTTTCAAGGATTTTAGTCTCGATTGACTCTTCCCGTACATAGTTATTTGATTCCACCAGTACTTCATTATTTGATTCTTCCCGTACTTTTTTAAGTGCTTCTTCCAGTACCGCAACAATATCATCGAACCTGGAAGGTGTGGGTAGAAAAAATTCATTTAATAGGTCCCTGCAGAACCCATGGAAATGTCTGAAGGTGATGTTGGACCAGTTGAAGTTGTAGGGGCTCTCTTCTATCATTTCTTTAATGAAATACCATAAGTTGCGGTTGTAGGTTATCACCAGGACTTTTTGATTTCGCGTGGCCAGTTTAGCTGCCCTTTGGGCAAGAACTAGTGTTTTACCACTGCCAGCGGCACCACGGAGTCTGCGGTGTCCTGGTTTAGGTATGGTGAGCTGTTTCTGTTGTGTGGTCAGTTCAATACCAGTTCTCCTATCAAGGTGATAGGGTGGATGCAACCATTTTTCCAGTTTAAGAGCCCATTCCGGATTCATGAATCGGTCTTTCCTGAAATCATAACCTGGAACAACCAGATAAAGACTATCCTCATCTAAATCATCACATCCGGCCACTGTAAGGTAAGGGTACTCTTCATACAGTATCTGCGCTGGGTAACTTTCCATATGGTGCAAGTATATCCCGGTTTTGAATATTACAAAACTTTTGGGGTTCTGGTCTATTTTTTCGCTGATTTCAGGTACTAACTCCTGTATTAATTTATTGCGATAGTAATCAAGCTGCTTTTTATTGGCTTTGGGGGTGTTGTTCTGGCAAGATCCATCAATGATCTTGTAGATCATGAGACCTCCTTCCGGATTTAAAAGAACCAGATCAGGGTGAGAGCCATTAAAAAAAGGACGCCAGTAAATCTTCCAATAACCAGGCAAATAATCATCTAAAAAATTAATAAATGTAAGCTCCCCTTCACTTAAATCATGGAATGTTTCTAGTTTTTTCCTTGATGGAAACAACCTTCCCTCCAACTTAAAACCTCCCTGTAATATACTATCCCCTATCTAGCCTGCAGCCTGCTGGCTTATGGTCTGACTGTCAATATTTACTTTGTGATGTTTTATCAGTAATGCAATTATTTGTATAACTCTAATATTGCATAACTTTTATATAAAAATTATTATTTTAATTTGGAGTGCATTGAAAAGGAGAGTATTAAAAAGAAGTGTATTAAAGAAATTTGAGATACAAAAAATAGTGGTTAGGTATGATATTAAATGTTTATGGACTTTAATTAAACTTTAAATTCCTCTTGGATAAATATAATGGATTCTAATACGGGATCTTTGGACCATGTTCCTATTTCAGTATGGATCTTTTGATTCCATATTACAATAACTTCACAAAGAGGGTCCAGTTGAATTGCAAAGGATTCCTGGGGATTATCAGGGTCCAGGTACACTGCGTAACTGTCTTCTGACTGGTGGGTGGTCCACTGGTAAAACCTGAGATTGGAGAAAACTTGGGGGAGTTTCTCCTCAAGTAACTGGTACAGATCCTTTCCAAAACCTGAATATCTTACCTGTACATTATCCAGGGTTTCCTCCTGAAACTCATCAAGTGGTGTTAATAGATCACCAATCATACTCCTCCCACCATAATATTTCCCCGCTAATAAGATTTCCCGGTATGTTTCTTTTATATTGTTCCAGGTCTGTGATTTATTTATCCTAAAACTGTGTGTTAATAAAAACTAAAACATGTAGTAAATAAAAAAAATATGTACCTTAAATAATATAATTAAAAACTGGAAGAACATGGGCGAAATTGGCATATTTTACTGGTAGGATATGCATGGAAATCTAATTAAAATAAAGGGGGATTTTGAATGGATGAGAAAAAAGGTGTAGATGCCATGTTTAATGACATGATTAAGACCATTAAAGAAAAACAGGTCGATCTGGACAATGCCATAGCCGAGTACACCGGGGGACCAGTTAAACCAGCAATTGATGTCATGGAAAACGAAGAAGAAGTGGTGGTCAAAACTGACTTGCCTGGTTTTAAACGTGAAGATATAAAAATCGACCTAACCGAGGACACCCTGGAAATCAATGCAGAATTCTCCAAGGAAACTGAGGAAGAAGGTGAAGAAGAGGGAGTAACCTTCCACAGGAAAGAAAGACGATTCGGATCAGCTGCCCGGACTTACATACTACCCGCCAAGGTAAAAATCGATGATGTCACTGCCAGCTTTAAAGATGGAGTCCTCACGGTCACCATGCCCAAACTGGAGAAGAAAGAAACCTTCAATGTTAAAATCGATTAAAGATCATTAGGCAAAATACCATATACCTATTGAAAACCTATTTCCTAAAAAAATTTGTAAATACTAAAAACATGGTTATTTACTAAAAAAGTTTTAATGGGGTCAAATATCATCCCCCCTAATTTATTTATATTATTGTTTTTTGCAGTGTTTACTATGGTAATAGTAGTGATGAAATAGTAATCTAGTCTAATAATTTTAACTAGTCAAAAATAAAATACTTATACTATCAGGTATAATAAAATAGATTAGTATATTAAAAAATATTTAAACCTTGTAGTATAACAAAATGAACTAAAATTAGATGTGATATCATGCCTATTTTACCCATGGGGATCCCTCAGGATGTGGATAAATTCTTCTATAACCGGGAAAAAGACCTTAAAAAATTAAAAAATTATATCAATGCTTTAAATTTAGATGTTGCCGAACAGATACTGGTAACCGGATTTAGAGGTGTTGGTAAAACCTACCTCTTAAAGAAGCTGGCCAGGGATCTTCCAGATAACATACTGGTGGCCTACGTGGACATCTCACGAATTTATGGTGTGCAGAAGGGCAAGATCACTGAAGAACTGATAATGAAGGAGATTTTAACCTCACTGAATCAATCTCTCACCAAAAAAGAAAGCTACCCCTCCAAAATAAAAAGATCCCTTACAACTGCCCTTCATAAAATCAACTGGAAGAAATACGATTTTAAAGAAGCAGGAGGGATTCTGGGAGTTGACATACCCCATGTTAGTGATGATTACGATAAACTAAGCCATTTCGTCATGCAGTTTCCCCAAAAATTAGTGGATTCATCATCCGGAAACCTGAAAGGGGTTCTGGTAATCATTGACGAATTCCAGCTCATTGGGGAACTGGATAACCCCACTGCATTTTTCTGGATGATCCGCAGCTACACCCAGGAGCAGGATAATGTAACCTACATCTTCACTGGTTCCACATCCAAAACCAGTGATATTGTGGAGATGATTAATGGAAATAATGGAGCCTATGGGGGGCGAATGATCCAGTTCAATGTGGATCCCTTCACCTCTGATGAAACCAGGAGGTACCTATCGGAAAAGGTACCGGAAATAAATTTCACCAGTGATGGTTTTGCACGTTTCTATCAATGTACCAGGGGAATACCGGCTTATATCAATAGTTTCTGCAATACACTTTCAGCAGGGGAAGTTTACGATGAAAATATGATTAAGGAAACGTTCTTTGAGAAAATGGATCAGATTATCATCATGTGGATCAGAATTTGGGGAAGTCTTTCGTATCACGAGAAGGAGATTCTGATAAATCTTGCTCAATCAGGACCTCAAAGGTGGACTGAACTCATGGAAAACACGGATCTATCCAGGGGGACCCTGGCCAAATATCTGGATATCCTCAAAAACAAAGGAATAATCAATATCGAGGCAAAAAATTATAAAATAGGTGATTTAATGCTGGAAACATGGCTCCAACATAGAGAAGAGCTTGATGGTTATTATCCTCCTTAAATAGATTTACCCTTCAATGGATTACCCACTCAATAGCTTCCTCCAATCAATAGACCTTCACCCATTAACAGATTACCAATCAATCCTTTCCGTTAATAGATTCACCAATCTAATAGACTTCATCAATTAATAGATTACCAATCAATAACTTTATCTATCAATGGAATCATCAATCAAATAGATTTTATCCATTAATAATAACCATTATGTTGCTTATAGTGCCTGTAACCTTCTTTTCCACGCGGATGGTTTTGGCCATTGCCACTTTTTCATATTTGACTATTGATTCCTTCTTATTTTTAATCCCGGCAATGGATAAGACTGCCATACCCATGCTCAATAGTGCTCCGAAGATCACTACCAGGTGCAGTCCACTGGTGAGACTAGCTGCTGCTGTCCCGTAAAGTTCACTGGCCTGCATTAATTCTGGTGAGATGGCAGAGTGCAGTATCAGCCCGGCATAACACACAGCAAAGACCATACCCAGGTTTCGGGTGGTGGCTATAATTCCAGATGCCATACCTGATTTATCTGAGGGTAACTCTGACATAATCGCCTTGTTAATAGGTGACTGGAAGAGTGCTGCCCCTAATCCCAGAAGGCCCAGTCTGAAGAAAACATCCCATGCATTGGAGTTCACTGTTAGCTGGGTCATGGAAAGCAGGGCCACCGCTGATACCACCCCACCCATGAATGCCGGGAACCTTGAACCGAATTTATCGGATATTATCCCACTTATGGGGGATACAGTCATCATTAAGACTGGTGATGCGGTTAAAACCAGTCCAGTGGTGAACTGATCAAGGTGCAGAACCTTTTGTAGATAGAATGGTATAGAAAAGAACATCATGTACATGCACAGGTAGTTAAAGTGCAGGCTGAGGTTGAATGCACTGAACTTCCTGTTTTTGAAGAGTTTCAATTTCAACACCGGATTTTCAGTCCTGATCTCCTGATAAATGAATAGAACCAGGCTGACCAGGGCCATGATTCCGGTGATGATTGCAGTGGTGTAGCTGGCATTTTCCACCATGTTCAGGGTGTACACTGTTAAAAACAGGCATATGAACTGGAGTACGGTCCCGGGTATGTCCCATTTAACCGGACTCTTCTGGCTGCGTTTCAAGATCAGGTAACAGAAGGCGAAGTCCAGGATTCCCACTGGCAGGTTCACCAGGAATATGGATCTCCAGCCCAGAAATCCGGACATTATCCCTCCAATGGCAGGGCCCAGTGCCAGGCCTGCGGCTATGGCCACGGCATATATTCCCAGGGCTCTTCCCAGCTGGTGGGAGGGGAATGATTTTCTCACCAGGGCCATGGAAACACTGATCATCATGGCTGCTGCCAGGCCCTGCAATCCCCTGAAAATAATCAGTGATTCTATTGATGGTGATAAACTACAAAGCAGGGATGTTACCACGAATCCGGCCAGACCGGCCAGATATACCCGTTCCTGGCCCCAGAAGTCTCCGGCACGTGAGAAAAACAACACAAATCCCAGGAGGGTGATGAGGTAACTGGTTAGAACCCACTGGGCTGTGGCTAAACCTACTCCAAAGTAGACTGATATGGTGGGTAGGGATACGTTGATTATGCTGGCGTTTATAGGAACCATCATGGTTCCCAGAGCTAGTGCTAGCAGGATTTGCCATTTCTTGTCGTAACCTGTGATTTTACCATGACCCGGGAGAGGGATTTAAATAATGAGCAGATAATCCCTTATATCCACTTGGTAATAGCATTTTCACAGTTAAAAAAAACCTGTTAAAAGAATTTAAAAGATTTGGTTGCGTTTTGATATTTTTAGAAATAAATTTACCTATAAATCTCAATTAAAATTACACCTTCATAACAAACTATTAGTACACTATTAAATAAGATAATCATCCTTTATAAATGTTGTTAAGATCTCTACATCCCCTTTAATCTGCAATCATATCCCCTCCTAAATCTGCAATATTAATGCTTTTTACAATAAACATATTTTATATTGTAATTGACATAAATTATTATTAATATGAATATTTTTAATATTTTAATAATATATTCCCAAATTAATTCATTCGTTCCTAATAATTTATGTACCTGGTGTGAAAGCAAATGAACCTGGATAAGTTATCTCAAAATCCAAAGTTGAAACTCCTGGGCAGGGGTCAGATCCTCCCCCACCTCCAGACGAGTATCTCCCAAGCAACTGATAGTATTCTCATAGTTGGCCCCTGGCTTGATGCTTATTTTGTAGGCAAGATCATTGATTCAATAGTTGACCCGAATATAGGGGTTTCTTTCATTGTCCGTATAGAGGACGACGATATTATTGATTCAAAAACACTATCCGCGTTGAACTTGGCAAGGAAAAACATAAAAAAATTCCAGGCCAGAACCCTCAAGAACCTCCACTCTAAAATCATCATCCTAGACAAAGATATATTTTACCTGGGCAGCACCAACTGGTACTGGTACAGTCTCCATGAATCATTGGAATTTACTGTAACCGGGAAAACATCCATTATACCAGATATCATCTCAGAAATGGATAGTTACTGGGAGAAGGCCACTCCTTTAACTATGAATGACATGAAGGACTACAATGATTTTGAACCAATTAAGAAGGATATTCATTGATATTTTTACGGACAACACCTAAATTAATATTTTTATGGAACCTAAATTAAGATACTACATAAAATTTGAAATGAAATTAGATATAACGGAATAAATGAATTAGATATTGGAATAATGAATTATATACCACCAACTGGAAAGTATAAAGCCCTATTATGTAATTTATGGTAATTTAACATGATTAATAGTAATAAAAAAATAGTAAAATTTATATTTAGAACAATCAAACTATCTCTTCTAATAATTTAATCTAAAACCATTAAAATGATTATAACTAGTTAAAGAAAGGTGAATTATAATGTTAGATATCGCTTTTAAAGATTTTAAGGCCAAAAAAGGCCGCGCTGCCATGTGCATCATAGGAGTCATGGTGTGCGTTTTACTCATCGGCACTGTTAACCTGGTATTATACGAAATGGAATCCGGTCTTAAAGGAGACCTGGGAACAGTGAATGGAAAACTTTACTTTGAAAAAAATGGAACCAGTTTCCCACCCTATGCCAGTATACTCCCTGAAAGTCTGGGAAATGAAGTCCTAACCCGCAGCGAAGTTAACCAGGATAAGAGCACCAAAGCACTCTTTGCACCTATACAGGGTAGTAATGATACCCGCTACACCATGATCGTGGGTCTGGTACCAGGTAAGGAGCAGGCTTTCATTGAAAATACCACGGTATCTGGTAAAAGTTCCCTGGTGGGTGAAAGTGACAATTCAGTTATTCTGGGATCTGAGACTGCAAAAACTTACAATGCAAGTGTGGGCAGCACCATAACTGTTCAGGGTAACCAGTATCAGGTGATTGGTATTATGAAGCAGGTTGGCACAGGATGGCCTCTGACCATTGATAGCTCCATGGTCATGTCCCTATCCCATGCACAATCTGTCATGGAAATGCCCAGTCTCATATCCACCGTTATAATCGTGCCCAGCGGATCCATAGACACTGCTGAGACCAGCCTGCAGGATGCATATCCCAGTTACAGCATTTACTCTGAAAAGGACACCCAGAAAACACTGGATGATAACTTAAGTCAGATCAGGATATTCATGAACATGATCAGTGCATTCATCTTCGTGGTTTCAGTGATCATCATCATGATCGTTATGATGATGTCAGTTAAGGAAAAAACCAAGGAAATAGGTACTATGAGGGCCATTGGAACCAGGAAAAGATCAATTTTGGCATTGATAATCTATGAATCACTCATCCTGAGTTTGATAGGTGGTATTATTGGAATCATACTCATGTCACCCACCTATAACATGCTGGGACTTTTAATGGGTGAAACTGATGTAAACTTCCTGAGTTTCAACATACCCATGCCCATAGTCTTCCAGGTGCTGGTGATTGTCTTTGTCATTGGAACATTCAGTGGACTCCTACCAGCCTATATGGCCACCCGTATCAGCCCCATAGATGCTTTAAGATATGAATAAAGATTACCATGAAAATATATCAATTTAAGAAGGTGTGTTTAAAATGAAAGGTTTAGTTAAGGGAGAGGGACTCTGGAAAACTTATAAACTGGACAGCACAGAGGTCCACGCTCTAAGAGGATTGAATATAACCGTTGATGAGGGTGAATTTGTGTCTATAATGGGCCCATCTGGGTCTGGTAAATCAACCCTCCTCAACATGATCGGAGGTCTGGACACCCCCACCAGGGGAGATCTATTCATTGGTGGGAAGGAAATTTCCTCCATGAATGATGGTGAACTTACCAAAATGCGGGCAGAAAATATTGGATACATCTTCCAGACATTTAACCTCCTACCAGCGTTAACTGTCCGTGATAATGTAGGGTTCCCCATGAGGAACCTGAGTGGAGCTAAAAAGATGGATAAATCTTCCAGAACTCGAAGGGCAGAAGAGTGCGTGGAAATTGTTGGTCTGGGTCCCCGGATGAACTATCTTCCATCCAAACTTTCCGGGGGAGAAAGGCAACGGGTGGCCATTGCCAGGGCCCTGGTTAACCATCCTAAATTCATCCTAGCAGATGAACCCACCGGAAACCTGGACACCGAAGCCACCGAAAACATAATCAACCTCTTACACCAGGTTAACGATGAAGGCACCACCGTGATTATGGTTACCCATGACGTGGACACCACCAAGGATACACGGGTAATGCGGATCAAAGATGGGGTTATTGAAAGCTAAATCCCCTTTTCCACTATTTTTTAAGATAAATTCACATTATTCAGACAAATCTAAGATAAATCCATTAGTTTAGATAAATCCATTATTAATTTTTTTTAAGCCCAAATTGGGGAAGAATATAGAGATTGTAATTACCATTAAATTTATATTATTACTATTATATTAATTTATAATATGCAGGATTTGAAGATCATTGGTTTTAATATCAAAAATTCAAACGAAATGAACTAAAAAATGCTAAAAAAGGCTTTGAAGAAATGTTAAAATGACGATTATCTTATCCTTTAACCAACTCATTATGGTCAAGAAGTAAGTATAAATCCCCGTATGGTTAAAATAATAAGGAGAAGCCAGAGATTAAGAGAAATAAAAGAAAATTTAAGATATAATACAAATTTAATTGTTATTGATATTACTAAATAAAAGAGGAATTTAAAATGAGCCAGTGGAAAGAAGTTAAAAGAGATGAAGAGGAAGTGGAAAAACCTGTTTTCTGGGAACCTGCAGCCATAGGAGAAGCATTACAGGGAAAATACATTGACCTGGAAGAAAATGTGGGCCAGTTCAAGAGCAACCTTTACACTTTCAGAACCTCTGAGGGTGAAATGAAGGTTTGGGGTTCCACAGTCCTGGATGAGTTGATGAAAAAAGTGGATATGGGTAACGAAGTCCGCATAACCTTCAACGGCAAACAACCCTCAAAGAGTGGTAAAAACCCATGGAAGGATTTTAAAGTTGAATACCGTGAATAATAATTGGGCATGTCTTGAGTTTCAAAGAGGGTGAAATACCCACAACAAGAGAGCAGGTGCCACCTATAATTATAAATTATACTTAATAAGAAAAATTAGTGATGATGTCAACTATGATTTTCACCATCGGCCACAGCAACCATCCCTTCTCCAGATTCATGGAGTTAATCCAGAAACAGGATACCCGGATGGTGGTGGATGTTCGAACCAGGCCCTACAGTAAATACACACCCTACTTCAGTAAAAAACCCCTGGAAGAAGGATTAAAAGAATACCAGATAGAGTACGTTTATCTGGGGAATAAGATTGGTGGAAAACCAGATGATGCAAAGTTCTACCATGAAGGTGAACTCCTCTACCACCTCCTGGAAGAGGATGATAAGTACCAGGAAGGACTCAGGATACTCCTGGAACTTGCCAGGAATAATCAGATTGTCATTATGTGCAGTGAAGAGGATCCATCCCACTGCCACCGCCACCACCTCATCAGTCAATCCTTACTCAAACATAACTTCCAGATAACTCATATAAGGGGAAATGGTGATTTGGAAAAGGTTAGAAGCGATTACCAGACCAGATTATTTTAATTAAAGGATTATTATTTTAAATTAATTAATAGGTTTTAATTATTAAGGGGGAAATTATAATAGAATTGTTTTGAAATAGTTTTGTATAACCCCTATTTATTAACCCTGATTTAAATGCTTAAAAACGTCCTTGAAACCCTGGAAAAAAATAGAATCTTCCGCAGGAAGGTGGAACACATTGAAACCCTCAATGAACGCCAGGCACAGTACGGTGAAGTGAAAGAACTCCCTTTATCCATGCAGAAATATCTCCAGGACAGTCGTATAAAACTCTACCAGCACCAGGTTGAAGCCACCGAGCTCATCAGAGAAGGTGAAAATGTTCTTATAACCACTCCCACTGCTTCTGGTAAAACCCTTGCATTTAACCTGGCTATTGTTGAAACTTTAAGCCTTGAGGAAGAGGCCACTGCCCTTTACATTTACCCAGCCAAGGCACTGGCTAATGACCAGTTAAATGTCTTAAAACACCTGGAATCATCCTGTGGATTTGATTTTAAACCCAATATCTACGATGGTGACACTCCCAAGAATATCCGTCCCTGGATCAAGGAAAACTCACATTTAATTCTCACCAACCCTTACATGTTACACCTTATAATGGGATGGCATCACCAATGGGCACGATTTTACAAAAACCTCAAGTACGTGGTGATTGATGAGGCCCATCATTACCGTGGTGTTTTCGGATCCAATGTAGCATTCCTCATCCGTAGATTAAGACGAATCTGTAACCATTACGGCAGTTACCCTCAGTTCATTCTCTCATCAGCCACCCTGGCCAACCCTGATGAGTTCAGCCATAACCTGGTTGGTATGAGTTTCCAGGAGGTTAACCAGGACACTTCTCCCAGTGGGAAGAAGCATTTCATTCTTTATAACCCCTTTGCCAAGTGGGGTGATCTTTCCACCCACCAGGAGACCAAAAACCTGTTCCAGCTCATGGTCACCAACGATCTCCAGACTTTATGTTTCACTGTCAGCCGTAAAATGGCAGAGATCATTGCCATGTGGACGAAAAGAGAGTTAAACGAAACAAAACCAGACCTGGTCAACCGCATAACCGCCTACAGGTCTGGTTATTTGGCCCAAGAAAGACGTAAAATTGAGAAGGGACTTAAAACCGGTAGTCTGGTGGGGGTGACCTGTACCAATGCCCTGGAGCTGGGATTGGATATTGGTAGTCTGGATAGTGTGATTATCAGCGGCTACCCTGGAACCATGATCAGCACCTGGCAGCAGGCAGGACGTGCTGGACGGGCTGAAAACGAGTCCCTGGTGATTATGGTTGCCTTTGAAAACGCCCTTGACCAGTACCTTATGAAGCACCCTGAATTCCTGTTCCACAAATCCCATGAAAATGCAGTCATTGACCTTCAGAACAAGAAAATAACCCAGGGACATCTTATGTGTGCGATTAAGGAATTACCATTAACAGTGGATGATTTTGAAAAATATTTTGAAGCAGATTATGATACTCTGGAGGCTATTCGTCAGGGTGAACTGGTAAAAGAAACCCTAATGGGGTTAACCTATATAGGACTTAAAAGTCCGGCCATGAACATCAGCCTGGATCAGATATCCAGTGACCACTTTAAGGTTTTCCATAATAAACGACTAATGGAGACCATGGACCGTCAGCATGCCTACAGTGAAGCCCACGAAGGAGCAGTACTCATCAACCAGGGTGAAACTTATACTGTGGATAGTTTTGACCTGGCCAAAAGAACCATCAATGTTAAGAAGATGGATGTGGAATACCATACCCAGGCCCTTAAAAACGTGGATGTTTCCATTGAAAAGGAGATGAGCTCCAGACAGATAGGTAATTTCAGTGTTTCTTTTGGTGAGGTAAAGGTTACCCAGGATTTCTATAAATACAAGACCATGATTTACGGGAAAACCCTATCCACCCATAATCTGGAGTTACCCCCATTAAAGTATCATACACGTGGTTTATGGTTCACTGTCCCTGGATTGGTCCAGGATACATTGGAAAATATATTTACTAAAAAGGATGCCTACCCGGGTAGCCTGCACGGTGCAGAACATGCTCTTATCTCTATGTTCCCCTTACTGGTACTCTGTGACCGTTTCGATATTGGGGGTTTATCCACCAATTACCATCCTGAGACAGGTAAGGCAACTATTTTCATCTATGATGCCTATGAAGGTGGTATTGGCCTGGCAGAGAAGGCAGTTGAGGTAATGGAGAAACTGGTTGAAGTAACCCGGGACATGGTGAAAAGCTGCCAGTGCCGTAAAGGATGCCCTACCTGTATTTATTCTCCCAAATGTGGTAATGATAATAAACCATTACATAAAAAGGGAACTATTTTCATCTTAGAATCCATTCTGAAGATGATGAATGGTGAAAGTGTGGATCTGTCCTCCAATATATCTTATGATCATCTAAAAACCACCACGTCGTCTTTTAAACCTTCAATGGTGGGTGCGGAAGGTTATCAGGAATTTGAAAACCCTGAAAATCTTACCCGGAAGGGTGAATCATTCTATCTCAACGGAAATCTTAAAGAATCGCTGGAATGCTTCCAGAAAGTACTGGAAATGGATGAAGGTAACCTTTCTGCATTGAAGTATCAGGGTATGATCCAGGCAAAACAAGGAAAACATGAAGAAGCTATTGAATCCTTTCAGAAAGTCCTCAAGCATCAAGAAGAAGATGCTGAAGCTCTTTATTATATGGCAGTTTCCTTGCATAAAACTGGTAGCTATCCTGAAAGTAAAGATGCATCTAATAATCTCATTAAAATCAGGTCTGATTGGGATGATGCCTGGTGTATACTGGGCATGGCGCTTCAGGCACTATGTGATAACGAAGGAGCTATCACTGCCTATAGGAAAGCTTTGGCTATTAATCCCTTGAATAAAGAGGCTTCGGACAATTTGAAGGAACTTTTAGATTGATTGAAGTTTTATTTCTCACGTTAACAATACAAATTTTTTTAATCCGATGACTGATGAAATTTTTTTACCGGTTTAAATTACGTTAACCTGTTTTAAATTAGTCAAAAACTATAAAAATTAAAACAGTTAGGTAAAATTAATACAGATTATATAAATATTTGATTAATAGTAGAATTTAACCTGCAGGATATATCTATGAACAAATCAAGAATATTGGAAATGTTGATAATTGTTTTTGTAATTATTTTTTTAGCCTACAATACCTTTAGTTTCATTCAAACACAGCAAAATGATATAAATGTTGGTTATCTTCCCAGCAATCATCATGCCGCGGCTTTTGTAGCTGCTGAAATGAATATGTACAGTAAAGCAGATTTAAAGGTTAATTTAATACCTTTTCGATCTGGTAGAGATATAACCGAGGCCATGGAAAAGGGTCAGATCGATGTGGCTTACTGTGGTATTGCACCAGCCACAGAAGCAATAAGTAAAGGTGATCCTATTAAAATTGTTGCTCCAGTTAACAATGGGGGAAGTGGTATTGTTATACCACTTAACCATTCATTAAACACATCTGAAGCATTTATAGATAAAACAGTTGCAATTCCTGCAGTGGGTTCTGTTCAGGATGTGCTTCTTCATGATCTCCTGCAGGATAACAATATCAATCCATCCCAGCTAAATATCATTGAAATGGAAAGCCCTTTAATGCCTGCTTCTTTAAAAAATGGTAAAATTGATGCTTATGTTGCATGGGAACCCTATGTAACGGCCGCCAACATTTCTGGATATGGAACTGTTTTATTATATTCGGATGAGTGGTGGAGTAATCATCCCTGCTGTGTGGTCATTGCCAGCGATGATTTCATTAAAAACAACCCATCTGAACTTTCACGTTTTTTAAAGGTCCATGTTAAAGCAACTACTTTTATTGAAAATAATCCAGAAAAAGCAAGTGAAATCGTATCAAAGAAATTAGGTGCCAGTCTAATATTGGAAAATGAGTCTTTAAAGCATTTAAATTACACTTGTTGTCCCAGCCAAAATTTCACCACCGATGTTAGTCAATTCATGGAGATCCAGATGAGATTAGGTTATCTTACTAGAATACCTGATAATGAAAGTCTTTATGACTTTGAGTTTTTAAGTTTTCAATGATCTTCTGCCATTTGGTATTCACAACCAAACATAGTAAAAATGATCACAATTACTGATAAGATAACTCCCACTGCGAATGCTGCCTGAAATCCCTGTGCCAGTATGCCAACTGGAAGTGTCATCTCCAATGCTCCGCTGGCTGAAATTTCAAGGGTACTAGCATATTTAGTGAGGGTATAGTTGAATATTGATTGGAAAATAACCACACCCATGACCAGACCAAAATAACGAGCAGCATTTAGAATCCCGGATACTGTATTTATCATTCCTGGGGGGCTGTGACTGATAACCATTTTACTGTTAGAGGGATTAGAAATTCCATCAGATAGAGATCTGATAGCCAGGGCAATGAAAATAAAAAGTAGACCAACATCACTACCCATTAAGGTTAAGAGTCCTAACGCTATTAACAAGAATATTGCACCTAGAATATTAATTTTTTTTGCTCCCACTTTATCAGAAAACCAGCCTGCTAAAGGACCAACCAAAACCACCAGCATAGTCGATGCAAATACTAAAAAACCTGAAAATTCAGTGGTATAAGATTTCACAAGTTCCAGGTAAAAGGGGATTAAAAATATTGTTCCAGTTAATATTAGTGTTGTTAATAAGGCAGCTCCAACAGCCAGGGAGAGATATGGGTTTAAAAACAGTTTGAGATTTACCAGAGGGTGTGGATGATGCAACTCCCAAAAAATAAAGATTAGTCCCAGTAAACTACTGGCAAAAAATCCGATCAAGGTAACTGGGAGAGTTATATCTGGATTTCCAATTGTTTCAAAAGATAATATGAGGGATAAAAAGAATAAAAAGGATAAAATTGCCCCAAATACATCAAATTTCTGTTTTTCAGGTTTAAATGGGACATCTTTAAGATGAACTCTAGCCATGAATAGTATGAGAATACCAAGGGGAACGTTTAAAAAGAATACATAGTTCCAACCTAAGTTTTCGGTGATAAATCCTCCAACAACATAGCCTACAGACAAACCCAAAGTCGTGGCTAGTGAAATATAACCAAATGCCCGACCTCTGACTTTTGAAGAAGAAGTCATAGATATGATGGCTGGAGAAACAGCAAGAATCATAGCCGAACCCAAACCCAATAATAATCTATAAAAAATTAAAGTGTAATAATTAGAGGATAATCCACATAGATAAGAAGCAATAATAAATAGAATCAAACCGTATTCATAAACTTTTTTATGGCCTATGTAATCTGCTGATCGCGCAAAAAATAGTAGGGTACTTACTAAAACAAGCATATGACCTACAATAATCCATGATGCAAGGGATGTATTGATATCCAAGTATTGGGCAATGGTAGGCAGGGAAATATTAACGACTCCTGCACTAAATGACCATAAAAACATGCCTAAGATGATAGTGAGGTTTATTAGATTGTCCTTTGAAATTCGGTTATTCTTCACCAATCATCTCCTCCAATAATAAAAGAATATTGACAATAATAGTTTGTTATCAGTCTAATGTTTATTAATAGTTTATCAAAAACTGAAGTTAGAAAATGGATAATTGTCCAATTATTTTGTTTTCATTTGCTAAATAAATTGCAAATTGGAAGTTCATTACTAATAGAACCGGCCATACAACTAAAACCAGGACTGTTTTTTTAGATCTATCCATCTTTCTTGTGGCTCTGCTATAAAACAAATCAGAACTTAAGATTTTTTTTATTACCCTCCGAATAGATGATAATCATAAAATGGTTTGATATAGTGTATGTTATTGATAATTATAGTAAATATTCAAGAAATATTATAAACTTAAAAAAGATTTGAAACTATTTTTTTCTTCAAAATTAAGAGGTTTTTATTAAAATTAAGAGGAAAAAGGTGATCGTCGTTATATATATAGAGTAATCCTTTTTCCCCTTATTAGGGCATTGTTTTTTTCTCATTAACAACAAATACACTACTGGAGGTAGCAAATTTCAATACCCATAAATTTTAACGATTGAAAGTTTGTTAGTTACAGGATCTCATTTAATAATGGACACCTATTTAGGACATCACCTTTACTTTTTTTTAATCCATTGCACTACATCCATTTAGTTAAGTTTAAATATATAAACTTTTACATTTTAATGGTAACTTGACATTGAAATAATTGATTAAGATATTTTCAGTGAACACCACTATAACCTTGATAAATCATTTCCTGCCTTTTAAATGCCCATTTTTCCAGGTTTTTATTATATTTATCCATTGACTGCCGGTATAATGGCGGTTCACTGGTAGGGTCAAAAACAACCCCTTCATACAGAACAAAAACATGAGCATATTTTCCACTGGCATGTTGGATATTTACCGTGTAAACTTCACTGTAGGGGTCCTGTTGATGGATGAAGTCAAAGAGCATATCACTCTTTTGCCTGCATTTATACTGATCATAAGGTAATTCTGCAATACGGTCAAATTCAGCTCGAAGATATGATTCATTTATCCCATGTTTAACTTTCATAGTTTGATTAATTTTTTCTTTCTCATTACTACTCCCAATTGTTCCAATTGTAGTTGTAACCAAAACAATTAGGGAAATAGATATTAAAATAGTTCTAAATCTCACTATAACACCCCAAAATCTTTAATATAATATTATCATGATTTCTTGTTTCTATCGGGTTTACCCATCAATATTCACTATTCGTTTTTCATTTGTCAAGTCCAGTGAACGTGTTCTATCTTATTAACAGGTTCTATTTTCAAAATTATACACAAATCAACTGTCAAACTAATATATCCGAATCATGCTTTGAGATTGTAAAAATTCTAATCATTGAATCTTTCATTCCAGGATATCATCCCATTTACACAGATCCATTTTCTATAAACAAATTAGCAAAGTTTATATATATAAACTTTTACATTTTAATTTAAAATGGAAAAGTAATAATGGGGTGTTAAAATTAAATCTTCAAAAACTATGGCAATATTCGATATGTTTCTCAAACTGTTACATATAGCCCCAAGAACCTTTGCTGCGTATCATAATATGATATTACAAAACCAAATAAGGGTTAAAGTAAATGAAAAGTTCACAATTCAATTAGATAGTGATCCCAGGACAGGATATAAATGGATTTCTTCATATTCCTATGAATTTTTATACCTTATAACCAGCCAGTATATAAACTCACGTTATACTGATATTGGAATTCCTAAAACTCAATTGTTTAAATTTAAAGCACTAAAAGCCGGTAAAATTGATATATTAATGCAGTACAAACGCTCGTGGGATGACCAGATCATAAGCTGTGAAAATCCAATATTTCTCCCAGATCGATGGTGTCTTTATCATGTAATAATCACGGAATAGAGTAAAACCAATTTTCAATAAGAAAAAAAGGAGAAAATGCCAATGAATAGAATAAGCATATCAATTCCAAAAAAATTATTAAATGATTTTGATGATATTCTTCAGGATAAAGGATATCAATCTCGTTCTAAAGGCATTCGAGACGCCATAAAAGATTACATCATACGTTACCATTGGATGAATGAAATTAAAGGAGAATGTGTCGGAGTGCTGACTATATCTTATGATTATCATTACACTGGAGTCATGGAAGAATTGAAAGACATACAGAAAAAGTTTTGCGGCCATATGAAAACTCTAATAACTCTAAACATGAGTAAAAATGTATGTTTAGACATGAGAGTAATTGAATGTTCCATAAACCATATTAATGATATAAAGGGAAGAATTCAGCAGATTAATAGTCTTGAATATTTAAAATTTCCCTTTCAGCATCATTCGACCAGTAAGTTATAATGGTTTAAATCATGATTTAAAAAATCCATCTTGAGTGATTATCGTGTTTACCAAAAAAGATATTGAGAAATGTTTGCATTGTAACATCTCTGGCGAAAAATTTGAACGCACCCTGGGCCCTGTAAGTTTGATAATAATGGGTATTGGAGCAATTATTGGTGCAGGGATATTCATTGTAACCGGAATGGCTTCAGCAACTTCAGGTCCTGCTTTAATAATTTCCTTTGTAATCGCTGCTATTGCTTGTGGACTTACTGCTTTATGTTATTCAGAAATGGCATCCATGATCACTGTCACTGGAGGAATATACACTTATACCCAGGTAACCTTAGGGGAGATCTGGGCTTGGATGGTAGGTTGGACAGGGATTTTACAGTACATGATAGCTGCTGCCGCAGTTGCAATTGGTTGGTCATCCTATACCATGGGACTTATTGGTTCAATAGGGATTCATCTTCCCACATATCTTACAACTTCCCCCCTGGCAGGCGGGTTGATTAATTTACCCTCATTTTTAATTGTGACAGTTATAAGTGCAATCCTGGTACTTGGTGCCCAGGAAAGTGCTCGGATTAATGCAGGAATGGTTTTCATTAAACTGACTGTTATATTATTATTTATTGTGGTGGGGATCAATTTTATTAACCCGGGAAACTATGTTCCCTTTGCACCTCATGGGATTTCAGGAGTATTCCAGGGGGCGGCAATGGTCTTTTTTGCATATATAGGTTTTGACACCATAGCATCTGCTGCTGAAGAAACCAAAAATCCCCAAAGATCATTACCCATAGGAATAATCGGGTCTCTGGCTGTTTGTTCTTTTATCTACATAGTAGTAACAGTAGTGATGGATGGAATGATCCCTTTCAGCATGTTTGAAGGTAGTGAAGCTCCAGTAATGTTGGCTTTAGAACACGCAGGTGTTAATTGGGCCACCACCATCATTACTGTAGGGGCCATTGCCGGGTTAACCACAGTTATTTTAGTGAACTTATTTGTAGTACCACGCCTCATTTTTGCCATGTCCAGAGATAGACTCCTACCCCAGAAACTGGCCAAAGTTCATCCTAATTTTAAATCCCCCACAGTCAGTATTCTCTTAGTTGGGATTATAACTTCTTTAATTGCAGGATTATTACCTTTAGGTGATATCTTTGAACTGGTTAACATTGCAGCTTTATCTGCATTCATTTTTCTAGCGGTAACTGTTATTATTTTAAGGAAAACACGGCCAGATATTCCCCGGAAATTTAAATGCCCCCTGGTTCCAGTAGTGCCTGTAATTTCCATAATTGCTTGCCTAGCACTCATAACCCAATTAACCCAGTTAACAATAGAAGTATTTGCAGTTTGGACTCTATTTGGTATTGTATTCTATTTCACTTACCGTAAATACAAAAATTACCGTAAAGGAGATGATCATCTTATTGATATACTTGATACATCGATTATCCATTCTCCAGGTCAAGAAAAAGAATTCGGTAAATAGTTAATTGGTGAGAAAATGAGAAAAAGCATTTTCACTAAAAAACCAATTAATGATTTATTATCTGACGATACTAATGAAAATTCATTAAAAAGAACCATAGGCCCGTTGAATCTAATAATTCTTGGTTTAGGTTGTATTATTGGATCCGGAATATTTATTGTAACTGGAGTAGCATCAGCACAGTATTCAGGGCCTGGGTTAGTTTTATCCTTTGTTGTAGCTGCTATTGCCTGTATTTTCACTGCATTGTGCTATGCTGAATTTGCATCCATGATCCCCATATCAGGGAGTGTTTATACCTATACCTATGTGGCTATGGGTGAAATATGGGCCTGGATGATTGGCTGGATGTTAATGTATGAATATTTAATCTCTGCATCCGCAGTAGCAGTAGGTTGGTCTGCCTACATAATTGAATTATTGAATTATGCTGGTATCAGTTTACCACAAATTATCACAGCTCCTCCCGGAACAGGGTTTATCAACCTACCAGCCATTTTAATAATCCTCATATTAACGGGAATTCTAATAAAAGGAGTTAAAGAAAGTACCACATTCAATGCAATCATAGTAACCGTTAATATTGCAATTATTATATTATTCATTTTAGTGGGAATCAATCATATAAACCCTGCTAATTACCATCCATTTGCACCTCACGGGTGGTCCGGTATTCTTCAAGGAGCAGCTATAATATTTTTTGCGTATATAGGTTTTGATGCTGTTTCTACTGCAGCTGAAGAAACTAAGAACCCTCAAAAAACAATGCCCATTGGTATTATTGGATCTTTAATAATTAGCTCTGTCTTATATATTGTTGTTGCCGCAGTTTTAAACGGAATGGTCCCCTACACTTCATTAAACACATCATCCCCAGTTACATTTGCACTTAACAGCGTAGGAGTTTATTGGGCTGCGTCTATTGTATCTTTAGGTGCCATTTTTGGACTAACCTCTGTTTTATTAACCAGTTTATTTGGTCAAACCAGGATCTTTTATTCAATGTCTCGTGATGGCCTCTTACCACACACTTTTTCAAAATTGCATAAAGACTTTAAATCTCCCATTTTTTCTATTTTAATCGTGGGAGTAATTGCTTCATTAATTGCCGGTTTTTTACCATTGAATACAATTATAGAACTGGTTAATATTGGAACACTTTCTGCATTCATTTTTTTGGCTCTTTCTATAATTATCCTCCGGATACAAAAACCAGATATTCCACGAAAATTCAAATGCCCATTAGTCCCATTAATACCAGTCCTTTCCATTATTTTTTGTTCATTTTTAATAACACAATTATCAACGACAACTCTAGAACGATTTGCAATTAGTTTAATTATTGGATTAGTTGTTTACTGGGTTTATGGGATGAAAAATAGTAAGTTACAACTGCAATCATGTGATTTTCAAAAGACTTTTTCTATGAATTTTAAGGTGGTGAGCCTACTTAATTGGTTAAAAAGTAAAGGGAGGTTATAAAATGGGAAGAGGATACTAAAGATGAATAAGTTTGACTATTTTTTTAGATCATTATTTTTTAATTAATAAAATGGGGATTTAATGAAGGTTATTTTTTCCAATAACATTATATATCTCACATGCTAAGTTTTACTTGTTAACTTAAAAATTATTTCTCAAATGAAGGAGATAACATGGGATGCATTACTCTATGTATATCAGATGAGCTGGAAATCGCCTTTCGCAGGTTGGCAAGATTATCATATGGTGAAAAACAGGGTAAGATGTCACGAGGCGCAGAAGAAGCCATTTATATCTGGTGTAAAACGAAAATAGAAGAACTGGATATTGATGAAAAAGAAATATTTGATAATGGTTAATACCAGCTGGGGTGAATGAAATGTCTGAAAATGATCATGATAAAATTAATCTTGATTCGGATATATTTGGTGAAGTGGATAAATTCTTAAGTGAGAAGGAAAAATTTATTCAGGAAGCTGTTATTGGCCGCAGAGTAATAAACGAGCTAAATGATTTTAGTTTAGATGTGGGCCTTAAAAAAACTTATTTTTGCACCAGTAGGGAAGAGGAAAATGTTTTTGAAATTCTCAGTAAAGTTATTGAAAATTTCATCCAGGCTTACGGGGGTACTGCAACTATTTACCCTAAAGGAGATAAAATTTGTCTGGAACTTGTAACACCTAAAAGAAACATTTAAAGGTGAAATTAATGTCATTTAAGATATTAGTGGTGGAAGATGAGAGAATACTGGCCCTTTCTTTAAAAAAGAAATTAGAAAAATTAGGGTTCACAGTAACTGGCACTGCCTCTACAGGTAAAGAAGCCATTGATAATGTCAATAAAGAAAAACCTGATCTTGTTCTAATGGATATAGTTCTAAAGGGCAATATGGATGGAATTGAAACAGCTCAAGAGATAATAACTCTCTGCGATATTCCAATAATATATTTAACAGCCTATGCCGATGATGATACTATTAAACGGGCTGTGAAGACATGTCCTTATGGTTACATAATGAAACCATTTAAGGATCGGGAAATTAAGGCCAATATTGAAATGGCCCTATACAAACATAAGGCTGAAAAGAAACAGTTCATGGATTTCGAGGATATTTACTCAGATGTAACCAGATACATTGACCAGGAAGATGAATCCATTAAAGACGCATTAAAAAGAAAGTATTCAATCGAAGGACCTTTAAACATTGATCTAGGTCAAAAAAAGATTTATATTTCTGCAGACAGGAATAATAAAGAATCATACAATGTATTTTTCACATTGATCAGGGATATCCTACCTAAAATTCTTGATTCAAATGCAGAAATAATGGTATATTCAAAAGGCGATGAAATATGCCTTGAATTTGATAATGCATAATATAAATTAATCAACTATTTTTTTACAACAACTTTTTTTAAATAATAGTGGATATTATAAAATTTTTTAAGACAAGTGAGAATGTTAAGATTATTTCTAATTTAGATTTGGATAATCTTAAAAAAATTAGTTTAAGAAAAAAAATATTTTATTAAAAAAGGTAAAATAGCTATTCTGTTATTTTTACCTTATAAAGAGTTAATTCACCGATGCAGTTTTCCCATGGTCTTTTATATTCCATCAAAATTTGGGTTTCACCAGATTTAAGAGCTTTAAATTTGTATATCTGATCCCCTCCAGACCCACAAATGCCCTCTTTTACAGGGTATGGAATATACTGACTCCCAGTTAAACTTAAAAATTCAGGATCATATTTGGGATCCATCCAAGTGTAACCGGTTGTGGGATTGCTGTATAAAAAAATTTCAATTTCTCCATTTACTTTAACGTTTAACTCTTTTGTTTCTTTTATTGGTAATTTTATTAGTTTCGGTTTTTCTATTGGTAATTTAATTCCATTATCGGCTGCATATGCCCCTGAAACCATAGTAAAGCAAAAGACAACCATAACAAACACTGAAGCTATTTTAAGATCTTTCATTTAATACCTCCTGAAGTCAAATTTATGATTTTAAATGATTGGACTGGTCATTACTTTGATAAATGGAGTTTAATGTTCTTAACTGACGAATACAAAGGAAAATACTCACCAGTAAATACATCAAACCAAAAAAAAGTGCAAAATAAAGGAATTCCACCAACATTTTTTATCACCCCATTTATTTATCAACATCATCTAACTGTTACATTAAAATGTAAAAGTTTAAGTATATAAATATTTCTATAATAAGTATCGGTGTCCAGGAGGATAAACTATGGAAGAATCAAAGTTTATTGAAATATTAAATAAGGAACTGGTAAGATCCCAAGGTTGTACTGAACCAATTACCATCACATACGCCACAGCACTTGCACGAAAACATGTAGACGGAATGGTTACTCAGGTAAAAATAAATGCCAGTCGTAACCTCCTAAAAAATGCCATGAATGTGACACTTCCGGGAACTCAAAGCAATGAAATAAATCTTTCATCAGCTCTTATGGCAGCAGCTTTAGGTATTATCAAACCAGATACGGAAAAAAATCTTGAAATATTGAGTAATATCACTAAGATGGATGTGGAAAATGCTAAAGAATTGATCAGTGCAGGTATAATAACCTTAAATTTTAGTGACTCTGAATTAAAACTGTATTTAGAGGTTATGGTAAAAACTAACCTGTCCATTGCCAGGGTAATTATTGCTAATTCACATACCAATGTGGTTTTAATTGAAGTTAATGGTAATATCATTAAAAAAATTCCATTAGATAAGTTAAATCTATCAAAAAAAGAGTTGAGTGCTGATTTTTTAGATATACCTGGAATTTTAGATTTTATTGAGAAAATTGAAATTTCCAAATTGGATACTATTAAAAGTAGTATTGATATAAACAAAAAGATTTGTTTCGAAGGATTGGAGAAGTCCTATGGTTTGTGTGTGGGGAGAAATATTAAATTAAACAAAAATACAGGTTTTTTCTCAGATGACATAACCTCTCAAACTATTGCTTTTACTGCCGCTGGTTCAGATGCAAGGATGTCTGGTTGTAGTTTACCTGCTATGAGTAACTCCGGTAGTGGGAATCAAGGTATTTCAACCACTATCCCTGTGGTTATTGTGGGAGAAAAATTAGATTTACCTATGGAAAGTTTAATAAGGGCAGTGACATTGAGTAATCTCATTACAATTTACATTAAATCCCAAATAGGACGATTATCTGCAATGTGTGGTGCTACTATTTCCGCTACAGGAGCCAGTTGTGGAATTGTTTATTTATTAGGTGGTCATAAGTCCGAAATTGAATCAACTATACAGATCATGCTAGCTAACCTTACTGGAATGATTTGTGACGGTGCTAAATCAGGATGTGCACTTAAAATAGCAACTTGCACTTATGCCTCTATTCAATCAGCACTGCTGGCTGTAAATGGGGTTAAAATTAATAATAATGAAGGAATAATTGAAAAAAATCCTGAAAAAACTATTGAAAATTTATGCAACCTCGTAAACATAGGTATGTTAACAGTAGACAACCAGATCATGGAAATAATGTTACAAAAAACTAGTTAGTAAAATAATTTGTATTAAATAAACCAAATTATCATAAACGATTCAAATAAGGATTTAAAAAAATGAAATTGCGTGGAAAAACTTTAGCCATTATTGTTTTCATTATTCTCATGATAACAATAAGTTTTTTTGTTATTTCACAGACAATTTTTACGGGTAGTTCCACGGAAACCGAAAATCAATATACCCATATGGTTCTAAATAACACATTACATGCTTTGAATAATGATTTAGCGACATTAAACAACACCGCTAATGATTGGTCACAATATGATAATGCATATGATTATGTAAGCGGGAACAACCCTAATTTCATCGAACGCAGTCTGCTTGATGCCACATTTTTAAGATTAAACCTTAATCTAATTATTTTCACTGACAGTAATGGAAGGATCCTATTTGCAAAAGCCATTGATCTGGAGTCAGGAAAAGAAATATCATTGTCTGAAAACTTGAATAATGAATTATCATCCCTTAACCTTACTCAAAACACTGATGAATCAGGATTCGTATCCATTAATGGAACTCCAATGATTATTGTGTCCAAACCAGTTCTAAAAAGTGGAGGCGAAGGACCATCACAGGGAACTCTAATAATGGGACGATTTTTAAACGAACGCGAACTTGAAAGTTTATCTGAAAATGTTAATATTTCAATTAACTCATTCAGTGATTCTAATTTACCTATAGAACTAGAAAATGCTAAATTGAATCTAAATAACGCGCCGGCATATATAAACACTTTGAATAGTGACACCGTTGCCGGTTACTCTTTATTAAATGGAATTTCTGGCCTCCCCTCTCTGATTGTGAAAGTAGAAATACCCCGTATGATTTATAAAACATACGAAAAAGCAATTTTTTATCTTACACTGTCCATCATAATCATAGGTGGAATTGCGGCCTTACTAGTTTATTATCATTTAGATAAAATCTTGTTATACCGTCTGGATCAAATCACCAGCTCTATCATAGATATTAGAAAAAGCAATAATCTTAAAAGGAGAGTTCCAGTACTGGGTAATGATGAATTAGCTGACCTGGCTATTTCTGTTAATGAGATGCTTTTATCACTCCATAAATCTAATTTGGAACTTGAAAAAAGTGAAGAAAGTTATAGAACCATTTTTGAAAACACTGGCACTGCCATGTTAATGGTAGATAAAGATATGAACATAATCCTTGCCAACACTGAATTTGAACATATATTTGGTTTAGATGGGAAAAATTTAATGAATTTTGTTGTGGAGTCCCATAAGGAAAATATTAAGGAATATACTGATGCAATGAAGGTCAGTGCACAAAATACTCTGCAAAGTTATGAGTTCCAGTTATATAATAAAAATGGGGATGTTAAAGACTTTTTAACTACATTTGGATTTATCTCAGGTACTAGTGAGACTTTAATATCTTTTATAGATGTTACTGAACATAACAATGCAGTAAAAAACATTAAGAACTCCTTAAAGGAGAAAGAGATCCTACTGAGGGAGATTCATCATCGTGTTAAGAATAATCTACAGATAATAGCTGCTCTTTTAATGCTCCAGGCAGAAGAAAGTGGAAACCAGGAACTTCTTTCAAAATACAAAGAAAGTGAAAATAGAATACATGTCATGGCTTTGATCCATGAAAGGATATATCAATCCAAAAATTTGTCCAATATTAATTTCGCGGATTACATCCAGAGTTTGATTGATGATCTTATCTATTCTTATGGGTTTAATTCTAACCAGCTAGACATAAACATTGATTCTAGTGATTTTAATTTAAGTATTGAAACTGTAATGCCTTTAGGTTTAATAATAAACGAATTGGTTTCTAACAGTTTAAAATATGCATTTGAAGGATTAAAAGAAGGCACTCCTAAAAAATTAGGTATCAGCCTGAAATTAACAGACAAAAACATCTTCATACTGGAAGTGTCTGATAATGGAGTGGGAATTCCTAATGAATTCAACTTTGAAAATACCACTTCTCTGGGGCTTTTACTGGTTAAAGAATTGATAAAACAGTTAGACGGTGAACTGGAAGTTATTAGAGGCCACGGAACCCGATTTATTATTAGTTTTCAGGAGCCAGAATACCAAAAAAGGATTTGAAAAAAAATAATTAACCAAGGATAATAATTAATTAATCCCATAGAAAATTTATTCACTTTTTATTTGTGGTTAGAGGATTACCTTTTTCTATTAGGTTGAGGGTTATCTCCTCAAACTCATCCCACAAACCAGGTGATTCCTCTTTAAAACGATTTGAACGTGGTAATGAAGAGAATTTAACTCCACTGGAAGCATATGTGCTGTTATATTCCCGGTCTTTAGTATCCAGATCTATTAATTTAGAATAAATAGATTTAAGAAGTTCCAGACAGTTATTAAAAGAGGATATGGAGATTATTTCCTTGTCACTGAAGGTTATTGCCAGTAATGATGCCTGGTTTCTCCACATTATCATTCCATGAAGGCATAGGCATTTTAATTAGCCGATGGGCCAGAAGTATCTTCAACTCATCCCCTACAACTTCACTTTCCGCATCTTTGTTTAATTTATACCAGAAATCCTTAAGTAATTCCATATTTTTATCATTTTCAAGGGAAATTAACGTTCGAGTAGAGTTTATTTTCCTTCTCTTTGACCTTCTATCCCTTCGTAAGTTGCTTATCTCACTAGAGGCCAATCCCATAATCACTCCTAAAACAGTGGAAATTATAGGAATATATCCTGTAATATTATTTAACGTAAAATCAGCTCCGTAAATTTATTTTTAAATTAATACTAAAAAAAGCGTCTTAATTCACTTAAAATTCAATTTATATATTGATTTTTGGTACCTATAAAATGATCTAATATTGGCATGTGGTTTTTTTAAAAATAAATCTAATTTAAAAAATACAGTTAAAGTTTTTATTTAAACATTGGCTATGTAAAAAAAATCTAGGAAGATGTGATTTGCATTGGAAGTTTTCACCAGTGTATTAATAGTAGCCTTTTTAACAAAGCCCGTGCTATAGATTTACTACGATTATTAATTATCCTGGAGAAGTGACAGTAAAATGGAAGCCACACTTGAATATCCTGAGAAAACTGCCGGATACAACATGGTAACAGAGGTCCCTGTTTTCAGTGCAGATGATACCATTGGGGAAATTAAAGAGTTCTTAGTGGATAAATCATCCCAATTCAATAGTCTAGATTACATATACCTCACTGATAAAATCAACACCCTGGTTGGGGTTATTTCAATTAAAGATATTCTGGTAACCGTGGATAAATCTGTTAAGGCCTCCGAGATCATGGTCCGTGATCTGGTAACCGCCGATGTCACCACTGATCAGGGAAGACTGGTTTATCTGGCATTGTCTCATGGTTTGAAGTCCATCCCCGTGGTAAATGAGGAAGGCGGGTTCATGGGTGTGGTGCCCTATGATACCATACTCCAGATTTTCAACCTGGAAGTGCAGAGTGATGTTTTTAACTTTGGGGGAATATTTCACCGTGTTGGGGATGAATACATATCCATACATTCATCAGCCATCCATATGATTCGTTCACGTCTGCCATGGCTCATTATTGGAGTTATTGGCGGTACACTGGCCGCATCATTAATTGCCCAGTTTGAGGAGCTTCTAGCCAGTTTCATTGCCCTGGCTAGTTTCATACCGGTGATGGTGTATATGAGTGATGCTGCCGGGGCCCAGACTGAAGCCTTGATTATTCGAAGTATGGCCCTGGACACACATTTAGATGTTCGAAAATATTTAACCAGGGAAATACTGGTAGCCACCGTACTGGCACTTGCATCCGGTGCTTTTGCAGCTTTACTGGCCTACCTCACCCGTCAAAACCTGATATTGGGGGTTATAATTTTCCTGGCACTGTTTTTTAGCATAATTGCTTCGGTAACCATCAACACCTTAGCACCCCTGATTTTACGGAAATTTAACTACGATCCTGCACTGGCCACCGGCCCACTGGCCACTATCTTCAGTGACATTGCCACTCTGGCCATTTACCTGGCAGTGGCCATAATCTTACTTGGTGAGTCCTGATCTCACAATAAAATCCTTGATCCACCATAAAAGGATTTTAATTCTATTTTTTTATATTTAAAGAATATTTTTTTATGTTAAAAAGAATTATTGCAAAAAATATTATGAGAATAAGTACCACCAATGGGTTGATGGTTTACAAAATATTTAATACAAGATATTTTTTTTATGGGAAAAAATTTTAAGCTAAAATTAATAGATGTAAACTCAGGAGATTTATTACAAAATTTATTACAAAAATTAAATACATTCCCATACTAAAAGCAGGGAATAAAAATTTAAGGGGTGGGGAGGGTTATGGGGAAAAAATTCATCCTTATAGTTTTAGTAACTGTTTTATCATCTTTAGTTATGGGAGGAAGTATCAATTCTACATATTCCCTTGATTACTCCTTAAATTCTAATGTTTATCCCTTTTTTTACTGGGAAAATGCTGAATCCTTTGCAGATATTAGCATGTTCATTTTAAATTCACCTCAGCGTTTCTTATCCACATCACAAGTACGAATACTCTCATCTTCACCAGAACGAATACTTTCACCTTATCCAGTCAGACTCTTATCTGCATCACCTGCCAGAACACTTTCTACTTCACCAGAGCGACTGCTTTCAAGTTCACCTTTAAGACCACTTTCACAATCCCTTGCACGAATTCTCTCATGTTCACCAGAGCGAATCATTTCATCATCTCCAGCTAGACCGGTTTCTGCTTCACCAACAAGAACCATTTCCACATGTCCCCCCAGACCTATTTCAGCATCACCAGAGCGACCAGTGTCCGCTTCACCAGAGCGTCCTCTCTCTTCTTCCCCAACCAGACCCCTTTAAAGATACAAATGTAAAATATATGCAGGGATAATTTTTTTATATAAAATCATTTTCCATCTAATTTCATTCGGGAATTAAAAAAATGGGTAGGGCTATTTAAAATCCTCCATTTACTAGACAATTATAAAATTGGGCATCATTCCCAATTTTAATTGTTCAGCTAAAAAAATAATGTTGGAATAAGATTATAATGTCTGAACAATATAATAATGATATGATCTATGAATTTATTTATTATGGGGGCAGTGATGAATGAGTAACCGGGAAACCGTTATTACTATTGGAATATTTTCCATAGTTCTAATAATAGGAATGGTAATGGTGTCGAATTGAATAAACTTTTTTATTTAATGATTTAGATGGATTTATATTATTAGGGAATAATCTTGAGGAATTATTAATCTGTTTATTACATCCCCTAGTTAATGTAATTCATAAAATTTTATATGGACAACATGAATTTTCCAGATATGTAGAAACAAAAAGTATAAAAAAAATGATCTCTGATTTAATATAATTCTTATCATAATTTCAAAAAATTTTATTTTTAAGTTATTTTTACGATCTCTAAAATATTAATTCATCAAAATGCCCATAAAATGATCAGGCCATGTATACTAAACATTTGAAATAGGGGTGTTTTGAAGATTTTATTCATTTAGGATATTTTTTTATATTGCAATTTGAGTGAATGAATAATAATAGTTTTACAAATGTTTTTTTTTGGTGTGATAATTGATGGGAAAATATTTTTATTACCAGCTTATCGTAATGTCTACTTTTTTTGGGATTTTAATAAATTTATGAAACTATCCAGTCCATCTTTACTGGAATTAATGATATCAATTGCAGAGTCAAGTTCATCATCTTTTGATCTCTGGTCAACTATTAATCTGCGGATGATGAACCCCATTATTCCAAGTACAGCCATGAATATCATAAAGTAGAAAATCAGGACAAATATATACTGCAACTGGGTCAGGTTATCCAGTGTGAGGAAGGTTAATGTAAAAAGAACTAAAAAGGCGAAGGTGAAACAGCAGGCAACAACTAGTAACAATTTCTTATCATCGTTTTTATCACGGAAGGCAGAGTAGGCTGCAATTGACAATGAAGATCCTGCCAGGCTAAAAACAAGAAATTCTGGTATCAAATGTGTTAAATCCATTCTTTAACTTCCTTTTATTCTTTATAACACTGCTGATGCAACACGTCTTCTTTGGTTAATGGTTTAGAATAGGATAAAATATTTTTAAAGGCTTTATTGTAAATTTTTAACAATTTCCGATTGCATTTTTTAATTCCCACTGAGCCCCTGGTTTCTGTGTGTCGGTGTGGCTTTTCAACATACAGATGAGTGTTGTCGAAGATCATGAAGTGCTTGGTGGGTCGTTCTGGTAAAATAAAATATTTGACGTTAATGTATCGATCAAGTAATGTGAAAATTTCTGTCCGATCCTCACAGAATACATTAGGGCCGGATATAATAGTGATTGATTCAAAATTATGGTTGGCTGCGTGTTTAACTATCTCCTGGGTGTTTTCACTAAATTCCCCCACAATAACTTTGAGTTCTAACTTCCCATCTTTTTTTCCCTTGGATTCTTGATTTTTTAGGTCCTCAATAAGATTAAATCTCCAAATTCTTTTCTTATATTGTTCATCACTATGAAAAAGAACAATTTCAGCCCCGTAATGTTCATTAAAATTAGGATTATGTCGGTATACTAATTTAAATATGATGAACACTGCCAGTAAGGATGAAATGCTTACAATGACCAGTATCATGCCATGATCAACGTGAATTTTGGACAACCCCCAGTAAAATCACTTTTAGTGTCATGCTTTACACTTGAAGTGTATGTCTTACTGGTATATAAATCCTGTCATGATTACAAATTTAAATTATAATAAAAAAATGACTATTAATAATAACCATTATAGAATTTAAATTAACATTATTAATCAGTAAAATTATTGTAAACTGCATTAATATAATAATAAGAAAACCCTAAGAATAATAATAAACCTGAGAGATTGATTTAAAGATTTTTCAACGCTTCTTTAGCCGCATTTTGCTGTGCTTCTTTTTTATTCCCACCAACACCAGTTCCGTAATTTTTACCATTGATCATGGCAGCCATGGTGAACGTTTTCTTATGTGGTTCTCCTTCTTCGTTAAGTAAGTCATAGACTATGCTGAAACCTTCTTGATTAGATAATTGTTGTAATTCAGATTTGTAATCATAAAAAAAGACATCCCCATTATCTATATGGGGCATAACTGTTTTTGAAAGAAATTTTTTAACAGAACCCAGACCTAAATCCAGATACAATGCCCCGATAAATGATTCAAATACATCACCAGTAACTGAATAGAATTCTCTTCTGGATAATTCGGCACCAGCACCCAACTTTACATACTTATCTAGACCTATATCCATGGAATAGGTATAAAGAGCTTTTTTACACACATAATTTGCACGCATACGGGTTAATTCACCCTCATCCAAATCCCGATCCTTTTCATATAAAAATTCAGACACCACCAGATCCAGGACTGCATCACCTAAAAATTCCAATCTTTCATAACACTCATTGAGGTCGTTTTCATAGGAATAGGACTCGTGCAAAAAGGCTATATCATAAAGATGAATATTTTTAGGGTTTATTGAAAATTTTTCAAGTAACTGCATAACTATCAGTATAATTGTTGGGTTAATAGCCTTATTAATATTTATAAAAAAGTATTAGTGTTTTATAAAAAGTGTTAGTGTATATATTTTAAATTACATCCCAGTTTTTAAGATTCCCTAAATATTTTAGAGGTTCATGATTTTACTAAAATATTAATTAAATAATAATGGAAGATTTAGACCCCAAATCTCCTTTCCCTCTGCTGATATGATCTTAAAGCCCTTAAAAAGTCCACCTTTCGGAATGCAGGCCAGTAACTATCGCAGAAATAGAGTTCTGAATAGGATGCCTGCCATAGTAAAAATCCGCTAAACCGTTCCTCACCACTGGTTCTTATGATGAGAT
>Ga0209340_1000612_pt1 | contig 35315 bp, 29 predicted proteins | sample EPASupsiteSAE323_FD_187266 | JGI IMG/M metagenome (GOLD analysis project Ga0209340, IMG submission 187266) | Bioremediated contaminated groundwater from EPA Superfund site, New Mexico - Sample SAE3-23 (SPAdes) (version 2) | ecosystem: Environmental > Aquatic > Deep subsurface > Groundwater >... | reverse complement strand
GGAAGACAAAGGTCGCCACCGCCAGAGTCAAGGTTCCCCAAAGCATACTATCTATAAATTTGTCTTTGAATGGCCTTTTTGGCAAAGTTCGTCGGTTGTGTTGAAAAGTTGCCAGTAAATTTCGAAGCCGATCACGGTGATAATTACGCTTGCAATTTGAAGTACCCCGAAATTTTTCAGCCCAAGAAGCGGGAAGACAAAGGTCGCCACCGCCAGAGTCAAGGTTCCCCAAAGCATACTATCTATAAATTTGTCTTTGATTTTTTTGGACCATAGTTTCATGTCTGTACGCATAAGAGCCGCGAAAATGGCCAGTTTTGTGCGAATTGGAATGGTTAAAATTTCGTTAATTTTTTGTGTTTTGTCGTTATTCATGATTGCCCATTTCTTTATAATTTGTCAAATTTTTCGAGCCAAAACCGAATTGTTCCAAAATTTTTTGTCGTTTTTTTTCGAAAATGTTAAAATTTTCACGATTTTTTGCTATATTTTTCACGATTTTCTCCTATATTCCTGCCAATTCCAGACGTTTTTTCATGTTTTTATATCCAAAAATAGCCAAAATTATTCCTCCAAAAAACAAAATCAAAATACAAAGCCAAAAGTTAATAAATTTTTGATCGGCGAAAAAAGCTGCCCTGGACGCCTCGGTTACGTAAGTGAATGGATTAAAAAGTGACAAATAGGCAATGATTTTACTCATTTTTAGCACTGTATACCAAGTGAATTGGAAACCGCCGAGGAACCAAAGAGGGAAGATTATCCTTGTCCAAACGTGTTGTACGTTCTTGATTGCTTTTGTCAAACTGGCAATAAAAAGCCAACAACAAGCGAAGAAAAGGCTGGCTACAAAAATTGCGATAAAAAATTTCCCCCAAGAAATTAAGGCCAGATTCAGGTCATTCCAAAGTACGATTTTGCACATAGGAATCATTGAAAACGCTAGAATTATGTTAACAATTGTATAGAAAAGTACTTTTTGAGTGAAGATCCAGCGCGCGGAGATTGGCAGAGTGAAAAGGTAGTAAAAATGGCCTTTTTCGAGGATTTCGATCAAAGTAGCGAACAAAAGTCCGTAAATTTCGAAGGCTGTGACGCTGATTATGATGCTCGGAACTTGTATAATTCCCAAAACTTGGATCCCCATGAGCGGGAAGATGAAGACCGCCGGGATAAGGCTTACGAACCCCCAGATCAGGCTGTCCGTGATTTTGCCGAGAATGTCTTTTTTGAAAATTTTCAGGTCTGTACGCATAAGAGCCGCGAAAATGGCCAGTTTTGTGCGAATTGGAATGGTTAAAATTTCGTTAATTTTCATTGTTGTACCTTTGTTTTTCTATATGTTTTTGTCAGTGTAAAAGTTGCGAAAATGGCTGATTTTGAAGAGGTGGAGTGAGAAATTGCAGGATTTTTTGGCAGTTCAAAATATGCCGAAATTTGCAGGATTTTGGCCAATAAAAGGCTTTTTTTTAAAATTTCGTCAGATTGGCAAGATTTTTCTAGTATATTAGTTGTATTTTCTGCGATTTTTCTAATTTCCGCTATTTTGGCCGAGTTTGTTAAGTTTGTCATTTTTCTTCCTGTTCTTCGGTAGTCAATTTCAGAAAAATATCTTCCAAATGTTCGTTATTATGCTGCGATTTTAGCGTGGATTTTGGCGCCTGATGGATGATCCGTCCTTCAGAAAGTATACAAATTTGATCGCACAAAAAGTCGGCCTCATCCAGGTAATGGGTGGTCAAGACGATACTTTTGCCCATTCCCCGCAATTTTTCCAGAATTTTCCACAATTTTTTACGAATTCCAGGGTCAAGTCCGGCAGTAGGCTCGTCAAAAATCAGAAATTCCGGATTCGGGATCAGAGTCCGGGCAATCATAGCCCGCTGTTTATACCCGCCAGAAAGCATGTCCGGGAACTTTTTCAACTGATCTGAAAGTTCCAAAAGTTCGATTGTTTGGTCTACGGTCTTCTTCGTACTTTCATGATCCAGGCCAAAATAGAGACCTCCGTAGTAAAGATTCTCGTAAATTGTCAGATCTTTGTGCAAATTCGGGCTTTGAGTGCAGTAACCAACGTGGCGACGATAATTTGCGATATTTTTCAGAACAGATTCCCCGCGGAAGAGCAAATCGCCGCTAGTTGCTTTATGTAGACCGGCTAAAATCGTCGAGCAAGTGGTCTTTCCCGAGCCATTTACGCCGAGAAGTCCAACGATTTCCCCTTTGTCAAAATTCATAGAAACATCATCCAAAGCGCGCTGACCATTAGAGCGGTAAATTTTCGTTATATTTTTTAGTTGTACCAACACGGGTAACTCCTTTTTACAATTTGAAAAGTTTAAATTTGGCGAAAAGCCATCAAATTTTGACTACCATAGCACTCCTCCAAAAAAGTAGGCGTACAAAAACGCCTTTGCTCGGAATATATTCGAATTATACTTTGATTTGAGATTTTTGTCAAGAGTTTTTGACGGCCAAAATGGCTGGGAAATGGCGGAGAATGTTAATCATTTCGAAAACAGTTGAATTTTAGTCGAAAAAAAGCCGGTTTTTGGATGTTTTTTTTCAAATTTTTTGGCCACAAATTTTATCTATTCGAAATTTTCGGATTTTTTTTATAGTTTTTCGTCTTTTTTATCAAAATTTTCTTCGTTTAAATTGGCTAAAATTGTACGAATTTCTTCAATTCCTCGGCCATTTTTTGAACTAACTGCGATTGTATTTTCTGGAAGTACGCAGTTTGAAGGTTCGGAATGATCGGAAGTTTCGTGAATTTGGCTAGAATGGCCGGTTTTGAGAAGATTGTTTAGGTCGGATTTCGTGTATAAAAACAGCTTAGGACATCTGAAAAGGTCGGCTGTGAACGTATCTTCCGCCTGGATGCCTTTTCGTGAATCTACGAGCATAAAAACCATGTCTACGCGGCCAGAATCGAGGTATTCGTGGACCATTAAGTTCCAAAATTCCTTCCGACCTTTCGAAACTTTGGCGAATCCATATCCTGGCAAATCTATTAGTGAAATTTTACGAAGTTTTAGGTAGCCGATCCATTTTGTACATCCTGGTTGGCGGGAAATTTTGGCGATATTGTGGTTTAAAAGAGTGTTAATTAGGCTCGATTTTCCGACGTTAGATTTGCCTACGATTAAGACTTCTGGGCCGGTTTTTGGAGGTAAATCCGAGGTTTTGTAGCATCGGATGTACTTTTCCAATTGTAGAATTTTGCTGAATTTTCCTAGCTCTTTGAATTGGTTGTTCATTTTTCAAAGTATAGTGGATTTTTGGTGAATTTTGCAAGGATAACGGTCTAAAGTGGCTAAAATAGCCAAAATTTAAGATAAAAACTTACGGAAATTTCGTTATAAAATTCCTTATAAAATTGATGAAAATTTAGAAAAAATTCTGGCCAAAAATTAGACAAAAATTGGCGAAAAATTTAAACTTTTTGCTTCCTTTCGCTGCGGGTAATCCAGGCTATTTGGGCTATAGTTAGGACATTTGTCAAAGTCCAGTAAACCACGACCCCGGTGGCCAAATTTGCCATCATCCAGGTGAAGAAAATCGGCATTCCATAGAGCATAAACTTCTGATCCGGGGTCTGAGCGGCTGTAGAAGTGGTCAATTTTTGCTGAAAAATCATACTAATTCCCATCAAAACCGGCCAGGCACCAATGTGTAGAAAATCCGGCGCGCTAAAAGGCAAAAGTCCGAAAAGGTTAATCCAAGACGTCGGGTCACAGGAAGAAAGATCGGAAATCCAGCCCGGGAAGCTGGCAAAACGCATATCTATACTGAAGCTCAGCACTTTATAAAGCGGGAAAAGTAGGAGCATTTGCAGGATGCTAGGAAGGCAGCCGGAAAGCGGATTTACGTGATTTTTTTTGTACAAAGCGAAAATTTCCTGGTTCATAAGTTGCGGATTGTCTTTTAGCCGGTGCTTGAGTTCGTTAATAGCCGGGGTCAATTGGTTAATTTTATTCATGGTAATGTGACTTTTCGAGGTCAAATGCCAGGTCAAAAGCTTCAAAAGTACGGTCAAAATTATGAGAGCCAAAGCAATACTTGCCACTTTGTCAATCAAAAGATTTAGGATATAATTGACTGGTTTTGTAAGGAAAAACAGCCAGCCATAATCGATTGCGTTTTCTATGTTTGGAATTTGGTAATTTTGGCTAAATTGGCGGAGATTTTTGACTTCTTTTGGTCCGATATAAAGGTTAAATTTTGTATTTTTTTGGTCGCCATTGTTAATGGAAATTTCGTTGGATTTATACAAAATTACATTCGATCCGGATTTCAAATTGTTGTTTTTTTCATAGGAAACTGTGGCAAATTCGGGTTTTGTACAGGCAATTAGCCAATATTTTTCGTTAAAAGCGGCCCAGGAATCATTTTGAGTAGAAAGTTGGCGATTGTTGCTCGATTCTGGTGCTAAATTGTGTAATTTTTTATCAGAATAAATGGAAATTCCTGAAAAAATGAAAGATTGGTGTTTTTCGAACTCGTTTTTACGCATTTCCATCGTCGGGGTGACGTTGATAGTTCGTCCAGATCGATTCAGAATTGTCAAGTCGATTTTTACTCCGTAGTTTTGGTCGATTTCCCAGGTTTGAATGAAGGTAATTTTCTCCGAATTTGTCCAGAAAAAGGTGGTTTTGGAATTGGTGGTTTGCTTTGCCCATTTGGTGTTTTCGTCTGGAGTTTGGGTGTTTCCTGACCATTGAATCTGTAAAAACTCGCCATTTTGCTCAGTTTTAGAACTATCGCTAATAGATTCGTGAAGTCCGCTATTTTGGCCGAGAATAGTAAGTTTTTCATCTGTTTTTTGGTCAGCTTTGTAATTCTTCAAAACTACTTTTTGCAATTTTGCTTCGGAAAATTCGTATTTGGACTGGGCGGTTTCCAAAGTTGTTATTTCCTTGTTAGGCTTCGTAAAGTCCGCCATTTTAGCCGATTCTACGCTGTTTTTACAAGCGACCAAAGATTGCTGATCTTCTTTAGGCGCAGCCGTTTTTGGCTGATCCTTTTTGCCCAAAATAATGAAAAGTAAAACCGCGTTCCAAGTCAAAAAAACTCCCCAAAACGTCCATTTTACTATCTTTTGCCATTTTTTCATACTTTCTCCTTTATAAGTCTACTTTTGATTTTGTGAATGGATTACACCTTAAAATACGCCAAATAATTCTTGCTATAGCCCGCCAAAATGGCCGAGTTTCGAGCTGTATGATCGCATATTCGCTACAAGACGGGAAAAATTTACATTTTGGCCTTTTTGGAATAGTTTGGTAAATTCTGATTGCAATTTTTAAGATTTTTTTTGTCAAAAACGAAATTATTTCCAGTGTTTTTTTTGTCTTACAAAACTCTTTAAAAGTGGCCATTTTAGCCGTGATTTTGGTCATTTTTTTCAAGATCGAGATTTTTCTGAATTTTTGCCAACATAAATCTAATTTCATTTTCAAGTCTATCAAAAGGATAAAGGAAAGCTTCGGGTTTGGCAATGATCAACATGGAAATAGGCTGATTTGGCTCAATTTTTGCCAGAATTTCGCGTAATTTTCGCTTGATTTTGTTCCGAGCGGGGGCGTTTCCGAGCTTTTTTCGTACTATGAATGCGACTTTGTTACAATCGCTATTGCCCGCGTAAATGGCTGAGTTTAGAAGGTTTTTGGAGTTTTTTAAAATGGTTTTGGCGACTTTTTGACTGGTTGTAAATTTAAAAGCAAAGGCGTTGGATTTCAAAAATGATCCGATTTTGTTTAAAATTCCTATTTCTTTTTTCAAGCAAAGTGCGCTAAAATGGCCGAATTTCATGCTATAATTCTTTCCGGGAAGCCATGGCCATAGCTATTGTACCGCTATCCAAATAGTCAAGTTCCGCGCCCATTGGAATGCCAAGTGCCAGGGTCGAAATCGTGATATTGTTGTATTTTTGCAACAAATTTTGAAGATAATGGATTGTTGCTTGGCCTTGGATAGTAGGATTCATTGCTATAATGCACTCCAAATGGTCCAAATTATCGCTTAAACGGGTCTCTAGAGCGTCGAAATCCAAATCGTCGTGGGTAATGGTGGTTATCGATAAAGTACCCCCTAGAACGTGGTAAATGCCCTCGTATTGCCCCATTCTTTCGATAGCCCAGAGGTCTGCTATGTCTGAAACTATACAAATTTGGCTATGATCGCGGTTCATATCAGAGCAAATATAGCAAATTTCGTGTTCTGAAAAATTGTTGCAAATTGAGCACTTTTTGATGGAGTTTTGCAGGCGGGTAAGAAGGCGGATGAGGAGGTCCGTGGTTTCGTCCTTTTGCTGAGCCAAAGTTATGGTAATTCTACGAGCACTTCGCGGGCCAAGGCCGGGTAAAGTTTCAAAAATTTTGGCAATTTCCTTCAAAATTCCGCGCATATAAAAGCATTTTAACATATCGTTTTATTTTTTGATATCGGATAAAATCCTATCAAAGAGGGTCGAAAAATGGGCAAAGTTGAGTACAATGAAGAATTTAGCAAAATAGAGCAATTTTCCAAGGCTTTTTGGGTGGCAAATAAGGTTAATGAAGTCGAAATTGATCAGTCCAAGGAAAAGATGGTGATTTTGGATTTTTTCCCGTATCCTAGCGGTGTTGGGCTTCATATTGGCCACCCTTTGGGGTATATAGCGACCGATATTTACGCCCGATTTTGGCGGCTAAAAGGGAAGAATGTCTTGTTTGCGATGGGGTATGATGCGTTCGGTTTGCCAGCTGAGCAATTTGCCATAGAACACGGGGTACATCCTGAAATTACGACCAAAAATAACATTGCTAATATTTCCCGACAGCTCGAAATTTTGGGTCTTGCGCACGATCCTAAGCGTAGTTTTAGCACGACCGATAAGGACTATTACAAATGGACTCAATGGATCTTTTTGCAGCTTTATAATAGCTATTTTGACCGCGATTTAGGCCGAGCTCAGCCTATTTCGATCTTGGAAGAGAAGTTGCGACTTTCCGGCCTTTCTGAGGATGAAATTTATGAAAAATTACGTCAAAAACGGCTGACTTATTTGGATGAAGTAGAAGTCAATTGGTGTCCGAAATTGGGTACGGTTTTGGCCGATGAAGAGGTCATTAACGGGGTCAGTGAGCGGGGTGGGTATCCTGTCTTTAGGAAGCCTCTGGAGCAATGGGTTATGCGGATTACCGAGTATGGCCCGCGGTTGGTAGAGAATCTGGAGTTTTTGAATTGGCCAATAAGTGTTAAGGAAATGCAGCGGAATTGGGTAGGACTTTCTTCTGGTCATGAAGTGGAATTTCAGTTGCTTAAAAATGGCCAGAATGGCGAGTCTACGAAGCCAACGCGAGCGATTGCCAAACACGAGCAAAATGGCGGAGTTTATGAGGCCATCGCGAATGTTACTAAACATGAGCAAAATGGCGGGTTTTTGAAGGTTTATACGACCAGGCTCGATACTCTAGAAGGGGTGACTTTTTGCGCAATTTCGGTCGATCATCCGCAGGTTTTGGAAATTTGTACAGATTCTTCCGCGGTTGCAGCAGTGAAGGAATATAAGGAAAAAGCGGCCAAAATGGCGGGAAAACAGTATGTTAAAGACGAAAATTTTGCTGTTTTTAGCGGTTCTTTTGCAATCAATCCGGTCACGGGTGAAAAAATTCCAGTTTTTGCGGCCAATTACGTACTTTCTTACGGAACTGCGGCGGTTATGGGGGTTCCAGCTCACGACGAGCGCGATCATGCTTTGGCCCTGGCGCTGGGGTTGAAAATTTTACCAGTTGTCAAGCCGACGGCGGAGTTTTTGGAGCAACAGGGAGCGACTTTGGAAGAATATCTCGAAAATCCGGCCAAATACGCGGCTTTTACGGAGCGTTCGCAGATGTTGAATGGTTTGTCCAACGCTGATCAAGTCCAAAAATTCGAGCAAAATGGTGCGAAAAATGGTGCGATTTTGCAAAAAACTAACATGAAATTACGGGATTGGATTTTTAGTCGGCAGCGTTATTGGGGAGAGCCGTTTCCGATTGTCTTGGATAAAGCTGGGCGGGCCTATGGGTTGGAAAGTGATCAATTGCCGCTAGAATTGCCGGATTTAGAGGATTTTCATCCGCAGACAGATAAGGAAGAAGTGACTAAGCCGCTTGATAAAGCCCGCGTAAATGGCCGATTTTGGAAGGATGTCAATTTTGTCAAATTGGATTTGAGTACAGCTAGGATCGTGGATGCAGAAGAAGGTGCTAAAGTCCGCATAAATGGCCGAGAATACGAGGTTTTTGCAGGTAAGCGGGAAACAAATACAATGCCAAATTGGGCTGGTTCTTGCTGGTATTTTTTGCGCTATATGGATCCGCGGAATGGCGAAAATTTTGTTTGTCCGGAAGCGGAAAAGTATTGGAGTTTGGCTAAAAATGCGGAAGATGAGGTCGTTCCAGGTCGGAAGAAGTTCGGAGCGATTGATCTATATCTAGGCGGGGCTGAACACGCGGTTTTGCACCTACTTTACGCCAGGTTTTGGTATTTGGTTTTGTATGATTTGGGTTTTGTTAGTTGTCCGGAGCCTTTCGATCGGTTGTTCAATCAAGGCATGTTGCTCGGGCCGGCTTATCAGACAGCAGATGGGAAGTATGTTTTGCCTACGGAAGTCGAAAATCGGGCTGGAAAGTGGCTTTGGAACGGTCAGGAAGTGGTCGAATCGATTGGGAAGATCGGGAAGCGCTATAAGAACGGAGTGCCTCCTGAAGAGGTCTGTGGGCAATATTCTGTGGACGTTTTTCGGCTTTATATGATGTATTTGGGGCCGCTGGAGCAGAGTAAACCTTGGGATTTTCGGGCAATTAAGGGAATGGCGAGGTTTTTGGAGAAGGTTTGTCGGATTAGTGTCGGCGAGCTTGGGGAAGATTCGGTTTTGCGGTATAAATTCAACGAAACTGTGAGGAAAATGGAGGATGATTTTAAGGCTCTGAAGTTCAATACAGCCATCGCAGCGCTGATTATTTTTGTCAATTTTGTGTATGAAAATGGCGGGGTTTTGGCCAAAGATTTGTACGAAAAATTCCTGACGGTTTTGGCCCCGTTGGCGCCGCATTTGTGTGAGTTTTTGTACCAAAATCGTTTTGACAATTCTGGTTTTGATGGTTCTGCTTGTTCTGAAGTGCCTTCAATTTTCGATCAAAAATGGCCAGTTGTGGAAGATTTGCAACTTCGTCTTGAAAAGGTTAACGTTGTCGTGACTGTGAACGGTCGTAAGCGCGCTGTTGTGGAATTGGATTCGGAAATTGATCAGGACCGCTTGGATGCTTATTCTGCCGATTTTGCGCGGGAAAATTCGATTGTTCCAAAGAAAGTTGTTATTGTACGTGACGATAATGGCCGCCCAAAATTGATCAATATTGTGGAATAAACTTGTTTAAACCTCGTTTAAGAAAGGGTAATGTTTGTTAATGTACTCTCCTATATCTCGAAAAGTATTGTTATCAAAAACCCTTGAAACGATTGAATTGTGTGGTTAAAACAAAAGCAACATGCTCCCCTATGGAATTAGAAAAAACATTGCTATACAATCTTAAAAATCAGTTTAAACGGCGTTTTTGGAAGTCTTCCATTTCTTGTTGAGCTTCGAGTGAAAAACGGGCGAGGGGGTTGGCTTTCAGACGGTTGGTTTCTATAAATTCCCCGCTATCTTCGCAGATTCCGTAAGTTCCTTCCCGGATTTTACGCAGAGCAAGTCGAATATCCCTCAAAGTTTTGGCGTTTCTATTGGATTTTTCGAGCTCGAGACCGAGCATGTTTTCCTTGTTGGCCATATCTATGATCTCCGAACCGTGTTCTTGGGTCAATTCCGAGTCTATAGCATGCTCATTTGCCTCGATTTCGCGCTGCCATTCTAGAAGTTTAGTTTCTATTTGGGAAATCATTTCCTGAGAAAGTTCGGTGTTTTGTTCGTCCTTCATTTTTGTTTTTCCTTGTCAGTTTTGCACTATTTTACGATTAATTGGTAAATTTTTTGTACATTTTAAAAAATTCTCAATTTCGCGGTGCAGCATATAATCAGTTTTACAATATAGTTGTTGAAAAATTTTTACATTTTTGTTCATATAAAATAAATGATAAAGAAACAGATTTTAAATAAATTAGCCGGTTTTGAAGTACAAAAGCTTGTAGTCAGCCAAAATGGCGTGAAATTACAGATTAAACTCGGGCCAGGCGAAGATGCGGCTAGGCAGGAAACTATTATACGGAATTTGCTGAGCGATTTTGAGGTTCAGGTGACTTTTATTATTGTCGATGAGTCAAAAAAACCGTTTAAGAATATTATAGGAGTTAGCTCTGGAAAGGGCGGCGTTGGGAAGTCTACGATTGCTCTGCATTTGGCTTTTGCGCTGAAGGAAATGGGTTTTCGGGTCGGTATTTTGGATGCGGATATCTATGCTCCGTCGGTGCCAGTTCTGCTCAATGTCCGCGAAAATCCTATATCTACGGATGGTCGGACTATTGAACCAATTACTACTGCCCATGGGTTTCAGCTCCTTTCCATGGGACTTTTTCTACAAGATAATCAGTCGGCAATGTGGCGTGGACCAATGCTGGCGAGTGCTTTTAACCAATTTTTGGATCAGGGAAATTGGGATTGCGAATATTTGATCATAGATTTGCCGCCCGGGACGACGGATATTCATATGTCTTGTAGCAAAATTGCAACATATTCAGAGTTTTTGCTCGTTGGTGCGCCTAGCAAGCTGGTTTATGCTGATGTCTATCGAATGTACGCGGTTTTGCGGGCTTTGAACCTAAAAGTGGCTGGTTTGGTCGAAAATATGACTTATTCTAGGTGCCAAAATTGCGGGTTTGAAGAGCGTTGGGCGACCGAAAATGCGATTTCTGAGGTCGAAAAAATTGCAAAACTTCCGATTTTTCACCATTTTCACGAGTTGAATGAAACTGGCTATCCTGGCGATTATAAACAAGGAGTTGAAGGTGATTTTTTTGCTCAAATTGCCCGTAGATTCGTGAAATAGCCGTTTCTGGAGTGGATTGTGTTTGTGTAATAGGGGGGTATGTGAATTTTTATTTCGATGCTATACGCAGCTAAAAAGTGGTAATATTATAGATTAAATTGAGGTCAGAAGAGGCCAAATTTAGATTTTCTGGAAGTAGCTCGATGATGTTTGGGTAAGGGATATTTTTCGGCCATTTTGGCGGGTTTTGAAAGGGTTTTTGGTCGAATTGATACGATATTTGGTCAAAATTTTGGTCTGAATTTTCAGTAGGATTTTTTTTGCAGATTTTTTGTGAAGTTTTTTCAAAATTTTGCGCATTTTCGGGCGAATTTTTCACAAAAAGTTTTTCAGGATTATTGGAAATCCAAGTCAAATTTTGAGAAATTATAAGATTTTCGATTTGGTCTTTTTCTAAAATATCTCCAATTTTTTTGTCGTTTTGTTTTTGTTGAGCTTCATAATCTCCGCCATTTTGGCCGGATATGACATCCTTGGTAGCCTCATAAACTCCGCCATTTTGCTCGTGTTTAGCAACATTCGCGATAGCCTCGTAAACTTCGCTATTTTGCTCGTGTTTGGCAACAGTCGCGATAGCCTCGTAAACTCCGCTATTCTGGCCGGTTTTGTACATCCATTTTTTTGTACCAGTATAGAAAAAAACATGACTTTTCGGGTGTTTTTTCAATAACAAATCCCAGATAGAAACGGCTGTAATGGCGATTTTTAAGCCCATTGAAAGCCCTAAAGCGATCGAGGATCCTATACGTAATCCAGTCAGCGAACCAGGGCCTTTTACTATGCAAATCCCCGCTATTTTGGCCAAAATTCCTTGCCTAGAGTGCAAAATTTCATTGAAGTTTTTGTGATAAAAATTGCGAAGTAAAATTTCCAATTTGTCAAAAAATTCAACAGACGGATCGGTTCCTGAAATATACTCGGAAAATTGCGGTTTTTTACTTTTAGAATCAAAATTTTCGTGAAATTCGTTACCATTTTCATAAGTTGCAAACCCGAGCGAAAAGGCCTTCGAGCAATGGGTATCTATAAAAAGAATTCCGCGATTTTTTGCTGTATTTTCCATGATTTTTTGGCCATTTTCCGAGGTTTTATTTCAATATTGTTGAGTAAAATTTTTCAATTGATTTCCAATATTTTGTAAATTGTAAAAAGTATAAAGTCCAGAAAAGTACGTTTCCAATGCTGAAAATTACCATCAAAATCGAGGAGATTTTTGATAAAAAAGTGCTTTTTTGTTCATTTTTTTGATTATTTTTACCAAAATTTTGAGTTGCAATTTTTTTGCTGACCATTTCCGAATTTTTTGCAAAAAATCCTGTTTTCTGGGATTTGATTTCTTCTTTTTCCTCGCCATTTTGCTTGACTTTTTCAAAATAGTTAAAAATTGGTTCACTGCCTGTTTTTGTCGGAGAAGTTTCGATAATCAATTGCGAAATATCCAGCGTTTTTTGCTCCTTTTGCGAATTTGCCGGGACAGAATTTTCGCAATAATTTTTAAGCGAACCTGTAAATGGCGTTTTTATGTCCTTTTTTAAAGACTTTTTTATGTTTGCCAAAGTTTGCTCTATATCCGGGGTCATAGAAGGGTTTGTGGGGCTTTCCGTGTGCATTTCCGGGCCATTTTTGGAGAAATTCTCTTCAAAATTTTCCTGATTTCTGCTAAAATTCGATGTTGGAGAATCTTTTTCACTACCAGTCAAAATCCAAACATTTCCGCACTCATTACAGCGTACTTTTTGGCCAGGTACGAGCAAAACCGGGCTGATTAGGTATTGGCAACGGCAATTGGCGCAAGTTAGCAAAGTATCGTTCATCTTTTCAAAATATACCATTTTTTTTACGCGGAATCAAATTTTATTTTGGGGCGTTTTTATCGAGGATTTGTGTAGAATTTTTATTTTTTCCACAACGTACGAAGGATTGTCAGTTTTCAAAATCGTCCCGACAATTTTCATCAATTCTGCCTCTTTGTATTGCAAAATCGTGGCGTTTTTACTGTTTGTCAACATGAAAAGTACCTTGTTTTTGATCATAATCGGTTCGACTTCCAAAGCCCATTTCGGCGCAATTTCCGCCCAGGTATTTTTGAGAAAATTTATAGGATTTTCGTGAGTTTTTTGTAATTTTTTCATAGTTGGCAAAAGAGCTTCGCTAATTTTCGTACTTTTGTAAGTTTTCATCATGGCCTCGCTTTTTGGACTGATTTCTACGATCATATATTACATGAAAATTGTGATTTTAGCTGCGGGAAAAAGTACGCGGTTTTCGGGCGGACAGAAAATTTTTGCTCCGTTTTGGGGCGCTCGGGTCATAGATGTTTTGCTTTCGCGGGTAGCAAAGTTGGAAGCAGAGGTCTCTTTGGTTTTGAATGCTGATAATTTTGGCGATTTTGGCGGGGAATCTTATAATGAAATCGAGAAAATTTTGCAAGAAAAAAATTACGGAACTGGGGCGGCCGTTCAAGCTGTTGTGGAAAAGTCTGGTACTTGCGACGGAATGATTGTTTTTCCAGCTGACATGCCTTTGATAGATTCTCAAATTTTACTGCGATTTTTCGGCCTAAATGGCGGGCAAAATGATGTTGGTTGTGATGTTTGTGTCGGTATTGCGCGTATGCCAGAGGGTTTTGAGCAATATGGTCGTATAATTTTAAACAACGGAAAACTGGCTAAAATAGCCGAGTTTAAGGATCATCCTGAGAAAACCGACTTCATAAATACTGGGGTGATTTTTTTGTCCGCAAAAGCGCAAGATTTGGTTACGAAATTGGCCGAAAATACGTATGGGGAAATTTTTTTGACAGATATCGTAGAATTGGCTAAAATGGCGGGTTTGAAAGTGGATTGTATCGAGCTAGATTCGGCCAAAATGGCGGGTTTTAACACTCAAAGTGAATATTCGAATTTGCTTAACTTGGCTCAGAAGCAGTTCCGACAGTCCGCCATCGATTCTGGGGCCATTTTCCTGGATTCTGAGTCGGTTTTTTTGAGTTTTGATACAAAATTTGAGCCAGGTGCGGTTGTTGAGCCTAATTGCGTCTTTGGTCCTGGGGTTTTTGTTCGTTCTACTGCTCATATAAAACCGTTCTCCTATGTGTCAAATTGCGATTTATCCGGCATTATTGGCCCTTTTGCGCACATACGGTCTGGTCAGGTAGATCAAGGAGCTCAAGTGGGTGCTTTTGTTGAGATAAACCGTTCAAAAGTGGCTAAAATGGCCAAGATTAAGCACCTTTCTTATGTTGGAGATTCCGAAATTGGGGAAAATGCTAATATTGGCGCTGGCGTTGTGGTTTGTAATTATGACGGGGAGTCAAAACACAAGACGAATATTGGAAATCGGGCGTTTTTGGGCGCAAATTCGACCTTAATTGCGCCAATTACAATCGGTTCGGACGCGTTTTTGGCCGCAGGTTCAACTTATTCTCAATCGGTTCCAGATGGGGAATTTAGTATTGCCCGAGAGCAGCAAGTTATTAAAACAAATTGGAAAAAACAGCCAAAATAGCGGGTTTTAATGGTAAAGTAAAGGCAGATTTGTGTCTATGATCTTGGTTGTAAAAACTTTGTTTTAGTAGTAAAATAAGTCCAGGGATAGGTGGTTGAGAAATGATGCGTAAATTTTTGCTAGTACTTGGATGTGTGGTTTCTGCGCAGGCTAAGATTGGTGTATGGGTCAGCGGTGGGGCTGCCTTAGGATTGTTAACGAATCCAAAAAACAAAATTGATATGTTTTTCTTCTTGAAAGATAGTAGTTGGTCTGAGGAAGTTGGTCAAAAATTCACAGAAAAACATGGGGCAAAAAGTTTGGAAGATTTGAAAAAGGAGTTCAGTGTCCATTCGGATGATAACAGGGTAACTTCTGCGGCAAATCTTGTCCATGATGCCATATTTTGCCCTGCCTATTTACATGATAATTCTGGAAATCCATTTTTTCACAGTTCCGATTCTTCAAAGGAGCTAGATAGCGAGACTTTGGTACGATCTGGTTCGTATAAGTTGGTTTTCGGTTTTGGAAACATAGAGCTGATTAAAGTAAAACAGAGTGTTTTTGGCTTGGAAGTAGGGCTTGGGTATTCTTTCGGAAATGTCAAGGAAGAGTCCAAATATGCGGTCATAGAAAAGTCGATAAATTTCCCGATTTTCACTTTTGGTCCGACTTTTGAATATAAATTTACTAGAGAATTCAGTGTAGATTTTGGCGTTTTTGGCGCTATTTATGAAGATGTTTATAGAACTTACCTTCAGCGGGCTGACTTAACGGATGCAAAATTAGACGGATTATCCAACATTTCTTTGCACAAAGATGTTTCTGCCGTTTATAAGTCTCAGCATTCCAATTTCACGGGTTCTGTGACCCAAAAGTACATGAGCGAGAGTTTGAAAGACCTCTTTGGTATAATGTCTGAGGGAAACAAAGATAAAAACAAGTTCGAAACCGGGCTTTTGACGTCTTTTGGTGCTGGAATGGCTCTAAATTGGCGGATTAATGAAGATTTGGTGGCTAAATTTGGCGTACGGTACATTTTTCCTAGAAGTGTTAGTAGTAAAGAAGGGCAAAAGATGAATTTGGCGCATTTTTTGGTCGAATCGGGGAACAATGACAATAACGGGACCTCTGTGCCGCAAAAGGCTGTGATGAAGAGGACTGGGATGTTGATTGTTAGTCTTTGTTTGTCGTATAGAATTGCCTAAAATGGCCAAAATGGCCAAAATGGCGGGTTTTTCGATTTAATAGTTTTGAAATTTGGTAAAAATAATAAGTTTTGAAATTTTGTGAGATTTTAGAAAATTTTTTGCCTAAAAATGCTATTTAAAATTCTGTTTGAAAATTTGTTTATGATTTTGGAAAATTTTTCGCCGTATTTTTTTATGATTTTGAAAATTTTTCCTAGCAATTTTAAAATTTCTGAAATTATGTCAAACTAAAATATGTTCAAAAAGTTTGAATTACCGAATTTGCGGTTTGATATTTTCTCGTTTCCTGGCCTTTCTGCGGAATCTTTTGATTTTCACTATAATAAGCACCATAAAAATTATGTAGAAAATTTGAACAATTTATTGGAATTGCATGGAGCTGAAAGTGGCTATTTTGGCCGAGATTACAATGATAATGAGATGTTTTTGGAAGAGATTATTAAAAAATCGTACCATAATTTTCGCGCGGAAAATCAATGTTTTTTGCAAGATGCGATTTTGAAATCTGCTGCCGTTTCTGTGGACAAAAAAATATACAATAATGCCGCCCAGCACTGGAATCATTCGTTTTTTTGGGAAAGTATTGTGCCGGAAAAGAAAGAAATTACGGCTAAAATGGCGGGGTTTATAGAGTCTTTTTTCGGATCGCTCGAAAATTTTAAGCAAGAATTTTTTGCCAAAGGTGCGAGTGTTTTTGGAAGCGGTTGGCTCTGGCTCGTTTTTGATAAAAATGTACAAAAATTGGAACTAGTGACCAGTTTGAATGCCAATACCCCGATTGCGACCGATCATTTGGTCCCAATTTTGGCCTGTGATGTCTGGGAACATGCCTATTATATAGATTACCGTAATAATCGCGGGGATTTTTTGAAGGCGATTTGGTCGGTTTTGGATTGGGAATTGGCTCAAAATCGGCTTGAAAATGCGCTGGCTTCGGGGCTGTAAAACGCCTAGTATTTGGGCTTTATTTTGATTTTGGATGGGGTTTATGAGAGTTTTGGGGATTGAGTCAAGCTGCGATGATACAGGTATTGCTTTGGTCGATAATTACGAAATTGTGGCCAATGTGGTTTTGAAGCAAGAGCATCACAAAGGGGTCATTCCTGAGTACGCTGCCCGGGCTCATCATCAAGCAATTCACGATTATGCGCGGGAAATTATTGGGGAATTGGCCGTAGATTTGGTCGCTTATACAGCTGGGCCGGGGTTGATTGGTAGCCTTTTTGTCGGCGCTTGTTTTGCTAAAGGGTTGGCTTATTCGACTTGTACGCCTAGTATTGCCGTTAACCATTTGCATGCCCATATTTTGCTGCCTTATTGGATGCAGTTCAATGCTCGTAAAGTGCGTAAAAGTGGCCAAAATGGCGGAGTTTACGAAGCTATTGCGAGTGAGAACAGGACCGAGCAAAATGGCTGGGTTTACGGAGTTGCAAGAGATGCCGGGCTTGGGGTGAATAGTGACCAACAGGCAAACAAAAGTGGCCAAAATGGCGGAGTTTACGGGACTATTGCGAGTGAGGGCAGGACCGAGCAAAATGGCGAGGTTTATGAGAATCTTGGATGCAATTCTAAGATCGGATTGGATGGAGTCGGTTGTGAGGATGAGCTGCTAAAAACGGCCAGAATGGCGGAAATTACGAGGAAGCCAGGACCGAGCACAACAGCAGAGTCCACGGAGCCATCCAAAGGGATACCAAACTCGGCCAAAACAGCTTCCCAAAACTCCACAAACTCGGCCAAAACAGGGGAGTTTGTTGATTTGGGTGATGAAAATGCGCTAAATTTTCCGTATATTTGTTTGTTGATTTCTGGCGGGCATACGATGGTGATTTTGGTCCGCGATTTAGGGCGATTTTACGTGCTTTCGAAGACTTTAGATGATGCGATTGGCGAGGTTTTTGACAAAGTGGCACGGCATATTGGTTTAGATTATCCAGGTGGGCCAAATATTGAAAAGTTGGCCAAAATGGCGGAGATTACGAAGCCATTGCCAGATCGAAGTACGGCAGCGGAGCCTACAAAGTCATCGCAAGGCACGCCAGACCCGGCAAGAATGGAACAATCTACTTGGCCATTACCGGATGAGTCAGATCGAGCCAAAACAGCTTCGCAAAATCCCCCAGACCAGGCCAAAATGGCGGAGATTAGAGAGTCACCAAACATCCCAGATCCGGCTAAAACAGCTTCACCAAACTCCCCAGATCCGGCTAAAACAGGGGGTTTTAAGAGTAGTTTTGTTTTTCCGAAAGTGATGCAAAATCGCGACGAATTTTCGTTTTCTGGGCTAAAAACGGCGGCTTTAGGGGTTATTGATCCTCGAGCTGAGTTGTCCAAAAAGGCGGATTTTTGCTATGATTTTCAGGAACATGTGGCTAATTTATTGGTCGAAAAAGTTGAGCGGATTTTTTTAAAAATTTGCAATGAAAAATCTTGTAAAATGCCCAATTTTGGCGGGGAAAATGATTCTGAGCCTTTTTTTGTTAAAGATTTTGTAATAGCTGGAGGAGTAGCGGCCAATGTCTGTATTCGGTCAAAATTTGACGATTTTGCGCGGAAATATGGGGTAAAAATGCATTATCCGCCGATTGAGCTTTGTACGGATAACGGTTTGATGATAGCCGCGCTCGGGCAGTTGCTTTTTGCCAAAAACGGAGCTTCGAGTTTTGATACAAAAATTGACCCTGGGATGAAATTTTGGTAAAATTTGCCGTTTTTTTTGTGAAAATTGGGGTGAAATTATTTAAAATTCGGTAAAAAATATTTTTTGGATGGAAAAATTTTGAAAAATTCAGGATTTACATTTGGTTTGTTTTTTGTTACGATACTCTTAGATTGCCCAGATAGCTCAGTTGGTAGAGCAGTGGACTGAAGATCCTCGTGTCGCTGGTTCGATTCCGGCTCTGGGCACCTTGAAATTTAAAATTCTGATTTTCAGCAAAAATTTTCAAACAGTAGTTGCCGAGAGTGGCGGTTTTGGCTATCATATATATGAATGATTATTCAAGCGCTTACAATTTTATTTGTAGTCCTATTTTGGAATACTTCAGTCGATATTATTTTTTTAAACAAGAATATTGTTTTGCCGATTTCGATAGTGGTTTTGATTTATGTAGCGTCTGTTTATTTTATTCTCAAGGTTGCTAGTTGGTTACAGAAGTTTTCGCGTAAATTAGCGCTTTCGAAGGATAGAACGCAAGAGGCGAAGAATCAATGTTACGATGCGATGTTGGCTTATGTCGGCGGAGATGTTCAAAAAGGGCAGCAATTATGGCACGATAGTATCCAATTTCTAAGTTCGGATAAATTGTTTCAATTGTTAAGTTTGGTTAATGCGAAATTTTACCCAGATGGGGCTCAAGAGACGCTAAAACAGGTCGGTAACAGCGGTATGTTGATTACGAAATTTTTCCAGGAATGTTCTCATATAAAAGTAAAAACGGAGTATTCTAAGGTCGATCTTTTGAATTTGCTACAGCAGTTTAAGTTGCCGTGGATTTATCGCGAGTTGATACAATATCATCTTCAGCACGGCAATTTCAACGGTGCGCACGATGTTCTAAAAGAGTTCTTTGGTACGGGTAATTTGACTAATGACGAGTGGAAAATTTTCAGATCTCAGATTTTTTTGGAAGAAGCTGAGCAAGAAGAGGATCTTTCCAGGAAGATTCGTTTGTATAAAAAGGCGAATAGAATTAACAAAAAAGCGGCAGTTGACCAATTGGTAAAATATTACAAGCAGTCAAAAGATTTAGAAAAAGCTAGGAAGGTGGTCGAGGAAATTTGGCCAATTTTACCTAGTATAAGAATCGGGAAGATGTACGTTGAGTTAGACGACTCTGATTTGATTCCGATTCATAAATTTCAACACGCGCGTGCACTTGGTAAGTTAAATGAAAATCATCCAATATCTCATATTTTGATTGCTACCTATGCCGTAGATTCGGAACTTTGGGCGATTGCCTATGAATATCTGAATAAATTTAAGGAAAAGTACCCAGAATTAGCTCTAATTTTACTGGCTAAATTGGAATCTAGGAAAAGTGGTAATAGTATAAAAATTTGGGAAAACATTGAAAAAGCTTGTGTTTTGATAGCGAAAAAAGATAATTTGGATTTTGATTGTTTGGTCTGATTTTTGGCCGCCAAAGTTATGTTTTTTGAAATTCGCTGTCAAATCTGGCAGAGTTGAAAGGAGCCTGAAGTGGAAAACGAAGGTAATATTAAGAAAGATGCGAGACAATTCGCTCCCAGAAAATTTGTGAAAAGGCGCGAAAATTTTGAGCAAAATCAAGAGAAAAGAGAGGATTTTTCTCAATCTGTTGAGTTTGTACAATCTAAAACTGGCAAAAATGGCGGGGTTTATGAGGCTGAGGTCGAAGGTAAATCCCCAAAGAATCAAGGAAATTACTCAAAGAGTCAAGAGAATGGTCAAAGTGGCCAACCAGGTCGTAGAAATGATTTTGGACAAAATAATCAGAGTAAAAATTTAGGTCAAAATCGCTCGAACCAAAACCGTTTTGATTCAAAAAAGTTTGGTCAAAAACGTGAAAATATCAGCGAAAATGGCCAAGAAATAATACAAAATTTTGAAGAAAATCTTAATAATTCTAATAAAAATGGAACGAAAAATTCTGCGCAAAATAATTTTGTAAAAAATAGCAAGAATTTTAAGAATATTCGCGAAAATGGCCAAAAAAATGGTGATTTTTCTGTTGAAAATAGCGAAAAAATTGGAAATAGCGAAAAAAACGGACAAAATTTGGACCAAAATTCTCAACAAAAATCTCAAATTCAACAAAATTCTCAAAATATTGCTAAAAATCACGAAAAAACTGGCCAAAATCGCCGTCAAAATTTTGGTAAAAATCAAGAGAAATTTTCGGACCAGGAGCAAAATAAAGACCAAAATCATCAAAAAAGTCGTCAGTCCAATTTGGATCAGCTTCGTTTGGAACCTAAAAGTTTTGAGCCTAAAAATTTTCCAAAACATTCTAAAAATACCCGCGAAAATGGCCGAGTTTACGATGCTGAACCTGTTTCTAAAGAAGTCCAGAATTCGGTAAAAGAAATTGATTTGGATTTTGGGAACAAGACAATCGTTTCTGAGAGTAAAAATGGCGTTTTGAGAATGGTGGCTATTTCTGGAACTGAGGAAATCGGTATGAACATGATGCTCTATTCCTACGAGTATAAAAATGGCAAAAAATACACGATTTTGGTCGATTGTGGGATTTCTTTTGCCGATCTTCCAGGCGCGAACGTGATTATGCCGAATTTGTATTTGCTCAAGCAAAATGGGGTGAAAATTGACGCTGTTCTTTTGACTCACGGTCACGAAGATCACATTGGGGCGATTCCGTACGTTTATGATTGCTTGAAAGTGCCGATGTATGCGACCCCGTTTACCCATGGTTTGATCGATAGAAAGATGAAATTTATTAAGAAAAAGGACTATTTGTTAGAAATGGTAAAATGTGGAGAAACCCGCAATTTTGGGCCTTTTAAGGTCAAATGGATCGCTACAGCGCACTCGATTCCAGATAGCGCGATGCTGGCTATAGAAGTTGAGGGAATTCGGGTTGTACACACAGGAGACTGGAAAGTGGATCCAAACCCCGTCGTTGGAAGCGTGATTGACCATCAAAGTTTGATCGAATTTGGCAAAAAAGGGGTCCATGCTTTAGTAGCGGATTCCACTAATATCCACGAGACGGAAACTTCGAATTCTGAAGGAGATGTGGCGCGGTCTTTGAAGGAATTGGTTAAAAATACCAAGACCGGTCGGTTCATTTTGACCTGTTTTTCGTCTAACATTGCTCGGGTACATAGTTGTATAGAAGCGGCCAAAGAGGCGGGGCGTAAGGTGTTAGTTTTGGGTAGTTCTTTGAAGCGATCGATTGAAGTTGCCACAGAGCTTGGGTATGTTAACGATGATTGGTTCGTGGACGAGGATGAGGCTAGCCAGATGTCTCCTAGCGATTTGATGATCATTTCTACGGGTTCCCAGGGCGAGGAAAATTCGGCTTTGTGGAAGATGGCCAACAAGATGCGGACGGCTGGAAGTGTGATTGAAAAGGGCGATACAATTGTGTTTTCTGCCCGTGTCATAGACGGACGGCAGCATAATGTTCGGGCTATTATTAACCAATTGGTAGAGCGCGGGGTCAGGGTTTTGCATCCGTGGAACTCGAAATCGTCTTGTATCCATGCTTCCGGACACCCTGCTCAGCCTGATATTGCTCAATTGTTCGATTGGGTACGGCCAAAATGCGTCATTCCAGTACACTCTGAGGCCGAGCATAGAATTTCCCACATTGCTTTTGCCAAGTCCAAAGGCTATAAAACTTTCAATCTGAAAAATGGGGTAGTAATTTCCATTGGAGATGAAATTCAGAAACTTGGAATTTTGCACTGTCAGCGGATGGCTTATGACGGAAACCGCCTAATTGGCTATGAAAGCGAGGTTTTCAAGCAAAGACGTACTTTGAACGATAATGGAGTGATTGTTGTCAGCGTTGGAATGAAGGGGAGAAAACCGTCCTGTGTGGTGACAAGTTACGGAGTCTACGATAAGGATGCGGATATAAATCACAAGAAGGCTTTGACATATAGTAAACAATTGAAGATAGATATTGAGCGTGTTTTGGCCGGTTTTGCATCGAGTGATCTGACTTCTCAGGAAAATATAATTCGCAAAAAGGTTAATGAAGTGATTCGCAATGCCGTTTGGTTACAAATTAAGAAAAATCCGATAATTAGTTGCCATATAGTCTCGTAGAATCAGCCATTTTGGCGGGTTTTTTAATGAAGTTATGTAAAAATGAAGCGAATTTTTGTGACAATTTTTACTCAAGAAAAAGTTTTCGGCGATTTTTTTGCGCTTTTTTTTTGAATTTGGTAAAATTTTGTATGGAAATTTTTTTAGACGCTTTTGATATTGAACAAATCAGGAAATATCGGCCATTTTTGCGGGGAATTACGACTAATCCGCTTATCATTTCGAAGTCTGTTGACAATCAGTCAGATTTTTACGAGAAATTACAGTCAATTTTGTCAACTTTCCCAGATTTGTTAATAAATTTGCAAGTTACAAAGCCAGATGCTGATGGAATGATAGCAGAAGCGGCCAAAATAGCGGAGTTTAGCCCGAATATGATTGTAAAAATTCCGTTAACTTTTGAAGGGTTGAAGGCGATAAAAGAAGTTTCGAAAATGCAAATTCCTATTAACGGGACGCTTTGTTTCTCTTTAATTCAGGCTAAAATGGCCGAGGATAGCGGGGTTAAGTATATTTCGCCTTTTTTGGGGCGGATGGAAGATTCTGGGGAAGATATTGCGAGTTTTGTTGACAAGTTGGTAAAAAGCGTTTCTGGTGCGAAAATTTTGGCGGCTTCGATTCGGACGGCTCGTCATTTGGAAATTGTCACTCAGGCAAAATGCGCGGCGTTTACCTGTTCTCAGTCGGTTTTGGATAATATTTTTGACAATAATCTTTTAGTCGGTGGTTTGGTGAGTTTTCAGGAAGCTAATAAGTTTAGTTTTTTGTAAAATCGGCCATTTTAGCGCACTTTAAGAAGCTTTTGGTTGAGTTTTTTTAATTGTAAATAAATTTGCGGAAAAAATTTTAAAAATTATAAAAAAATATGTGGGAAATTTTTTTGATCCCAGAAAAATCCCAGAAAAATCCCAGAAAAATCCCAGAAAAATCCCAGAAAAATTTTACAAAAACCTAAAAAATCCCGCAAAAAATTAACTGCAAAAAAAATTTAAAATTTTAGCTAAAATAGCTAGTTTTGACAGTTTTGTCAAATTGAAGAAACCTATACATTTCCTCAAATTTGGCGTATTATTATGCTAATGTCTGAGTTTTTATTTAATGAGGGAATTGCCAGAGCGTACGGTTTGTATGCCATGAGCGTGATCAAAGGACGTGCGTTGCCTGATATAAAGGATGGTTTGAAGCCCGTACAGCGCCGGATTTTGTTTGCTATGTACGAAGCCGGATACCGTTATAATAAGCCTTTTAAGAAGTCTGCTAGGGTCGTAGGTGAAGTTTTGGGTAAATACCATCCGCACAGCGATTCGGCCGTTTACGAGGCTATGGTCCATTTAGCGCAGGATTTTGTGATGTCTTTGCCGCTCATAGAGGGTCAGGGTAACTTTGGTTCCATAGACGGAGATCGGGCGGCTTCCATGCGTTATACCGAAGCCCGGCTTGACCAGATTGCCGAGTATATGTTGGCTGATTACGACAAAGATACGGTGCCAATGCGGTATAACTATGACGAAACTCTCCAGATTCCAGTGGTTTTGCCAGCTCAGTTTCCGAACTTGTTGGTCAATGGAACGAGCGGGATTGCTGTTGGGATGGCGACGAGTATTCCTCCGCATAACTTGGGCGAGGTTTTGAATGCTCTGATTGCGATTTTGGAAAACCCTGAAATTTCTTTTGAGGAAATTCGCGAATTTATAAAAGGACCGGATTTCCCAACTGGAGGGGCGTTTTTTGGCGGTTCAGAGCTTACAAGAGGCTATACGACTGGGCGCGGTAAGGTTATTTTGCGCGGTTCTTGTTTCATAGAAGATCAAAAAAATCGCCAGGCCATAATTATTAACGAAATTCCGTACCAAATTTCGAAGCCGAAAATGATTGAGAAAATTACAGAGCTAATTCAAGAAGGTTCGTTGTCGGATATCTCGGATGTACGGGATGAATCGGGCAAGAAAATTCGCGTTGTTTTGGAACTGAAAAAGGACGCCAATGCCGAGATAGTTATGCAACGTCTGTTTTCGATGACAAATTTGCAGGTTTCGATCAGTCTGAACATGGTGGCAATTTATAACGACAAACCGGAAACTTTCAGCCTGATGCGAATTTTGCATATTTTCCTGCAATTCCGGGAAGAAGTTGTTATTAAGCGGGCGGAGTACATTCTGAACAAGACCCTGAACCGGGCGCATATAGTCTGGGGTTTGGCGTTGGCTACGGACATGATGGACAAGGTTATAGCCACTATTCGGGCTTCCAAGGACGCGTCCCAAGCTCAAGAGAACCTGATGGCCATTAAGTGGGTTAAGGCGCAGTACGAGCCAATTTTGCGGATTTTGGGCGATGAGTATACCGTGGAAGATCCGTATTCGTTCTCGCTCGAGCAGGCCAAGGGGATTTTGGATTTGCGTTTGCAAAAATTGACCCAACTTGAGCAGAGTTCCTTGCTGGATGACTTGAGGGAGCTTGGAGCCATGATCGTGGAACAGCGTCGGATTATCGAAGATAGGCAATACCGTCACGAGCTTATGAAGACCGAATTTCGTACTTTGAACGAGAAGTTTGCAGTTCCGCGCAGGACGGCGATTTTGAGCAGTTTGGGCGAGATTACGGAAGAATCGCTCATAGAAGTTGAAGATATTGTCATTATGATCACGGCAAATGGCTATATTAAGCGGATTTTGCTGGAGGAATACAAGGTTCAGAACCGCGGTGGGAAGGGTAAGATCGGGCACAAGAAGGTCGATGATCCAATTTCCAATCTTTTCATTACCAACACCCACGCTGAGATCCTTTTCTTCACTTCCAAGGGCAAAGTTTTCTCGATGAAAGCTTATGAAATTCCTGAAGGATCGTCCATTTCTCGCGGTCGGGCGGCCATTAACCTTTTCAAGCTCGAGGATGGGGAGAAAATTACGACGATTTTGCCAGCTGATAATAGCCAGGAGTTCTTGATGTTTGTGACTTCCAATGGAACTATTCGTAGAAATGCGCTGAAAGATTTTAGTAATATTCGGGCAAACGGGAAGATAGCGATGAAGCTAGAAGATGATAATAGTTTGCAAAGTGTGCTGTCTGTGAACGAGACCGAGGAGATGCTTTTGACCAGTTCTAACGGTAATTCGATCCGGTTTGATGTTACAGACATTCGGGTCTTTGAAAGTAGGGCTTCTCAGGGGGTTAGAGCTATGATGATGGCGCCTGGAGATCAGATTATTGGAGCTACGAGTATTCAACCTAACCAACATGCCGAGATTCTATGTATTACGGAAAATGGCTATGGAAAACGGTCGGATGTTGAGGAATACCGTAAGATCAAGCGCGGCGGGAAGGGGTGTAAGACCATGAACGTTAACTCTAAGACTGGTAAGATTGTTGAGGCGTTTTATGTGGAGAATTCGGACGAGATTTTGGTCATGACTAAGCTTGGGCAGACTATTCGGACTACGGTGGCGGATATTCGGAAGACAGCAAGGGTGACTAGCGGGGTGATTGTGATGAAATTGCCGGCCAATGACGTGATTACCCAGGCGCTAAGGATAGCCGAGAAAGAGGTCGATGAGGAGCAGCGCCAGCTTTTTGATGGCAAAAATGAGTAGTTTTTTTTGGCGGATTTTGTGGGAAATTTTTGAATAAATTTTTGGGATTTTTTTATTTTGTGGGAAATTTTTGCTGAATTTTTTCTCAAAATTTCGCCCCATTTTTCTATTAAAAATTTTACGATTTTTTTTTGATTTTTTCACGGATTTTTTGGTAAAATTTTTGCTGAATTTTTTTATATTTTTTGTAACTTTTTTGAAAAATTTTTCCACAGATTTTTTTTTGCAAATTTTGTAAAATTTTTGGAATTTTTTTTGCAGTTTTATAAGTACGAAAAAAGGGTAAAATAAATTGAATTTTAAATGAGTTAAAATCCGCTAAAATAGCCAGTTTTTGTAAAGTTTTTGAAGGTTGATTTTTCTAAGATTTTTTCAATATTTTTGCAATTTTATAATGAGATTTTTTCTATGATTTTTTTTTTGCAATTTAGCTAAATTTTTTTTGGATTTTTTCGCGAATTTTTTATCAAGATTTTTCACAAAAAATTTGTCTGTTTTTTCGATTTTTCCACAGATTTTTTTTGCAAAATTTCTACCCATTTTTCCTTTGATTATATACAAAACTTTCTTTCAAATTTTCTCGATTTTTTTATTTGGTTTTTTGCAAAATTTCCACCAATTTTTCCCTCGGTTTTTTGCAAAATTCCTCCAAAAATTCCTCTCAAAATTCCTCTCAAAATTCCTCTCGATTTTTCTCCCAAAAATTTTGCCTATTTTCTCTCTAATTTTCCTAATTTTTTACCATCATTTTGCAGCGATTTTTTGTATTAATATGTTCGTGGAAATTGTTTGTAAAAAATATTTTGTAATTATAAATTTTAGTTTTTGGATCGAAAAAATTTACCGTGTAAAAAAATAAGAAGCCATTTTTCGGATTTGCCATCAAAACTGCCTCGAGAGCGTTGGTCCCAGGCAGGCAAATAGGGGTCGGCGGGAGGTGCGAATGAGAGTAAGTATTGAACGGAGTTTTGACCCGTAAATCTTTGTGATAGACGTGATTGCGGCTATTTTGGCCGATACCATAGAGTACACAAGCGTCGCTTTGAAGCCGCATCTTCTTTTGAAGCCTGAGTAAAAAACAGCTGGCAATTTTTTCCATATCCGGGCGAAATTTTCCCTCTTTTTGCACAATCGAGGCCAAAATCACCCATTCTTCCTTGGTCAACGGGAAGTTTTTCGGCCTTTTTGCCCAAAGTTTTTCGATTTTTTGCTCAAAATTTTTCCGCGCCAAAATTATAATGAAATTACGGTCATTCCCGACCAAAAAATTGTAAGTATCCGGAAAAATCGAGCCTTCTGGAAGATTTTTCACTTTCTCCCCAGTCAAAAATGGATTGGAATTTAGCATTTCCATAACTTGCTTGCTCGTGGTTCCTTCAATAAACGTGATCGACCTCTCTAAATTTATGGGTTTTTTGGTGTGAAATAGGCGTAATAGATCGAAGAAACTAGCATGGGCAGGGGTCACCCACCAACCGTGTGGAAAAGGGTATAAAAAAGCGGAAATAACGTGAATTTGAGGGGTGTATGAAATGTGCCGAAAAGTACGATAGATTTTTTGCCTAGATTCGAAATTTGCCACAAAAGGCTTAGGGTTTTTGCCAGGTTGGAATAAAAAAAGCCCAAAAATCAGCCCAAAAATGATCAAAATTCGCATAAAAATATAGTACAAAAATTTCTTAATAAAATCACGGCCCCCTAAAAACTCCTAAATCCCGGCCATTTTAGCCGACTTTACAAGACTCCTAATCCATCTAAATCCCCGCCAATTTTACAAAATCTCTAAATCCCGCCATTTTAGCCAACTTTACAACACCTCTAAAACCACCTCTAAAACCCCCTAAATCCCGGCCATTTTAGCCGACTTTACAAGCCTCCTAATCCATCTAAATCCCGGCCATTTTTACAAAATCTCTAAACCCCGCCATTTTAGCCAACTTTACAATGCCTCTAAAAACACCTCTAAAAACCCTTAAAATCCAGCTTGTTTTTGACAATTAAGCAATTCTTACCACTTTATTAATAAAAAGTAACTGATTGTAAATTAGGTCTTAACTATTTCGTGGCTTTCCTTTACTATAATTACAGATATGGAACATACAAATCATCATTGTTCGTTTTGCGGAAAAAATCGCTTAAATGTGAAGAAGTTAATAGCCGGATCTCAGGCGTTTATTTGTGACGAATGTGTCTTGTTGTCAAGTGAAATTTTATCGCATGAAAAAAAAGATGATTTTTTGAGTACGGAAATTGCGCTACTTTCGCCGAAAAAGATCAAAGAAGAGTTGGATAGGTATGTAGTTGGCCAGGATCGGGCGAAAAAGTTCCTTTCTGTGGTTGTCAATAACCATTATAAGCGGCTGATGCTGAATACAAATAGCGAAATTAAGGATAGTAAGACGAATTTGCTAATGATTGGTCCCACGAGTTCGGGTAAGACTTTGATGATCCGGGTTTTGCAGAAGATGATGGCAAAACATGGGATTCCGGTCGCGTTTTCGGATGCTACGACTTTGACCGAGGCGGGGTATGTTGGCGATGATGTTGAAACTGTGATTTTGCGGCTCTTACAAGAGGCGGATTTCAACGTAGAAAAGGCTCAGCGCGGGATCGTTTTCATTGATGAGATAGATAAGATTGCCGTCAAAGCAGGCGGGTCTTCTATGGCTCGGGATGTCTCTGGCGAAGGGGTCCAGCAGGCTTTGTTGGGGCTACTTCAGGGCAAAGTCGCGTCGGTTTCTGTACAATCAGGGCGGAAGCAGCCAGGCGGGGAGACTGTTCAGATAGATACCACGGACATTTTGTTCGTTTGTGCCGGCGCTTTTTCGGGGTTGGAAGAGATCATATACGAGCGGAATCACGTGGATACGGTCGGATTTCATGGGAATGTCCAGAAAAAATCCAAGGAAAAATCGTACGAAAAAGTGGAAGTTGATGATTTGATCAAGTTTGGGATGATTCCAGAGTTTATTGGTCGGTTGCCAGTGGTCGTGACCTTGAACGAGCTGACAGAGGATCAGTTGGTCGAGGCGTTGACTTGTCCTAAGAATGCTTTGATAAAACAGTACGAAAATTTGTTCGAAATTAACGGAGCGAAATTAACTATTACCAACGATGCTTTGCGCGAAATAGCCAGAAAAGCTTTGGCAAAGAAGGTCAGCGCCCGCGGTCTGAAGGGGGTTATGGAAGAGATTTTGCAGGATACAATGTTTGATTTGGAAGATCAAGTTCCTTGCGAGGTCTTCGTGGACGCTCAGGCAGTTAAGGATTGCAAGCCAATTGTTCGTGGTTTGGGAAGGTCCGGAACGGCTAGAGGATAGGGTTGTAGGTCGTTTAGGAAGGTCCGGAACGGCTAGAGGATAGGGTTGTAGGTCGTTTAGGAAGGTTCGGAATGGCTAGAGGATAGGGTTTGTAAAAGTGGGCCAGAATAGCCAGTTTTTGTCGATTTTGGCCGATTCGTGATTTTTCCGTAGGATTTTTTATAAATTTTTCTAGGATTTTGCGACAATTTTTTACTATTTTTCTGCTATTTTTTTCATAGATTTTTACGGGTTTTTTCCAAATTTTTGAGATGAAAATTTTAAGGCATTTTTTTGCTGGATTTTCGAAGAGTTTTTCTGCTATTTTTTTTCAGGTATTTTCGAAGAATTTTTTGCTGGATTTTTAAGATTTTCTCAAATAAATTTCTCCATAAAATTTCCAAAATACCAAATAAAATTTCCAAAATAAATTTCCCCCATAAAATTCTAGTTTTTTTTAAATTTTTTTATCTAAAAATATTTCAAGTTTGGACAAAAAATTTCAAGGTCAAAAAGTTTTAATTCCAAAAAATTCCAAGCAATTTTAGCAATTTCCCCCTAAAAATTTTCCTCGTGATTCTCCCTGGATTGCGTTTGATTGGTTCGTATGTTAACTTCTGAATATGTACGATAATTCTAATATTTTTGCAAAAATTTTGCGCAAAGAGCTCGAGTCTGAATTTGTGAGTGAAAATGAGCATTGCGTCGTGATTAAGGACAAATATCCAGATGCTCCGATCCATAATTTGGTCTTGCCGCGCGGAGATTATGTGGATTTTCGGGATTTTTGTAGCCGGGCGAGCGAGGTTGAGAAGGTGGCTTTTGTGGATGCGATTGGTCAGGAATTGAACAAAATTGACGGTGGGGCAAAAGTTTTGATGAATATTGGCAAGGACGGCGGTCAGTTTGTCTTTCACTTGCATGCCCACGTTTTAGGCGGTTTTCCTAAAAAAGGTTGATTTTGTTTGTCAATGTGTCAAGGCGAAATTGAGGATAATAGCGCGATTTTAGGAGGAAATTTTGGAAAAAGTAGGTTGGATTGATTCGCATTGCCATTTGCAGCTAGATCCGTTGGACAAGGATCCGCATGTTGTTGAAGAGGCCATTTTTGGCGGGGTTTCGCATATTGTTTGTATTGGAGTGAACCTTGGTGAGCATGAAAAGTTACGTAAATTTAAGGAAAAATATCCGAATTCTGTGTTTTTGGCTCTTGGTGAGCATCCGTTGAACGACGATTTGGATCAGGTAGATTGGTCTAATTTATCGGCCATAATTGCGGAGGATAAAGATATAATTGCCGTTGGTGAAACTGGTTTTGACTCTCAGGCGAATTTTCAAGTTCAGCATCGGGCGTTTGATTTTCAGGCTAAAATTGCGCTCGAAAATGGGCTTCCAGTGGTTCTACATACAAGAAATGCCGATCAGGAAGCGATTGCCGGTCTTCGTAGGTATCCGGATTTGCGAGGGGTTTTGCATTGTTATACAGGCGGGTTAGAATTGGCTAAAATGGCCGTTTCTATGGGGTGGAAAGTTTCGTTTTCTGGGATTTTGACTTATAAAAGCGCCGAAAATGTTCGGGAAATTGCCAAAAAATTGCCGTTGGATAGTTTGTTAATAGAAACTGATGCTCCGTATTTGGCTCCGCAAGTGGTCCGCGGTAAGATGAATCGGCCTGTTTATGTTGGTTATGTAGGTGAGTTTTTGGCGCAGTTACGTGGCTTGGAAGTGGCCAAAATGGCTGAAATTTTGAGAGAGAATTTTTTCGACCTTTTTAAAGAACGTTTTTAAAGAACGCAAGTGCTAAACCTGGCCAAAATGGCGGAGTTTACGAAGCCATCGCAAGGGACGCCAGACCCGAGCAAAATGGCGGAGTTTCTTGATGATTTGCGTTGATTTTGAAACGGTGGTTAAATATTTGTATGATTTTCGGAATCGATTTTGGAACGACTTTTACAGTTGTTTCATGGGTGAAAAATGGGCGTTTGGAATTTCTTGATTGGTCTAAACCTGGCCAAAATGGCGGAGTTTACGAAGCCATCGCAAGGGACGCCAGACCCGAGCAAAATAGCGGAGTTTACGAGGCTGAGTATGGGCAAAATGGCGAGTTTTTAAAGCCTACGCAACTGAATGGAATCAAAAACATCAAACGTTTGATCGCTCAAAATTCGTACAATTTGGAGAACGATAATGCGTTAATTTATAAAACTACCCGGGATTTTTTTTTGAAAGTGCATAATCAAATTCTCGGCCATTTAGGCGGGGTTCAAGAAGATTCGGTCGATGAAAAAGACTCAAAATTTGAGACAGATTTTTTGGATTGTGTTTTGACTGTTCCAGCAAGATTTGACGATGTGGCAAGAAACGCTATCAGATCTGCGGCCATTTCAGCGGGTTTTAGGGTGATAAAGCTATTGACTGAACCTGTTGCGGCTTCGATTGCGGTTTTGTCCGATTTTGAGAATTTGAATATAAAAAATACGGCCAGAATGGCGGAGTCTACGCAGCCATCGCAAGGGATGCCAGGACCGAGCTCAATGGAGGAGTCTACGCAGCCATCGCAAGGGACGCCAGATACGGCCAAAAAGGAGGGTTTTAACAAGTCATTTCTCAATGTTTCAGAAGGTTCCAAAATGGCGACTTTTCCCCAGAACAATTTGGAAAAATCTATAAATATCCAGAAAATTGGTAAGAAAAATGGGTATTATTTGGTGTACGATCTCGGCGGGGGGACTTTTGATCTTTCTTTGTTGAAGTTCGAAAATGGTATTTTTCAGGTGATTGCTATTGACGGTTTGGCAAATTTTGGCATGACAGATGTGGATGAAATTATTGCTCAAAATCTTCAAATTTCGCTTGAAAATGCTGAAAATTTTAGGTCGGAAATTTTTGATCGGGATGATGGAGATAGTGTAAAATCGGCCATTTTAGCGGCTTTTGAGCGGACATATAAAATTGTGGAAAAAATGCTCGCGGAACAAAATTTTTCTGCGGAGGAAATTGTAGGGTTGATTTTGGCCGGTGGAGGTAGTAGAAGTGCGCCAATAAAGGGCCATTTTTCAGGGATTTTTAATGTTATTGAAAGCGAGAGTCCGGATTTACTTGTCAGTGCTGGGGCCGCGATTTACGGAAATTTTACTAGTTGTCATTTTCTTGAAAAGAATGACAAATTTGACCAAAACAGCATTACAAAGGACACTAAAACCGGCCAGAATAGCGGAGATTACGAAGCTATCGAAAATAAAACGATTCTTATTGATGCTATTCCATTCGATCTTGGCCTTGAAACTTTAGGTGATAAAATCGAGGTTTTGATACCAAAAAATTCGCCTTTGCCATATTTTTGTACGGAATATTTTTCTCCCAAAAGCAAGGTTGTAAAGTTGAATATTTTACAAGGAATTTCGAAAAAGGCCAGCGAATGCACGTCTTTAGCTCACCTTGAAATTGAGGCGAATGAGAAATTTTCAGTAACTTTTATGCTAGATTTGGACGGGATTTTGTCTATCAAAGTTGGCGAGCAAGTGGTCGTGGTTTCGAGTAAGAATTATTTTTCCAAGCCGAACGCGCAAATTCAGGAATGGTATGAAAAGTTGGCCAAAATTGCGGAAAAAACTAAAGAGCAGGAGAAAATTTTTGACTATCTTGCCCAGGCTTTGAACATAGAATTATCAGATTCGGCGTTTGATTGGCTTAAAAATCGCGTGGAAAAAATTTTGTAAAGTTGGCCATTTTGCTCGAGTCTGAAGCCTCTTGCGATAGCCTCGTAAACTTCGCCATTTTAGCGGGTTTTATGAAATTTCCGTAAGATTTTTTCTCATAAAATTCTATTGAAAAATTTTTACACATTTTTTGTTCTTAAAAATTTGTTCCATAAAAAAGTATTGAAAATTTTTGGCGGACCAAATAAAATCAGATTATGGCGGAACTGGAAAATTATAAAAAAATGCTCGAAAATGCTCAAACGGCGCGGGAAATAGATGAAATTCGGGTACATTTTTTGGGTAGAAATGGCATTTTGACAAATTTGTTAAAATCTTTGTCAACTTTGGACGTTGAGGCTCGAAAGGTGGAAGGAAAACGTTTAAATGACCTTAAGACCACGATAGAAGCGGCCATTCAGGCGCGTTTTGAGGCTGTTGACGAGCAAAATAATGCAAATAAAAAATCTGAAATTGATTTTACGATTCCTTTTTCGGTCAATCTTGGGAACGAGCATTTGATTTCGGCCTCGATTTCCAAATTACATAAAATCTTCGAAAAAGCGGGGTTTTCGTTTGTAATTGGTCCGGATATTGAGGATGTTTTTTACAATTTTGAGGCTTTGAACACTCCAAAAGAGCACCCGGCTAGGGATATGCAGGATAGTTTCTATATGGTCGAGGAGGGGAAGTTGGCGCGGACTCAAACGACTTCAGTCCAGATCAGGCTTTTGGAAAAAATGCAGGAAAATTCGAAAACTGCGGACGAAAAATCTCGCCAAAAATTGAGCCAAACGCGGGGATATACGATTGGTAGGGTTTATAGAAATGACTCCAATGACGCGACCCATGGTTGTATGTTCCAGCAAATTGAGGGGATTATACTCGAGGACGGGGTGACAATGCAGCACTTGAAAGGCTTCCTGGAATTTGTTTATAGCGAATTTTTTGAGCGGAAAGTTTGTATTCGTTTTCGGCCGTCGTATTTTCCCTTCACTGAACCTTCGTGCGAAATCGATGTCTTTACAAAAATTGTCAATGGAAAACGGGTTTTGCAGGACGATTATAGCGGGATTCCTTTGGAACTTGGCGGATGTGGTATAATTCACCCAAAAATACTGGAGAATTTCGGCTTTGCGGGGAAGCAGGCGTTTGCGTTCGGGCTGGGCTTGGAACGGGCGATTATGGTCAAACATGGAATTACGAACTTTCATGACCTTTACAACAATCAAGTGCCGATTTTGCGGTATATTTCGCAATGTTAATTTTGAGCGTTTTTGTCTTTTTTATCACAATTTTTGCCTTGCTATATGAAAATACGGGCTATAAGCACCAAAATTTCGATGCTGGTGATGTGATTCGATCTTTTGCTGGGTATACCCGCGCTCATGGTCATTTGCCTCTGAATGATGGTTTAAATAAGGATAAAATCCCATGGAATTTGCTCGGAATTTCGGAAAATTTCTTCAAAACTCCGCAAAAAACGGATAAAAATTACGCAATTCTTGACCAAAAATATCTTAACAAAAATTTACTGCAATTTGATTCTTTGCGTTGGATTTTGAAGTTTTGTTCTGCTAGATTCCACACAATCGACATTGGTAACTTGAAATTGGCGAGTATTGTGGATAGTGATTTTGCCAAAGAGGCATTTTGGATTGAGTTGGATATCGGTGGGCAAAAAACGCAGTTGACAATTAGTAAAAGTGAGTTGATAAAATACGCCAATTTTGAGGAAATTCACGGAAAATGGTTGTTTGTTTTTTCTGAATCTTCGAGTGAAAGTGAGGGGTTTGGCAGGTCTGGTTTTGGAAGCGGAAATGGGCAGAAAAAAATGCAAAATATTTCGTACGATTTTTTGGTTTACCCAAATACAAAGGCGCTTTGGATCAAGGCAATAGCTTAAAGTCCGCTAAAATGGCCGTCTTTGAAGTTTTTAAAAGTTGACAAAAATATTGGTCGGCAAAAACGTTAATTTTTTTTTTCTGATTTTTTATGAAATTCCATAGAAAAACCGCGAAAATTTTCCACATTAATTTAGGTTTAGTTTTGGATATCTGCGTAGACTCCGCCATTGAGCTCGGTCCTGGCGTTCCTTGCGATGGCTGCGTGGACTCCGCCATTGAGCTCGGTCCTGGCGTTCCTTGCGATGGCTGCGTGGACTCCGCCATTGAGCTCGGTCCTGGCGTCCCTTGCGATGGCTGCGTGGACTCCGCCATTGAGCTCGGTCCTGGCGTCCCT
>Ga0209340_1000609_pt1 | contig 35521 bp, 39 predicted proteins | sample EPASupsiteSAE323_FD_187266 | JGI IMG/M metagenome (GOLD analysis project Ga0209340, IMG submission 187266) | Bioremediated contaminated groundwater from EPA Superfund site, New Mexico - Sample SAE3-23 (SPAdes) (version 2) | ecosystem: Environmental > Aquatic > Deep subsurface > Groundwater >... | reverse complement strand
TGTGCAAACAGCATGCAATCGCTGATGATCTCTATTTCCTCATCCCGGTAATCGTAGCTGGCCACCGCTTTCCTGGTAAGTTCCTCGAGTTCCCGAATAGATATCTGCATAGTTCCGTCTCCCCTCACGTAAAAGTTATATACTCCCTTAGATCGTGATTGCGCTGGATCCACTCCCAGTTAACCCATACATTTGCGGTAAATGTATTCGAATCCATCGAGAATCTTCCGTTGCTATAACTGTAACGGTAACTTCTTGCCCATTAATAAAGGAATTACTTTGCATCGTCCCATCTGCATGAGCCCAAGAAACCATATCTCCTTCGCAAAGACCTTGAGAGTATATTCGTTAAATGGTATTGTATTCCTTTAATATTTTGTCAAGTTATTATTGGTTTAAGGTAAAAGGTGCACCATTTAACGATTCCTAAACCTTTTAACGAAAGGTAGACAAGGACGAACAAATCGTTAAATTGTATCAATCTTTGAGTCATTAGACATTAAAACATTCTAAAACCCTTTAAAGAAGGAAGAATAAACTTTCCATTTTGGAAAGTTTATTCTTCCTTTTTGCTTATGATAAGCTTATACTTCCGCTTGTAGTTTTTTCCATAACAATGTCTAACCATGTATGTTATTTATTAAATTAGATAATAATGAAATATAACGAAGATATAAGACCTTGTTATTTTGTTTTGAATTATCATAAAGAAATAACTGTGTTATTATAAGAATATAATTTCATTTTAGAGGAGGTGCAATATGAAAAACCGTGCAGGGGAATATATGACAAACTTAAGAGGTGAACTTCAATATAAATCGTTTTTACCAAGGCCATTACCGCCAAGTCCACCCATTGAGCTTAATGAGGAGACTGTTAATTTGCTCTCTAAGGCTAGCCGGAGCATTGGAATCTTAGAGGGCGTTTCAAGACAGATTCCTAATATTGAGCTGTTTGTTTCCATGTATGTGCGAAAGGAAGCACTCCTCTCCTCGCAAATTGAAGGCACACAAGCAACCCTTGATAATATACTTGACCCCAATATTGAGGAAAACACCAATCAATATATTGCGGATGTTATCAACTACATTAAGGCATCACAATATGCTTCATCAAGGCTTAGCGAACTGCCCATTTGCAATCGCCTTATAAAAGAAACACATGAGATTTTGATGCAGGGTGTCCGCGGCGGGGAAAAAAGCCCCGGTGAATTCAGACATAGTCAGAACTGGATCGGTCCGGCAGGAGGCACTTTAAGGGATGCTCGATACATTCCTCCGAACTCCGAGGACATGATAGAGGCAATGTCTGACCTTGAGAAATTTATTAATAGCGAGGATGAACTTGACCCTTTAATTAAAATTGCCTTGATTCACTATCAGTTTGAGACTATTCACCCGTTTTTAGATGGGAACGGCAGAATAGGAAGGCTTCTAATCGCACTTTATCTGATTGAGAAAAAGTTTTTAAGTCATGAAACCTTATATATCTCATATTTTTTGAAGAGAAACAGGATAGAGTATTATGACCGTTTGAATGATGTCAGAACGAAAGGCAACTTTGAGCAGTGGATAAAATTCTTTTTGTTAGCGACTTATGAATCAGCTCAGGATGCAATTACAACAATTGATGAGCTTGTCAATCTGCATAACAGAAATTATGAGGTTGTTAAGAATACAGGAAAATCTGCCAAAACAGTCATCAAGGTATTTAATTACCTTGAAGGCAGCCCTATTATTGACATCAAAAAAACTAGTGAGGCATTAAGGCTTTCCTTCAATGCTGTATCAAACGCGGTCAACAAGCTAGTTGAGCTGGGTATTCTAAAGCAAACCGAGAATGTCCGTAGAAGTCGTGTTTTTGCCTATGAGGAGTATTTAGGGATACTCCGAAAAGATACGTAAAACTCAAAATCTTATACGCTTGTCTCTCCGGAAGACAGGGCCTGCTACTGACACGTTTTGGCGCATTTCAAACATCCTATACATGCTTCAGGTCGATCTACATGGGCATGTTTATGTTTTAGAAAGCGCACTATTCCCAGTACTTTCTTAGGGCAGGATTCAACACATCTTCCACAAGCAGTACAGCGATTGCTGATCAATAAAACATGATCCGTTATAAGATGATTCATTTTGTACCCTTTTTTACAACCGACTGCCGCGCTTTCCAAAGTGAGTGGTATTCATCCGTGTATGCCTTCGAAACTTTACGGCTCCATAACACGCGGGCGGTATCCGGATTAGCAAAAATCGAAAGATACCCGTGCCCAATGACCATAATAGTTGCCAGGCATCCCAGCAATCCATGAATGCACCAGAACAGTTCTTTTCTCCCTTCCGGACTATGGGATCCGTGTTCCATAATAAGTGCACTGACAAGTAGACCAATTAATACTGCTAAGAGCAACCAGTAATAGATCTTTTGCCCGGCATTAAATCGCCCGGCTGGCAGTGGTTGGGGATTGTGGGATAAATATCCGCCCATTCCTTGTATCCACAGCCAATCATACCGCCGGAACAATGCGTCAGGAATCCAACCAAGCAAAGTTATTAAGGATATAAGGAAAAATATGAATCCCAACCATCCATGAAATGGACCTAACGGATGTAGTGCTGTGCCTGGAACAACTTGCATAAAACCAGTTACCGCCAAAGTCAGGAACCCGAGCAGCATAAGCCAATGCGAAATCCATTCCCGAACTCCGAATCTTGTTGCAAAAGCAACCGGCACAGCTTGATTAACAGATACTTTATGAGGTCCGAAACGTAAGTGATAGGCAAGGCAACCAGCAACAGGCACGAAGAATGCTAAAGGCCATACCAATAATTTGTGCGCCGCGTAAAATTCAATCATATCAGCTGTCTCCTTTCTCATATCCCTCGTGATGGTGGTTTATAAAAAATTCACGGTAGGCTTTAGCTGTAAGCAGGCTTTTCACTCTTTCCAGCCCATCCCTAATTTCCCTAAGCGGAGGATGTTGTTCTTTGGCATGTCGATGAACGATTCGGTCATGCATGAGCTGGGCTTCTATTCGGGCACACCGCAAGAAATCTTCATAAAGTTTAAGATCCTCCATAACCATTCCCATATTTATCAATAGTCTTAAAGCCTGGGCGATGGTGATGTCAAATCCATCAAACCGTCGTTCGTTCCCATGATCGTTCTGTGAAATAACCCCAATCGCGCTCAAATGGTTTAATTCCTCTTTCGATATACCGGTCTTAGCTAGGAATGACGCCTCATCCCAGTATTGTTGAACTCCGGCTTCTTGAACCTGATTGAATAGGTAATCAAACGTAAGTAGATGGTCTTCTGCACTAAGATCATGGCCTTCGCGGCGAGCCTGCAGAATTTCCTTGATGACCGCCAGGGGTAAGTAGCGTTTCTCCTGCAGTTCTTTTATTAAACGGATGTCATTGATTGTTGACTCATTATAGTAAGCCATGTTTCTGCTCGTACGTATCGGCGGCAACAATAGCCCCTCTCGAAGATAATAGTGAATTGTCTGCTTGGACACCCCAGTTAAACGTACCAAATCGCTCATTTTGCAGACTTTATCCTCTTGTATCATAATCCTGCCCCCTATAAATTCATTGTGCATAGTATAGAGCAACACTATACACAATGTCAAGGTTGATGCTTCTGAAGCAGATTGGGGATTAGAGGATCCAATCCATGTTCACCTATTAGTTAAGGAAAGTAATACTGACATATCGATTTTAATGAAGCACCTTGGAGTCAGTTACGTCTACTGGTACAACCGGAAATATGAACGTCGAGGCCATTTGTTTCAGGACAGATTTAAGAGTGAATGTATTGAAGATGATGCTTATCTACTAACAGTTATTCGTTATATACACAATAATCCTGTTAAAGCTGCAATCGTCCATAAGCCCGAACAATAACGATGGAGTAGCAACGCGACATACTATGAAACTAAAAGACATGAAGCCACAATCGTTGATACAAGCCTTGTTCTAGAAATGTTTTCAATTAACGAAAGGTTAGCAAGAGAAAGGTTTCGAGAGTTCATGGAGGAGGGTATTGAAGATCAGTGTCTGGGATTTGATAAAAATCCAGGAATAGGTGAAAGTGAGGCATATAGGCTTGTTGTAGAATTGTTGGACGGAAAACCGGTATCGGAACTACAAACGATGCAACCGGAGAATAGGAATCAGATTATATATCAACTCAGGTATGAATATGGTTTAGGTCTGCGAAAGATATCCAGAATCACCGGTCTACCATTGCATTTTGTAAGAAAGATATAAAACACGAAGCACAGGAGAACCGTCCCCTTGTGCGCGTGAAAATAACTGAAATGGATGGTGACCAGATAGATATAGATTTCGGTCAAACAATAGGTATTCCAATGATGGATGATTCGATGGAAATGTTGATTCCTCGTGGGGCTATTATGAGATTGAAGCCAATAGCTGGTATGCCTGAGAATGGTTCTATTGTGGTGTTTAAGAAGGATGATTCAATATATGTACGTCGGTGGTACTCGGAGGGGGATAAAATCTTTTTAATGCCTGCTGATTCAGCTTACGATCCAACTATCGATCAAATAGAAGAATTGCATGTATTGGGAGAAGTAAAATCTTATACCGCTAATATGTAATTTTAGCAATAAAGTAAAATGCCAGATTATTGTACCCATAAACTAATAGACGAGATGAATATTATAAACGGAGTTTTGGAAGCTGGAAGAACTTTTTTTGGTTTTCGGGATATATTGATGTTAAGAAGATTATTAAATGAATTTTTACATTAAATATTAGGAAGTATAATATTTGTAGAGAAGATTAACATTATTAACTTACGCAATATAACTTATATGGAAAATATAGTTATAAAATATTATAATTATGTCAATTATAATAGTAATTAGTACTTTTTATATGTCTATAGATTTGTTTGATCTATTGCTAATCTATACTATATTTGATAAATTGGTAATACAAATATTAAAGGAATTGATTTAATGATCTGTATTATCGGTTTTCATTGTAATGATGGGGCTAGATGTAGGGACTTTTTACGTGACTCCAAAATGATATTTAGCGATGATACTGAATACATGGGCTATGGAATGTATTTTTGGGATAATGAATCTAATGCAAAGTTTTGGCTCTCTGAGAAAAAAAGAAAACAACCAGAAATTACGGAGTGGTTTATAGTTTCAGCATTAATTAATATTATCTATTTATTAGATTTAACTGATATAGATGAATCAAAGAAAATCGATAAATTGTGGCAAAAATATTGCGCGCTAACTAGAACAAAGAAGTATTTTCCTATAGGTAAAAAAGTGAATATATTGTTTGAGTTTTTCAATCTAGATCAAGAATATAAAGTCATTAGAGCAAATGCTTCATATAAAAATATAAGTAATCCTTCAATATTAGAGGGGACATTTATAAAAAATATATCTAGAGCGATTTATTGTGTTCGCGATAAAAGTGTAGTTTATAGAACTAGATTAGAATTAGAAGAAAAGGTGTGTTAATAATGAATTCCAAGAAAAGAAGCTTATCTATTTTACAAGCTTGTATTGACCAATTAGATCATATGTCAAAAGAACAAATTGAATCAAGACTTAAGGAAAAAGGCTTGGATAAATATGTTTGTAACGATGAGGAAAGTGACAATGACGTGTTCATGCTTGCTACAGTCCTCGATCCTAATGGTATTTCATGTTACTCATCTAGTGTAAATAAAATTATTTCCACAAATAATCTCGGCTTAGCGTCTTAAAGGGGCTTTATTATGAAAAATAGTAAACTGCAATTTGATAATCCAAAAATCCTAGAAATCGATTATCGATTTAATGAAGGGTTTATTTTCGATAAACAAATTAATATGAATACTAATGCTGAAGTACAAGTAAATAAAGATATATCAAAAAGAGCAGCAGATGTGTTATTGATGATGAGAATTTTTAGTGAGGAAGATTTTTCAACCGTACCGTTTAAACTTAACATGAGTATTAAGACTAATTTCCAGTGGGAGCCGGAGCTCGATTCGATTATTGATAATTTGCTCAATACTAATGGCCCAGCTATTTTATTTTCATATATTCGACCTTTTGTGACTCAGTTCACCGTATTTTCCGGATTGCCAGCACTTGTTCTACCAGCTTTTGATTTTACAAGTGACGAATTACCGTAATATTTTGGATACTACAAGTTTCCCCCCGCCTCCACCAGCCAAATAGCGAGTATTCGCTTTCGAGGACCGTATTAACGGTCCTTTTATATTTTCGGGGTTCACTATGTATTAGCAAACAGTAATAAGAGGAAACAAAAAGAACGTCCCCTATCTCAGTATTTGAACGATTATCTATGGATTACTCATAATATCTCAGTATTTCAATATAATCTTGAAAAGAGACAATACAAAGCCGTGTTGCCGTTACTATCCAAAAACTCACCCTATCATAGCTCGCTGGGTCATGCCCTTACATTCCTTCGTTCTGTTTTATGGATAAAAGCGGAGATAGCGTTTAAGCTTGATTACTGCCTCAGTGGGCTAATGGGGACGTCCTCCTGATCTCCGCTTTATCGGCTTTTTTATTTCCTTATGCAGCTTGCTTTATTTGACTCTTCCGGAATTCACCAAGCACTAATTCTGGCCTGTATTCTGTTTGCTTTTTCACCAGATTATATATAACGGTTATTATCTTCTTTGCAATAACCACTAGGGCTTGCTTTTTCTTGAGAGGATTGTTTTGTCGTGTTTTAAAATATTGATAAAGTTCTTTCATTTCAGTGTTTACTGCAACCATGATTAGAGCCATTTGATACAGGATACTCCTCAAATTCTTTCTTCCACGCTTTGATATACCTGTTCCGCTTGACATTGGAGAGTTCATGCAGCAAGAGAATGAGGACCAATGGCTTGATGATCAAATCAAGCAACGTAAAACAGATGACGAGGTAAAAGCAGAGATAGAAGCCTTGCTAAATGGTGAACCAATAGAAAAAATATTGGGATTAGAAAAGGCAAAGCTCAGGGAGATCCTGCAAAATATCAAGAGAAGTGAAGGTGTGACGCAGCGGCAAATAGCCCGCGTAACAGGAATCGGTCAGAATATCGTATTTAAGGCCTAACAACAAGGAAGCAAAAAGAACGTCCCCTTGCGTCCCCTATAAGAATTTTCCAATTACTGTCCAAAACAAGCTTATTCCAAGTAAAACAAAAAATAGGTGCGATAGCCCCGGTAATCTATTTTTAAAAAGGACTCCTAATACAAAGAAAACTAATAATTGAGAAATGGGGAAATTGTAAAAGCCCAACCCAAAAAGTAAGATCATTCCGATCGCCACTGTAAAAAAACTTCTTGATATATTGGATTTTTTTTTGAAAACAAATCCTAGTAAACAACATAAAACTGCAGCTATAAGTAATATTTCGAGCTTCATTACTTTATTTCTCCTTTAAATAACCTCTTTTTATAATTTTATTAAAGGGTTCTATTATAATCGCTTAATCCCTCCAAAGCTTTATAAATTATCTTTCAATCCACATAGAAGTTAAATACTTTTGTCTTGTTGCAGCAATTATTTGCGTGTTCCTACCCAACACTTTTATAAAGATTAAGCAGGAACACGCTTATTTGAATACAAGCGTTACTGTTTTACTCAAAAATAACGGCTTGCAAATGCTTAGTTCCAGGTTAATGAAATGTAACTATATTGTACTCCTTCTTCTCCAGCGTCTGGGTCCCATTGACCCCATGTATCAATATTGCAAAATGCCGATTGTATTTGACCGACGCCAGAAAGATTAGAAGCTGTAGATACACCAAATCGTAGTGCATAGGAATGTCCACTTTGCAGGGTAGTAGTTATAGACCTAGAAATGTCTGCGCTGTAATTATGTGTGCCAGTGGTTACTGTTGGTTCAATAATAGTTGATCCTACCTCCATGCTACTTCCTAGATCAATAACTGAAACTCTAATCTTTGCAGAACTATATCCACTTGATCCAATTATACAACCATTATAATCTCCACTAAAATATATAGTTGCGCTGCGGCTCCCACTGCCTGTTACAGCAATCTGTTCACCAACCCATGCCCAAGAACCAATGTTCCCAGTGCCTGCTAAATAAGTACCTGAATCTGCCCAAGGGATTGAAGCAATTGCTGAAAAACCTTCGCCATGAGTACCTACACCTGATCCCGAGCTCCCAGAATTACCAGCATTAGCTGAGTAAAATATTTGGTTTGTTCCTATAGGAACGCTAGTACTAGATAAGATGCTAACAGAATTACTTGTAACACTCCTGGAATCAAGATAGTTTGCAACTCCGGCCTTATTCATATCCGAATCCATTTTATCTAACATTTGACTAACTGAACTAGTCTTAGCTGAATTATTGGGGTTAACCACCTCTTGACCAAAAGCAGTCATTGTAGTCGCAAATACAAATAATAACGAAAACATAAGTATTTCTAATGATTTAATAGTCTTTTTCATTTAAATGTTCTCCCTCCTTAAGTTTTTGGGATGTTTGTATATACGTTGAAATATTGACTTTTTGGGAATATCACTTCCTTAATTTAATCAAAATCCTCATCAATAATCTAAAAACCCGTACCTCCTTTTCTAGCTATTTGCCATATCAATTCTTTTCCTCCTCATCCAATCCCTCCCAAATGTCGTGAATAGCCCCTTTGGTGACGTGAATAACCGGTTTTCGAACGTGAATGCCCCAAAATATGCAGGTATTTTTAGCGATGATGTCTAATATTTACAGTAGTTCTAATAAATAGTTCGTTTATGTAACTTTTTGGGAGTGTATTTTATGTTTCCGATACCCTGGTACGCTGTATTATTTATTACCATCCCGCAGACAGTTTTGATTATTCAGCTTGGTTTTTTACTATTCAACCTAAGAATTGAGTGGCGAGAAACAGCATTGGCATCCATCTTTATTGGGATTATTACATTTTTTTTACTTCGACTATCAATCATTCCAGGTGCTCATACCCTTATCTTGATTTTTATTACTACGCTTATGATTAGCTGGCTAAGTAAAGTAAATGTCTGGTACAGCCTAATCGCTATTATGTGTGGGGCAATGATTATTGGGGTAACAGAAAATGTAATTACGTCTTTAGTACTAATTCTTATTTCCGAGACTGTAAGCGACCTTTCCAACAATCCGTGGTTAAACATTGCCGTCTTTTTACCAACATTGTTATTAGTGGCCTTTATATTCTTTCTGCTAAATAGGTCCAAGTCGGTATTATATGATCTAAATCCGAAAGGAAGCTCGAGGTGAATCAAAAAAGAGATGTTTGGGTAATATTAATAATTCTCTCCCAGACCTTAGGTGCAGTGGTAATGAGTAGTATTATTCGAGCCAGCGATAATATTAGAATTGTTAAGGCATGGCTGCCTTTTTGGGAAGTTCTGATTTTGGTCTTGGCCCTGCTCAGCATCGCCGCTATTAAGAACCTTTACAGCAATGCCCGAGAAACCATTAAGATAAGTTTAATGAAGGAGCATCTTCGGGAAAATGAAATTTTAGTGACGGCCCTGCAATCGGAAAAGCATGAATTCAGTCGACACCTTCAGGCTTTACAGTCTTTTATATATCTCAACCGAAACAAGGAGGCCAAGCAATACATAGACGGTATATCCGAGAATTACCAGAACACCTATGAGGGAGTGTTTATTGCTCACCCGGCACTGAATAATTTAGTTAATAGCAAGTTAAGCTTAATGAAATCCCAGGGTATTGAATTTACGATGACTTCAACATGCGATTTTTCTCTTTTGCAGGTCGAGCCTTGGGATTTGTGTACTATAATCGGCAATCTTTTGGATAATGCGATCGAATCAGCTTTGCAGGATAGGGTACTACCGTGGGTAGAAGTGGAATTTGAATGTCAAAATGGAGATTTCATTTTCTGCATCCGCAACAATGGCGCAATCATAAACAAAGATGACAAAGAAAGGATCTTTGAAGCCGGTTTTACCAGCAGGGAATCAGTTGGACGGGGCTATGGGCTGCACATAGTGCATAATCTCGTGAAGCGTTATGAAGGAACGATAGAGGTATTTTCTAATAAGCAGACTACAATTATTGTGAAAATACCGGAAGGGAAGAAATCTGTATGACATTAGCAACTGTTTCTAACCATATTGCTGTATACCTGGACAAAAACCTGGCTACCAATCAAGATAATAGCGAAATCTATGCTTATGGGCTGGAAATTCTCTTAGGAGCAGTTATTAAGTTGTCTATTGTCTTTCTTCTAGGCTGGATCTTTAATGTATTCGGACTTACTCTAATAGTGCTGGTTACATATGCAGCTTTTCGCTGCTTCGGAGGTGGGGCGCATATGAGCACCTATTTAAAATGTCTCCTACTGGGCACAACGGTTGTGGTGGGGATGGGCCTCCTCTCTCAGTTCAATCTGGCTACCCATCTATTGGCTTACATAGCAACCTTCGCCCTAGTTTTTGCATTATTTGTCTGTTATAAATGGGTTCCCGGGGATACCGAAAAGAAACCTATTTCGGACAGGGAGGTTCGTAATAGGCAAAAGAGAAAAATGGCAATAATTATAGCTGTTTGGGGTTTAATTATTCTATATCTGCTCCACCACAGTCTGAATACCTATGCTTTAGCGATGATCCTGGGGAGTATAAGTTCAGTCTTCCTAATCGCCCCCTGGGGATATAGCTTACTCACAACAATCGATAAATGGACTTAGAGAGGAGGTGATTATGATGAAAACAAAATTACAGAAGTTAGCCATGAGTAGCCTGGCGATAGCTCTGATGTTTATTGCTGGAACCGGAGTCAGTCCTAATTCCTGGTTTATTGCCTATGAGCCCAATATACCAGAATCGTTAAAGAGGTAGGTAGATCTTGGATGGCTAAGGTATTAATTCTCGAAGATGAAGAATATAATCGGGAATTTATTAGACAAATTCTTAAAGAAATACCGGGAATAACCGAAACCTTCGCTACCTCTAGTGCCAAGGAAGCTGTTGCTTGGGCAAAAGAAAATCGGCCCCATATTGCCTTATTAGATATTGAACTATCCAACCAGCAGGATAATGGCCTAGAGGCAGCAAGATTAATTAGAGAATCTATTGAAGACATTTATATTGTATTTGTAACCGGGTATGCACAGTATGCGGTGGATTCTTTCGATGTTCATCCCTACGGATATATACTTAAGCCCATGAAGATTGCAAGATTCCAGGAGTTAGTCGAGGAAATTATATCAAGACTCAAACAGCCAGATAAAATGATAACAGGTATTATTACGGTAAGGGTCAAGGATGAGATCGTTCATATAAATAGCAGGGATATCATTTTTATCGAGGTTGATAATCACAAATCCATTATTCATTCACTAAGGACTACCTGGGAAATACGAAGAGGTTTAGAAGAAATTGCAGGAATGCTAGGAGCAGATTTTTTGCGTGTTCACCGATCATTTATTGTGAATTTGACTAAGATTAAGAAAACAAAAGAAACATATGATCGAACTTATGAAATAGAGTTTTGGGATTATCCCAAGATTGCATTAATGAGCCGTTATTACTATCCCAAATATAAGGAGCATTTTCAACCCTAGACAAAACACTAATAGTGTTTGTAAGAAATAGGGTCAGTAACCTCCTGCGGCTATTAAAATAGCAGTCTCACCTTTTTGCTCGTATAATTCTAATCCCTGCAGCAAGAAATAGGAGAGCGGCTAAGAGGCCTAAAATATTACCAAAAACATTTTCAAGACTAAAGTCCTTAATAGCAATCATGGTCACAACCAAAATTGAAAAGACTCCGATAATAATAAACAATATGCCCAATGGCTTTTTCGGGTATTTCAGGTAGGGAGGGATATTGCCTCCAGTCCAGTGGCCAGGATTATATTGGTTTTCTTGCCATTCTTCCAGGTCATTTAAATAGTCGGAAGGATGTTTCCTATCTTCTTTCCCCATGTTTTTACCAATCCTTATTTATACTAATGATATCCTTCCAAAATAGCTTACTCGCTTTGATGAATTGAATCAATACCTACTTCTCCCTGGAGGCGAAACCCAGAAAAAATTCTGCGGTTACTATAAGGAGATCAGGAGTGGTGCAGATTGTTGGTTTTCCTATAAGGTAGTATACTGCCCATAAGGAGAGAGACAATGAAAGATATGATCAATCAGGAGAAAGAGGTAGTAATCTTAATCCATGGTTTTAACAACGACGAATCAGATATGTTTCCTCTAAAACAGCATTTGCAAAGCGTGGGCTATGAAGCTGTCACAATAAACCTGCCCCTCAGGTTTTCCGACCTTGAAGACTGTATTGCCCGATTTGAGGAGCAATTCTATCAACAACTATCCGATTTTAGATACTTTGCGAAGATACATCTGGTGGGCTTCAGCATGGGAGGATTAGTGGTTCGTTCATTCCTGGCGAAAAATATAGTTCCCAACCTCGGGAGATGTGTATTAATAGCTACCCCCAATCAGGGGACCAAACTTGCTGATATGTCTGAAAAGTGGATTAAACCAATGGGGCAAATATTTAAACCAATTAAAGCACTTAGGACTAACCGTTTAGATATTGGCGACCCCATGAATACACCTAAACCTGAAATTGGCGTTATTGCAGGGAACACCAACAAACATTTACTCGGTATCTTCCTAAACCGAGAAAACGACGGCATGGTTGAAGTGGAGTCGGTAAAATACCAAGGCATGACTGACTTTGTTATTAAGCCTTTCGGGCATAAAGAAATCCACCATCAACTGGAGATAGCAAATTTAGTAGACCTTTTCCTGAGAACAGGAAAATTCTCGGCTTGATTCTGGATATAAATGATGATGGAAAAATCGTTTGTGAATTGGTATTGTGTGTGTTGCGAGTCTGGTTGGGGTGGTTCAAGCTTTTGGGGAGGTTAAATTGTGACTAAGAAAAAGATCTTGGGTGTTCTTTCTTTGGCCTTGTTAATATTCGCTTTCATGTTCGGCGCAACAACATCAAGCCAGTATTCTTTAGGTGATAGTATTTTGCGGTTTTTGGGCCTTAAAGCATGGTCTAAAGAATCAATTGAACATAGTGCCCGGGGATTTCATTATACTTTTTTCTACACAGTTGGATTTGCAATTTTGGGATACATGGGAGCTAAACATTTCCTTAAAGAAATATATCCTAAATTGATTAATCGCTTGCCAACAATTGTTTTGGTCCTATTTTTTACCGGCAATCTACTGTTCTCATGGGGATATAGCCTGGTATTATCTTTTTCAACCGGCGTTAATGCAGTTGACTATTTTCCTGCGCAGAGCAATTGCAAGTATAAATTAAATCCAGAAAACAACCTGGCTTTATTTTCCTACAGTATTAAGCTCAAGAATTACTCTAATGATGAAGTGAAATTCAATATGCGAGTACAGAATCCATCATTTGATGATTATATTATGGTAGATGTTCCAGATCAAGGTTCCAAGGGGAACCCTACTCTTAAGGACTTTACTTTATTACCGAAAGAGGAGAGAATCGTAACGTTTTCATTTAATGACGAATCTCAGTATCAGTCTGGTAATATGAACAGGCCCAACATTGCTATCTTTAATCAAGAAAGTATTAGAGAATTCAACGTTCAATAATATCTTAACGACTCGGGTGGCTGCATGATTATTTATTATCTAGTTTTTCGGATATTTCACCAAGTCTGTCACAGATATTGGACAACATTATTAAGACAAAGCCTATCATAGTAAATGTAACCAGTTCTTTGGTGAAGAACGCGACAAATCCCAGAACGACCAAAACGAATGTATTCCAACCAGTACTATTAAAAAAGTTTTTCATATCAATACACACCTATCCCTTCAAATCTAATCTGCCCATTTCCCAAGGCTTTCCGAAATATTCCAGTACGTAGTTGCCTTGCTTAATTTCGACTTCAGCAGCCCTTAACAGAAATTCAGTATAATCCTCCCAGGCATTATACTGGGAGATTCTTAAGGGGAACATGCTTAATTCAGAATATTGGGCGGCTATTTTCTCATCGAACCTATTTTGCATACGCTGAATGGCCATTGAACGTGTGGTTTTGGGCAAATTCCAGTTAAGATAATCATCTTGGGAAGCGAATCCATATTCATTCATGACGGCATTGGTCTCCGTCATAATTTTTTGCGAGGTTGGATCAGATTCATTTGCTTGATCAGATGCCCCATTGGCTTGCTTTAATATCGCTTGTGCTTCTTCATTACTTACTATGTAACCCTGCTGAACGGCTTCCTGGTACTGTACTTCTTCCCTTACTATTCGATTGAAAATTACGTTCTGGTTAATTGGCTTATCAGGGTAGTTGCGTTCGATGCTGGTTATGTATCGCTTTTGATCCTCAGATAGCTGGTCTGCACTTAACCCTAATATCTTAAGGGTTCCCGCAGTGGGGGTCTGTGCACTACTATCAAGCTGCATAATTATCTGCAACATTTTAGCGCTGATCTCTCTTTTGATGGTTTCATCCTTAAAATCTTGTTCAGTTATGGCCTTACCATTTATGACCACAACCGTGTCGACCGGATAAACAGCCTGGGTGGCCCTAGTACATCCCGCACCATAAACAAAAATAAAGACTGCTAGGAAAGCACAACCCAATCTATTAAGACTTGATTTCATAATAAGACTTCCTCTCAGTAATACTTAGTTGTTATTTATTCTGAAATTTCATCATTTCTTAACCAGTTTATCAAACCTCAAGATATATAGGAAGATATTATCTGTCCATACAAATTGTTCCATGGGATGATTGAGATTTGATCGTCAAGACCCTTTCACGAGCAAACTAGTATATAATAAGATATGAGGGAATTATAAAGCTAAAAGCCAAACCTTTAAGAACGCGTCTGTATAATTTCTGTTGTGCAATAATATCCTGATATGAAGGAGGTAATGCTGATGTCTGCATTGCAGTGGATACTGGTAGCCGTAGTATGCGGGGCGGTAGAAATTTTAACATCGGGCTTCTGGTTTCTATGGTTGGCCTTGGCCGCAATATTGGTGGCTGCGGGAGTTGGTCTGCATTGGTTGATAAGCCTGCCAATTCAGTTGTTCGTTTTTGCAGTAATTACTCTGCTGTTTATAGTATTTACGCGTCCTCTAGTGGTGAAACTCGTCAAATCGCCCAATACGGTAAGCAATGTTGATGCCCTGATTGGCCAACATGGTATATCTCTGACCAGCATATCCCATGTGGACTATGGACAAGTTAAGGTTAATGGGGAGATTTGGACAGCCGTGTCCACCGAAGACATTGCTGAAAATATTCGGATTGTAGTTACGGGGGTTGATGGAGTTAAACTGATGGTTGATAAAGCAGATATTACCCCGCAGTGCTAAACGGAGTAGGGAAAGGATGATATTATGTTAACTATTTTTGTGAATGTGGTAATTGTATTATTTGTTATTTTAATTGCGTACTCAGCAATTAAGATTATCCATCAGGCATCAGTTGGAATTGTCGAAAGATTGGGCAAGTATCATAAAACAGCCCAGCAGGGTATCAATGTAATAATACCTTTTGTTGATACTTTCCGGGCTATCGTGGATCTTAGAGAGCAGGTGGTCAGTTTTGCACCCCAACCGGTAATCACCAAGGACAATGTAACTATGATGATCGATACCGTAATCTACTACCAGGTGACTGCTCCTTTCAAATATATCTATGAAATACAAAACCCGATATTCGCTATTGATAACCTGGCAGCGACTACTTTAAGAAATATCGTAGGTGACCTGGAACTCGATCAAACCCTGACCTCCAGGGATCTCGTAAATACCAAACTTAGAGTGATTCTGGATGAAGCCACTGACAAATGGGGGATCAAGGTAAATCGAGTGGAATTGAAAAACATTCTCCCTCCCCAGGATATTCAGACCGCCATGGAAAAACAAATGCGTGCCGAGCGGGAAAAGCGTCAGGCAATACTGCTGGCTGAAGGGCAAAAGACCGCCACTATCCTTGAGGCCGAAGGCAGGAAACAGTCGGCTATCCTTACTGCGGAAGGACTCAAGGAATCCAATATTAGAACCGCCGAAGGCACTCGACAGGCCAAGATTCTTGATGCCGAAGGAGAAGCCCAGGCTATCTTGAATGTGCAGAAGGCTTTTGCAGAGAGTTTGGTAATGATTAAAGAGGCGGGGATAGACGATAAAGTCCTGGCTTTAAAATCGCTGGAGGCTATTAAAAAACTGGGTGACGGTCAGGCTACCAAGTTAATCATTCCCAGTGACTTAGCAGGTCTCGGTGGAGTATTCGCCGCCTTGAAGGCAGCGACCGAGGATAGCTCCAGTAAACCGCAGTCATAGATTTGTGGCTGGTGAGCATTTATAATTCTGAGTGTTGAACGATAATATAAATTGGATTCCAGATTACGAAAGGGGTAGGCGATGCGCTTACCCCTTGGTTTATTTCAACTATCGCCCCGGACTGGCAGCCTTAAACACACCACATTAATAACATATTTTAACATATTTACAGTTAGAACCCTTCTATTAAATTTCCTGCCAAAGGGCATACTCTGCCTCTCAGGTTTTAAGGATTTTCAACAGTATTTACGTGGACACATGGGGATTTATGAGGTACCCTTATTTTGTGCCAAGGATGTAAAAGCGGGTTGCAATATTAATAATAAGTGTAATTCTATATACGCAAAACATGTCGGTTTTAATATATTTTAAGGGGTGTAGTTGCTTTGAGTGGATTTTTTGGTGTTGTTTCAAAGAAAGATTGCGTCATGGATGTGTATTTTGGTACGGATTACCATTCGCACCTGGGAACTAGTAGGGGCGGTATGGCGATTTGGAGCGGAAACGGTTTTAACAGTTTAATACATAACATAGAAAATACTCAGTTCAGAGCAAAATTTGAGTCTGACCTGCCAAAAATAAGAGGCAATATGGGTATAGGATGCATAAGCGATACTGAACCGCAGCCTTTGACAGTGCGTTCCCACCTTGGTCAATATGCGATCAGTACAGTGGGGAAAATTAATAATTTGTATAATATAGCCGACCAAACATTCACCAATCGAAATGTTCATTTCTTGGAAACCAGCAAGGGTACTATTAACCCTACCGAACTCGTATCGGTAATTATAGATCAGGAAAGCTCTTTCAAGGATGGTTTGTTAAAAGCCCAGGAGTTGATTGAGGGATCCTGTTCAATTCTGATTTTAACACCGCAAGGGATTTATGCTTCAAGGGATAAACTTGGCAGAACGCCTTTAATTATAGGTGAGAAAGAAGGGTCATACTGCGTTTCCTTTGAATCCTGCACTTTTACCAACCTCGGCTATAAGTTCAAATATGAACTTGGCCCAGGAGAAATAATTTATATGACACCGGATGGTATGGAGAAAATTGCGCCACCTAGAGATAAAATGAAAATTTGTGCTTTCTTGTGGGTCTATTATGGTTATCCATCCTCAACTTACGAGGGAATGAATGTGGAGGTTATGCGTTATAGAAATGGTGCCGCCATAGCCAAAAACGACACGGTGGAAATCGATATGGTTGCCGGGATACCAGACTCGGGTACTGGACATGCCATCGGTTACTCTAACCAATCCAAAGTAGCCTATGGACGTCCTTTCATAAAATATACCCCAACCTGGGCCAGGAGTTTTATGCCACAGGATCAGAGCATAAGAAATCTGGTGGCAAAAATGAAACTGATGCCCGTTCCTGAACTAGTATCTGATAAACGCCTGCTCTTCTGCGATGATTCAATTGTTCGCGGTACCCAGCTCCGAGAGACGGTTGATCTGCTATATAAATGCAATGCCCGGGAAGTTCATATTCGATCAGCTTGCCCTCCGCTTGTATTTGGCTGCAAATACTTAAACTTCTCAACTTCCCGCTCCGAAATGGATCTTGCAGCAAGGCAAGCCATAATCGAACTTGAAGGAAAAGAACCGGAGTCTTTTGACGCATATTGTGATCCTGCTAATGAAAAGTACAATTGTATGGTGAACTGTATCAAAAAACGTCTCAATTTTTCAGGGCTTAAATATCAAAACCTGTATGACATGATTGACGCAATCGGGTTAGACAAGGATAAAATCTGTACATACTGCTGGAATGGGAAGGAATAGTAATAGGGGAGCCAATGGAATCGCCAGCAGGCTGTGTGAAAACCATTTGGCGTTTTTCAATCGCTCCACTAGTGGGCAGATTTTAATTGTTATTAGGCGCCAATGCCATCAATTGGCCCGATATATCGCTCGCACCTTCCACTTTGTAATTGAGACTTGGCGATTTTGGGAATTTTCACACAGTCTTCCGCCCTATGACACTATGCAGACTGAAAAAGAGGCTGTCCCTTTCGGAACAGCCTCTTCAGACCGTCAAAAAAGCCCAATAGCAGCGTTATTAACGAAAGTCCGTTCAATCAACGTACCTCATGTACGCCTCAATCACGAACTTTCATTAATGCCTTGCTCTTGAACTTTTTTGCTCGGTCTGCCTTTATTGACACTCTAAAGAGGCTGTCCCTTTGGGACAGCCTCTTTTACATATTCCTTATAGTATGGAATTATTGATACGGTTTTCTTGAATGAATCCTGAGTTAAGAACTACTTCTGGTTTAGGGAGTTTAATTCCTAAAGTTTCCTGTAAGACTTCCTCAATGACTTCCACTGGTTTAATTTCCAACTGCTCTCTCACTTCATCCGGCAGATCTTTCAGATCTTTCATATTTTCTTTGGGAATAAGGACTTTCTTAATCCCCGCCCGGTGCGCTGCCAGGAGTTTCTCTTTAAGACCGCCTATAGGTAAGACCGCACCTCTAAGAGTTATCTCTCCAGTCATGGCCAGGGTGGAATCCACCTTTATTCCCGTTATGAGAGACGCGATTGCTGTGAACAAAGCTATGCCAGCTGACGGACCATCCTTAGAGACTGCACCTGATGGTACGTGAATGTGTAGATCTCGTTCTTTAAAGTTAAAGTTTAGACTACTTAATGCTAATCTTGATTTCACCAGACTCAAGGAGATCTTGGCCGACTCCTTCATCACATCACCCAGTTTACCGGTTAAGATCAATTGTCCGCTGCCAGGCATATCGGTCCCCTCAATGAAGAGAATTTCTCCACCCACTGGAGTCCAGGCTAGACCGGTTACAACACCTGGAGGATTATCCAATTGCGCTACATCATGGTGTGATAGCTTATTACCCAATATCTCTTCCAGCAGTTCAGATGTTACGGTATAAGGAGTTGCTACCTTACCCGACACTATTTTTTCCGATGCTACTCGAGCAATAGAAGCTATCTGCCTGCGCAGACCCCTGACCCCAGCTTCCTGAGTGTAATCAGCAATAACGGTCTTGAGCGCCTCATCCTCAATTACTAACATTTCATTACTAAGTCCATGTTCCTCCAAAACTCCAGCTACCAAGTGATCTTTTGCAATATGGTATTTCTCAGTGCTGGTATAGCTGGATATGGAGATAACCTCCATTCTGTCCAGCAGCGGTCCCGGTATTGACTCGGTCGTATTGGCCGTGGCTATAAAGAATACCTCGGAGAGGTCATACGGAACCTCCAGATAATGATCAGTAAAGCTATTATTTTGTTCTGGATCCAATACTTCCAACAGTGCACTGGCCGGGTCCCCATTATAGGCGGTCATAAGTTTATCAACTTCATCCAAGACAAATACCGGGTTTTTTTGACCGGCCTTTCTTAGATTCTGAATAATTCTGCCCGGCAGGGCGCCCACATAAGTGCGACGATGGCCACGGATCTCGGCTTCATCTTTAATTCCGCCCAAACTCACGCGAATATATTTTCTTCCCAGCGCTTCGGCAATACTCTTGCCCAGACTGGTTTTACCGGTTCCGGGAGGACCTACCAATAGAACGATTGAACCTTTTTTGTCTTTCTTGAGCTTCATTACTGCCAGATGCTGTATGATTCGGTCTTTTACCTTTTCCAAACCATAATGCTGATCATCCAAGATCTTCCTGGCCTCGGACAGATTGATCTCTTGGGGTTCTCCCTCCTGCCAGGGAAGCTCAACCAGTATATCCAGATAATTGCGAATAACGTTATAATCAGGGCTGCTGGGGTTCTGGCTTTCGAACTTGGCTAACTCTGCCAGAGCAGTTTTTAGTACCTCCGGGGGCATACCAGCCTTTTCAATCCTTTGACGGTAATTTTGGTCATCTGTTGGGGTGCCTTCATTTAATTCATCCTGAATGCTCTTCAGGTGTTCCCGCAGGACCGATTCGCGATGAGCTTTGTTAGATTTTTCGCTGAATTTTTCAGCCATTTCGATCTGCAGTTTAATAGATTCCTTTTGCTTGAGTAAATGATCCATAAACTGCAAGGTTCTCTGCTTCAACGACCTTGTTTCAATCAAGGCTTGCTTTTCGGCATTGGTAATGCGTAAATATTGCCCAAGTTGTCCCATCAACACATTTAGATTCTTCTCATTATCGAAGACTTTGATAAAAGGTTCAGAGCCTTTGAAATTCGTGCTGATTTCATGAACCAGTCCTTTAATGTATACCAACATCTCCTCCTGGCTCTTCAAGTCCAAGTCAACTAAATCAGAGACCCGCTCATAGTCAGCCCAAACAGTCGCATCCTCAAACGCCAGATTATTAATTTCCACCCGATCAATTACTTTGATCTTCAAAAGGGAGAGCTGTTCTTTCTTTTCTGTAGCCAGGACTTTTACTAGAGTGCCTACATGATAAAAATCAGACTCACTCAAGGAATTCTGCTTGAAGTTTTGTTTCAAAGATAAAACAATAGCCATGTCATCATTGTCAGCTAATAGATTCTTAAATGATTCCTCTTTAAAGGCCAGAGTATATTCCATATTCGGCAATAAGATAATGTCTGAAGTAGGGATAACCTTCAGTTTGAGATTTTCTTTGTCATTGTTCATACTATTACATCCTTTCTGTAACCAGCTCACTGTTAAGTGAACGTTCGTTTAACTACGCGGCAAATAATAAGGGATATTAACTATCCCGGTAAGATTTCGAAAACTAGTACTATCTTAACAACGCATCCTGGATCATCTTAATGAGATCACACAGCATAGAATCAGCTTCTTCCGTTCTATGATTATGATATTTGCTAGCTATACTTTTGATAGGATTAAACATAATAGCACTAATGCTAGCATTATCAACATTTTTAATAATCTGATTTTTCTTGAAATCATCAAGTAAAATCGATAATTGTGACCTTTCCTGTGATAACTCGCATCGGCATGTTAAAGCCGGACAACTGGAGAACTGCTCCACAAAATAGAATTCTTCACCATATTCGATAATGTACGTGTAATAGGCCCGAACCAGGCATTCAATAAACTGTTCTCCACTCATTTCTCTCTTCACCTGATTGCCTAAATAAATATAAACTTCATTGTAATACTCTCTATATATATCGTGGAGCATGGCATCTTTGTTGTCGTAATAAATATATACTGTTGCAGGGGAAACACCGGCCTCTTTGGCGATTTTGGATATTGAAGCTCCGTGAAACCCCTCTGCGAGAATTAATTTGATTACGGCTTGCTTAATATTCTGTTGTTTATTATCATCTTTTCTTCTCATTGCCTCACCTTGCACTTATCATAAATGATCATTCATTTATAGTCAAGTATAATTTTCCAGGTTGTATTTAGAAAGGCAGATATTATGTAAGACAACTAAAGCTCATTATAACGGAGGCTGAACAATTTTTACCCAGGTTTTAGTTATTTTATCTTCCATGTTTATAAAAAAACTGGTTCTGGCAAGTGAGAAAATAATTAAACCTGTCCAAATAACCATGAAGGAAAGCAGGTTTCCCAAAGTAAAGGGTTCGTGATAAATTGCAGCACCCAGGAGAAGACCCATCGTAGGGCTGACATACTGCAGGAAACCTATGGCAAAGAGTGGCAGACGTTTGGTGCCAGCCGCAAATAGAATTAATGGTATCGCTGTGACTGCACCCGCGCCTATTAGCAATAAGGTGGTCACCGAGGGAACGAACTGGAAAGAGCTATTATCGGTATTGTAGATATATCCTAAATAAGGCAGGGCAATTGCGAACGAAAGCATGGTTTCCAGGGTTAAGCCAGTAATTGATCCGATGTTTATCATTTTTTTAAACAGGCCATATATGGCAAAAGTTATGGCCAGGGTAAAGGCAATCCACGGAAATCTTCCATATTGAACCGTGAGGCTAAATACACCAACGGCGGCTAGAAAAAAAGCGACCATTTGCCATAAAGACAAGCGTTCCTTTAGAAATACTATGCCGAGCAGAACACTCACCAAAGGATTGATATAATAACCCAGACTGGTTTGGATAATGTGGTCATGATTCACCGCCCATATATAAGTAAACCAGTTTAAATTGAGCATTATCGCTGCTCCCAATATGCCCCGCATTTTTCGAGGCTGGCCGGCGATATATTGTATCTCGCTTAAAAAGGACGGCAATTTTCGGGTTACAGTTAATAGAATAAATAAAAATACCAGGGCCCAGACCACTCGATGAGCCAGAATTTCTGTCGATGAGACATGCTGTAGCTGTTTCCAGTAAAGCGGCAGGATACCCCATAATGCATAGGCTCCAAGACCAAAGGCAATTCCCTTTATCTGTTCGTTTGTTTGTTTTGGCTTCATGTGTTACTCCTAGGCAAGAATACAGATTATTATAGCTCTCTGCCTTTAGGGTGACAATAGGGAAAGAATCTCTTCAGGGTCAGTACCCATTAAAGCCTGAAAGGGAGTCGGGACGAGCAGACATGTGCAACAACTGATTGACGCAGTAAATTATCCTATGTTAATATAAAATTTGATAAAACTTAACAAATTTCTTATCCAGAGCGGCTGAGGGACAGGCCCTATGACGCCCGGCAACCAGCCAGTTATATGGAAACGGTGCTAATTCCTGCAGATGTTATGTCTGGCAGATAAGCGCGAGAATAAGATATCTTGCCTCTTTGCGTAGACAAAGGGGTTTTTTTTATCAAACACCCCTAAGACCCCCTCCTCGACTGAGGGGGCGTTTGATAAAACGCTCGCGGCGCGATGCACACAAAATGCGCAATGTAGGCGCTAAAGCGCCCGCATTTTGGCGCATAATTCGCGCAAGCGCTCATTGAATAAGGAGGCTGCCTTTTTGATTGAGATAAACGATCTTACCAAAATATACCATACGGCCCATCAAGATATAGTAGCCTTAGACAAGGTAAGCTTGTCGATAAAAAGGGGAGAAATATTCGGAATAATAGGTCTCAGCGGAGCCGGTAAAAGCACACTGATAAGATGTATAAATATGTTGGAAAAACCGAGCCAAGGTTCAATAATAGTTGACGGTCAGGATATAACAGCTTTAAACAAAAATCAACTTTATTTAGCCCGGCAAAAAATAGGTATGATCTTTCAGCAGTTTAACCTGCTGTCATCCCGCAATATTTTTGACAACATAATGTTTCCTCTGGAGATTGCCCGTATGCCAGCCAAGCAGGCTCGGAACAGAGTAAATGAGCTGCTGGAAATGGTCGGGCTGGTTGACAAAGCCCGTGTTTACCCGGATCAACTCAGTGGCGGGCAGAAACAACGGGTCGGAATAGCACGGGCATTGGCTAATGATCCCAAGCTGCTATTGTCTGATGAGGCTACTTCGGCGCTTGATCCTCAAACTACCCGCTCGATTTTGAAACTATTGAAGGATATCAACTCCCAATTAAATCTGACCATATTACTTATCACCCATGACATGAATGTGATTAAACAGGTGTGTGACCGGGTAGCAGTTATTAATGATTCTCATATCGAAGAGGTGGGTGATGTCCTGTCGATTTTCACCAATCCCGGAACCCCGACTTCCCAGAGTTTTATTAATAACATAATTAATAAAGGTGATCCTGGCGAATACGCTCACAATGTGATAAATAAGCATGAAGACAAACACCACTGCTTGATACGGGTTTCCTTTATTGGTTCCTCCGCCGGTGAGCCGGTAATCTCGTCTATGATTAAAAAATTTGATGTCGACGCCAACATTCTTTACGGTAACATTGATCGAGTTAAAGAGGTGCCGTTTGGCAACCTGATTCTAGAGTTGATTGGAACCGAAGCAAGCGTGACTCAATCGATGGCTTACCTTATGACTAATGGCTTGGAAATTGAGGTGCTGAAATGATCGGACATATTGGGGCGTTCATGGCGAATACCTTTTGGCTGGAAAACTCCTGGATGGTAGAAAAAGTAGCCATAGCAACCTGGGAGACTCTGTATATGGTGGTCATATCCACCGCCCTCAGCTATGTCTTTGGCTTACCCTTAGGAGTCATTCTGGTAACCACTGCCGATGGACATGTATTAGAAAGCAGAGGATTGAACCGGGTCCTGGGGGTAATAATTAATGCGGCCCGTTCCATACCTTTTATCATATTCTTGATTCTGGTCATTCCTTTCACCCGCCTGGTGGTGGGGACTTCTATTGGAACGGTAGCATCCATGGTGCCTCTGACCCTGGCGGCCATACCTTTTGTAGCGCGTCTGGTGGAAACTTCATTAAAGGAGATCGAATGGGGATTGATTGAGGCCGCTTTATCCATGGGAGCCAATGCCTGGCAGGTCGTGAGCAAGGTATTAATTCCCGAAGCTTTGCCTTCAATTATACTTGGTGTTGCCATCACTACGATCAATTTGGTAGGCTATTCAGCTATGGCAGGAATAGTAGGAGGAGGTGGGTTGGGAACCCTGGCGTACTACTATGGTTACCAGCGTTATGAGAACTTGATAATGTGGGTTACAGTCATCGTACTGATCATTTTTGTTCAGATTATTCAGACGCTGGGTGACAAAATGGTAGCAAACACGATTAATAAGAGGAGGTAGATATAATGAAGAAGACCCTGGTTTTAATTGCCTGCATATTATTACTGCTCACGACTGTAGCTGGCTGCAGTAAAACAGCTCAGAAAGAAGATGCCAATAAGGCTGCCCAGCCGGCTACAACCAAAATTGTAGTTGGGGCAACTGCGAAACCGCATGCGGAAATCTTGGAAGTGGCTAAACCTCTGTTGGCTAAAGAGAACATTGATTTGGAAATAAAGGTGTTTACTGATTATGTGCAACTGAACCCGGCTTTAAAAGACAGTCAGATTGATGCTAATTTTTTCCAGCATATACCCTATCTTGACGATTTCAATAAGAAGAATAATGCCACTCTGGCTTGGGTCGTAAAGGTTCACAATGAACCGATGGGTATATACTCGAAAAAAATTAAGAGTCTGGATGAACTGGCTAATGGAGCACAAGTGGGCATTCCCAACGATGCCACCAATGGTGGACGTGCCTTGATGGTTTTGGCACAGGCCAAACTGGTTACCTTGAAAGAGGGCGTGGGTGTAAACGCTACTGAGAAAGACATAGTTACAAATCCTAAGAACTTAAAAATTACTCCGATGGATGCGGCAATGCTGCCCAGAACTCTGGAAGATGCAGCCATATGCGTAATCAACAGTAATTATGCTTTGGAAGCTAAACTGAACCCGGTAAAAGACTCTTTGTTGATGGAAGCCAAAGATTCTCCTTTTGCCAATGTACTGGTGGTTCGGGCCGAGGATAAAGACAAAGATGCTATTGTTAAGCTGGGTAAAGCCTTGCAGTCGCCTGAAGTGAAGCAGTTCCTGGAAGAGAAATATGCAGGAAGCTGTGTTCCGTCTTTCTAAAAGTTAAAGCTTTTATATTCAATTTTAATAAAGACAGACCGAGCAAAAAAGTTCAAGAGCAAGGCATTAATGAAAGTCCGTGATTGAGGCGAATAAGGTATGGGGACACACCCCTTATAGGGGAATGTCCCCGTAACACGTACGGTGATTGAACGAACTTTCGTTAATAACGCAGCTATTGGGCTTTTTTGACGGTCTGAGACTGTTGGGTATTACTTGCCAACAGTCTTCTTGTTGGTATGCCCAGTATTGGCGCAGTGTACCAGTGGGACAAGGGACCCGTCCCCCTGTCCCACTGGTATTTTTAGTTGCTTTATTGGGTAATTTGTAAGATATAATATATTTTTTAAGTTTGACAATTGCTGGAATGTCTATAAAATAGATGTAGTCACTTTAATTGCACAAACATGTGCACAAGAGGAGGAGCTAAATGCCTGACCAAAGAGATAATCTGCTCAATCCCACATTGAGAGATATATTAGGGACCTTTCAACTTGATAAAAACTATACTCAAGGGGAAGGCAGCTATCTGACCGATGATACGGGAATCCGTTATCTGGATTTTATCGCCCAGTACGGAGCGGTTCCCTTCGGTTACAATCCTGATTTCGTATGGGATGCTTTGCTGGAGGTCCGCACTAAAAGACTGCCGAGTCTGGTCCAGCCTTCGCTGCCCGGAGAAGCACTCAAACTAGCCAATATGTTGGCTCAATGCTCTCCGGGGGATTTGTGTTATGCTACCTTTTGCCAGAGTGGGACAGAAGCGGTGGAGGCGGCGATCAAGCTAGCCCGTTCCAGCACCGGGCGGGAATGTATCATATCAGCGGCCAACAGTTTTCACGGCAAAACGCTGGGTTCTTTATCAGCTACGGGCAAGAATTCATATCAGACCCCTTTCCGGGCACCTGCACCTGGTTTCTTAAGAATTCCATACAACGATACTGACAGCCTAAGGAAAATTTTGGAAGAGAACCGCGAAAATGTAGCTGCCTTCATAATCGAACCGGTTCAGGGTGAAGGTGGGGTAATTGTTGGTAATACTGGTTATATGCAGGAGGCCCAAAAACTCTGCAATGAATATGGAGTTGTATTTATAGTTGATGAAATACAGACTGGTTTGGGACGTACTGGCAAGCTCTTCGCCTGTGAACATGCCGGCTTGGAACCGGACATAATGGTGTTGGCCAAGGCCTTAGGAGGGGGATTGCTGCCTCTGGGGGTATGCTTGAGTTCCCCCCGGATATGGAACGATGACTTCGGAATGCTGCACAGTTCAACCTTTGCAAACAACCAAGTTACCTGTGCAGTTGGTATTGCGGTTTTGGAGAAACTATGCCGTGATGAGCAGAGTTTCGTGCAAGAAATTAAGGAAAAGGGAGACTACCTTTTATCCGGCGTTCAGAGGCTGGGAGAAAATTACTCCACAGTTGTTAAGGAGGTACGCGGGCAAGGTCTCATGGTAGGCGTCGAATTCGAATCCATGCGAGATGTTGGTTCTTATGAAATGGCCTATATGGAGGATCAGGGAGGATTTACGGCTTTAATTGCCGGGTTCCTGCTTAATGTATATCAGATTCGCTTGGCTCCTTTTTTGAATAATTCCATGACGTTAAGATTGGAACCTACATTAACTATAAGTTACTCCGAGATTGATAGAGTCCTGGAAGCTTTAGAAGTAATCTGCCAGATTCTCAATAACCATGATTATGCTAGTTTATATCGCTACCTGATCGGTGATAGACGGCACCCTAAAGTCATAAATGATTACCGGTCATACAGCCGTAGGAACAAAGCTTCTATTTTGCAGCCGGGTGAACGAGCCAGTAAAAAATTTGCCTTTATCATTCACTATCCAGCCCCGGAAGATGTAGTAATAAATAATCCTTCTTTTGCCAGCTACAGCCGGAATCAATTATACCAACTCATGCAATGGGAGAGCCGGATTACTGATCCCGGAATTGCCTGCTATATGCCGGCTATTAAATCAAAATGTGGGACTATCGCCGAAGGTTGGTTGATAGGGGTTCCATTAGGGGCTAGGGAAATGATGAATCTACCCCAGGCAGATGTAGTGGATATGATAGCCAAAGCTGTAGATATGGGCCGTGACTTGGGAGCAGAAATCGTGGGACTGGGTGCGCTAACTTCAGTGGTCACCAAAGGTGGCAAAGCGGTAACCGGAAGAGGTGTCGCTATAACCAGTGGTAACAGTTTTACCACCTTGATGGCTATTGAAGCACTATTCCTGGGGGCTGAGAAGATGTACATCGAACCTATTGCGGCCCGGGGCGGAGTAGTGGGAGCCAACGGTTCCATCGGCCGAGCCTGCGCCCTTATGGTATCAGAAAAGCTTTGTCAGATTACCCTGTTCGGCAGCCCGGAGCACCCAACCAGCAGCAAACTTCGTCTTGATTCGTTGGCTAACGATATATTTGAATATGCTCGTACCAGGCTTCTGGCCGGAGAAAGGGACGGAATGAGCCTATGGCTGAGCAGACTGGTGAATATTCTGCATAATAAAGATGAAGACACCGCCTATCAATTTATTGAACATATTACGGATGGGGATAAGCTTTCCCTCTCATTTATTAATGATGTTTGTGATTATCTTGGCATTATTTGCCCGCTGGAAACAAGTACAGATATCAGTGGAAAACTACCTGAATGCGATCTAGTGGTTGCGGCCAGCAACAGCCCCGACTATCTGATATACTCCGATAATCTGCGCTCAGGTGCGGTGGTATGTGATGTAGCCCGGCCTGCTGATGTAGCCCCGGAAGTATGTGAGCAAAGAAATGATGTGCTGATCCTTGAAGGAGGGTTGGTTCAATATCCTGATTCCATATGTTTCGGCCCCAATCTGGGATATCGGGGTGGGGTAAATCTAGCCTGTCTGTCAGAGACCGTCTTGCTGGCTTTGGAGGGTGATTGCCAGGATTATAGCCTTGGTAATAGACTATCCCTGGAGACTGTCCAATATCTGCGCGATTTGGCGCAGAAGCATGGTTTTGGGTTGGCTGGCTTAAGAATGGGCAACCATGAGATTGATGAGCGGGATATCGAAAGAATTTATCGAAACTCCCTGCAGCTTAAGCAGGCTGAGAATATGTAGAAAAACAGCTTGGGGTGCAGGAATTTTCTCCAATCGTATAGAAATGAACAACTGAGTAATTTACTTCTAATATGTTGTTGGAGGTTTTTGCGCTATTAAGCTGAGCGGAACTATTTGAGGAGGAAGAGAAAATGGATGTACTTGTGCAGGACATTACGATAAAAGAAAACGGTAAATGGTATTTTGGTGAAGCTGAAATGTTCCGTCGCCAGATTCTTAATGTTTTGGCTAAAAACCTTAATCGTAAGCCGGATGGCAGCTATTTTGTGCAAATGCAAGAGGACGAAAACCCGGTTATTGTTGAAGATGTACCTTATCTAGCTACAGGCATTATGGAAAATGAAATGCCGTTAAAGTTGGTCTTTCATGATCTGCAGGAAATGGTATTGGATCATGAACTTAAGCTGTATTTCAAGGGTGATGTACCTTACATTTCTTTTAAATGGGAAGGTGATACCCGCATAAGTCGTGGAGTATATTGGAAATTAAGCGAGTATTTTGATTTCCGAGGGGAAGAGGTCTATATTGTACCTCCTAAATAATATGATGTAAAAATTTCCAATTCATATATTTATTGGATTAATAAATCCCCCAAATGAGGTAAAACTAAGAAAGAATTATTATCTCATTGAAAAGGAGGGGGAAAAATAATGGCCAAAGAGAAGAAGAGACCGGTGGATCAGGGCGGGATATATAAAGACGGAGCACAGAAAAATAATGATGATAGAGCCAAAATAGATGCTCCTAGCGAAAAGAAGAAAAAGATTAACGAATCCATATAACTAATAAAAACACATGGGACGCAGCCTGCCAGCTAAAACGGTAGGCTGCTTTTTTAAATACTATTTTTCCATTGACATATATTATCCTTATGACTATACTGTCTTTGATGTAATAAAATTGAACAGTATGGTTGATTAAAGAGAGACCTTATAAGGTGGCTCTAAAAAAACCAATATTTTTGTGAATTAGCTTTCCCGTTAATCGCTCATTCATGAAGATATTGGTTTTTTGGTTTTTTTACATAGGTTATGGTAAACATGGGGAGGGATGATATTTGTCATCGATTTGTAACGCCAATTTTCAAGAAACCAGGTTTGTTGATAGTAATAATGGACCAAAACTAAATGAACGACAACGTAAACAAATGCAGCACGAGTTAAAAATTTATATGGAAAAATATTTTAAACAAAAATTAGGCAAGAGCGTTGATTACACCAAAATTACTATCTGGGATGATATGCTTATTATTCAGGGTGAACGTTTTTTAACTGAACCGGAAAAATATATTGTAACCACTACGGCAGGAAAAGACGTTGTAAACAGTGCGCGCTTGCACGTAGCCAGACAGCATGCTATTGATAATGTACCTTATTTTGAAACATTATTAGGAGCTAAGGTTATTCACCAGACTTACATGGTGGAAGCTGAAAATGATTTCTGGATGCACGCCATAGTTTTTGATCGGGTTCTAACCCAATAACATATGAGGGGCTTTATGGAATAAATAAGGCAGAATACTCTAAGGATTTGTCGTGCTAGACAAGGCGTCAAAGCGTGGTAATAATGCATCATTATTGGCGACCGCGAGGGAGCACCAGGGAGGTATTGGCGCGTTTTGATAAGGAAGTATAGCGCTAAAAAGACCGGAGTAAATGACTAGTTTATTTCTTGCAACATTATTAGTAAGCGCTAGCGAACATCAGTAGTACCCGCAGGGTGATAGTCCCTCACTACAACCTAATACTGGGGAGACTTAGGAGAGACCTTTAGGGGTGACTCCGAAGTAGACCAATATTTTTGTGAAGAAGCTCGGCCAAACGAGTGTAAACATAAGGATATCGGTCTTTTTTTTATGGGAAGGAGGTAGTAAACAAACCAAAGACTTTTCGTGAATGCAAAACATTATTGATCGGCAAAGATCTAAATTTTAGGAGGTTATAAAAATGGCAGATACTCAAAAAGCTCTTCTTTATCGTGGACCTGGCCAATATGCTCTGGAAGATGTTCCGGTGCCCAAAATTGCCCATCCGGGCGATTGTATTGGCAAGGTAACTTTATCAACGATTTGCGGAAGTGACATTCATATCGTACATGGCGGTATGCCTGAAGTAAGATATCCGCTGGTCATCGGTCACGAATTCTGTGCCGAAATAGTAGAGACAGGTCCTGAGGTCAAAAGACTAAAAGTTGGAGACAAAGTAGTCACGTCATGCGTCGCTTTCTGCGGGGAGTGCTGGTACTGCAAACATGGTCTGTATGCACATTGTACTACACCAAGATACGGTTGCTTTGGAGTTTATGGGCAGGAAGGCTGTCAAACCACATATGTGTTGATGCCCGGTGCTGATAATTATGCCTATAATATTCCCGATGGATTAACCGAACAAGATGTATTGTTTACAGGTGATATTCTATCAACTGGTTATTTCGGAGCTGAAAATGCAGACATTAAAATCAATGATGTTGTAGCTGTAGTGGGTGCCGGTCCGGTTGGAATGTGCTGTATGGCAACAACCAAATTATGGGGACCCTCACTGGTTATTGCTGTTGATACGGTGCAGTCCAGGTTGGATGTATGCGTAAAAGAAGGTATAGCCGATATAGGACTCAATCCTCTTGAATGCAATGTTCCTGAAGTGATTAGAGAAATGACGGGTGGTCGCGGTGCAGACAAGACTATCGAGTGTGTTGGAGCCAAACCTACATTTGATTTAGCCTTGGAAATCGTGAGGGGCGGCGGCAATATGTCAACGATCGGTGTTTTCGAAAAACCCGTAGAGCTTCCTTTGGATAAGATATGGGCTAAAAACATTAAACTGGGTTGGGGCTTTGTACCGATGAATAAAATGCCCGAGCTAATTAATCTGATCAAACAAGGGAAACTGAATACCAATTTCTTGTGTACTCATAAAGCTCCATTAAATGATATCATGCGCGGCTATGATGTCTTTGGTAATAAGAAAGAGAACTGCCTGAAATGGCTGGTTACTCCCTGGGAAAAATAGACTGGCCTAGCTATTTTGAAGGATCTCTGGATTAATGTAATGGTATATTCGACAAATTTAACCGAATAACAGATTTACCAAACTTAAACGTATGGTGGATTTACGAGAGACCTTTGGGTAGCTCTAAAATAGACCAGTGTTTTTGTGAAGAAACTCGGCAACGGGCGTAACCATAAAGATATTGGTCTTTTTTTGTGGAAAGGAGGTAGTAAACAAAAACATTATCGTAAGTAAAAATACCCGAAGGAAAAATTTTAGAAAGGTGGAATCTATAATGGGTAAATTAGATGGCAAAGTAGTAGTAGTGACAGGTTCAGTTTCAGCAATTCCTGGTTTTGACTCTATCGGGTCAGCAACAGTTCGTGAAGCATTAGATGAAGGAGCAAGAGGGGTAGTTGTGTCTGACATTAATGACAAATTAGGTGAAGATTTTGTTAAGGAATTAAATGATAAATATGGTGCAGGACATGCCATTTATGTTCATACTAATGTAGCTCAACCTAAAGATGTTGAAAAATTATTTGAAATTACAGAAAAGGAATATGGAACGGTAGATGCAATAATGGCTAATGCTGGGGTGGTGACTGCAGAAGATTTTGATAAAGACCCTGAAGAAGTTTTGAAATCTCGTAAATTTATTCAAAGTATTAATGAAGATGGAGTATTTTATACAGCATTATATGGTTCCCGTTTAATGATGAAACATGGAACCCAAGGTTCAATCGTGATGGTTTCCAGTATTCATGGTGTTGCTGGCCGTCCTAAAGTTGTAAATTGTGAAACAGGTGAAGTTTTAATTGAACGTTTCAATTTGATTCAATATACAATGGGTAAACACGGTGTAGTTGGTTTATCTAAAGCATTAGCTTTGGAATTGGCGGAATATGGTATACGTGTAAATACTGTAAATCCAGGTTATATTATGACACCATTATTCCAAGCAGCTGTATCTGCCGATAAAAATGATTTGGCAGCCCAAGATTCATTGGCCACAGAAGCATTTGATTTTGCTCAATTAGCAGCATTACATCCATTATGTAATGACCCGGTAAAAGATAAAGAAACCGTTCCTCGTGGTAAATTTGGTGGTCGTATGGGAGTTCCTGCAGAAATTTCAAAGCCTGCAGTATTCCTTATGTCAGATGAAGCATCATTTATTACAGGTCAAAAATTAGTAATTGATGGGGGTTATACTGCCGGCTAAAAACAACCTAATAATTAGGATAGGGGCGGCTTTTAGCCGCCGACCCCGACTTTTGCACATTAGAAGAGCCAACAATCCTCTCTGCAAAGAGAGGGGTGTTGGCTTTGTATATCCGACAACCCGCTTGAAAAAAATGCAAAAATTCTATAGAATTTGTCATTGACATGTTTTCAATTTGAAATTATACTATCCGAAGTAGATATATAAATAGTTATTCACGAATATATTTTGGTGGATAAAAGAGAAACCATTTGGTGGCTCGAAGAATACCAATGTTTTTACAAATTGCCTATTTGGGCTTATTAGTAAAGGTATTGGTATTTTTTATCCTCCCATTTTTGTAAAGTATAGACCTTAATATTAATTAAATTGGGTGGGGGATACGAATATGCCATCAGTGTATAAGATGAATTTGCAGGGAAATGGCTCTGAAAGCAGCCATTCACAAAAATTAAATGATCGGCAGCGTAAGCAATTGCAACATGAATTAAAAATCTACATGGAAAAGTATTTTAAACAAAAACTTGGCAAAGGTGTTGACCATACCAAGGTTATTATCTGGGATGATATGGTTATTATTCGCGGTGAAGGTTTTTTGACTGAACCGGAAAAATATATTGTAGAGACTACGGCGGGGAAGGACCTGGTTAATAATGCCCGCATGCAGGTGGCCAGGCAGCATTCTATTGATAATATGCCGTATTTGGAGACTGTATTCGGAGCCAAAGCACTTCATCAGACATATATGATCGAAGCGGAAAATGATTTCTGGATGCATATAATTGTATTCGACAAAATACTAACAGAATAACAAATTTGCCCAACTAATAGTAAGGTGGATTTAGGAGAGACCTTCTGGCAGCTCCAAGGTAGACCAATGTTTTTGTGAAAAGCTCGGCTAACGAGTGAAATCATAAGGATATTGGTCTTTTGTTTGGGGAAGTGCTTCATAATGCACGCATGTAGAAGTTTTTGATGGAGTTTTAACAGAATAACACTGTTTAAACCAAAAAAATACGGTGGATTTAGGGGAGACCGCAGGGTAGCTCCGAAGTAGACCAATGTTTTTGTGAAGAAACTCGGCGAAACGAGTGAAAACATAAAGATATCGGTCTTTTTTTATGAGGGAAGGAGGTAGTCAGAAGGAAAAAGATTATGCTCGATTTAAAAATATTATAATGTCCCAAAATAAAAGGAGGTAATTGTAATGAGTAATACTATGAAAGCCTTAGTTTATGGCGGACCTGAAAAAATATCTATTCAGGACGTTCCCGTACCCAAAATTATTGAGCCCGATGATGCTATAGTTCGGGTTACTACCTCAACTATCTGCGGTACGGATATTCATATATGGCATGGCGGAATGCCAGAAGTAGCTGATGGAAGAATTATAGGCCATGAATTTGTGGGCGAAGTAGTAGAAGTAGGCCCGGCAGTAAGAAATTCCAAAGTAGGCGACAAAGTAGCGGTTTCCTGTGTTACCCAGTGCGGTGAGTGTTTCTACTGTGTAAGGGGAATTTATTCTCATTGCACAACTGGAAGCTGGATATTTGGTTACATGATCGATGGCTGCCAGGCTGAATATGTAAGAGTTCCCCATGCCAACTTGGGAATGTTCGGTATTCCTGAAGGGCTAACTGAAGAGGATGTACTATTCGTGGGCGACATACTTTCCACTGGCTATTTCGGCGCGGAAAACGCTTGTATAGAGCCCGGTGACACAGTTGCAGTAATGGGTGCAGGCCCGGTCGGAATGTGTGCAATGCATACAGCAAAACTTTGGGGACCTTCCAAAGTTATCGCTGTTGACATCAATCAATCCCGGTTGGATAGGATTGTAGCGCGAGGTATTGCAGATGTTGGACTTAACCCGCTAAATGTTAATGTTCCTGACGCAATCAGAGATATGACCGAAGGCCGCGGCGCTGACAGAACTATTGAAGCGAATGGTTTTAAACCAACTTATGATATGGCGATAGATTCGGTTAGACCAGGCGGTAATGTTTCCTTTATAGGCGTATTCGAAAAACCCCAGGAACTTGCCATGAATACATTATGGATCAAAAATATTAGAATTAGCATGGGCCTGTTAAACGCCAATCGGATTCCTGAATTAATTAAGTTGATTCAGGCCGGCAAACTCGATACCAACTTCCTGTGCACACATACTGCACCATTAAATGATATTGTTAAGGGTTATGACATTTTCGGCGGCAAAAAGGATAATTGCTTGAAATGGTTAGTAAAACCTTATCAGAAATAATTAATATATAAAAACGGTGAAGCTTTTATAAAGCCTCGCCGCACATAATCAACTCAATCCTACTTAATTTGATATATGATCTCTCCCATCATATATATTTACCACAGGATTTAGGTTCAAGCCAGGAAGCCTTTCTGCAGGGAAAGGTTTCTTGGTTTTCTGCCTCTTTGGTTGGATGGGACGGCGGG
>Ga0209340_1000605_pt1 | contig 35708 bp, 25 predicted proteins | sample EPASupsiteSAE323_FD_187266 | JGI IMG/M metagenome (GOLD analysis project Ga0209340, IMG submission 187266) | Bioremediated contaminated groundwater from EPA Superfund site, New Mexico - Sample SAE3-23 (SPAdes) (version 2) | ecosystem: Environmental > Aquatic > Deep subsurface > Groundwater >... | reverse complement strand
GAAACGATTCTGGCCTGGGCCTTCGCATTTATAACCGCTGCTTTTTCCAAGATAGGTTATCTAGGCATTGCTATCTGCATGGCCATTGAAAGCTGTAATATACCTCTGCCCAGTGAACTCATAATGCCCTTTGGCGGCTATCTGGTTTCCACCGGCAAATTCTCCTTCTGGGGCACCGTATTGGCCGGAACCGCCGGCGGAACTATTGGCTCAATAATATCCTATTATATTGGCCGTTTCGCTATGCACTCACCATTGTTGTTTTGGATTTCCCAAAGTAAAAAGGACCAGTTGACTCGCTGGTTCGATCGTTATGGCCAGAGCACTGCATTTTTTTCTCGAATGCTGCCCGGTATCCGCACCTTTATTTCACTGCCGGCCGGTGCCGCGGAGATGAACATTTTTCGTTTCACCTTTTATACGCTGATCGGAACCTTCCTCTGGTGCTGGTTCCTGGCCTATATGGGTTATATCCTGGGGGCCAATTGGACCATCCTTAAGGTCTACTTCCATGAGGCGGATCTGGTGGTCCTGATCGGACTGATTGCCGTGATAGCCTTCTATTTTATTAAACGCTGGAAATCAAATCCTGATCGATAGAAATCACGAGGAGGTAAGCTGATACTTTATGAGAAAGTTTTATCCCATCTTAATCATCATCTTTGTCTTATGCTTGATCGGATCAATGAATTATCCTGTATATGCAGCCTCAAACGATGATAAAAAGGTTCTCATACTTATAAACGACAATATAGGCACCAGCGATATTATCTCCAGCCAAACCCCCAACCTCAATGCCCTGGTTAAGAAAAGCGGAACCGGATTAATAAATGTAAGAGCCAAGAATAAGGTTCCGGCCAGCAGTTACATGTCCCTGGCCAGCGGGGTCCGGGTGGCCACGGTGGCCGGAAGTGAACTGGCCTTCAATTCCAGTGAAACCGTAGTCAAACTGCAAAATGTCTTTGACAACCTCGCCACACCACCTTATGCCGCTCAATTGTTCAGCGAGTATACGGGGAAACTTGCCCCCGCCCATGGTGTAGTCAATCTTTATATTGAACCCGCAAAGACTTATGCCGCCGAGCATAACCCCATTTACATACCGGGACAGCTCGGTTGGGCCGCAGAACAAATGCAGCTTAGGGTCGGAGTCCTGGGCAACAGTGATACCAGATATAACATTAACCGCAGTGCGGCTATCCTGGCTATGGACGCCAATGGAATAGTTCCGGTGGGCGACGTAGGCCCGTCCTTGCTGGAACCGGCTCCTGCTTTCCCCGGCGGACTGCGTACCAATCACCAGGTTATCCTGCAGGAATTCAAGGCTTTAGAAAAACAGTGTGACATTATAATTGTTGATATGGGGGATACGGCCCGGGTGGAAAGCTCCCGGGAAAACTCAGCCGATTATATCTTGACGGGGCAAAGGCAGCGGGCTATAGAAAGAAATGACCAGCTGCTGGGACAGCTATTAAAAGTAGTAAATCTAAACCAGACCATGATAATAATCGTCACCCCCAATCCGAACAATGATATGATCCTGCGCGGAAACTTTGCTTTAACGCCCATACTAATGTATAAACCCGGAGTAGGCTCCGGTCTCTTGGCATCGGCTACCACCCGGCGACCCGGTCTGGTCAGCAATATAGATCTTTTGCCCACGGTTACCGGGTATTTCAGTAAAGAATCAATCCCGGGCCAGATGAATATAATAGCTGTAGCCGATAATAGCTTCCAGATGGTGGACAGCCAGCGTCAGTTCTATGAACGCCTCAGAAACAGCCGCAATCCCTTGCATTATACCTTCATGTTGCTGGCTCTTTTAATGATGTTAATGGGTTTCCTGGTTTATATAAAAGGCAAGTCTTCCCTGGCGAATGCTTTGCATATTATGATCTTCAGTACTTTTAGTGTCCCCTTGGTTTTTCTGTTCCTGGGCATGATGGCCTATCGTTCACTGCCGCTTTCAATAATAACCGCGTTGCTATCTAGTATAATTATCGGTTTCGCCGTCTGGAAATGCTTCAGGCCGGAAACGGGTCTTAAAGTAATAACCTCTCTCACCGCCATTTTAGTTACTATTGATTGTTTTCGGGGTTCTCCCTGGATGTTGGTGTCCCCCCTGGGCTCTGATACTATTGCCGGAGGCAGATATTATGGCATAGGCAACGACTTTATGGGCATTCTGCTGGCTACCACCATAATTGCTTCGGTATTGATCTACCAGCATGTGCAAAACAAAAACTATGGAACAGCATTGCTCAGCTTGCTGCCGCTGCTCATTGCCACGGTAGCCATTGGATCCCCTCAGTTCGGCGCCAATGTTGGCGGACTGATCACCGCTCTGGTTTGCATCGGAATCTTTTATATATGTGTTACCGGAACCAGGATCACTTTAAAGCGTCTATTATTGATCGGTATAACCGCCGTATTGGTGGTTGTGGGGGTAGCCGGGCTGGATGCCAGATTCAGCAGCAACCCCTCGCATGCCGGCAAAGCGATAGAAAGTCTCGCCAGTGGGGGAAGTTCGGCTTTCCTTTCTATAGTTGCCACCAAGCTTGGTATCCTGGCCGGTACCGTAATCCATTCCAGTTGGACGATAATACTGATTATCGCACTGATTATTCTTTTAATCACCAGGTTAAAAACCCCCGGCATATTTGGAGAAATAGCGCAGCAGAAGCCAGCTTATAATCAAATAATAACCATACTGGGCTTGACCGCTCTGGTATTGTTCCCTATTAAGGATACGGGGGTAATCGCCGCTGCCTTTATCATCTTATATTTGCTTGGTTCCATGTGGCTGGCCCGTTACGCTATGAGTGATTAATATATGATGCGTAACATTTATAGGCAAGCATAACGTTTTGTCCAAGCAGGAGGGAAGGCGGGTGGAACCCGGCATTCTTCTTATTAAACCTTAATTTGTTATGTTACGGGTTTTCCTAATACCCTCAACACGAGACCGCCCGACAGCGGGACAATGCGTTACGCTTGCCTGCAGGAGTTTGTGGCGCATTATTAATCTACTACGATATTACGAGTGATTAACCTTGAGAGGAGACCTATGCGAAAATATTTAATGTGTTTTTTAGTGGTTCTTCTATTGTTAGGATTAAACCCGCCGGTGCTACTGGCAGAGAATCTTGCTGCACAAGAACCGTCTGGGACCAAGATTTTAATCTGTATGATAGATCGCTTAGATATCGGAGATCTCTCGCCCGCAGCCACCCCAAATCTCTGGCATTTGATGGAGCTCGGTGCCATTGGCCTGTTGAACGCCCCCAGTGCCGGGGAGAGAAACACCAATAATACCTGCTGCACCATTTCCGCCGGACAACGCATTATATCCTCAGCTCATGCCGCATATAATTTCGAGGCCGGCGAATTAGTCAACAATGAGCCGGCTGGTGCCGTTTTTTTCCGCAACACCGGGATAAGACCGGCAGTAAACAATATAGTGGTCAGCAATATTGAAGCCATTAAAAAAAACAACAAGGATAGGAACCTGGATGCCCCCGGTTTATTAGGCGATGAACTTCACAAATTGGGCTGCACAACTGCCGTTATCGGAAACAGCGATTTGCCTGGATATTATTCACGCAGCGGTGCCCTTTTGCTGATGGACTCAAGCGGGATAGTAGATGCCGGCAAGGTCGGCCAAGAAATGACCAGATCTTCACGCGACCTTCCCGGAAAAACCGATTACCAGCAAGTTTTAAAAGAGACCAACCAGGCTGACCAGGCCGTGGTTATGGTTGAATTCGGCGATCTGAGCCGGCTGGATTCCATGGTGCACCTGTATGACCCGGCTGCGTTGAGCCGAGAACGTAGATTGATTCTCACCCAGATTGATAACTGCATCGGCGAATTAGCCCAGCAAAAAACCAGCCCGGAGCCGATTATTTACATAATCAGCCCCACGCCGTCAAGGGCAGCCATTGAGCGTGGAGAATTGCTCACCCCGTTCATAATCGTAAAGCCAGGAATGCAAGGTATTTTGACCGGCATCTCGACCCGGCGGGAGGGTATTGTCTCCAGCCTGGTAATTAAGGACTCTATCCTGGCTTCACTCGACCGCGATAGAGCGGAGAGCATTGCCAGTTCACCGTTATCCGCTCCCTACCGCTTCATTGCCGATCTCAACCGTGAGCTGGCCTTCGGTTATGTTGCCCAAAAATGGTTCATCCCGATAGTAGTAACCATCATCATTCTTACGCTGGCTATGGTTTTCCTTCTGCAAAAAAGGTTATTCAATAAAAAGATAATCGATCTCGTTCTGATCTTGGTCAGCAGTATCCCCCTGACCCTCTTGCTGATTGCGAATTTTGGCGTACTGAAACCAGTCCTTCTAGTGCTGGTTTTTCTGGCAGTCAACCTGGCGGTGGCTGCTCTTAGTTGCCTTTTATCGCTTGGGTTTAAGACCAATCCTCTATCGCCCGTCCTATTAGGCACTATAGCCTGTATCGCTCTTGATCTTTTTTGCAAACTCGGTATGTTGGAACGCTCCATGATGAGCTATCGAATAATGGCCGGCTCAAGATATTATGGTCTGGGCAATGAATACATGGGGGTTTTACTGGCTTCTGCCATTGTATTTGCCGCCATTCTGCTCCAATCCGGAGAAACGACCTGGCGGCGCTGCTTTATTGCCCTTTTGTTTTCATTAATCATCTTCCTGAACGCCTATCCGCGTCTGGGCACCAAGGTAGGCGGCACTATCACTGCCGCTATTGCCCTGGGTTATACCTATATGCATTTTCGCTATCAGCACATGGATGCGAAAAAAACCATCTTCCTGTTTCTTGGTGTGGTTGGCCTGCTGCTGATCATGGCGGTTATCGACTTAAATCAGCCCGCCGAGCTGCAATCCCATCTGGGGCACAGTGTAACCTTGATAATGACCGGCGGATTAAAGGAAGCGCTCTTTATTATTCAGCGTAAAATGCAGATGCAGTGGCGGGTCTTGAATTTTACGTTCTTGTCCTGGTTGGTATGTTTCTCAGTAGTGGCGGCAACCTATAGCGTTTATAATCCCGGCCGCGTGTTAAACTCGTTAAAGCAAGAATTTCCCCATATTTACAGCGGCTTAAAGGGTCTGACCCTTGCTGCGGTAACGGCACTTATTTTCAATGATTCCGGCATTACGGCGGCTGCGTCATTGTTTATCTTTTCTTTAATTATGATCATTCAATTCAAGAAAAATGGACCCGAGCAGTTGATGCCGGGTCCACGTTAAGCTAATACTATAGTGGTATTCCGTTTAAAATCTTTACGGCAAGCCGTTTACTATGTTTTTAATGCCGTGTATAAATTCCTTTTGATAGCCGTCTCCTATTAAGTCGTATAACAGGCTGTTAAAGTTAGCGCCTTCCTCGGCGACACTGCGGGCGATTTCCTCTCCCCTGGGAGTCATGAATACCCGAATGGCCCGGCGATCCTGGGGGTCAAGCTGGCGTTCCACCAATTGATCCTTTTCCAGCTTGTCAACCAAAACCGTCATCGATGAACTGTCAATCAAGGTACGATTACCGATCTCTTTCAGGGTGAGGCCGTTTTCCGCCTCCAGACATAAAAGTATAAAGGATTGCGGAATGCTTATGCCAAAGGGCTCCAGTTTTGAACTGAGATGTTTATCAATCTTTTTCATTACAGCCCTTAATCCAAAACAAAGAAAGTTGTCCAAGTTTGCCATTACATATCTCCTCACTTAATAATTTAGATACCCGATAACTTGCAAAAAGAATACCCCTGTTTATATTTTATGCAATAATAGTATTATAAAATGCGCAATGATGCAAACCAATGATTTGTTTATAGATTATTAACAATATTGAATTGGAGGATGAAGGGTTAATGTCAACAGTCAAGAAGAGAATACTTACCGGCGATAGGCCCACCGGAGCCTTGCACCTGGGTCATTATGTAGGCAGCCTGTCCAACCGGGTATTGCTGCAGGGTGAATATGAGAGCTATATCCTGATAGCCGACGTGCAAGCCCTCACCACCCATTGGGACAAGGACGAAAATTTGCGCCGGGATATTCTCCAGATAACCGGTGATTACCTGGCCGCCGGGTTAGACCCCGCTATATCAACCATTTGTATCCAAAGCATGATCCCGGAGATCCATGAACTGACCATGTATTATTCCATGTTCACCATGGTTAATGTGTTGCGCCACAATCCCACCGTCAAGACTGAAGCGGCCCAGCACGGTTTTAAGGAAATGACCTACGGCTTCCTGGGTTATCCCCTGAGCCAGGCGGCCGATATCAGCATATTCAAGGCCCACCTGGTTCCCGTCGGCGAAGACCAGGTGCCCCATATCGAACTGGCCCGCAAGGTGGTGCGCCGCTTCAATGAATTATACCAGCCGGTCCTGGTCGAGCCGGAGGCCCTGGTCGGCGAGGTTCCCCGTCTGGTCGGGCTGGACGGCAAAGCCAAGATGAGCAAGAGCCTGGGCAATGCCATATATTTGTCTGATGATGCCAAAGCCGTCCAGGAGAAGGTCAAAAACGCGGTAACCGACCCGGCCCGCATCCATAAGACGGATCCGGGACACCCGGAGATTTGCACCATATTTGAATACCATAAAGTATTCAATAAAGCCGAGGTGCCGGAAATAGAAGCAGCTTGCCGGGAAGGTTCCATCGGCTGTGTAGCCTGCAAGAAGAACATGGCCGCCAAACTCAACGAGCTATTGGAACCCATGCGGGAAAGACGTGAGAAGTATAGCGAGAGCGATATCAAGGATATCCTGGTCAGCGGCACCCAGCGAGCGAGAGATTTTGCCCAGGAGACCATGCGCGAGGTAAGGGAAGCCATGGAGATCGATTACTTCGGCAAGTAAGGGCTCTTCCTTATTCCGGTACGCTTTGTAAAAAACTCATAAGCGGGACTAAGTCAGCCGGGGCCAGTTTCGGGTCCGGCTGATTATGTTTTCTGGTTTCCAGCCAGGCTACAGCGGGCAGCCAGCGTTGGGCTACCTGAGCACAATCCGGGTCGCTTTTACTAGCTTCGAGATATTGGCGAGCCTGTTCAAATCTGCCCAAAAAGAGCGCAGATTGACCCGCCGCCAGGTTCAGGCGACTGACCGAACCTCGCACTCTGGCTGGCATTTCATTGCGAGTTTGCAGTACAAGATTAAAATAGGTTTGAGCATTTTCCATTTGATTCCTGTCCAAAGCGGCCCAGGCGCTATCCATGGCTACCCGGGCCAATGCCTCATAGGACTGAGCAATAAATGGATTGCCGGCTACGGCCTCCTGACAGGCCGCCAGTTGACGATCCGTATCCCGCAATAGGTTATAGGCACGAAAGAGCATAGCGTTGATTTCCAGGCTGTAGGGGCTCAATTCCTTGGCCTGCTCAGCATAGGACAGCGCTAATGCATAATAGGTTTTGTCCCCTTTTTCCCTGAAATAAATGGAGTTGAGCAAGGCAAGGTTAAGCGGATAATCGGCCTCCAGTGGATCCAGGCGGGCGGCTCTGGCATATAGCCTCTCAGCCTCCCCGGGCCGGGCCTGCTGTAAGGCTAGCTTTCCTTCGTCGCCCATCCTTTGGGCACAATAAGAGAAAGCGGAGGCCGCTGTCAAACCCGCCGCCATAATCATGCCCAGAATCAATATAATCAACGGGTAAACCCGCCTGGTTCCGTTCGTAATCCCGGCCGCCTTATTATCGTTGCTTTTTCCCGGGCAGCTCCCGCCCAGCTGCTGCCCCTGCAGGGCTCCCATGATACCGAAGAACATAAAGGCCAGGGCCGGTATCGATAAGTCAAAATCAAAGGCGCTGTGCAGACCGACCAGCATGAGCGTTGAAATAGCCGCCGCTAACAACGGACGTTTCTCTTCCTTCGCCTCCCGCCACAGCCTTATAACCAGGCGCAAAAAGGCCAGAACCAGAGCCAATAAAGCTAAGAGCCCCAATATCCCTGTCTCAAGCATAATTTTTATATAAAAACTATGCATCTCGTTAGCGGTATATAATTTCGCGGCATAGCGGTGGTAGAGCAGCGGCCAGGCCCCGCCGCCGGCACCGGTTATAGGGTAGTCCCGGATAATTTTCCCGGCGTCTTGATAGGTAATAAGCCTTTCCTGCACACTCTGCTCGCCCAAAGATAACCGCCCGAATTTATCGCTGATGTTTTGCGGATTTTGCCGGGCGGCGGAAGCCGTAACCTGGTGGCTCATATACATATTCCCAGCCAAAATCAACCCCATGGATATTACCGCCGCCAGTAAAGCGTAAATCATCCTTGACCTCGGGGCGGCTTTTTTAATAGAAGTGGATAAACGGGATGTATAAAACCAGGCAGCCAGGGCTACCAGGAGCATCCCGCCCAGCAATATGACTATCGATTGCCCCGGATGCCCGGCCTGGAAGGCGCCGTAAACAAAAGCGGCGGCAAACCAGGCCAGCGGCAGATAAAGCACCAGATGGCTGTAAGCCTGGCCGCGTTGGCGGGCAAAAACGAATAAAAAGAAAAAAGCTGCCGCCAAGGGATACAGTAAAACAGTTCCCCGCGACATGGTCCCCACGATGACCGCCACTAAAAAGTAATTACCGCCAAGCCAGGCTGCCGCCCTGAGCGGTTTTTCTTCATTGATGCTCAGAGCCCAGCCGATCAAGGTGGCGGAAGCCAGGTAAATGGCCAGGGCATTGTGATACTGTAGAGTAGAACGAATATGGCCATCGGCATAGGCTCCGGGATAACTCACCCAGCCCAAAGCCGCCCCCAGGCCAATCAATGCCAGCAACAGAGCCGCCAGGTAGACCGCCATCAGCAGTCTCTTGAAAACAACCTGGTCGCCCGCTATATTGCGAGCCATCCAATAGACCATGAAATAGGCCAAAACCTTCATGGCTTCCAATAAAGCGGAGTGAAGACTGACAGAACCCGTGAGCGCGAGAAAATAGGCCAGACCCAGCGCCAGGAAACAGAGGTCCATTGCCTGAAGTTTGCTGCTTGGCCGGCTGGACCATTGCCAGCCCAGAGATATGATAAAAAGCAGTCCTATTAAAAATAAGGCGGGCAAAAGCTGTTCCGGAAAGAATGCGCCGCCCCTGAGCAGAGGCAAGGCGATTAATAGCGCGAATATCGCTGTCTGGATCACCATCAGAAGCGTTTTTGAGACCGGGCTATTAGCCGGAGCTATTCCGTTTATTATTACTGGTTTGGCAGCCAAGCAACCACCCTCGAAATACTAATAAAACAATCCCCAAGCCTTATTAATAAGCCCCCCGCCCAAGCAATACCGCCGGTAGGGTCTTCAGCAGAATATACAGATCCAGGCCCCAGGAGCGATTCACGGCGTACCAGGCCTCCAGGCACAGGCGGCTGGCAAAATCCAATTCATTGCGCCCGCTGACCTGCCACAAACCGGTCAGGCCGGGAGGTACAGATAATATTATCTCGGCATATTCCCCCAGGCGTAACCTTTCTTCCACCAAATAAGGGCGTGGTCCCACCAGGCTCATATCGCCTTTTATAACATTCAAAAGCTGGGGCAGCTCGTCCAGGCTGAAACGCCGTAGCAATCTGCCGAACCTGGTTATGCGCGGATCATCCCGCAGCTTGGCATAATTATACCATTCTTGAAACCGGTCTGGATGGTCCTGCAGGTGCTCTTCCAAGAGACAGGCCGGCTCCCGGTACATGGTGCGATATTTGTAGCAGGCAAATTCCCGCCCGTTCAGCCCCAGTCGCTTCTGAATAAAAACAACTGGTCCCGGGGAATCGATTTTTATTATCAGAGCAATGAGAAGTAAAAAAGGCAGGCCCAGGAGCAATGCCAAGCTGGCCAGGCCTATATCCAGAAATCGCCAGCCTCTGGCTGTCGATTTTGAACAATGTGATATTATGTTTGCTTCCTTTTCATTAAAGACGTGTTCTTTGCTATATTGCCGACTGACTGCCGAACTTTGCATCATATAACTACTACCTCAACAAATAAACCTAATGATTTAAATGTGCTTCGCACCGCATTAAATGAACCTTGTTATCGGTATCTAGATAGGCTAGATACGGTATGCCGAGACAACGAAACTGCAACTCACTCGGATTACTGGTAGTAGCAAAACCCGCTTCTCCAACTGTTTTCCAGTTATTATTGTAATAATTCATTACTGTAATCTTGTTATCCCCATCGGTAAAGCAAATGCAGGGCACTCCTGAGAAGCATAATCTAACCGGGTGGTTATCTGGCACTGTTACCGGTGGGTTTATAAAACTCCACAATTGATTTTGCTCACTATATTTTTCCACCTTAAGTTCATTGCTAACTGATACATAAGCTACAAAGATATTGCCGTTCCCTGTCGCCAATGAAACCCCGCAGCCAGGCTTAACCGGTCCGCTAATCGTTTTCAGTGATTGCCAAGGCTGGTATACGCCGCCGAACTTTTCTGAATTGAGTATTACAATCTGGTTTGCAGAATCCAGGTACGCCACTATCAAACCTAAGTTTCCATCGTAAACGGTTGATAAGCCGTTTAGACTCGACCCAGCATTGTAAAAGAAAAGTTCGTTACCCCCGGCATCCGTTACTGCTGGCTCCCATGCCCCTCCGTTTTTGGTAGCTTTTCGCGCTACCCCTTTGTAGGATGATGGGCCGTCATTCTCTTCAAAAACTACCAAGGGGCTATAGTATTCATTGTATTGAGTTCCGTATAAAGTTGCCGTAGATTCTAGTAATCGTGCTGATGTGCCGGTAGAACCTCCTGTATAATCACTCCAAGCTGGTGGTGAGGACGATTCATTATAGCGCATTAATTTGACTTGGTTGCTGCTGTTAACATAACTGCAATAGGTTACTTCCTCAGCATCGATTAATTCAATCTCCTTCACTGCCCCGCCGCTGAAACCTCCATTACCTAATTCAGCCCAAGATTTTAAACTATAGGAGTACTCTTTCGCTATACCCTTGCTTCCATCGCTGAATGCAACTGCAGTGTTCTTCCCCCCCAAGGCAAGTGCGCTGACATTGCTGCCACTGGCGGTGCCACAATCTATCCATTCGCGATAGCTGTCAATAATGACATCAGTCGCAGCATGTCTGCCGGCACTGTTAACAACCAGGTTTGCAGGGATTATGAAATCGTGGTAGATAGTGGCCCATTCTTGGCCAGAGCTAATAACCATTTGGGTTCCGTCCTGGCTGATGGATTGCAGTGATAGGCCATTAGACGCATAAATCCATGCATCCGAATTACTACCAACTTTAGACTGGATTAATGCAAATATATCATGCCAACTTTGGTTGGTGAGCGGACCTCCCGATGCGGTAAGGGTAGCTGTTTTATAAAAACTATTATAGTTATTAATATCTATACTAATTTCCCGAACCATTACGGTAAAAGATGTGCTGGCACTGGTATAGCCTTGCTTTATAGCATCAATTTTTATGGTAACGGCGCCGTAAACAGTCCCGGTTACGGATAAGGTTTTACCATTAAGACTCAGATTAGCTTGACCTTGAGAAGATTCAACGACACTGGCGTTAACCTCCGCATCTGTAGGATCGGTGGTGATATCAATATTTATGGTGCTGCCAATATACACCGTCTTATCCGTAATAGGCTGAATGGCAGTAGGCAGTACCTTCAAGCTGTCTATTGTAATGTCAGCTGCAGCCGGGTTGCCGGCGCGATCCACCACCAGTTCTTTAGGGATAATGAAGTCGTTTTTGATGGTGGCAGTGTTCGAGCTATTTGCAAGACTAATTGTCATTGTATTGCCATTAGGGCTGATAGCCATACTCAGTTTGCTGCTTGTTACTATCCATGTCCCCCCTGAACCTGTATTAGACTTAATAAGTTCAAATATATCGTACCAGCTTTTATCAGACAGCGGACCTCCCGAAGCGGTGAGGGCCAAAGAACCTGTGAACGAATTAGATTTATCGGTTGTTATCGCGTCAGGAGCAACATTATCAACAGTCATAGTAGAAACGCCAATATCTTGTGCTGTCACCGGATTATTAATTGTTGGCTCAACAGCCGCACTATAACCGTCCTTGACAAATACTATTCTTAATCCACATTCTACATCAGATAAAGGAGGGTTAATTGAGTTAGGTACTGTAAATAAGTAACCGCCGTCCTGCCCGGTTAAGGCAGAATTAACAACAAATGTGGGTCTTCCCGGCACAACCGCCTGGACTCTTACGTCTTTCATGGGCTGCCCGTTTACATCCTTAACATGCCCGGTTAAAGTAATGGCGCCGGATATTTCAGCGGATGCTGGGTTTAAATCATCTTCGTTACCTATAAGCACATCATCAACTTTCAAGCCGGAAAATGTATGGGTACCGTTACCAGTATATGAAAATAGATAATCGCCGTCATCCTGAATATAACCGCCAAACGGGGACTGGCTAAAACTGGTTAACTTACCATCCACAATCACTTCAACCCGGTCGGGTCTTAAATCAGTTATGGGAGTTTCATCCTCATCAAGTAATAGTAATTCGATCATAACCATGCCGTTATTACTAGTTGGCTGGATACTCCAAGAACTGTAACTTGATACAGCCGTCAAGCTGTCTATTGTAATATTTGCTGCGGCTTGATGTCCCGCCCGGTCCACCACCAGTTCTTTGGGAATGACGAAATCCTGTGTTATCGTGGCGGTTCCATCCACTGCAATCACCATAGTGACACCATCTAAGCTGATGGAATCCAACATTAAGTTGCTTGCTTCAGTTTCTATCCAGTATGTCCCCCCTGCTTCATTCCCAGTATGAGACTTAATCAAATTGAAGATATCATACCAGCTTTCATCGGAGAGCGGACCCTCTGAAACCGTGAGAGTGATGGTGTCTTCAAAACTGTTGTATTTATCTACTGTTATCCCGTCGGGTTTATCGTTATCATTAGCCATCGTAGCATCGAGCGTGGCATTAGTGGCATTCTCAGCCAAAGTCAAAGCCTGATAATCGCAGCTATAATCTGGTTTACTAAATTTTATTTTCAGATCCCCATTTGGTATTCTGAGTAAATAGTTGCCGTCACTGTCAGTGTAAGTGTAATTTACTGTCGATGTTATGCACATGTCAGGGGGGATATCAATAGCGGCTTCAACTTTAACTCCTGCCCGGTTATTGCTGTCGTATGTAACATTTCCGTTTAAAGTTCCACCACCGGTTATGGTAGTTGATTGGGATTTCGTCCCGTTTTTGTTTTTTACCGGCACACCGCCAACTTCCAGGCTGGAAAAAGTATACTCATCACTACCGAGATATGAAGCAATATAAATCGTCCCATTAAAAACAAGAATTCCAAACGGCAGTTGGGCGAAACTGATCCTATTATTATCCACAAGCATTGTAAACTGGTCAGGGTTCAAACCATTTATTGGTTCATTGTCCGCATTACTTATATATATACCAATCTCGGCCATACCATCGGTAAATGATTCTTCACCAAACTCCCACCAGCTATATTCCGGGGATATATTGGAACAAATTACGGTAAAAGTGCTACTGGCAGCGGTGTAGCCTTCCCTAACCGCGTCCACTTGAATGGTAACCGCGCCGTAAACTTTTCCGGTTATCGATAGTGTTTTATCGCTGAGACTTAGAATAGCGTTGCCTGAAGACCCTTCGACTATATGGGCGCTGACCGTCGCATCAGCCGGATCAGTACTAATAGCAACATTAATAGTTTTATCAACCTGCACAATCTGCTTCGCAATAGCGGCGATGGTAACCACCGGTTTCTCCTGAACCGATACAGTAAAGGTAGTGCTGGCTGCGGTGTAGCCTGCCTTAATTGCGTCAATCTGAATAGTCACCGCGCCGTAAACCTTTCCAGTTACCGACAAGGTTTTACCGCTGAGACTCAGTTCGGCCTGACCTGGTGAAGATCCGGCAACTACACTGGCGCTGACCGTGGCGTCCGCCGGGTCTGTGGTAATAGGAATTGCTAGGGTTTTGTCAACCTGCACCGCCTGAGCTGGAATGCTGTCAATCCTTACTATGTAGTTGGCACCGCCGCTGCCCGATACCTCCTGGCCGCCGATTGTGGAGTTCAACCCGGCCTTGACCGTCCAGCTGGCTGGGGCTGTGGCGATGGTGACCCCTGATGCATTGATGCTGGCGCTGGATATTTGCCCGCCGCCTTCAACCTTAACACCCTCTGCATTAACCTCCAGGGCACTGACGGTAACTCCGGACGCGAGGTTAAGGCTGGTACCGGCAGCCGTGGCCGCCAGATTTACCTTACCTATGCTTCCGCTCTCCACTTGGATGTTCAGCCCCGGTGCTGATATGTTCACGCTTTCAAAGCTGCCGCACAGTATTATCGTGGTTCCACTGGGTAATGAGAGACCGGTCAGGAGACTGGAGAAGCCGGTACCGGTAAGGCTGCTCTCTTCCAATTCAGCCCCTGACTCCAGGGTGAGCGGCCCGATCACTGTCGTGCCGCTGGCTATGATATGTACGATGTTGCCTTCCTTTTTGATGGTAACCTGGTTCAGGTTACAGTCTTCCACCTTGACGCTGTTGGCGCCGCCGCCACTTATCGTGGTGGCGCCGGTTACTTTAACATTCTGCAAGGTGGCGTCACCTTCACCGATGGACGCGGCCAGAACCAGATTGCCATTGATAATCAGGTTATGCAGGATAACCCCGGAGGCGTTTATTGCCACGGTCCCGTTGATAGTCTGGGGGGCGGCGGCGCTATCGCCTCCATAGGCTCCGGCTTGATTATATGCTACATAGGCGCTCGAATTATCACTACTACTACTGTTATTGTTATTGTTATTGTAGGTATTGTTGTTGCCAGTATTCTTGCTGCTGGTATCGACATCCCTTATCAGTGATTCAGCGGCCTCTTTTTTAAATTCCGCCTGTATGTCCTGCTTCAGTTTATCGATTACCTCGGTTTTTAACTGGATACCGCTGGATTTCAGCGCATCAATTACTGTCTTAACGGTGGTTTCGGTCTTTTGTTCCACAGTCTGCTTATCATCGGTTTTCACCACGATTTCGGCGGCCCGGTTGGCATCCATTTTCAGGGCGGTATTGACTACCCATTCCTGCTCCTTGGCAAACTCGGCTTTGTCAACTGCGGTCAAGGCTCCCTTTTCCGGTGCGCTGTTCTCCGCCTTGATAACGGCTTTGTCTCCTCCGTTAATGATGATGTTTCCTGCGTTTGTGGTTGTATCGGTATTGCCGGATAAGCAACATACCTCGCAGGTCCCGTCGGTATTTACGCTTACCTTTATGAAGGTGCCTCTTACCGCGGCTACGCCCCAGGGCATATCCACCTGCATTCTGACCTTTTTCTTTTCCGCGGTCTTGTACCAGGGCTGGGCGGTTTCGGCCGCCGCCAACTGCCTCAGCGGGTCGCGGGATGCCATGCGTGACGACAGGCTGCTTTGTTTGTTTTCACTCAGGTTTTCGGTTTTGGTGGAAAGCGCGCCAAACAGGGTGCCTTTCTTCAGCTCGATATTCAAGAAATCTACTGCTACTCCAGGCGTTCCGTCCTGCTTAATATAGCTTTTACCATTCGCTTTTTTGACGGCTATCTCAACGTTTTCCTCTAACAGATTTCCGCTGCCGTCGGGATAAATGATTCTGGCGCTGCCGTCTTTACCGGTTTGGATAATATCGGCTTCATATATGCTAGTATCTTTGGTGATTTTCTCTGTCTTGTTGTTTCTGGTCAGGGTGATTTCGCCTTTTATCTCGGTCAATTGGCCGCTTAGTTTAACCTGGCTGAGTCCGGAATCCTTGGTTAGAAGCAAGGCCAAGGCCCGGGCCAGTTCCGCCCGGCTCATGTCCTTATCCGGGTAGATTTGTTGCCCGTCCTGAGAGGTTTGCACCATATCCAGGGCCAGGGCGGTTGCCATATCAGCTGCGGCCCAGTGTCCGCTGTTCATATCCTGCAATGGGGGGAGGGCCGCTCGGTCTTTCTGGGTGCAAAGGCGCATAACCAGGCTGATGGCCTGGGCTCGAGTGAGCTTGGCATCAGGCTGGTAGCTGCCATCAGGAAAGCCCTTGATATATCCTGCTTTGGAGGCAGCATCCACATAGGGGGACGCCCAGTGGGCAAGCGGTACATCCTTAAAGGAAGCAGTGTTGACCGCCGGGGTTTTCAAAGCGGCGGCCCGGCATATTATTACCGCGGCCTGGGCGCGGGTCAGTCCCTCGGCGGGGTGATAGGTGCCATCGGGAAATCCGCTTATGAGGCCTTTTTGCGATATGTATTTTATGAAAACGGTATTGGGATCGCTGGCAGCAACATCCTGGAAGGGTGAAGCTATAACTGATGTTTGGCCGCTACCCGCCGGTTCGCCAGTGGCTATAGCGACTGCCCCCAAATTCAGTATTAGAACAGCAGCAATAATTACAAGGAAATATCGCTTTAGGAAAATAACTCTAACCTTAACCATCTCCCCAGTAATAATTTCGTCTTTATCGGAAATATCAGATGTTTTATATGATAATCCCTATATATAGATGCTTAGATTAATATTATTGTAAATCGGAATATGATTTGGAAATAATAAGAATCGAGCCTTATTATAACAGTAACTTCATCTCAGCTTACATTCAAGCCATTATTTTACTCTCGCCACATCAACCATGTGTCACCTGGTAGGGTTACTCTGATTTTATATTTTTACCCCGGAAACGTTCTTGGAGAGAGTTACCGGTATGCTGAACCTCTCTAGTCATTGCCGAAGGAAAATGTATTATGTGCTACAATTATTGCCAGGGGGAGTGATAACGTGGTTGAAGAGATCATGACTTTCGGCGAGTGTTTGGAAAAAATAATGAAAGATAAGAAAATATCCGTCACCAAGCTTGCTGAATTGACCGGGACCAAGAGCCGGAACTCCATCCAGAGAATCCTCAGGGATGATTGCAGCATAATCGTTATCGAAGCCTTCAAGCATAAGCTCAGCGGTTTGGATGAACTGCTGCTCTCAGAAGCGGAGCGATTGAATGAGGCATTTGAAGTCAGCAGGGTCGGGAAAGATACATATCTGGCCAGGAAAATCATGCTGCAGATTTTTGAAAACCCGCAGAGGCTAAAAACAAATAATCCGGTAGGCTTTAACCCTTCCACCCATAAAACTGTTTCATTGGCTCAATTGTTAAATACTTATCACAAATTTGCGAAAATACGAATACTGATATTCGATATGACCTTCAGCGTTTTTACGCATGAACTGGTCAATCTTATCCGAAGTTCACCATATGGTTCTATTTCAATATCCCATATATTATTGCTAACTGATAATCAGGTCCATAATGCCGAAACCTTTGTTGCCGCTTTTAACTTGCTAAATTACGGGCATTACGATGTTTACTGCCTGACCCATGCAGGAATCCCGACCAACCAATTGACCATCGCCCCCAATTCAATATTTATCGATAAAGAAACCAAAGACGGCAGGCACTACACCGACATAATTAAAATGTATAGTGCAGAGTCCTTTTCCTATATTATTGACCTACGCGACCATCAAACATTTGAGTTTTATCTTTATCAGTTCAACAATATGAGAATAAAGGCCCAAAGCATTAGAAAAACCTATGAAAAAACCAGTCCGGTGGTTAAGACGCTTGGTATAGTAGAAGCCTGTATACCTCTAGAAAAACACTGTGACCGATATCTGATAAAGCACAGTATCTCTTCGAGCATGATCCCATTTAATGTCTACTTAAGCATCTTTTCAGGAAACAATTATTTCGGTCTGTCTAAGAATGACCCTATGGTAGAAGATTTAAAAAAGAATTTTCACGAGCGTACCTATTGCTTTTTCAACGCTAAAAAAACCAAGATGAACCTCCTAACCAAACGAGGTCTGCTCGATTTTGTGAACAACCGGGTAATCAGTGATCATTTTCATAATGCCCGTCCATTTACCAGAGAAGAGATCAAAAACATTTTGGAATTCGTGCTCGAGCAACTCCTGAACAATGAGTACTTCAAAATACTATTGTTAAAAAACGATTATGCCATCGGCAATTTGGAATTTAGCTATTATGAGAATCAATGCTTATGGATTTGGGACTCCTTCTCCGGTTATGGTGATGACTATTTTGATACTCCCATAGAAAACCCGCAAATCATCGAGATTTTTGACGACTTTGTCAAGAATGAATATATACCCCATCACACCCTGCCCGAGTCGGAGACCATAGATTTCTTTAAGTACCTGATATCGATAGCCTGAAAGAACTAACCCCGAAACAGGTAATTGGCGACAGAGGTGGCGATGCCGCCCAGATTGCAGGCAAAGGCTATGATAATTATCAATACCAAAATACCCAACAGATTGTTTATGGTGCGCTGCCGTTCCATTTTCCTTCTTTCCTCCGCAGCGTGCTCGGGATCGAAATGATAATGGTGCCTATGATGTTCGGGCATAATATACTACTCCTTTCATAAGCAGGTATATAAATATTTTACCAGAACAGGGACCCCTATTGTTATGTGTTTCATGTCCGCAAAAACAATCCTTTGCGGGTAAATTCTTGTAAAATGCCGCATAAACCATTAAAATTTAGTGCAATGGGCTTACAGAATACAAGCTATAGCTGAAGGAGTGAATCAAATGCAGGATATCCCGGCATTCAAATTAGTCTTTACCGAGCAGCGGGAACACCTATTACTGCCCAATGTTACCTCGGTCAAGGTAGTACAGCATCTTTACGATGTTCTCTTTCAATATGCCATCACCGAAGATTATGAGGAAAAACTTAAAGCCTTTATTGCCAAAATGGAGGCACATATCAAAACTAAAGCACGTACGCCCTTTGCCATGCCCCTGACTGATCTGGAGTTTCTCGAGGACGGCCTGGAAGAACTGCGCCTGTTGAATTGGATGCAGGAAAAACTAACGACCTTCGAAGTTGTTGTGGATGAGCCTGAAAAATTGGAAACGGTTCTTGAAACAATGGAGGCCTATTTTACCTTCAACCGGATTGCTGAAACCAATCAGATCCTGGTGTTCCCGCAGAAAATCACGGCATATTAAGCGCCGGAGACTGCCAGTGCCCCGGCTGTTTTCAGCTGGGGCTTTCTAAGCCCCTCATCATGGGGAGCGGAAGAACTACAGTCAGAGGTGTTTGATAGAATTTTAAAGGGGAGGTATTTGGGATGGAATTAAAGGGATCAAGAACTGAGCAAGCCCTGCTGGCAGCGTTTGCGGGTGAATCACAGGCCCGCAATAAATATACTTATTGGGCTAGCAAGGCCGACAAAGAAGGCTTTAAACAGATTGCCGCCATTTTCCTGGAGACCGCTGACAATGAGAAAGAACACGCCAAGCTCTTCTTTAAATTTCTTATTGGCGGGGAAATCGCCGATACTGAGGCCAACCTGCTGGCAGCGGCCATGGGCGAAAATGAAGAACACACCAAGCTATATCCGGAATTCGAGAAAATCGCCCGGGAAGAGGGCTTTACCGAGATTGCCGATATATTTAAAGAGGTCAGCGAGGTTGAAGAAGAACACGAAAAGAGATATCGCAAGCTGCTGGCCAATGTGACGGGCAAGACCGTTTTCAAAAAGGCCCAGCCAGTCAAATGGAAATGCCGCAACTGCGGTTATATTCACGAAGGACCCGAACCCCCCGAGAAATGCCCGGCCTGTGCCCATCCCAAAGACTATTACGAAATGCTCGCCGAAAACTACTAGAAACAATGAGGGTGGTCCAACGACCACCCTTTATTTTATTGAATATAATAGTTCCCCAGAATCCCGTTACCCTTAAAAAGCCAATAATGCCTCCCGCAGGATCTTGGCGCCGAGGATGGAGGTGTTGTCGCCTTGTTCGTAAGGGGGCGATATCTCTACCAGGTCGAAGCCGACTATCTGTAGTGCGGCCAGATCGCGCAGCGCGAAGAGCAAGTCCCGGGAGCTAACGCCGCCCGCCTCCGGGGTTCCGGTACCGGGGGCAAAGGCCGGGTCCAGGACATCGATATCCAGGGTGAGATACACCGGTCGTGAAGCAACATTTTTTTTGACGTCTTCCAAGGCATCCAGGAAGCGATCCAGGTAAAGATGGGTTTTCTCCCGGGCAAATAGCAGTTCGTCTCTGGTGCCCGAGCGTATTCCCAACTGGAATAACCTCTTATCCCCTAATTCCTCCACCACATGGCGCATAACCGAGGCATGCGATAAAGCATCGCCCAGATAACCCTCCCGCAGATCGGCATGGGCATCCATCTGTATGACCACCAGATCCGGATAGCGACTATGGTAGGCCTGTATCAAAGGTAAAGAAACCAGGTGTTCCCCGCCGATGGAATAGAGTTGTTTGTCCTGATTCAGCAAGATAGAAGCTATCTGGTTGATGCGCTGCAGACTACCTGTCACATTGCCAAAGGGCAGAATTATATCTCCCGCATCGGCAAATTCAAGCTCCTCCAGGGAACGATCCTGATAGATGCTGTATTCCTCTATGCCTTCGGAAACCTCGCGCACCCGGTAGGGGGCCAATCGTGTACCCGGGCGGAAACTGGTGGTAGTATCCATGGGTATACCCATGATTACCTTCCTGCAGCATTCAATATCATTAGTACTAGCCATGAACGAGGCCCGAGGGGCCAGGTATTCCAACGGGTAGTCCACCATACTATTCACCTACAATATTCTTTACAAAAGCGGGCAACTGAAAGGCCGCCTGATGAATCTGCGGGGTGTAATAACGACCCGAAGTCGAATTTCCGGCAGCTAAGGACTCGGGATCATGCCGTTTGGAGCCGATAGTAAAACTCCATAACCCGCTGGGGTAGGTAGGTACATTGGCCAGGTACAGCTTGGTTATCGGGAAGAACTGTTTAATTCCGCCATAGGCCATTTTGATCACGTTATCGTTAAAGAAGGGTGATTCACTCTGTACTACCAGCATGCCATCCTCTTTCAGGGCATTAAAACAATCCTGATAAAAACTCGGAGAAAATAATTCTACCGCCGGTCCCACCGGTTCCGTTGAATCCACCAGGATTACGTCAAAGGCATTCTTATGATCCTTAACATACTGGATCCCGTCCGCTATAACCACCTCAGCGCCCGGTTCATTAAAGGAACATGACAGGTTCGGGAAGAAATCGCGGGCCGCTTGAACTACCCGGTCGTCGATCTCGACCAGGACTCCGCGTTTTACAGACGGATGCCTGACCACTTCCCGCAAGCTGCCTCCGTCACCGCCGCCAATGATGAGTACCTGTTCGGGGCTGGGATGAGAGTTTAAAGCCACCTGGCTGATCATTTCATGATAAACGAATTCATCCTTCTCGGTGGTCTGCACCATACCATCCAGCAGGAGCATTCTGCCGAACTGCTCCGTGACCACTACGGAAAGGTGTTGAAATTCAGTCTGTTCAGTCCTTAAGGTTTCGCTGATCCGGCAGCTAAAGCCCAGGGCCGGGGTTTGATACTCGGTAACCCAAAGTTCCAAGCTGATTCCTCCTTAATCTATACAATCCGGGATATTCTTGCATCCCCAATTCAGAACTCTTATACTAGTACCATAAAGGAACCGCCGCAAAGGCACAGCCTATCTCTTGAACCACATGTTCGCAGGATGCGACCTTTATCTCGTCCAATTCCAGATCACGCATTTGGAAGGCTTCCTCCACCATAGCGGTTACCTTATCTTCAGCTTCCTTTTTAGTGCAAACTCCCTCGAACTCCATAATTACCCCGAAGCTATTCTTTTTAATTCCTACTCCAACTGCAGCGGCGATTCTTTCTCCAGGATTGGCACTGATGATAAAACCATACGCTATCGGAAGTAGCGAGCCCGGCGGTATCACCAAATCAGGCTCGTATTCACAACCTGGAGGCAGTATGCTGCTGACTCTTAGCAAATTAGTATTTCCCACCCGCGCTTTAAGCAATGCACCATCAAAAGCGGTCAGTTCACTTTTCCCTTCGCTGGTAGCCGCCGTGAGAAAAAATTTCTTGGGCAATGGTAACAAAAAAAACACCTCCAGATATTTTCATGGACAACAGATTAATTATATCCAAAACCCGATGAAATTCAAGAAGTTACCCATATTCTAATCAAATTTCACATCGTTTTATGGGGCAAATTAATATAGAACCGTTCGCCTTTGTAATAAGCAACATTGTCTGTAAATCTTCGAGAAAATATCGATGACTTGTATACACTTTTGTGTCCAAGAATGTATTCCGTATAATGAAACACTATTCCATTGACATGCATATTGCATGTATTTATAATCAAATTGCGAGTGTTTTGGAAGTTAATTTCGCATTGTGGAATTCAGCTTCTGATACTCGACACAAATCCTAATGAGGGGATGGGAACATAATGTCACAATATGTACAAAACGTAATTCGCAAAGTTATGGAAAGAAACCCCAACGAGCCTGAATTCCATCAAGCCGTAATCGAGGTTCTCGAATCACTGGAACCCGCCTTGGAACGCCATCCGGAGTTTGAACAAGCTGGCATCCTGGAACGCCTGACTGAACCAGAAAGACAAGTCATTTTCCGCGTACCCTGGGTCGATGATAAGGGCAAGGTACAGGTAAATCGCGGCATGCGTATCCAGTTCAACAGCGCTATCGGCCCGTATAAGGGCGGATTAAGATTACACCCCACCGTTTATCCCGGTATTATAAAGTTCCTGGGTTTTGAACAGATCTTCAAGAATTCGCTGACCGGTCTGCCTATCGGCGGCGGCAAGGGTGGCAGTGATTTTGATCCCAAGGGTAAGTCCGATATGGAAGTTATGAGATTCTGCCAAAGCTTTATGACCGAACTGTACCGTCACGTTTCAGCGGACATCGATGTCCCGGCTGGAGATATTGGAGTAGGCGGCCGTGAAATCGGTTTTCTCTTTGGTCAGTATAAGAGAATTACTGCCCTGCATGAGGGAGTGCTTACCGGTAAGGGTCTGGTTTACGGCGGCAGCCTGGTACGGACTGAAGCCACCGGTTATGGCCTTACCTATTTAGTTGATGAAATGATCCGGGACAAGGGCAAGTCCTTTGACGGTGCCACCGTGGTTATCTCCGGTTCCGGTAATGTTGCCATCTACGCCACGGAGAAGGTCCAGCAATTAGGCGGCAAGGTGGTAGCCCTGAGCGACTCCTCCGGTTTTGTTTACGACAAGGACGGCATTGATCTGGATACGGTAAAACGCATCAAGGAAGTGGAGAGAGGACGCATCAAGGATTATCTCAATACTCATCCGACTGCTGAATACCATGAAGGAGCCGGCATCTGGAACATCAAATGCGATGTGGCGCTGCCCTGTGCCACTCAGAATGAATTGAAGGAAGCTGACGCTGTTACTCTGGTCAAAAATGGCTGCTTTGCGGTCGGCGAGGGCGCTAATATGCCCTGCACTCCAGAAGCAGTAGAAGTCTTCATCAAGAACAAGGTGATGTTTGCTCCGGGTAAAGCGGCCAATGCCGGTGGCGTTGCCACCTCCGCTCTGGAGATGTCACAGAACAGCATGCGCTACAACTGGACCTTCGACGAGGTCGATTGCAAATTGAAGGATATCATGGTTTCCATCTACCGCAATGCCAGCGAGACGGCTCGCGAATACGGGCATGAGGACAACCTGGTGGTAGGTGCCAATATCGCTGGCTTCTTAAAGGTAGCCAATGCGATGCTAGCTCAGGGAGTAGTATAGTTTAAATACTATTTCAAGCATGTGCCAACTGCGATGGCAAAGGACGCCAGGGGTTAATACCTGGTGTCCTTTGCTTTAATCCGCCAAATGCTATTTGACAATCATTTTTATACTTCAGTAGAATAAAGTAGCTTACCATGTGCAATGATGTCTCTCAGTATGGAAGGGGACCCTCAATAATTATGCGAAATATAGATGAGGATAGTGAAAAACAAGCGGATAGCAGCGAGGATAATAAATCGGTACAATCCGTAGACCGGGCGCTGTTTATCCTGGAAGCCCTGGCCGAAGCGGGGCGTCCTCTGCATCTGGCGGAGCTGGTGCAGATGGTCAAACTAAAGCCGAGTACGGTCCATCGTTTACTGGGTACCCTGATAAAACATGATTATGTGGAACAAGACGACCGCAGTTGCTATCGGCTTTCCATGAAGCTTTATTATATGGGCAATTCCGCCACTTATGCCGTAGATGTAAAGGACTTGGCTCATCCGGTGATGCAAGAACTATTGGACCGCTATAATGAGACGGTCAATCTGGCCATCCTGGATCGGGGAGATGTGGTTTACGTCGACCAGCTTGAGTCCAATAATATAGTAATTGTCAGGATGTTTGCCCGGGTCGGTAATAGAGGACCCGCTTATTGCACAGGGTCTGGCAAGGTCCTGTTGGCCGGGTTGAACACGGAGGAATTTGACCGCTACTTGAGAAATGTTACCTTACGGGGATTCACCAACGATACTATTACCGATCCTTTGAGCCTTTCCCGCGAATTGAATCGGGTAAGGGAGAATGGTTACGCTCTTGATCTGGGCGAGCGCGACGAGGGCGTAGGGTGTGTAGCCGCTCCCATCAAGAACCGTGAAGGTCGCGTCATCGCCGCTCTCAGTGTGTCCGGTCCCATTATGCGCATGACCGCCCCCTTCCTCAGCGGCCAGTTGGCACCCGTACTTATTACCTATGCCACTAAGATTTCAAACAAGCTGGGCTATTCCGGCCAAGTATAAAGAAGCTGCTTTATGCTTTTATGGAGATTTCCACCTCACCTATATATATGCCGTCAGCATTATGCACCAATACGGGTGTTATCTAGTTTTTGCTTCGATTGATGTATCCCCTGACCTCTCGGGACCTCACATCTGCTTCAATAAAAACCCTTTCCTCCCGCCCTTCCAGGTTCCAGATCCTGATCACCTTTTCCATGCCCGGGAATTCCGGAAATATCTCGTTAAAAGAATTAGGCACGCTATCCAGATAGGAGGAATCGAAAAAGGCGCTTTCGGTTTCTCCCAGCAGCGCTATATAAAATATCTGGGTCTCAACCAGATCCTGAAAGAAATGCGTACCATACGAAAGCTCCGGCATAAATCCTTCTTTCTGTTCAGCCATTTCAACCAAAATGGACGCATTGCATATCTCCGCAAAAGACACCGGTACACCCAGGGATGGGGTAGTCGTTCCCCAGCGCCCCGGCCCGATCAACATCAAAGGTAAAACCCCGGCTTGCTTGGATCGACGGTTTACCTTACCCACCAGACGCGCCACCTGGTACTTGTCGGCATTGCTGAGTTCAAGATATTCCGGCCCTACATAAATAATCCCCTTGATCTGTTCGGACAAATTCCCTCCCATAAAACTCGGGCTGGCCAGAAATAGACGGTCGCCTTCCCTCTCTTCCGGTAATCTGGTAAGCCGGGCCGAATGCTTGAAAGTCTGCAGCGGGCGGCACTGCAGCAGATTCATTTGCATGAAGCCTTCCGGGGTAAAATTCACGGTAAATTCCGTATCAACCGGATAGTCATAGGCCTCCTGCAAATCATGCAGCATCCGCTGCATTAGCTCGACATAGGGGGTAGTAGATAAGAGTTTTTCAAAGGTCAAGACCCAGCTTTCCGGATGGGGCCGGCCCAGTTCGCGCAATCGCCGGGTCCGCTCGTAATCATAGGAAGCAGTCAGGTCCCAGGCAGTATGGCGTTGATAGTTTATGGCCAGCTTATTCAACGAGACACTGTCCCATTCGTTGATGGAGGTATTGAGCACGTCGACATTATGCTGTGAAAAGCGCATGATGTCCTCCCGGCTGGAATCCGGCCGGAGCATCGGTTTATCCAGAGCAATCAAGCGGGGATAATCATTACCCACCCGGTCCACCGCCCGGGTACCCAGCCCAAAGACCAGCCGCACCATGCCGGCCGCCGGATCCATATCGCTGCGCCAGACGTAGGGATTATGTGACATGGCTACTCCAGCCAGATCGGGGAAGAAGTAGTGCTGGTGATGAGACCCCGATACCCGCTGGACCAATAAGGCCATCTGCTCATCGCTTTGATCCAAGCCACGCTGAAGACGATAAGCTAGTGCATCGTCGTTTAGTGTACTGGCATAAACCGTCTTTACCGCTTGCTCGAATCTCTCCAACCTCTCTTGTGGCGTGCCCTGGTTTACACAAAACACACTCTCGTATTTACCGGCAAAGGCATTGCCAAAACCGTCTTCGAGCAGGCTGCTGGAACGTACTATTATCGGGGCCTGACCGAAATAATCCAGCATCTGATCAAACTGTTCCTCGATGGCCCGGGGAATTTTCCCGTCCAGGATCTGCGCCTTCAACTCACGCGCCACCGAAAAATAATACTCGGGCTGCTTTTGCTGGACGCGCAGGTTCCAGCAACCATTCTCCACCAGATAAGTGTAGTATACATCCGATCCGATATAGAAAGAATCGTGCGGTTCCAACCACTGTTCCCAATTAAAATCACGATCATTGCGCAGGATACCGCGGGCCAGAAGCATACCCACCGATTTGCCGCCGATATAACCGGAACCGATCAAGCGATTGCGTATCTCCAACAAGTCTTCCAGGGTCAGATATTGCATGGCCAGTTTCAATATCCGCTCTTCCCGGCCAATCAACATCTGGCACAAACGCTCGCGCATTTCCGGTTCCTCGGCAACCGCATCCCATTCTCTGTCCTTAAAACGTTCAAAGAGGCCTTGCGCTTTTAAGAATATGCGATCCCAGTAATCCAGTTGCCTTTCGGTATGGCTGGCGCCTCGCTGCTGAAACAAAGAAAAGAAATGGGCCGCCTGCACACTGCTGGTCATGGGAACAAAGTCATTTTTATCTTCAATGTGGGGAAGAAACATAGTAGTAGAATAGCGTCCCAGCACTTTGATGGGATGCACATAATAGGTTCCTTCATATTGATAGACATCGATCAAAAGCTGGGTGGTTTCCCTGATCCGGGCGATCGTTTCAAAGGAATTGGAATTGCGAATCACGGTAAAGTAGGCTATGGTATTCAACTCGTGCAGATAGGGACAGACTACCTTGAAAAGGTTACCGGTCATCAGATCAGTAGCCCAGGATTGCAGTAGATCGGAAAGGCAGTCAAAGATATAGTAGACTCCATAACCTTCTTCGGAAGCAATACTGTGCACCCGACTGGAAAAGGCCTCGAACCCGCTGTCGGGATCCAGTTCATACACGCTTACTAAAGGGTCGCTGTCAATGACCGGGGGATGCTTGCCAAACCGCAAATATATGACCTTGCGCTCATCAAGAACCGCCTGTTTCAGCAAAGGCGTGACAAAATGGCGGTATTCCTCAATATGATCGACTTGCCATACTACATTGTCTCCCATACGCAGGCCGTCAAGTATCCTATCCAACCCCGCCAATCCGCTTGATATGCGTCCTAAAGCTGTCATAGTCCCTCCTGTGGCTTTTCTTTTATTTTATCCCAATCAGCTTCCGGTGATAATGAGGTTTAATAAAGGCTGCGCAGTTAACGAATCGAGGATACATTGGTGGGTTAAACAATAAGGGGAGCCTGGCGGCCCCCCTCGGATTTACCGTTTTCTAGACAACGCCTTGTGCCTTCATGGCATCGGCTACCTTGAGGAATCCCGCAATGTTGGCGCCAGCTACCAGATTATCTTTCATGCCATACTCTGCAGCGGCTTCACTGGACTTACGGTAGATATCCTTCATGATGTTCTTTAAGCGTGCATCCACCTCTTCGAAGGTCCAGGCATAGCGCATGCTATTCTGTGACATCTCCAAGCCGGATACGGCTACGCCACCGGCGTTGACAGCCTTAGCCGGTCCAAACAGAACGCCCTTCTCCAGGAAGAAGTTGACAGCATCAGCCATACAAGGCATATTGGCACCCTCAGCTACGCAAATGCAGCCGTTGGCCACCAGCTTCTGGGCATCAGCCAGAGAAACCTCGTTTTGAGTTGCGGTAGGAATCGCGATATCACAGGGTACTTCCCAGGGAGAACGTCCTTCCACCCACTCCAGGCCAAATTCTTTAGCATAATCTTGCGCCGGACGACGATATACTGTCCACAAATCCATGAGGAAGTCGAGCTTTTCGCCCTTGATCCCTTTCGGATCATGAACATAACCATATTCATCGCCGATGGTAACTACTTTGCCGCCCATCTGGTTGGCTTTCTCAATCAGGTAGGTTCCTACATTGCCATAACCCGAAATGGTTATGGTCTTGCCCTGTACGCTTTCACTGCGGGAAGCCAGCATCTCTTCTACGAAATACATGGCACCGTAGCCGGTAGCTTCCGGCCGGGCCAAGCTGCCGCCCCAGGTGATGCCTTTTCCAGTCAGAACACCCGAAAAAGCATTGACGATACGCTTATACTGTCCAAAGAGATAACCGATTTCCCGGCCGCCGACTCCGATATCCCCGGCGGGAACATCAGTATCCGGTCCAATATGGCGATACAATTCGGTTATAAAGCTCTGACAAAAGCGCATGATCTCACCGTCGGATTTGCCGCGCGGATCAAAATCGCTGCCGCCTTTCGCTCCACCCATGGGCAGACCGGTCAGCGCGTTCTTGAAAATCTGCTCGAAGCCGAGGAATTTGATGATGCCGATATAGACCGAGGGATGGAATCTCAGACCGCCCTTATATGGTCCGATCGCACTGTTGAACTGTATCCGGAACCCGCGGTTAACTACAACTTCTCCTGCGTCGTTGACCCAGGGTACTCTGAAGATAATCTGCCTTTCCGGTTCTACCATCCGCTCCAGCACTCCGCTGGTAATGTAATCCGGATGGCGCTCGAGCACCGGTTCCAGAGATTCCAGAACCTCGTGGACGGCCTGATGGAACTCAGGTTCGCCCGGGTTGCGTTTGACAACCCTTTCCATTAATTCATTTACATATGCCACTGCATTCTTTCCTCCTTTGGATTATTGCATGCCTGCGATAGCTATCCAAATTATAAAGACTTAGCAGAGTTGATGTAAATAGATTATTCGGGGGTATATTGTATGCAATTTGCTCATCTCTTTTAGGTAAGAGGAGCGCAGGCTGATTATATTTCATACTTCTGCACAAAATCCAAAAAGCTCTCCACCGATTTGCGCCGGGCCTTCTGCCGCGGAAATACCACATAGAAAAACCGCGAGGCCCCTGAATCGCTGATTTTTATCCCTTTCAATTTGCGATGGGGGTCGATTCTTTTAATGGTCCAGCTTGACATAATGGCGATTCCCATGCCAGACTCCACCGAGGCCAGGACCGCTTCCGTGCTGCCGGCTTCCATATAGACATTTATATCCTCCCGGCGTATGCCGTGCATAGCCAGTAAATCCTCGGTCGCCTTCCGGGTGCCCGAGCCCTTTTCTCTGAATATCCAGCGCTCACCGGCAAGAGCCTGCAAACTGACGCTATCAGATGCAGCCAACCTATGCCCCTTCGGCACCAGGGCTACCAATTCATCTTCCAGCCACTTAAAGCCCTCGATTTTTCGGTTGCTTACCCAGCCGCCTACAATGCCTATATCGATTTCCCGTTCAACCACCTTGCTCAAAATCTTATCCGTATCGGCTATATCCATGGCTATGCTGATATGGGGATAACTGTCCTTGAAGTCCTTGATTAACCTGGGCAGGATATATTCACCGGGTATATTACTGGCGCCCAGAACCAGGGAGCCCTTGTTGATATCGGCCAGATTGGCCATTTCTTTTTCCGTTTTGTCAACGGCTCTGACTATTTCGCGAGCACAATTGTAGAGGACCTCACCCGCCTCCGTGGTTTTCAGGCGACGCCCCGATCTTTCCAAGAGCAGCACGCCATACAGGTCTTCCAGCGCCTGAATTTGCTTGGTAATAGCCGGCTGCGACAAGCCGAACTCATCCGCCGTCCGGGAGAGATTCTGCGTCTCCACCACCCGGATATAGGTCCTGAACAGGTTGATATTCATAGCTTGCACCCCCGGCGTGTATTTATTTCAGGAAGCCTTCAATTATGGTGTTTACGGCTTCCTCTTCGCTAAGACCCAGCGACATCAGCTTGATTAGTTGCTCCCCGGCGATCTTGCCGATAGCGGCCTCATGGGTCAGGACCGCCCGGGCATCCTCGGCCACCAATTGGGGTACCGACTGAATTTGCGCCTGATCCATAATTATGGCATCACACTCCAGATGCCCCATGGCATCATCCTGCCCGACAAGCGCCGCCCGAAAAACCTGACGGGACTTGTCCTTGGCCACCGCGCGCGAAAGTATCTGCGCATTGCTTTCCGGCCCGGCCAGATAAACGTCAATAATGGACTCGGCATTTTGTTCGCCATGGGTCATCAAGCGCTCAGTTATCTTCAAACTGCCGTGTTCGTGAATACGAGCGGTGGTAGAGCGCAGGGTATCATCGACCCCGGCGATCTGTATTAGCTCCATCTCGGCGCTGCCGCCATTCTCTACCGTGATGTCAGTGGTGGGATTGAGGATCTTCTTGCCCTGCCCGCTGCCTTCTCCGTAATGTTTCTCCACATACTTCATATGAGCCCCTGATTTCACCACTATGGTGTGAATGCCGTCATGACCGGAATCCGCATGGCTGTCATTATGAATGCCGCACCCGGCGACAATGGTGACATCAGCATCTTCGTTGATGATAAAGGTGTTATAGACCTTGTCCTTGAAGCCGGCCTGAGTCACTATTACCGGAACGTGAACCGTCTCGTTTTTAGTACCGGCTTTGACCTCCACCCTGAGCCCGGTCCCGTCATCGTTGGGTCCCACACTGATATTGGGCGAGGAATTGCGTATCAAGGCCTTGCCATCAACCCTTATATTCAAAGCTCCGGACGGTATTTCCTTCAAATCGGTTATGGCGCCGATAAGCTTCATATCTTCAGCTTTAATATTCATAGCCAATTTCCCCCCGGCATTGCAGCTTAACCTTACATTCGATATCATCTTTGATCAGCGGCCAGATTTCCGCTCCGCTGCCTTGTCTCTCTATCCTGCCCTCGTTCACCACGATGATCTCGTCGCAGATCGGCAAGACCCTTTCATTGTGCGTAATAATAACCGCGGTTGATTTGGGGCTGTTCTGATATTTGGCGATAATTAAACCAATCAAGCGCTGAATAGTCCATAAATCGACCCCGGCCTCCGGTTCGTCGAAAATACTGACCCGCGCATCCCGGGCCAAAACCTGCGCTATCTCGATGCGCTTCATTTCCCCTCCGGATAAACCGGGTCCGACATCCCTATCCATATAGTCTTCCGGACACAAGCCCACATCTCGCAGGTTTTTGCGCACGCCGGCGGTGTCCAGTCCCGGGCTGGCAATGCTGAGCATGTCGGGGATAGTCAGGCCCTTAAAACGCGGAGGCTGCTGAAAGGCATAGGCTATCCCCTTTTGCGCTCTTTCGCTGACCGTGAGCTGACTGATATCCTCGTCATCGAGAATAACCCGTCCGTTATTATGCTGATAGATGCCCATGATAACCTTGGCAATGGTGGTTTTCCCCCCGCCGTTGGGTCCGGTAATCGCATATAGCTTACCGGGCTTGAATTCCAGGTTAATGTCAGTAATTATCTCGCGGAGTTCGCCTCCGTCATCGCCAACCGCCATGCTGACGTTTTCCAGCCTCAACATAAACTGCCCTCCATATCGCATTTGGCTTTATTAGGTTATTAATTACCGCCTATTTTATCATAACGTCAGGTTATATGTCTAATAATTAAGCCCTAGCTGGCCGTCTTTAATCGACCGGTGTTTCTTCGCGGCGCTTTTGCAAACAATCGGGGCAATAGGCGTATAACTTGAGTTCATGATCGATAATCTTAAATCCCTGTTTCTCCAGATGCTTTTCCAAACTATTCAGCAAATCGTCCTGCACCTCAATAATATTGTTGCAGGACAAACAGATAATATGATGATGGTGATGGGAATTTTCATCACAGAGTTCATAGCGATATTTGCCTTGATCAAAAACCGTTTTATGCAGGATCTCCAGGCTAGCCATTTTCTCCAGAGTCCGATAAACTGTAGCAATTCCTATGTTGGGCAACCGGGTTTTGGCTTCAAAAAACACCTCGTCGGCGCTTAGATGCCTGCCCCGATTGTCCATCATTACATCAAGCACAGTGGCACGCTGGCTGGTAAGTTTATAATTGCCAATTTCCAGTTTGTCGTGTACAAATCTCCCCAGCATAGGTTTCCCCCATAATTGATTATCATTATCAATGATAGCATAATCGGCTCCGGGTTCATATATTCATTTTCCGGCATATAGCAAAGGACCGATGCGCACCCGGCACATCAGTCCTTTGATCCATTTCAATAGTTCCCTATTTAGCAGGGGTGGTCTTTCCCGTTGTTTCGGTTTTGGTGGTATCCTTGGCCCGATAATCCTTTATTACGGCTTTCTTTTTCAAGTCAGCCATATACTTCGTAAAGGCCTCTTGCTCCTTTTGCTTCTGCAGCTTCATCGAGATCTGATTGTGAGCTTGCGTCAATGAGATAGGCTTCGCTTCTTTCAGTGCCCCCGCTTTAATAATATGGTACCCGAATTGAGATTTGACCGGCGCCGGGGTTATCTCTCCCGGTTTCAGGGCCAGGGCGGCTTTTTTGAATTCCGGCACCCACTCCGAATCCTGGTTGGTCAAGCCTACATATCCCCCCTGATCTTTACTGGAATCGAGTGAGTATTTTTTGGCCAGGGCGGCAAAATCCGCACCATTTTTCAATTGAGCCATAATATCATCGGCTTCCTTTTCCGTCTTGACCAGTATGTGATATGTCTCAATGCCCCCGGCTTCCTGGAACTCATCCGGATGAGCCTTATAGTATGCTTCTATTTCTTGGTCACTGAGCTCTACCCGCTTGATAATCTTGCTCTCCAGGCCATTGTAGAGATACTGGGTCTTAATAAATTCCCGGTATACATCACCGTCCAGCTTGTTTTCAGTGACGAATTTCTTATAACTATCATTGTTGGTGATCTGATCAAGTTCCTTGTCGGCTACCTCTACCCCTTCCTGGGGGGCCTGCTGCATGACCAGTTTTTGAATCACCACGTTTTCCCAGGCCTGTTTCTTTAACTGCTCGATAACCTCAGGGGTTTTTACCCCACTAATCTTCACACCGGAATTATTGGCGCTGAACTGCGCTATCTGCTGCTCATAATACAGGGAGGCTACCTTGTAACTGTTGTCATATTCCGCCTGGGTAATCTCATCACCGTTTACACTCCCAATGACCTTGCTCTGCTTGGCCGTACCGGTTGATCCGCATCCTGCGGCGACCAGCATCACCAATACCAGCAGCAGGCTTAAACAATACTTCCGCTTCAACATTATTCCTCCCCCAGTAACCTGTTAACTCTAATTCTGTGTATCACCTGCCAGCAATTATAACATAAATCAATGCGCATTTCCGCAGATTGTCTTTTATATAAATGGAAACTTTATTCAATCGCCGGCATAGTAAACGGCCTCAACCATCCTAGCGATTGAGGCCGTCGGCTCTTGTTATCAATTCAAGACTAATTGTTTAAACGGCTGTCCACCATCTCCATAAACTCATCGAATAAGAAGGCGGTGTCCTGGGGACCGGGCGATGCTTCCGGGTGGAACTGCACCGACATTAGCGGCAAATCCGGGTGCAATATGCCTTCTATCGTATTATCAGTGAGATTCTCAAAACGCACCACCGCTCCGGTACCTTGCATAGAAGCGCGGTCTACGGCGTAACCATGATTTTGTGAGGTTATATAGCACTTACCGTTGATATTGTCCCGGACGCTGTGATTGCCGCCCCGATGCCCGAAGCGCAGCTTGAAGGTAGTTCCCCCCAGCGCAGTTGCCAGTAATTGATGGCCCAGACATATACCGAAGATCGGATACTTATCCACGACCCTCTCTAGCTCGTTTACCGCGTAGGAACATACCGCCGGGTCACCCGGTCCGTTGGAAAGAACGATTCCGTCGGGGTTCAGGGCCAATATCTCTTCCGCCTTGGTGCGGGCCGGAACACAAACAACCCGGCAGTCACGCCGCAGCAGTGAATTGATAATATTCTGTTTGACGCCGAAGTCCCATAGCACGATCTGGCGGTCGCCTTCGCCCAGTACCTTGACCGCCTTGGTACTGACACCCGGCACCAGGTTTACGTCCTCCAGCATCTTTTTGCCGGCCCGGGCCATGGTCAAAAGGCGCTCCATATCATCCAGGTGATCAGAGATAACCGCACCCATATTCCCTTCGGTGCGCAGGTTTCGGGTAATCGAGCGGGTATCGACTCCAGTCAGGCAGCTTACCCCATAACGCTCCATAAACTCGTTAAACCCCCACTTGCTCTCATAGTGGCCATTCAAAGCCGATGCCTCTCTTACCACTAATCCTTGTAAAGCAGGTTTTTCGGCCTCAAAACCATAATCGCCGAAGCCATAGTTGCCAATCTGGGGATAGGTCAAAACCAAAATCTGTCCGGCATAGGATGGGTCGGTAATAATCTCCTGGTAACCGTTCATACTGGTATTGAAAACCGCCTCTCCGGCTACCGGCAGATTATATCCCGATATTTCGCCGGTGTAGACCCGTCCGTTTTCCATAACCAGATAACCCCTGCGCTTCATCTGCAAATACCTCCCCATCCTTTTTAACCTAACCCCGCTCTCAAGCCTAAATTATTATATTGGGCAATCTCCTAAAAAACAAGAGGGCATTAGCAATAATAATGTATACACCCCCGCCCCTAGTATCTAGAATCGGGTCAGGTACTGTTTTACTTCCCAGGAGGTTACCTGCATGGCATACTCCCGCCATTCCTCCATGCGGCCTTCGACCAGTTTTTCATAAATATGCTCACCGAGCGCGCTTTTGATAATCTCGTCTTTTTCCAGTTCATGCAGGGCTTCCAGTAAATCACCGGGCAGGCTCTCAATATTCATCGCCTTGCGTTCGTCAGCGTCCATCTTGTAAATATTACGATCAACCGATGCCGGTGGAAGAGTTTGATTCTTAATCCCATCCAATCCGGCCTTGAGCATCACCGCCATAGCCAGGTAGGGGTTGCAGCTGGGATCAGGGTTGCGGACCTCAATCCGGGTGCTCATGCCCCGTTTGGCGGGTACCCTGATTAAGCAACTGCGGTTCTTGCCGGACCAGGCCAAATAGACCGGGGCCTCGTAGCCGGGCACCAGTCGCTTGTAGGAATTAACGGTGGGATTGGTCACCGCGCTCAAGGCCCGGGCGTGTTTCAATATACCGCCCATATAATAACGTGCCAGATCGCTCAACTGGTCGTCTCCCTCAGGGTCATAAAAGGCGTTCTTGCCGTCAATGAACAGGGATTGATGACAATGCATGCCGGAACCGTTTATTCCGAAAATGGGCTTGGGCATAAATGAGGCATGCAGTCCATGGCGCTGGGCTATGGATCTTACCGTAAGTTTAAAGGTCATAATCGCATCGGCAATACTCAGAGCGTCACCATATTTAAAATCGATCTCATGCTGACCAGGGGCAACTTCATGATGTGAAGCCTCGATCTCAAATCCCATTTCCTCCAGGGTCATATCCATATCCCGGCGTGCGTTTTCCCCTAGATCTACCGGAGCCAGATCGAAATAACCGGCGTCATCTTGAGTATTGGTGGTAGCACGGCCGTTTTCGTCAGACAGGAACAGGAAGAATTCGGCTTCCGGTCCGACCTGCATATTATAGCCCATTGCCTGAGCCTCTTTGAGTACGCGCTTCAGATTAGTGCGAGGGCAGCCTTCGAAGGGAGTGCCATCAGGAT
>Ga0209340_1000602_pt1 | contig 35814 bp, 49 predicted proteins | sample EPASupsiteSAE323_FD_187266 | JGI IMG/M metagenome (GOLD analysis project Ga0209340, IMG submission 187266) | Bioremediated contaminated groundwater from EPA Superfund site, New Mexico - Sample SAE3-23 (SPAdes) (version 2) | ecosystem: Environmental > Aquatic > Deep subsurface > Groundwater >... | reverse complement strand
TTTTATTATAAAAAATCTATCTATTTTAATAACATTTTTCATTTCTTCGTCTGTCATTAATCTCTCAGTAAGTGTCTCACCTAACCTTGTACCAATGATTTTAATAGGATATTTTTCACCATATAACTCATTTTTCAAGTCTATTATTTTTTTAGGAAGACCCATATCAAATATAACAGTTTCTCCTCCATTGCAAATATCATAACTCTTAATTATTAAATTGCACGCCTCAGAAATGGTCATCATAAAGCGTTCCATTTTCAGATCAGTAATAGTCAACGGCTCATTATTTTCAAATTGCCTTTTCCATATTTCTAATACACTTCCCCTACTAAACATAACATTACCAAACCTAACAGCAAAATATCCAGTCCCTCTTGAAGTGTGTATTCTTTCAGCACACTCTTTTGTTGCTCCCATAACATTTTTTGTATCACTTGCTGCTTTGTCTGTTGAAATATATATTACTTTTTCGGTTGATTTCCATCTTTCACTCTCTTCTATAATATTCAAATGACCAACAATATTAGTCATTACATACTCTCTAGGGTAAACCTGAGAAGGTGTTACATGTTTAAGTGCCGCCGCATTTATCGTTACTTGGGGTTTAAAATCAGAAAATATATCTCTTATACTATCCCTATCTCTTATATCTCCAATTCTTGATTCTACCCAATAATTCTTTTGTTTTAATTCTTCTGATAAATTAAATGCTCCAGTTTCATTTTGATCAAAAATAAAAATCTTATTATCAATCGATAATTGTCTTACCAACTCTTGGCCAATAGACCCAGCCCCACCAAAAATTAAAATTCGTTTACCTTTAATCATAAGCGTATATAAGAGGGGTGATTAGATTTGTACATTTCAGCCATAGCTTTTTCCACATCTTCATCAGTCTCAGGGATATAAACTGTCATATTGGGTAGATGTTCTAGTATCTGTTTATCCTCGTCCCCCTCAATGTTATGGCTAAATCCTAAAAACTTATAATGAACACTACCTCGTACTCCGATTATTTTAACATTAGCGTCATTGTAACAAACATCATTTCTGACTTGTTCGTAACAGCGCATAGTCGTAAAGGGTATCATTGAGTAAACATAAGGCTTAAATCCTGATAAGGCTAAACCAGCCGCCATACCCATCATTGATTGCTCGGTAACCCCAGCATTAATGAACTGGTTAGGAAATTTAACGCTAAAGCCTTCTGTAAAAGAGAAGCCAACATCACCTATTATGAGTACAATTTTTTTGTCTTTTTCCGCTAACTTTGTAATTGAATCTATAAAAGTTGTTCTAAGATTTGCCATATAATTCATTTTTAGCTTTTAAATAACTTTCATCATCAATGTTAGCATAATGCCATTTCAAAGAATTTTCCATAAACGACACTCCCTTACCCTTAGTTGTCCTAGCTAGAATTATCCTCGGCTGATTGACGTGTAGCGGTTTATGAAATAAAGATGATTGAATTTGTTTAAAGTTGTGGCCGCCTATCTCTCTAACCTCCCAACCAAAAGCGTGCCACTTGGCTTTTAATGGTTCAGTCTTTAAAACCTCAGATGTCTTACCCATAGCTTGTAAACCATTACAGTCCACAATAACGATCAGATTATCTAGTTTATGGTGAGCAGCCAATAAAGCTGATTCCCAAGTGGTCCCGCAATTCATTTCCCCGTCAGACATTAAGACAAAAACCTTGCCTTGCTCATTATTTAATTTCTTAGCAATAGCCATACCTACCGCTATTGGCAGTCCGTGACCCATTGAACCAGTAGAGGCTTCAATTCCATTAACAGATTTCTCTACTAAACCTATGTATTTCGATTCGCCTAAGCAGTAAGTTTCCAAATCCTTAGCTGGAATAAACCCTTTATAAGACAAAAAGTAATAAGCGCTGGCAGCCACCCAACCTTTAGAGAAAATAACCTTGTCTCTATTATCGCCTATTAGAGAGGTCTTGGTAAATAAAACACTTAATATATCAATACAACTAAAATTACTTCCTATATGGCTAGTTTGAGCCTTATAAACCATATCTAGGACAGCGAGCCTAGCCTCTTTGGCCAATTTTCTATATTCCTCTGGTAAAGTGTAGGTCATAGTTTTAATAGATAATGATTTGTAGGGTGTAATTCAAACCCCTCGCTCTTGTAAAGTTCATTAGCAGCGACCCTTTTAGGGTTAGTTGTTAACTCCATTACCTCAATACCCTCATTTTTAGCAAGTTCAATTAAGTTTTGAAGTATCTTACGGCCAATTCCTCTACCACGATATTCATTGTCTACAATCATATCCTCAACTACCGCCTGTTTTCTTAGTAATGTTTGGCGTGGAAAATACCACCCCATACCTACTAACTTTCCTTCTTCATAAATCTTAGCTAAGGTACCCTCCAAGATAGCTTTATAATAATTATACTCCTTAACTACGGCACTTGAATCAAGCTCATTAATAAGGTATTTAACCCTATCAAAGTCTATGGTAAATAACCACTTAATCTTATCGGCTAATAATTGATTTGAATTAAAAGCTACGTTTTTTGAATCAAGCTCTTTAAGGTCTACCCAAGCAAACTCTGAATTTTCTTTAGTATCTAGGTTAATTTCTTGACCGCCTATATCCACCAAATAACAGAAACTAACTATCGGAAAATGCTGTAACCTCCAAGTGGCTGTTCCATTTACAGTATCAATCAGCTCTATCTTTTCAGCCATAACACCTAATTCCTCACTTAGTTCCCTAGCAATAGCCACCTCAGGCTTCTCGTTCTCGTTAAGATAACCACCTGGAAAATCCCACATTCCCTTAAATGGTTCCTCATTTCTCTTTAAAAGTAAGACCTTGTTATCCCTTATGATTACTGCTGTCGCAGTAGCCTTAGGGTTCTTGAAAGCACATAGCTCGCAATTTTGCATATATGTTTATTAATTATTAATTTTACGAATAAATTTACAGGGATTTCCCGCCCATACCTCATCATCAGGAATATCGTGCAAAACTACAGAACCGCAACCTACTATACTATTATAGCCTATAATAACTCCCGCCCTAATAGTTGAATTTGCGCCTATCTTAGCACCTGCCTTTACTAAGGTTTTTGTTGGTTTCCATTCTTCTCTTGCAGTATCTAGCTTAGGATCGTTAGTAAACACTACATGCGGACCAACAAATACTTTATCTTGTAAAGTAACTCCATTTGGTAAGAAGACCATAGCTTCTATCTGACATTCATTACCAATAACCACTTCGTCGTGAATATCTACACCGCTATGAATTACTGAACCATCACCAATAGTAGCTTTGTCTGATATGTTTGATAACTCTTTATGCCAAAATTTAATCATATTATTGCAAACTAGTTTTAGTTATTAAATAAATTAGATAATAAATATGTATTAAACCAAATATAACAATAGCAACACCACCAAATAAATAATTTAATAAGGCAATAATACCTATATAAGATACTGCCAATAAGCTACTAATAACTATTAACCTAATTGCATATAAATGTATTGATAATTGTTTCATGCTATTTTTTAAATAAAAGTTCAGACGTCCATGTTATTAGAGCAACTAAAAGCAACGCCATTACAGCCAACTTCCAAGTAGATTGATCGGTTAAGTAATAGTTGCGGCTTAATCCTACAATTAAACCACACAATATAACCCATATAATTTGATACATATATTTATTAGTTAATTAGGCATTTAAGGGGGTAGGCTCTAATACTTACTTAGGTAGAAGTTGGTTTTAATGCAACTTTACTACTACCCACCCCTTATTTGCCTTTTGAGATATTAATGAGATAGTCTTCGGTTTTGCTAGACGTTTGTTACTTTTATCCTAACAGTTAATTTCACCAACTATCCATACGTATTTGACCGTAATAGGGCTGACGCCCTCACTACCCCATTAAATACCTCTAGGTGAGATTGATGTAATTTAAGTTTGTTTCCGCAACTTGCAAGACTTTTAATGCGGAAACAATATAAACATTTATAGCCACCAATCCCACTTAGAGATACTTAATGTATCTCGTTTTAATTAACTATGTTTATTAGCTTGAACATGGCAAACAACTGTATAAGCTACTGTCCAAAAAAATAATATAACTCCCCAACCGATCGCTGCCTCATATTCTATTGGTGAATTATAAGCAGACATACAAATAAAAGATAAACCACAAATAACGTAAGATATAATACTCATTATTTTAACTGTTTTCATAAACCCACCCCCTTTCTATTATTTAAATTTACTACTAAAACTTGGCCGACCTCTTTTATTTGGCCAATAAGTCTTTTGTTTAATAACCCTATAAGTTTCGTTAGGGTGATCTTTGAGGTATGTAGCCTCTAATAACTTAACTTTTAAACGCCACACTTCTGTTTCACACCCTTTAGTTTCGTGTAATTCAATATGTCCATCAGCATACTCAACCCAAAAATCAATATAATAATTGGCAATAAAAAAACCATTAACAATTAATGGCACTTTATATTGTCTTTTCCACTCAACTACCTTTTCTTTAGGTAAACTAGCCTTTTTTAGCATGTCTAGTTCGGCTGCATGACTAGCCTCAAATACTGACTGATAATAAAATCCATCATAAAAAGATGTCTTATTATTAAATTTGCTAGTCTTTTTACTTGTCTTGTATTCTACTAAATACATATTAAATTGTTGGTTATCCCCAGTTTAGTTAAATGCTTATTGTATTAATCTTTAGTAAATACTTAATTAGTAATACATAATAATCAAGGGGGATAAGTGTATAAATCTATTTGACCTTATAAAATAAAGCGATTTCTATTTCAGTCCTGTTGATAACCTATTAACAACTATTTAATAACTTGTTAAGAAAATAAACCCTTAATATTCTTAGGCTCTTTATACCCAGGCTTAACACCCCTTTTCAACAGGTTACGAACAACTGATACTTCTCTATTAAGTTCAATAGCAATAACACTATTTTTAGCATTCCATTTGTTCTTTAAAAGTAAGGCAATTTCAGCCCTAAGATTAACCAAGTGAATTGATCGGTCATGCTTTAAAAGAGCTTCATAGCTAATACCTTTCTTTTTACAATAGAGTTTTACAAATTCTGTGATAGTCATAAATATACGTTAAGTTATAGAATATATATAACCATTATATACCCCTTATTATATCTAGTCAAATAACTTTAAATTATTAAGTTTGCTTATATCTTTAGAACCTAAGCGCTTTTCCCATAAACCAGTCTTCTTTATCTTCTGTACTGTATTTATAATCCATTCTAAGCCTATTGCTATGTCGGCTGGCCCCCTAGTAGTCTTATAAACATGTACATTACCTTTTGATAGGTTAGTAGCAAATATCCTCATCTCCCTAAGATATTGATGTTTAGATAACCACCAAGCAACCGCATAGACTGTTAGTTGTTTATGGTGATCGACTATAAATTGATTCCACATCTCTCGGCCGTCTTCATTATTAGTGTATGTTTTAACATCATCAACTGTTCTATCACTAACCGAAGACCTGTCAAATATACATAAAATATCATCTCCTGTAGGTAATTTAGCTATTAATGACCCCTCCGCCTCACCTAGTAAGTATGGCTGAATCTTTTGTAAAGCCTTAGCAAATGGCTTTTGGTACTTATATAAGCCATTAATAACTAATTCGTGTTGCCAATCATAATATTTATTCTCTACTGCCTTGTGAAATAACGACCCCAATCTCATTTTATCATTCGGCTCAAATTGAATACCATCAATATATCTCCTATGCCATTCTTTAGGGTCTCTGTTAAATAGGTAAAGCTCAGAGAATGAGACGTATTTTTTCATAATGTTATACAAATAGTTAATGTCATAGCCGCTAACCAATAAATACAATGTTTTATATCACCATTTAATAGATAAACCATTGAAGCTCCAAAGTCTAATAAAATCAGTATAGTTGGGAATATAAGGGTTGTTTTCATATTATTTAAAAATTACTATCATACTTGGAAATGGGGCCGAGCCACTACCTTTTTGTAAACCATTAAAATTTAATCTTCCCTTAATAAATCTTATTTCAACATTCGGCTTTTTATAAATATACTCATGAAAATATCTAGTATCAGTTCTAGCTGGTATAAGCATAACTACTACCCCCACAGCTTCAGAGGCTTTTTTAACCCAATTTTTAATCTCTGAACCGTATGGTGGATTACAAAATACTATTTCCTTATCCCAATTTTGTTTAAGTCCATCTTGCTCTTTATTGTAAAACTTAGGACATTTAGTGTTTTCTTTTGTGGCACAAGGATCGAGAGTAAAGTTAAACTCCTTATTAAGTTCATCAAAAAAATCTTGCGGTGTTGACCACTCAACACTATTACTACTTAACATTGTCTTTAGGTTTTTCATATTAATACTCTCCAATTACACACAAATTACTAAGCAATTCCTTATAAGATAACCCAACAGCGTCATTAATCCAATCCTGATAACTCTTCCAATTAACTACTACCTGAGAAATACTAATCTTAATTGGGTCTTTATAAACTACCTTATCGTCAAATACCCACACCTTTCTAGGGAGTTCTATATCGTCATTAATCCAATCCATTCCGTCTTTAGTGATAAACCACTTATCCCCAACCCTTTCAATTAAGCCTAGTGGTTTGAGTTTATATACCTCTGACCTATGCTCTATGTCAGATGATAGCGCCTCGGTCATTAAAAACTCGTGTAGGCCTGTTTCTCGGCAATAAGAGAACAACCTGAGTGCAAGGTCGGCCATAGTTTGATTAAGTTCATAACCATAAGCCTTACGTTCCCTTTGGCAGAGTAAACACTTAACTCCTTTTTTATGTAAGTCTAGGTCAAAAGGTTCATTTCTAACCCTCCAAGCAACCTCTTTAAGTAGTTGCTCAGATGTATAGTTATTTAAGAAAACGTCTCCTTGATACATATTTTTTTAGATTAAAATGCTTTTTAATATGTTCTGATTGTGTAATCAATTCTAAATTTTCAATCCTATTATCTTCTTTATTTCCATTAATATGATGAACAATCTCACCTTTTTCAAGTTTTCTTCCAATAAATTTTTCCATTATTACTCTATGTAAACCAACACTTTTACCATTTATCCTACAGATAACATAATATGTTTTATTGGTTTTATGTAGACTTTTTAAAAACAACCAATAACACTTACTAGAGCAATATTGCCTTTGTCCTCCAGCGCTATCTTTTATCTCCTTGCCACATATTTTACATTCAACAAACTTAGGCATTAATGAAAAATATTTATTACGACAATTTGCTGAACAAAATCTACCAGTTCTATTTTTAAAATATCCCTTAGTTCTTGAAAATTCTTTATTGCATATTTCGCAATTTTTTATGATACGATTTCTAAAAATTCCTTTATTCCAAGCTACCCTATTTTTCGTAAATTGCGATTTCTTTAACTTGTTTACCATATTTTAATGCTTTAAGATAAGAAGCCTTACCATAACCAGCAAATATATCAAATCTATTTGGGTATTTGAGGCTAACTCTATCTTCGCATACATAAGGGGTATTGTCAATAATAACCCTTGTACCTAATCTTAAATTTCTAGGACAAGCTAACGCACCAATATGAGCTTTTTTACCATTAGCCATTAAACAAGACTTACCAGTATGGCAACTATCTAGTTCTGAATAATTTGTTACTTCGGCATCTAACAACCAAATCACCTGTAAGGTATCTTCAACCTTAGCTATAGGATAAGCTGTAAGGGTTTTTAATGGCACTTCTAGGCTTTTAAACCATAAATGCGTAATCATGACCATTAATCCAACTGAGATGATTATATACACCCTTTTACGCTTATCAGCAGGTGTCATTCTTAAATGAGTTTGAACAGTAACTCCGTTTTGTTTTGTGTATTTTTGTATTAACATATTTGTTTTAATTAGTTTTTAAATACTCAACGCCACTCCTGTCGTAACCACCGCTCAGGTTACTCCGTCTCCCGTTTCACCCAAGTTTAAGGTTCGGCAGGAGTAGCAATTAAAGTCTATTCGTTATTTTTAACTTCTTCAAGTCTAATCTCTAATCTATCAACAATTTCCTGATAGTTTTCCTCAATTAATTTAAGTTTGGTTTGACCAAAGATAAATCCTTCTAGTATTGGTAGCTTAGTTAAATCAACAATCGGATCAACCTTATCTGCTAATTCCTTAGCTAAAGTAAATATCTCAGTCTTAATGTTCACCTCTTTATTAATAGGCTTGACATTGTAAGTTGACTTCTTAATCTCATCTACACTAACGATACTGTCAATAACACCAATACCCATAAAAGCTAAGGCTCGGCCAACTGCTGAGGTTTCAGCGTTTTCAAGAGCTGAAGTCTTATTAACCATACCTTCACCCCAAGTAGCTTGTGAATAACCAGTAAAGGTTTGCTTATCATTAGGCCTAATTACCGCTTTAACTACTACAGTTTCAGCGTTAGGTTCAGAAATAAGTTTAGTTATAATTGAGCCGTCAGGATATTGTTCATTAAAGTAAATAACCCTGTCAGATACTAAAACATACTTCTTTCCCTTAATATCAATGGCTTTCTCTTTTAGGTCTTTATTCATATATTTACTTGATTAAGTCTTTAATTAACACTAATTTACGCCATGGTTCGTGTAATATGTAATCTACACCCCTAGAACTATTCATAAAATCAGCGTCAAATAATCTATCAGGACCAAGACAAATAGCTCTAACTACTTTAAATAACTTTCCGCAGCGCGGTGAGCAACAAGGAAAGTTGCCAACTGCTTGATTTTCACATGTAGATATTGCACATTTCATAAGATTTTGGTTAATATTAAATATCTTACATGGTCATTATATACCCTAAGTTATACCCCTGTCAATACCCTTATTTATATTTAAGCTGTGGATAACTTTATAAACAAAAAAGACAGGGGTTAGCTGCCTTTCTTGTACGAAAACATGCCTATGGTTTCACAGAGCAATTTAATTATAACTCTGCCAATAAAAAAGGCAAGCCCTGAGACCAGCCTTCGGTATAATTTAACTGAGTAAACTCGGTTTCATACCTAAATCTGTATAATAAGTCGTGATTAATGATAAAGTGTTACAGGTTGGTGGAGTAAGTCGGACTTGCACCGACATTTCTATGCAGTCTTTAGGCCACTTTTTCGCCTACTTGTTAGTATGGTTTGGAAGCATACATTCGGCGTGTCAGTATGCCAACCACAAAGCGGTTTACTCTTAACCTATTACCCCTACTTAAACGATCATTAGCGCTTAGGTAGGAGGCTAATATATATTATACATTAGCCCTGTTTCGAAGGGTTGTTATGAGGTTTTTGATACGCGGTTAAATTCCTTGTGCGTCATAAAGTTTTTCAATTACTTTAGTTTGGGGATTCCAAAGCATTCTTTCTGAACCCTTAGCCCAAATTTCGCAACTGCCAAAGCAATCTACTTGCGACCAACCATCATTGGTTAGGTCATACTGGTTTACTCTCTGTCCCTGTTTCATTATATTTTTCCTTTATTACATTGGTGATTTTTGAAAGCCTGATTTTGTCAATTCTTTCATTGATGTATTCTTGAACTTCTAATATTTCAACTGGTATAGCTGATTTTGACTTACAACCACAACAAGCAATACCAACTGACGCTTTAGCGCAAGGAAAATCTAATAAAATGTAATTAATATCATATTTTTCCTCGCCACAAATAGGACACTTATGTTCGGTCATAACTACCTCCATTTATTTTTGAATTTACAATTTTGTCTAATATGTACCTGTACCCGCATTTGCAGCAGATGTAAAAGTATATATTGTTTATAAAGTGAAATGTGCCATTTGCTCGGCACACTTCGGCTAAGCAATTAGGACATCTTTTCATTTTTAACTCCTACCTACTTTTTAAGCCACATGTCCAATAATCAACTACGGGATTTTATTATGAAAGGAGACGAGACACAATGATTCGTCTTAATTAAAAGCTCTATTTAAAGTAGCCGATTAAAGTGCCTACATGTAGCCAAAAAAATAGGTAGAATAAACCACCTATTTTTCTTGTAATTGTCTAATAACTAGGTTATGAAAAGCAGCCGCCACTACTAAAGCCTGTAAAGCTGTTTGCCACCATACCTGTACTAAGGCCCATTGATAAAGAAAACCCAAACCAACACACAAAACTAAGAGCATAACATACGTGCCATACTTGCTCCATTTCATAGTATGCTTAAAACCCTCAACTGTTAAAGACACTATAATACCCAATAGATATTCCATAGTCTCACCCCCTATCGTTTATTGTAGTTAAGTTAGCACCCCCAGCTTGACCCTTAATTTTTAGCCAAGCGGGTTTAGTCATTTCCACCCATATCGGGAAATTAGAAATATCACACAAAAAGCCTATATCCCAATATCCGTAATATAAGGCGTTAAACACACGTTCATCATACTTTAATCCTATGTTAGCGCTTGCTAAGCGCTTCTTCGCATAAGCCTCGTTTTTTTGCTTCCAGAGCCACACTAGAGAGCTACTGGCAACTGGCCGACCATATCTAAGGTCAGAAGCTAACATTTCTTGTGGGGTATCTTTAAAATAGGAGCTAATATCAATATATCCAAAATACCCATTATCGTAATTCTCAATCAGGTAATTTTTCCCTAAATATGTTCTAAATGTTCCTGAACCTTGATACATTTCTGTTACTAATCTGCCAGCCAAATGTTCGTGATCGCCCGTTGACATTCCTGTATTGTCTGATAAGGCAACTAATTGACCTCTCTCTACACAATCACCAGGCTTAACAAAGACAGCTAGTAAATGACCTATAACAAAATCAAGATAGGTATTTTCTAAGTCAGTCTTAATTAGCATTCTAACCATATTGCCATAACCCTTTTTATCAGGCTTGGCTAAGTTATATGTTTCTACTATCAAAGCCTTAGCTGACGCTACTGTTTTAGTTCCCCTATAACAAGCATAATCGATTCCGTCGTGCTTACCTGATGGTGTAATTCCAGTATAATCAATAATTTTCTCACCAAAACTTTGGGTAAGTCTATAATATCCGTCTATTGGAAATAAAAGTTTTTCCATATTAAACGCTTTCGTTGCTACCAAACACATAGGTAGCGACTATTACTAACATAATTAATGAAAGCCAGCCGTCCATATTATCTTAACCTTTGATATTCATTAAAGACTTCCCTAGTCATCAAACCTGATTCTTTCAGTTCTTTTAGTTTATCAAGTAGGGGTTGCCCTTGCAAGCCATCTGTCAACTCTAAAATTTTTTCGGTCCTAGCAAATAGCTTACTCTTACTTACAAAATCATCAATTTTTTTAGCTTTTTTGTCATCAGGTAATTTCCAATAATCAGGGTAATTTATCAAGGCCTCTAATTTTGACTTAGTTATTTCACCAGCCCTTTTCCATAGCTCTGTGTTCTGTTCAGGAGTTAATACTATGTAACCCTCTTTATCGCCAAGTAAGGTAGGAGAAACATTATATTTTTGATTATATAAACGTCTTAATTCAAGAATCAATGGAGTAACTGTAGAGGTTTGCGGTCTAGTTGGGTCAGCCATTACTTCTAAGAAACTTCCAATTCGTTTTTTCTCTTGTCCTAAAACATCTACTTGCGGTTCAAGTGATTGTCTAGCGCCAGGTATTCTAGCTTGAAATTTCTGAGGTATATTTTCTGACCTTCTTTCTAGTGGGTCTGTTGCCCTAGCGACATCTGAAATTATAGTAGGTATGCTTGAAGCTAAAGTATTTCCTAAATAACCTTCGGCTGACCTTTGTGGGTCATTAATAGCGGCGCTAACTTGATTAAGTCCTGATAAAAATGTCTGTTCAGTAAACGACTTAGCACTACCAGCTAAAGCCTGAGACATAGCACCTGTAGGACTACCATTTTCATTAAAAGCCTTTTTAAAATGACTACCAACTAATAAAAGATTTCCAGCTGGGCCAAGTATTTGAACTGACCTATACTTATCTCCAATCTTAATTGAGTTAGCTTTTTTACCCTCTAGCTCCCAAAGTTTTTGTTCTGTTTCTGTCTTAGGTCTATCAAGTACAATTAAACCTCTATCAAACAAAGCAGCACCCATAGCTAATATAGCGGTTCCAGTTAAACCCCTACCTATGCCTTGTGAAAATAATCTTTGGTCAAATTTTCCTTTGCCTATATTTTGAATAATAGTTTTAGCAATTCCTACAGGTGAATAATTAAGAATTTGGGTTGCTACAGCAGAGGGTGTTCTACCAAAAGGCACAACAAACTCACCGCCTGGAGCATTTTGAATTGACTTGGCAATTTTTCCTAAAACTGTTTGGTTTTGAAAAACAGCAGTTTCAGCGTCTAAGACGGCATACTTAATCATTTCGTCTGTTGGGTTTTTGACTAAGTTCTCAATAAAATCTTGTTTAGTTTTACCTGAAACTTTAGCATTTTTAGCAGTAGCCAACGCTTGACCATAAATTGATCTTGCTTTAGCACCATAATAAAATGGTTGGTCTTCAGCACCAATTAATCTAAAAACGCTTTCTTCATAAGTTTGTAAGGCTTTAGCAATCTTTCCTTTACCAAAATTAACTTTGTTATAATCTATTTTTGAACCAAGCTCTCTTTCAGAATATCCAGTTTTAAGATACTGCCAACCTTTTTGTAAACCTTCTCTAATACCTTTGTTAGTATTCTCTGTAAAAGCTACCGCACGTTTTTTTGTAAATAAAGAAGCCACACTATCAACCGCTACGGCTGGTATATCCTTAGCTGTTTCTAAGGCAGCGTGTGTTGTATTAGAGAGTATATTTACCCCACTTGTTTTAAGTCCAGTTAAAAGTCCAGCTTTCCATACAGAAATTACCTTTTGAAGTAAAGGTGAAGGTATCATTTCTTGAATCTTTTTTTGTAAGTTGCTAAACCTAACCGCCTTATCCATACCCTCAGGCATTTTTTCTATTGCTTTCATCTCAGTAATAATGTCACTTGCTTGTTGACCAGTAAGTTCAGGTATCTTCTTTTTAAGTCCAAATATACCACCCTTAGAAGTTTCAATAAGTTCATTATATTTTTGAATTTCCCTAGCAGCAAACTTAACTTGTCCCTCAGGAGTAAGTCTGCCTAAAATAGAAGCAGCTTGAATTGACCTACCTTGTTCAGTTAAATTACGAGCTGTTACGTTTGCTATATCAGCCGCCCTGTCATACAAAGCATTAGCTGTAGCCTTGTCTGTGGCTTGTTGAGCTTTCACGCCATAATGTTTAATAAGTTCAGCCGCCGTAGCTACTGCCGTATCATCAGTTTTAGAACGAGCCAAAGCCTCTGCTGTGTCTATGTTACTTTGTACTAAATTTCTAGCTTTAATAGCTAAAGTATCAGTATCTCTTGGAATATACTGACCTGTAATTTTAAGTAAAGATTCAGGCGGAGTTGGTACTTCGGGTTGTGTCGCAAAATATTTCTTAACACTCCCCAAAAAACCTCTTTCTTTACTTACTTGAGGAACTGCTTTTTTTAATACTTCTTTAGTAGCCTTAGCGCCAACTTCTTCAATAGACCCTATGGCCCCCAAAGCAATATCTCGCATTTGGGCTTTTCCTATCTCTTGTCCTATTGGTGTTTTAAATAATGGTTTAGGTGTTCCTTTAACAGTCGGAGCTGATATAGTCTGTTCTGTCATTCTTACTATTGGGTCTTGACTTCTATTAACTGGTAAGGAATCAGCAATAGCCTTTTCAAGTTTCATTTGATAATCTTTCTCGCCCATTTTATCAAAAAAAGTTTTAATCGGTTTAGGTATTACACCAGTCCTAACCGCTTGAAATGTCTTATTGTAAGTTTCAGGGTCTTTTAAAGACGCACCTAAGAAAGGTTTAGCCGCTTCAACATCAGCACCCCAGCGATCAACCCATTCACCAGCTTTATTTAAAAATGATGGTATGTAGTCTGAAAATAAACCCATAAATTAATTATCCATTATTGAATATCGTCAAAGTTTAATTGGTCTCCCTTTAGCTCAGTAGCTGTAAAGAAATCTCTAGCTGACGGGTCTTTAGGATTAAGTAAGTAACTATAATTCTTATCAAATGAAGTCTTATCTTTAGCTAAATTTCTTTGTTGTTTATAGGTATCAGTATTTACATAGCCGCCCACACCCTTAGTGGCTTCCAATATAGTTTTTACTGAAGTAAATTGCTCTGGAGTAATACTTACATTAGTTGTACTGCGCTTTCTATTAGCGTCCATAGTCTGATAATCATTAAAACCTAACTTACCGCCAGTAGATTTATAATCTATCCACTCTTTGTAAATTGTAGAGTGTTCAGGGTTAGCTAATTTAGCTTGTGCTTCCGCTAGGTTTTCCGCCTCAGTAATAGCCTTTAAGATAACGTCCTGAGCCATATTAGCATTTTGGTAGGTCATAGTGTTAGCTTGCTGAGCAATAAACTGAGCTTCTTGTTTGCCGTCAGAATACAAACCTTGAAAAAGTTTTTGTTGATTAGTCAGGGTATTAAGTTTACCCTCGTAACTCTTATTAAGTTTATTAATCTTTTTAGCGCGGGTAGCGTCATCTAACCAAGGGTCATCAGTAACCTCTTGGATTTTCTCATTTAATTCATTCTGTAAATCAGACTGCTCTTTAAGTACCTTCTCGTATTGAGCTTTAATATCAGATAGTCCTAACTGTTCATATAAATCTTGATAAACCTTAGCAAATTCAGTAACAGGATTTTTAGCGGGGTCAGGCGCAGTTATGCCATACTCAGCTAATAAACTTTTAACTTGGGTGACAAAAGGGTCTTCTACTTGTGTTTGGTCAGCCTTACCATCAGGCAAATTACCGCCAGTAGTTGAAGGTGAAGTATACCCGTATTTAGTCTTAGCAAAAGCTAAATTTTGTTTGTCTGTTTCAGTTGCAGTCCCTTGTGCTACACGCTGAGAGGCAATATCAAGTTGTTGTTTCTGAGCGTCAGTTAAACCACTAGTAGGAGAGGCTGTAGGAGTTACTGGCGCTGGAGGTACTACAGGATTTAAAATAGTTCCACCTGGTACAGGTGAATTGTTAGTAGCAAAAGCCCAATTCTTTTTATCTACGTCAGTCCATTGACTTGCTGGCTTATTAGACAGAAGCGTTATACTTTGTTTCTGAGCGTCATTTAACCCTTGAATGAATGGAATATTAGAAGCTGGCGGAGTAGGGGTAATAGGGGGTGTTTCAGGCGTTACAGGGCTTGCTGGCGCAGGGGTTATAGGTGTAGGAGCTGGAGGAGCTACAGGAGGAGGTACTGTAGGAGTAACTGGGGTTGTCGTCGCAACTGGAGGAGGTACTACTGGAGCTGGAGGAGCTACAGGAGTTTGTTCTACGAAGCCACCGCCCAAATAAGACTGATAGTCTGGGTTAGTATCGTCTACATAAACCTTTTGGCCTGATTGTGGATTTTGTAATAATTTTTGTGCCATATATTTATAAATTAGAATTGATCACGATTAAACAAATCATCTTCTAGTCCACCATTAATAACATCAATTCTCTTGAACATACCACCACGCTCAGGGGTTGTTTGGTAAGCATACTGTTCATCTAATATACGCTTCCAAATTTCCTCTAGCTTAACAGCCGCTCTTTGTTCGTGAGCTTCCGCTTCATTAAGTAAACGCATACGGCGCTTTAGATAACAAGACATCTTTTCAACTATAGCTTCGTTCCCCTCTTCATCATAGCCTGAGAAAATAGTCTTGCCATCAAAGTCAGCTCCTAGTTCAAGGACAGGTTCATATTGACCCCATGCTGTAAGTGTACCACTAGCGTCAATGTTAGGGTTAATAAATACTGTTCTGCCGAAGTCAGAGAATACCCTATCATCAGCGTCAGGTGTTTCTTCTCTAAAAATCTGATAGTCTTCAAAGTTAAGTTTCTGTAATCTCTTACCACCGATTTGAATAATCCTGAATGAATCGGCTTTGTAACCCTCAAAATTCCACTCATCTGTATTCTCTCCTGAGCCTGTGGTAAAGGTAGTGGAAACACGACCCTCTGTGAATGGCCATTTATGAAAGGCTGCACTCCACTTGTGGGCTTGTTTTATCCAATCTTGAAGCATAGTGTCAGTAATAAAGCCGTCTGTAGTTGACCTAGTATTTCTGACTAATACTTCTGTTATTATATCTCCAACTGTATTTAACATATATTTATAAATTAAATTGCTACTAAGGGTTTAATAATCTTACTAACTGTAGCAGCGCTTGTATCATTAATAATTGCTCCTATCCAATGAACTATATCATTATAAATAATTAAAGAAGCGTTATTATTAAAACCACTAAACCTTGCTTCAAGTAAATATTCATTAGAGACTGTTACCCCAGCCATTGTAGTCTTATATAAATTATAATCCCTAGTATTCCCAGCGTCATCAGTAACAAACCAAATATTTGTGCCATTAGTTACAATACAAGAAGTTCCATTGTCAGGTAGGGTTATATCAGCTCCATGTGTTGCTGTTGTTCCACTTATTGTGTAAGTTCTAACTGTGGTAGTTAAATTATCTAAAATATATAAAGTAGTACCATAACCAAACAAAGTGTTTGCTTCATCTTGGTCAGGAGCTGTGCCTGATATTGTCATTTCTGTTGTGGTTCCGTCAGCAACCGCTATCCTTAATAAGTACCAAGTTGTATTTGATATTTTTCTAGCCCAAATATATAAATAAGTTCCATCACAATACCCTCCTTGCCCAGGAAAATCATAGCTAGTTTTCAAAGTCCAGTAAGGATAGAGGTCATTTCCAGAATTAAGCCTTACTTGATTGTTAGCAACTATATCATACCTATAAATCATGGTATCAGTATTATTACTAGAACCAATCAAATAAAGTTTATTATTTACATTATCATAAGCATAATTATTGGGATTTCTTAATGGAGCCGACAAAGTACCTTGATTTGGAAATAAATAATATAACCTATCTATTGTGCTAGTAGATGGTAGATTCTTTAAATCATTATAATCAATCTTAGGTGAATCCACCCCATTATGTCTATGAAATTGTACATTCTCTTCCATATTATTTCTTTAACTTAATTTGTTTAAGGTGTGGAGTAGTTGAAACCCCTGAATCTGTCTCTAAGTCTATTTTAAATTGAACTTCATATAAGTCAGGTAAAAGTGGCTCAAACCTTATATTTTGTAAAGCGGTATAGGTTGTGTATGTAAAATCTTTAACTTGTGTAAATGAATCAGCTAAACTTCTGCGATAACTTAATCTAACTGCCTGCCCCGAGGCTAAAGGTCTATCTAAGATAAGTTCACCTAAACTAAAGATTGTCGGTTCATCAATAAGACCTACCTGATACATAGGAGTGATTATAGTTGCATTGTAATCATTGGTTAATTGACTGTTCATAGACGTATCTATACCAAACCAAGATGTTCCGCCATCAACGTGAAATTCTAACCAACCAGCAATATAACCTACTGAGCTTGTTTCCATTGGGAGTAAGGCCCCAATATAAAGAGTTGTACCAGTATAAGTCCCTCTTGAATTAGTATTTTCCATTAAGGTAACACCTGAATTAAAATCAATACTCCAAACGCCATAGCATTCAAGAGTAGAGCCTAAGCCTGTACTAACTCCTATAAGTAATTTATCCCTAAAAGCTGTATTAGCTCCAGGCATAAATCTTATATTATTAGCTAGAGTTAAGTTAAGCGGTAACTTTTTAAATAAACTTGCACTCGATCCATTTGTTCTATAAACATTTCCTCTATTTCCGACTGTGGTATAAGCATAATTATCTTTAACAGCAATTCCCCACACGCCAGCTTCCATAAATTCTATAGGTAGACTATAAGAATCAGCCACTCTATCCCAAGGATAGATATGAGCCATAGTCTTATTTACATAGTCAGGGGTCTTACCTTTATAAGTACCTAATAATAAATCATCACCTAATTGGTTTAAACAAGTAATATGTTCATCTGTTGGAATATCTAAAGCTATGGCAGTCCAAGTATACGAGGCAGTTAAAGAGCTAAATGTTCCTGTGGTAGTGATAGATGATAAGTTTTTACCATTACCAATATACAAAACATCATCAGACCCTATAAACATTGGGTGATAATAGTCCTCAGTAAGTGTTTGTATACCCGCATGCATACAAGCTTCTTCACCTTCTCTAAATGGGCCAAATATGTCTAAGGCTTTATCCCTAGCTACAAAAACGTAATCATGCCAAAAAGCTAGTCCGTTACCTCTTGCTGAAGTAGTATCTAAACCAGTAACTATTGACCATGTTAAACCTTCTGTAGCTGATTTTTCTAATTCTCCAGCGTCATTAATACCATAAACTGTACCTTGTGGGTCTCTAACTAGCCAACGAGTATATCCAGCAAAGTAATTAGCGTCTGTATTGCCATCATCTTTTCGCTGTAAGTCATTGTTAATTTTAGCCACACCCTTAACTGAAGAAATATCAATATTACGCATAGCAGAAAAACCTTGGTGAGGTGATTCAGACACACCAGTTGAAAAATCTTGTATGATTAATTCATTAATTAATATTTCTCTAGTTTCTTGGGTCATATCAATATTCAAATTTATCAAGATCCACTTTAAAATACTTACCCCGAAAATGGTATTTGTCCGCTCTGCTTAATTTTATTTTATTCCAATCAATCTCTTTACAGAGTTTTAAAAACAATTCCTTAATTCTTTTATCGCTTAATACTAATAAAGTAATCCGCCTTAGTAGCCTAATACGTTCTTTCATATCATCAATCACTTCGGCCACCTCTAACTCTTGTAAGGCAATATCCCAATCCTTAATTGGGTCTCTGAAAAATAACTTAAACCACCAAGCTGAGGGGTTAAATATCTGTACTATCCATTGAAGCCTAAATCTATAAGCGTCATCTTCCTGTAGGATATAAGTTAAGGCTTTTTTAAGAGGTTCAACGTGTGGGCTTTCCTTTTCTAAGGTAGTCATAGCACGCCATATCTCTCTAACAGGTAACACCATACAGGTAGGGGGTACCATGTCATACCTTGCCTTATCTACTAATTCATAAATATTGGCTAACTTTAGCTTAAATTGGTCTATAACTGACTGGTCAGGTATTCCTTGGTCAAGCAAATGCCAACTTTCATTAAACAACTGATTCTTAATTTCATGCTTAATCTTAGACAAAGTTCCGAATAATAAGTGTCCTCTAGGGTAGCCTGGAAATATTTCTTTCTCACCCTCTAATTTCATAACCAAAGCGCCGTCTTTATTCTTCATAACCTTAGCCTGACATGAATCTTTGGTCTTCCAATACTGAACCATTGCCATTTTAGATGGATTACTTTTAATAATTTTAAAGAACAAGCGATAAATTTTTCTTTTGATAAAGTACATATAACTCATTTCCTGGCGTATGGATAGGCTGACTTCCGCCAGGTCATCAGCCTAAACCAAACGAGTTAATTAAAAACTAAAGTGAACCGAACAAGACAGCACCATATTTGCGAGCATAATGCGGTACTTTCGCACCGAATAAGTACAAACCTTGATACTTCTTGGCAAACTGATTTTCAGCTTCCACAACACGGGATTCTGACCATTTATCAGCAAAAGTAACGAAACTCTTGTGATTAGCGGCCAAAATGTAACCAGTTGTAGCAGCAGTCAATACCACTTCAGGCCCGATACGGGTAGAAGCAGAAGCTGGAGAGTGTCCAGCACGGGTTGAAACCCTTGAACCAGCAGCAGAGAAAATATCAAAGGCACCGACACGCATGGCTTTACCATTGATGACAGTTCCTGAATAAATCTCGGCAATACCAGTAGGTTGCAATTCAGCAGACTGGCGAAGTTGAGTGACGACTTGTGGAGGTACTGTGAATTTTCTGTCTTCAGGCGGTACTTCGTTTTCGTCAAGCGCCTCAGCCAATAAGGTTATCTGATCGTAAATAGTTGAAGCTGTAACTGCGGTAGGAATAGCTGCTTGAATTTCCCAACCACAATAGTCGTAGGTTGTGAAATCAGCAATATCAGCTCCGCCACCATACTTAGGGAAGGAGCGACCATCGCCACCATAAAGGCCACGAAGGGTCATTCTTTCTTCAAAGTCTGAACCAGAGACTGCTTCGTCCCACTCAGTAACAGTACAAACTGTAGATGAGGTAATTGCAGAAATGCGATACCAAGGAGTTACGAACGCTGCGGTTGAACGCAAGCGAATACCCTTGTACAAATCAGCATTTTGGAAACCAGCGAAATAAATTTGTCCGTCCCTATGGTTAGTAACAGTACCGATACCTGATTCATAAGAACCAGAATCGTAAGTCTGAATGGTAATAGTACCACCAGTAGCAGAAGTCACGATTGAAGCGGCAGTACCAGCAGTACCACCTAATTCAGTACCTGACTTTACGAGCAAGTCAATACCAATCCAGTTACCAGCTTTAGTTTCAGAACCCCACTTGTCTAACACATAAGTGTCAGTGTAGCGGTCTAAAACCTTAGAAGCGTCAGTAATAAGACTTTCAGGAATATCCCCACCATAAGTGAAGAGGTCTTCAAGTTTGTCAAGTGAGAAGTTGTAATACTTCCTCTTTTCAACGATTAATTGGTCTTCATTGTCAATGATAGTCTCGGAAGACATATCAGAGCCAACGGAGTAATCGGATAGCAAAATGCTATTTAAAAAGGAAAGAATATTAACTCGGTCACCAGGCTTTTTGATTTCACCTTCGTACTCACGATTAACAATAGCTGGATAAACAGCATTTTGATAGGATTTTCCTAGTACCTTAGCGGCAAATTGTTCGCCAAAATTACTTAAAGTTGCCATAAAATTGATTCTTTCATTATAGAATCTCTACAACCTTTCCCTAATTATTTATCTGTGATAGTAATCTCGCCAGCAGCCAATTTCTTCTGATACTCTTTAAAGTTATTCTTCCGTAAATCAGCTACTTGGTCAGATGTCATACCTGTTGATGGGGTAACACGAGGGCCACCTGTGTTTGGTTCAAGCCCTTTTCGGGGTTGTTCCAAAATTCCATTATCAGTTAAGAAGGCTTTAGCGGCCGTCTTAATATTCATACCCTTATTCTCAGGTAGGGAGCGATAGTTTTCAAACTCCGCCCACTTATCCTTTAAAACAGGATAGGTTAGTAAAACATCTTTACGACTAGATTCGCTAGTCAAGGTTTCAACTTGGCCAACCAATGATTGAATATTGCTATTCAAAGCATTAATCCTGTCGTTTAAGATTCTTGCTTCATCAGATAAATCACTAGGATTGTTAGAGAAGCTAGTAGATTTTAGATTGTTAAGTTCGTCCTCTAGTTTCTTAACCTTATCTCTTTCCTCTTGTAATGATTTCAACAAGAGATCAGGAGGGGTCTTAGAGCCTGGAGGCGTTACACTCGGCGTAACTTCTACTGGAGCTACAGGAGGTAACACTTCGTTAGGAGTTGTCAATTCCTTATTAACGACATTTGGATTTTCGTCCATATACTTGGTACCTTTTAACGTGATGTCCAGCACAATAATAATAAGCTATTCACTTCTAGCAATCAGATTTTCGAGATCTGAAATGCTACGAATATTTAAGTCTTTTAAGGTTTGGTAAAGTTCTAAATAAATTTCCTTTTGGGTTTTTTCTTTTACTACCATAGCTTCAGGTAACTTAGGTATTTCAGATACTTTAACCGCTTTTTTAACTTTCGGCATACTTTTTTCCTTTCTTAATTCCAATATACATTTTACGACCTTTGGTTTTTTTTTGAGTTGAGGGTGTCCAACCAGTCTTTCTCATAGTTCCGTAGACATAAGTGTCTGCTTTCTTACCAGTTAGACCTTTCTTTTTAGTTTGTGACTTTAAACTTTTTTCTAATTTCTTTGGCATACAATTATCCAGCTCCTAATAAAGTTAAATTATGACTAACTTTTTTTACTACTGCGGAAGCTGCAGCTTTAATTTCTAACGCCGCTATTTCCCAATAACCATTAGGGGAAATTGACCATGTTCGTGTTTGATTACCACTTACAAAGGTTTTATATCCTGAAGCGTGTCCATTGTTTGACCTTGTTACTGAATGCAATGTGCTTGAATCAGAGCTTGGAGGAGTTGTTGATGAACTATCACCATGTGCATCTACAATAATTCCGTTTGTTCCAGTAGTAGTAACTGCTACTGTAGAAAAAGCAGTAGAACCTCCGCCATTTGAATTACTACCACCTACCCCGTCAGTACCAGTAAAAGAAATACTAGAAGCTGTAACAAGGTTATTATTTGCTAAGGAAACTACGACATCATGCGCTCCTGTATCAGGATTAGATAAGTACCAAACTGATTGCTTAGCGTCAGTTGTAGCACCTGAAGATTCCACACCTTTAGTCATTGCTACTCCATTATATGTAACACCAGTAGCTCTACAATTAGCCGCACTAGCAGATAGAGAAACTGTTACAACAAGCATTAAGTTGGTACCTGTGCAAGTATGCGACCAAGTAAGAGAAGCACCTGTTGTGCCTTGATTATTTAATGATGTTGAATCAACTGCTATTGCCATATAATTTAGGCTTCTTTAGCGAATAAGGCTGAAATATAAACTGTAGTACCTGTAATATCTTCCATATCAACTGTCCAAGTGTCTTGTGGTTGAGCTTGTGGAATAGGCACAGGTAAAGCTACACCCGCAGTTCCATTAGCTGGAATACGAAGAGTAAGAACAACTGAGGCTAAGGTATTACTTCTAACATCAACTGTGGCGGCTACATCTGAGTTATTAGCACCCATAATGTAAATCAAGTCTTGATAAACACCTGAAACACCAGCAAGTAATGAAGCCTCTGTGCCGTTAGTAAGTGTGGCATAAGCTGTAGCAATTAACTCACGGCATTGTACTGGACGAGTAATAGCACGGCCAGCCAAGTCTAAAGCTAATTTATTTACATCATTATCAGCCACCTTTTGCTGAACAGCACTTCTTGAAAGGCCACCAATTTGAACAGGAGCTGAGCCGTCATCAGCTGCGTCTTTAACTACTGGGCCTGTTACTACTGAGGAAGTTATAATACCTGAAACAATCTTGGTACTTAATGGGTTATCTCCATTGTAACTTGCCCCTGTTGGGTCAACAATAACAGCCGCTACGGAAGCTGTAACGCTAGATACAACTACAGTACCTGTCATAGGAACAGGGTTTGCTCCACTATAAGATACTCCAGTTGGGTCTACTAAAACCGCAGCAACCGAAGCGGTAATTGATGACACTACTACAGTTCCAGTTATAGGGAAAGGATTAGCTCCGTTATAAATAACCCCTGTACTATCTACTACATTTGCAGATAATGTTCCACCAGCGCCTGTTATATATACACTATCAACATAGCCTGATACTTGGTAAACAGGTATAGGATCGCTTACTGTAAAATTTACTTCTGTGTCATTGACCTTTAATTTATTATCTCCGTCTAGCTCTACGGGTAAAAATGCTGAGCTTCCACCCGCCGTCTTTAGAGCATATAGCCATATTTCTTTAGACATATTATTGATTAATTAATTGATTAAGTTGCATTTCCAAACTTTCTCTAGCAGCTTTAGGACTATTTATCGCCGAGAGAATGCATTTATAAACTGTAAAATAAGGTAATAATTCATTCTTTTTATTTTGGTCTATGTTATAATCCGCCCATTTATTTTCAATTATTGATATTTGATACTGACAGAACTCTTTTATGTCAGCGATTGTTAATTCGTCTTTTGATAAAATCTTATTCCAATTCTCAAACTGTACACTCTCTTCCTGACTTAGTTTAGTAACGTCTTTAATGTTCCTTTTAAATAGTAATTTTGTAAGTAAGCCGTGCATATAATTAGTGATTAACTTTTAAACTTGTTTCTACTGCCACTAATCTCTCTTTAATTTTACTCATTTCTTGACTAACGCTATCTAATTTATTTTCGAATTTATCCATACGGGCAGTCAAATCGTGATTGTAGTAGGAAGATAGTCTTTGAATTTCAGTAGTTAGTATGTTAATTTCTGAATCTTCCTTACTAGGCACAGTCATTTCGACAACTTTAGTATCTGAATCGCTTTTACGAAATTTTAGTACATAGAAGGCAAATGCTATAGCGATAGCGGCTAGTCCCAAAGGACTTAATTCAGCAATTTGTTGAAGTTCAGTCATAAGTTATTCGTTAATATTTATGCAGATTTTAATTGATTAATTTCAGGAAGCATTGGCATTGAAGCGTTAGGTGTAGCCTCAGCAGGGTTAGTAGCCATAGCTGGAGCTGGGGTGTTATTAGCCTCTTCTACTTCTTTCATTTCCTGTGGAGTTAAATCAACAATATCAAGCATTCTTTTTTGTCCAATCTTTTGTAAGGCTTGGTTGTTAGGAAACTGTTTAAGAATAAATAACCATTTCTGAATACCCTTAACTCCCTCAGCCTCTTGTTCTGAAGTAGAACGAATAGTTGGCTCAAATCCAGCAGTTGACTTCCAATCAGCTGGCCAAACAGACTTAGGATATAACTTACCATTCCTAGATAACTTATGAAGTTTAATTAACTTAGGAGCATTGGCTTGCATTAAAGCGTCCCATTTCTTAGCAAATTCATACCAAGATAAGCGGTAAAACTTAGCCATAGCAGTTGTACGTTCGGCAGCTTTACCCACTAATATCTCTACTTCACCTAAGGTCTGAGTGCCTTTTTCAGCCACACCCTTATCAATAGCCACCGCGCCTGACCCTCTTTCTACTATCTGAATTACTTGATTAATAGCGGTTAATGTATCGTCTAGGCCTGAAATTTCCACAGGTTTAATCACCTTGTTAATATCGTCCCCTGGAGGCGCTGGCAACATCATACCAGGCCCAGGAGTGTAAGTTTGAGGTGTATAGTTCTGACCAGGTAAGAACCAATGCATTTGAAAATTCTTTAAGGTTCGGTTCTCGATAAGCTGGCTAAACCAAATATTAAGCACCTTATTAGGAATTCTGACCAAATCAGCTACTGAATCAGGGTAAACATCTACTGTCTCAGGGTCTTCACACCAAGAAGTGAACGGCCAAAAATCAACACCTAAAGCCTCTTTTAGGGTTTGTCTACAAAGCTCTATCTTGTCGTCCGCATAAGTAATTACATACTTAACAAAGGCCTGTGTCTTATTGTCCCAAATGTTAGTAAAATGCTCAGTTAAATTAACTAATCTATCACCGCCAGCAAAGTATTGAAAGTCGTTACTTTCTAAGCCCATTGACTTCATTCTCTCCATTTTCTTTTCCCAAAGCTCTTTATTATTACTGCTTTGAACTAAGCCAGGGGTAGAATCTACCCATATTCTAAGCTCTTTCTTGCCCTCTTCTGAGTATCTTTCGTCAGCCAAGATGTCTCTAACACACTTAAATATGTTTAATCTAACTAAAAACCTTGCAGATTCTAAACTCCAAGGGTTTGCTAAAGGGTCTATTAAAAAGTCGTATGGGTCTAAAACACTTACCTCAATACCATTATCGGTAATATTAAGCATTTTAGTGCTTAACCCATAAAGTAATACATTCTTTTTATCAATAACATCAATAAGTTCTAGCTTGTTTCGTTTGTTAAAATCGTTCCAAATCTCTTGATAGATAATCTCTTTGGCTTTATCTCCTGATAATTCTTTCCAATCAACTGTTGGCGGATCATCTATCTTAGACAACTGTGTCTTAATCGTTTCCTTCATCAAAGGAATATTAACAGCCTGTCTTTGGGTAAGGCGATTAGTCTTTACTTTGTTGCGGTAAAGCTCATCATTACTATCCCAATCCTCGTGTTTACGCTCCTGAATTTCTACTCCAGCCTTCTTTTCAGCTTGAAGTCTAACCATTTCAGGAGTTAAATCAAATGTATTGTTAATATAGTTGTACGGCATATAAATTAAAAAACGGCAGAGTTACTGCCGTCTGATGTACAGATTAGGTATTACACCACCAATATTATAGTTCTAAATAGGCTTGTCAAGTTTTCTTCGCTTAAATGCCCAATACTCTAAGTACACCCCTTGAAACTCACCTGTACTGTCAAAGTTAAGTATGGCCTTACCATTCTTTAAATTTAAAGCGCCTGAACTAATTAATATGCTAATTATTTCCTGATACTTCTTTGTTTGCTCAATAGTGGCGTTGTCTATTTTAAGTTCTATCTTTCCGTAAGACATATTATTTAAGTTTTAAAATTTGTTTAAGCATATACTGAACAGTATAGGCAAGAACCTCATCATTGTCTTTGTTGATTGGTATACCCTTAATTGTTTTCATAAATGTAGAATAATGAATAAGTTCGTGGGCAATAACTGGAATGTTTTTTAATGACTTAAGATATATCACAATAACTCTATCATCTGTCCAAGTTTTACCAGCGTTTCCTTCGGTCACCCGACACCCCTCATCTTTGTACCCCAACTTAATCATTTTTTTATTATATTCTTTCCAGTCACCAACAAATAAAGATAATGATGTATTAAATAATTCGTTCTTTATTTCATAAAATTTTAGTTTTTTAGACATACTATTCTTTAGTAAATACCCAAATAATAAATGAATTACCTATCACCTGAACTAAAAAGGCTTTGCTTGTTATATCTATTTGGCCAGTAAAGTAGTAAAGAGTGGCAAATCCCCAAATAAACATTGATATTCTTATCTTCCAAAATGTAGCATTAAGTTTAATCATAATTAAAAAGCTATATCTTTGTCCCCATAATAAGGTTTAATTGGCGCTGACGGCATAGGAATTTTAATGTCAGGCTTCTTAATGATTGAGGCAATGGCATATCTTATAGCGTCCATTCCGTGTGAGTATTCGTGTTCAGGCTCATTAAGTATCTTTCCGTCTTTGTCGGTTTCCCATAGATAGTTACGATAATCTTTAATAAGATTAACACTTCTCTTAGTTAAAGACATTCTTTGGTCTTGAACTATCTGAATACCATTTCTAACTGAATCAGACCCCTTTTCAGCACCTATAATATTAATTCCGTAAGACTTAATATCGTCAATAGACTTAGGTTCAGCGCTATCAGCTACTGTTAAAACCTTAGGGTAATTATTAAGAGTTTCGGAAATTTGCTTATTACTCATTCCTTTTTGATAAGCAATCTCATCAGCTATATATCCGCCATTGTAGAAATAAATGGCTGCTATTGCAGTTGGATCGTTAGTATAACCAAAGTCAATTCCATATCTTTCAAGCCGAGCGGTATGTGGAATATCGTCTATAATATCCCAATCCTTATAAATTTTACCTTCTACTTCGCCTAATTGACCCTCACCATATACTTTCCACCAACCCTTTCTTTCTTTTCTCTGCTCTATAGAATCAATAATACTTTGGTCTAAAGCCTCATTGTCTTTATAGGTTAAAATCAAATGCTCAACGTCATTTCGCTTATTTAATACGTCTGAGTAAAACCAAAATTCATTAGTTGGGTTCCAGTCTAAATAAATAAATTCTCTAGTTCTAACCTCTAACTGTTCAAATGTTTCAAAGGGGATATTGTTTACCTCATTGAGAAATAATCTCTCTCTTCTTGGGCCACGAACCTTGCCAGGCTGATCGGCAGAAAAGAACTCTATTTTACTTCCTGTCTCAAATTGGTAAGTATAATCAGTCTTATTCCACAATTCAGGCTTAAAATAACCATTAGCCTCCATTATGTTAAGGAAATCTCTTATTGAACCTCTTTTAAGGTGTGGAAAACTCTCAGACACAATACTGGTTAATGTTGGCTTTTTATCCATTTGAGCTAAAGCAATCAACCAAATAATAATAGAAACAGTCTTAGAGGCGGCAGTTCCGCCTTGAACCGCCCTAATTCGTTTCTGTAATTTGCTTATTTTCCTTAGGGCCGAGGTCTCTTGGTACATAAATTGGGGTTGGTAATATAGCGTGTCCGTCTGAAGTAATATCTTGCTTCTCTCTATAGCCATGCTTCATCATCATTAGTTTAGCTATAGTGGGGTTATAGTCTCCTGAAAGACCTTTATTTGCCAATCTTTTGGCCTGTTCTGCACGTAAAATCTCAATTATGTCGGAAAACTCAGAGTATTTAGTCTCCCAATCATAGATAGTATCCCTAGAAATACCCAAATAAACCGCTAATCCTTCAATAGTTGGTAGGTTTACATCTAACTTTGTAGTCAGTTTATCAGCATTCATAACCTCCCGCTCTTCGTCAACACAAGATTCAATATATTTAACAACCTTATCTAGTATATCTGTTGAGTATTCAGATGGCCGACCAACCCTATTAACATTAACCTTATCACTAACTAAAGTAGGGTGATTAATTATTGGTTCAGCTTGACTATTGTCTTGAATATATTGCTCTTCTGGCATAAGATTACTTCCTCTTAACTTTAAAAGCCTCTAATTTAATTACTTTAGGAGATTCAGGTTTTGAATAATTTGGATCATCTACCATTACAGCTCTAATATCAACATTAAGATAATCCTTTAAAGCTCCAATCATATTTAATGCAACCCCTAATTGTGTATCTTTATTAATTGCGTCTCCTAAAATTGGTTCTTTGTGGTCTATTCCCTCTAGCTTAACTATTTTTACTCTTGAATCAAGCTCATTAATTTTTAAGTCAGATAGCCTTTTATAAACTTCATCTTCAAATTTTATGAATGTTTTAAAATTAAGATATGAAGCTATAGCTGAAAGTAGAATTAAACTACAACCTGAGATTATTAATATCATTTCCATAAAATTTAAGTAAACATATCAATTAAACCCTCTTTAAAGCTATACTTAGCCTTAAAACCAAGCATAACATCAGCTTTATTACAATCATAGACAAACCTTGAAGGATCAACTGTTCGGCCTTCTTTAATTTCAATCTCTCCCTTATACCCTGAGGCTTCACATACAATCTTACCAGCTTCAATAGCACTTAATTCTTCACCTGTACCGATATTATACACCTGATTCCATTTATCATAGGGGGCTGTGAGCGCCAAAGTATTAGCAACGGCAACATCTTTGATGTAGGTGAAGTCGTTTGACTGCTTCCCACCGTATAATGTAGGGGCAAGTCCTCTGGTAATCCTGTCAAGAAATCCTCCAATAAGTCCATGCATACGTTTTTCTTTGCCATATAAGTGAGCATATCTAAGAATAATCCAAAGACTAGATAACTGCCTTAATTCTAGTTCCGCAGCGTACTTAGTACAACCATACACACTATTTCCACAAGCCTGAAACTCCTCAGTAATAGGTGGTTCCTCTTTAATAGGCATGTAAACGCTCCCTGTTGAGCTGTAAACGATAGGGATATGATACTTACCAGCTATGGTTGCCACATTCTTAGTTCCTTGATAGTTAGTTTCAAAGGCTAATTTAGGATTCTTGTCCGCCTCAGCAAAGCGGGCTATGGCCGCTAAGTGTAAGATTCTATCAGGCTTCATAGTCTTAACCACTTGCTCAAATTGGTCAATATCCCTTATGTCGTATCCGTCCATAAGGTCGTAACCAACTACCTTAAACCCTCTTTCTTCAAGTAGCTTTTGAGTTTCTGTTCCGACAAAGCCTTTATTACCTGTTATAAGTATCGTCATAAATTAAAAGTTCTTAATATAGCTATCAAGCATTCCTTCAAGTTCCATAAAAGCCTCAATTTGGCTGGTTATGCCCGACACTCCGTCAGGAAATTCATTAGTCTGCTTTGAGCCATTAACGTCAATATCAAGTAATCTCATCTGTTCTTCAAACCTCTCCATGTCTTTATTGATTAAGACAACCTGATCCTCTAACCTCTTTTTTTCATCTTCGCTTATGGTAGGTACAGTTAGTTCAGCTTTTAGTTTTTGGTCAACTAAGCTAAGTTTATTCTTTTGGTTATCATACTCAGCCCTGACCTCTTCCCTTATTTCAAGGGTTTTAAACCTCTTAAACTCTAGGTCTAAGATAGATTTTTGAACACCTCGCTTTTTCTTAGTGAAGTATCGATACTGCCAATTAAATAGGTATTTGATTATATTCATAAAATTAATACTTAGGAATCTTTGCTAAAAATATATAAGCGTATTTAGTGTGGGGTAAGCCTTGCCACTCTTCTGGCCTGAGCTTATGGGTTAATATGCCATAAAACCCCATAGATTTGAGAATTTTCTTGTAATTGTAGATATAAATGCCCTTAGTAAGCCTTAGCCATAGCCGTTCCCATGGGTTGTCGCTATGTAGCTCACATAATAAGACATAATTTCTGCCAATTCTTTTAAATTCTCTAAGGTACTTTTTTATTTTTGTTGGGCCAACATAGATTAGGGACATATCTGAGAGAACTATATCGACCGCCTTATCTGATAACATTATATCATCACCTGTATTCTTTTTAAACACCCCTCCTCTAAAGCGTTTTTCTAAGAGTTCTACGTTATTTTTATTTACATCTACTCCGCCAATTTGTTTATTGCCTAGTGTTTTAAGGATATTCATTAGGTTAGCGCCATTCTTACAACCAATATCCATTAAAGAAATAAACGGGATATTCTTTAGTATGGCGGAAATAACGTAGCGGTGAGGGTGATTCCAGTCTGATATAGCGTACTCATCAAAGGTTAATTTCCTATTAGACCAGTATTTTATCCATTGTTTAGTTGTTTTAAGACCTAAGATATTCATATATTCTGTTCCAAAATTTCTCCCCAAAGATATAACGCAACTTACGCTGTATGTTAGGCGGGAGTAGTCTTAATAATCTCTTTCTTAGGCTGATTTTTATTTTAAGAGGTTCAACTCTGAGCAAACCAAATTCATTTAATAAGCCAAAGTATTCATCTTGACCTTCAATCAATCGACCTTTAAAGGGGTGATTAAAGATAGTTGATATATTCTCCCCATGAGTGCCAACTAAGAATGCCCTGTATTCATACTGAGTGTAAAGGAAACAGTCCCCAACATACTCGTGGCTAGGTAGTGGAGTGCCTGGCTCATACTTCCCAGCTGAAATCTTAGGTTGGCCGTCATTCTTGATACTGGTGTATTCCAAGTGTTTAAATGGGTCAACAAAGATAGCTTTAGGAAATCGGATAGTATAAAATGGCGGGTTAGTATTAGGGTTGTACTCAGCTAACGACTTGGCTTTGTAGTCCATAATATAGCCATGCTTAAATCCAATAGCCTGACTTAGCGTACCCTTAGCGAAAAAGTCCTGAATTAAAGCGACTGTATTCTTACGATAACAGTCATCTGACGGCTGAATAGTCATATAAACTAAATCAACTTCACCTATCTTATTAATTAAAGTCGGTAGGCTGTCGTGTAAGGCTTCCATTAAGCGCTTCCTAGCCTGTTCTGGTGGATACTTGTCGTCATAAAAACATACCCCACTATAGGTAAAGACGTGGTCTAAGCCTAGTGCGTTAAGATAAAGACCCAAGTCATTAACTAAAGGGTTATTCTTTAACTCAGGAATAAAACTGATCCAAATAGTAAAATTCCTATTTGTTTGGTTTAAAAGAGAAGGTATGACAAATTGCTTGAAAATCTTAATGCGATTTCTAAGCCACCTATTTCCTCGCCACCCTCCATATAAACCTAAGCCTACAAAAGGGACGTACATTAAATGGACTGCTTTTTGCTGTTCCATATATAATTGTTTAAGTTAGTTAGATAATACTCACGGGCTTTTATGTTTGGTTTTGTTTTGTTGGGTAAGTCATTAAGTAGTTCACACAACTCATTTATTGTGGAAAAACTGTCTATAAGTGGATAGCTATAGGCTCTATAAACAATAGGATATTGACCCCATAGAATACTCTTGGCGGTTATCTCACTAAATCCGTCCATATCTTTGTTAAGCCTTAGCCCGCATTGCATTTGGCTTATCTCTTTATTCATTTTCTCTTTGGACACTCTACCTTTAACAAAAACATTTTTTATATTTTCAAGAGGATAGTATGTTTGATAATTTCCATATAAATGAAAGTTAATTTTAGGGCATTTTTTAGCTATGTCTTTAATTTTGTTCCAACCATACTGATGAAAATTATTACCACTTACGCTTAAATAAACATTATTTCCTTTTTTAAATTTAACCTGATACTTTTTAACATCACCCAAAAATGACGGCCTTACTTTACTTTCTATTCCATATCCACTTAAAGCTCTTTGCTCTACTTCATTTTCAACAAAACTCACACAATTACGATTGATCCATTTAGCTAAAGCTTTTGGGTCTAAACAAATATCACCCTCATCATCTAGCCAATATCCATTCATAAAATGAGTTATATCTGTTCCACACCATAAAATAGCTTTATCTCCTTTGTGTCTCCAAAGGGCATAGAAATCAGGTAGACCATATACACCAAAAAATACGCATGGCTTGTCTATATCAGTTTTAGGGTTGTAGGGTTTAGTTCCCCAAATCTTATCGGCGGAATCTTCTAACTCACCGAGTGTAGAAGACCACCTACAAACCCATTTGTTTTTTGTAATTTTTGGCATAGGTTAAAAAATTAACTATTAAAGGGTGTGGTTTGTCTATTGAACTTTGGTATGAGGCGTGGAATTGAGCAGTAAAAAAGTTGTTAGGTTTATCCCAATTAGGTAAGTCTACCTCAAAATTATTCCAATAACTCTCCCCATCATGTAGTCCAACATTAAGCCCAGGGAGTTTCTTTACTACGAAAGTTCCTTTGCCAAACTCTTCGCTGGTAGCGTCTTCAATCATTAAGACATTACGAGCGTACTCAATGGCAGCTAGTTGATGACCATAGCATTCCCCATAAAAAGGTAAATTATTCTCCCTAGCTATCTTAATTTGGTCTATAAGATATTCCGTGTCTTGTGGGGTGTGTGACCCAGCCACAATAAGACCATAATAGTCATTCCACTTGGGGTCTATTTCATCAAATGCCTTTATTATTGAAGTTTTGAAATCACCTAAGAGTAACATATTTGTTTATAAACTTAACTAACTTACTTATTCGATTATACCACTTATCTTGTTTAAATGATTCGTGCCTATTTTTAGGATATGCAAGCACCTTTTCCTCTATTCCGAATTTGGGATATAACAGGTCTTTTCCTAGTTCCTCTAGTGCTTCATCTCTAGTCATTTGTCCGCTCATAATTAGGGACGAGAGATGTGCTTTGCGCTTATCGTAGCCAAACTTAGTGAACAAATAGAAGTTTTGAAACCATTTAGTAAAGAGAGATTCGCCATGCTTTTCACCATAAGACTGCCATTTATAGTCTTTATTCAACTGCTCAATACTCTTCTGCCTGTCGTAATAAATATAATCCAGTAGATAAAAAAATTTAATCTTTTTTACCCATCTGTAATAATTCCATTTCCAGATACTACATAACGGCAATCCTCTTAATCTTTCACTAGTCATTCTAAAATAAACATCTTTTATATGGGTCAAATCCCTAGCATTATAAGACCAACTGGCTGGCATAATAGATTCAGTCGCTACATTTCCGCCCGATAAAATCCATTTAATTCCATACTTACTAGCCATTTCAAGACTGGCTGCCATTAGGATATGATCTGTAGGAATTTCTATATTGACTAAACCAGCCCTTATAAACGCACTTTGTAGCTTTTTAAACTTTTTAAGGTCAATCGTATATCTGTAAAATGGTACTTGCAATCCCTCTACTAAACGCATTATATTTTCATCACTTTTTGGGTCGTTATATCCATTATCTATTGAAAAACACAAAGGTCTTAGTCCCCACTTAACCGCATAATGTAAGACAGTAGAACTATCTACCCCACCAGATAACCCAATTAAACAATTATACTTTTTATTTTTTCCGTCATTTCTTATCTGAACTAGCCTAGCCAAGAGGTTGCCTTTTTCAGCCTTGCAAGCGTCTAATTCTTTCTGCGCTTGATTACAATGATTGCAATTACCAAGAGAATCAAAAATAATTTGTTCATCACTTTTATCCATTAAACATCTATTGCAGATGATTTGATTAGATAACTCCATAAAAATCTCTAATAGCTCTTATTACATAATCAGTTTCCTCTAGTGTAAGATTTTCATTACACGGCAACCTGACAAATTCGTAAGTGTATTCTTCGGTCTTAGGAAGAACGCATTTTTTAAGGTTGTTTTCCTTAAAGTTATAGTGATGATTAGGAATTAGTCCGTGGCCCAGAGTTTCAATTCCTCTCTCATCTAGGAAGTCTTTTAGCAACTCCCTTTCCCTAGCATTCATTACCTTAATGACATAGTCTTGCCATACTCTACCAACACGATTAGGCGGTAAGGTTATGTTAGGTATATCCGCCAACTTAGTATTGTAGTGATTAGCTATAGTCCACCTTTCAATAAGTGTTCTAGGTAAAATATCTAGCTTAATCCTTAAAACTGCCGCTTGAATATTATCTAGCCTAGAGTTTCCAACCCATTCCATTTCCTGAGGCGCAGCGTCAGATTGTAGACCTGTCTGCTTGACGTTATAATGATTTCTCAACAACTTACACTCGTTATAAATATGGTCATCATTAGTAGCTATGCCTCCGCCATCACCATAACAACCAAGTATCTTAGCTGGGTAAAAAGAGAAACAACCAGCCAGTCCGATTGACCCTGCCATTTTATCTCCCCACTTAGACCCTAAAGCCTGAGCAGCATCTTCAATAATTTTAATATCGGTATCCTTAACAATGTCAATTAAAGCGTCCATATCGCACATATCACCTGACAAGTGAACTGGTAGAATAGCTCTTGTATTAGGCGTAACAGCTTTTCTTACTTGGTCCATATCCATTAACCAATTCTCGTTAATATCTACTAGAATTGGGGTGGCGCCACACCTGACAATAGCCTCAATCGTGGCTATAAAGGTATGCGAAACTGTGATTACCTCATCACCTTTGCCAATTCCAGCGGCCCTGAGGGCAATATACAAAGCGTCAGTACCTGAATTAACACCTACAAAGTATCTGACCCCTAAATATTTAGCCATTTCTTTTTCAAAAGTTTCCATATCCTCACGCATGATAAGGTCGCCATTAGACAAAACCCTGTCAAAAACGGATAGAATAGTTGACTTAATCTTTTTATAACTTAATCCAGGTTCAAAAAAACGTACCTTCATAAAAAATTTATTTAATAATTAATTTTTTAATATTTTTTCTAACTCCATAAGTTTCTGTTGTTTTATGACAATCTCGACATAATGTTCTACCATTGTCTATAGCAAACCTAAGTTCTGGGTAAAAAGCAAATGGTTTAATGTGATCGGCCTCTAAATAAACATTTTTACCGCTACCATTTCTTGCCCCACACCAAATACAAGTGTAGTTATCTCTTTCAAATACAGATTTTCTCCAAAGTTTATATTCTAAACTCCACCAAATTTTTACTCTTTCTTTGGTAACTCCACCTCTCCAATTCCAATGATTTTTACCTCTAATATAATCAAAAGATTGAACATTTTTAAGTCCCTTATTCCAAGGTTTTTGTCCCTTTTTGAATGCAAATTTATTACCTTTATTAAAATGATTTTTAGGTTTATTACCAACCTTAAAACCAATACGATTATCTATTGATCTTTGTCGTTTTATCTTTTCTCTTAACATTTCTCTTTGGCTATCTGACCTTATATAAATTCCTTTTGGCATACTATTTTATTATAAAAAATCTATCTATTTTAATAACATTTTTCATTTCTTCGTCTGTCATTAATCTCTCAGTAAGTGTCTCACCTAACCTTGTACCAATGATTTTAATAGGATATTTTTCACCATATAAC
>Ga0209340_1000598_pt1 | contig 36098 bp, 37 predicted proteins | sample EPASupsiteSAE323_FD_187266 | JGI IMG/M metagenome (GOLD analysis project Ga0209340, IMG submission 187266) | Bioremediated contaminated groundwater from EPA Superfund site, New Mexico - Sample SAE3-23 (SPAdes) (version 2) | ecosystem: Environmental > Aquatic > Deep subsurface > Groundwater >... | reverse complement strand
AGGAAAAACGGTGATTTTGATTGATGATGGTTTGGCGACTGGTTTGACAATGGAGGCAGCAATAAAAGAAGTGAAATTGGCAAAACCAAAAAAAATAATCGTGGCGGTGCCCGTTTCACCAAGAGATACGGCAAAAAAAATTAAAAAGGAGGTCGATGAATTTATTACATGCTTAGCACCAATACTTTTTGAGGGGGCGGTGGGTGCTTATTATGATGAATTTGCTCAGATCGAGGATAAGGGGGTAGTTGAGATAATGGGTAAAAATAGGCCAATTATTTTTTGTATGCCTAATTTTAAAGACTTGGGCCAGGAAATTTTAAAATTTTCAAATTTTGAACAAGGTAGTTATGAATTAATTCATTTTTCTAATCAAGAATTTCAAGTTCTAATTCATTCAAAAGTAAAAAATTTACCAGCTGTTTTTATTGGAACGATAGCTCCACCCCATGACCAAATGTTAGAATTTTTTTTGACTTGTCATACTTTGAGAAAGGAAGGGGTTAAAAAAATTTTAGCAATTGTCCCCTATTTGGCTTATATGCGCCATGATCAAAATAATCCAAAGGAGGATATGGCAGCAAGTTTGATGGCTAGATTTTTTGAAACTTCTGGAATAACAGAGATTTATACAGTGGATATTCATAGTGATGATGCTTTAGGATTTTTTAAAATTCCAATTACATCTATTTCCCCGATAAATTTATTGGCTCAAAAAATAAGGCAATTAAAATTTGAAACTGATTTAATAGTGTCGCCGGATAATGGAGCTTTGAAACGAGCGATGGCATTAAAACAAGAATTAAAAGTTAAAAATAAATTGGTGGTTTTTGCTAAGCATAGACATTGCGGCTCTGGCCCTGCTTCAGTACTTTGCAGTGGAAAAATATCTGGGAAAAAAGCAATTATAATTGATGATATTTTAGATACTGGCCAGACTTTGATTAATTGCGTTAAAAAACTTAAAGAAAATGGGGTAAAAGAAATTTTAGTGGTGGTGACTCATGGAATTTTTTCTGGGGAAAAATGGCAACAACTTTTTGATTATGGAGTGACTAAAATTATCACTACTGATTCAATACCATCAACTAAACAGATACATTCTGATAAAATAATAATAGTTCCAATATCTTCATTATTCATAGGAATGTGGAATAAATGGTAGATTTCAAAGTAGAACCAATTGAAATTAAACTAAGATCAGTAAAATTAAATGGGACTTTTTTTAGATATTTTGGGTCGAAAAAATTGGTAATTTTTGCTCATGGAAGTGGTAGTAGTCGGTTGAGTCCTAGGAATATTGCGGTGGCAAAATACTTTTTGACTCGAAAAATTTCTTCATTTCTTTTTGATTTATTAACCGAAGACGAAGATAAGCTTTATCAAAAAAGATTTGAAATTAATATGATTACCAATCGATTAATAGAGGTGACACGGTGGTTAAAAAATCAAAAAAATACTAAAAAATTGGAATTTGGTTATTTTGGATCCAGTACCGGAGCAGCAGCAGCATTGAAAGCTTCAATTAAATTATCTGAAGAAATTAAAGCTATGGTTTCCAGAGGAGGACGACCAGATTTGATTATTTTAAATTTGCCAAAAATTAAAGTTCCGACACTGCTAATTGTGGGTGAATTAGATGATGAAGTTTTGGAATTAAATAAAAAAGCTTATAAATCTTTGGGTGGAATTAAGAAACTGGAAATTGTCCCTGGGGCGACTCATCTTTTTGAAGAGCCAGGAAAAATTGAAAGGGTATCGAAATTGGCAGCAGATTGGTTTGATAAATATTAAAATTATTTTTTGGAATATTTAGCAATAATTTTAGTTTGAGCAACGAGATGATTTTGCATGGCGATTAAAATTTGATCGACGGTGGCTTGCGGCGAAAGATCAAGAACAGTATCAACGGCAAATAATTTAAAAAAATAACGATGGATACCAGAGGGTGGACAGGGGCCACTGTAACCTGGTTTACCCCAACTAGTAATACCTTCGGTTGCGTTGGAAGGAATTGAATTTTCTGATATTTCGAAAGTGTTGGGTGGAATATTTAAAACTATCCAATGAGTCCAATTGTTAGCATCGGGATCATCGACAATTAAAACTAAAGATTTAGTATTTGATGGAATATTACTAATTTTTAAGGGCGGATTAATATTTTCGCCATCACAGGTATATTTTTCAGGAAGAAAACTATTATTTTGAAAAACAGAACTATTAATTTCCATAGTTGATTGATTTTTATAATTTATGATAGCCTTATGTTAAATTTAACACAATATAAATTTTTTTGGCTTAAGACTTTGTCTGGGTAATATCTGAAAAATCACGAAGTTTTTTCCATTTTTTACGAAGATCTCTTGGACTTTTTCCTTCAATAAATTTGGAATATTGAGAATGAGTATTTTCTAATCGACGAGCATATTTAATTGGACACCAATAACGCTCGGTTCGCCCACCAATTTCAGCACTGTATCGAATAAGATTATTAACATAGGAACAATAATAACAATTAATTTTTTCCCATCGATTAAGACAAGCGAGTAATTGACGATCATAAATAAAATATTCTTTGGGATTAACCAAAGGAATGCCATATAAGCGAAAACAAATTTGATGATAAATTTCTATACCTATATTCCAAATAATAGCTGGAATAACCATGCCATAAATAAAAGGAGCGCTAAGGATATAACGCCAATTAAGATTGAGTTTTTTTGTCATTATTTTTTAATTGGTTATTTTGTTTTTGAATTTCTTGACGATCTGATTTATTTGAATTATTGGGTATTTTATCATTATTATTTTGTTCCTGTTCTTGGGTTTTTTTCAATTCTTTAATGGTTTCATCTATTTTTTCTTTAGTTTTTTCAAGTTTAATAGAAACATTGATGTCGGGACTTTTAATTGGAGTGTTGGTCGGGGTGGAATTTCGGGTTGAAGCTGGAGTAATTGTTGGAGCTGGTTTGGTTGGCACAACAGTGGCAGTTTTGACAGGACTTGGGATAGATTGAATAGGTGTGTTTGATGTGTTTTGAGAGATGGCTGCTTGGGGTTTTAGAGTGGGAATTGAGGTGGGAATTGAAGTTGTTGGTGTATTGGTAGGATTAATGGTAGAGGTTTTAGTGGAATTTGAAGTGGTTTGAGATGTTTGGGCTGGAGCCGAATACAGTTGATTTTGCTGTTCAATTTTTTGCGAAACATCCTCTAGAGTTTTAATCAAATTTTCGGTTTGGACTTTTTTCTCTTCAACATTTTCGATTTCTTTAACACTATTTTCTGAAGCTATTAATTGATTATTAAAATTGTCCAAACTCTCGCTGGCATGACTAGTTGAAATAACTTTTTGAACTTCATCAAAACGCTTTTCGGTGTATTTAATCTGCAAACTGCTTTTTAGATTAGATGAAGGAGCAGCACCTAGAATCACCTGTTCTAGGCCAACTTTGATTTTATAAGTGGAATCGCCGGGAACTGCATTCCAAGAAACTAACATTAAAGTAGTAGGAACTGTTAGTATGGCTACTGACCACCAAAATATCTTACTTAAAATAGCAGCAAACATTAATTTAGAATATCATGATTATTGATTCAACGTGAACGTTTACGTTTAATTGTTTTTGAACTACTTTTTTCTGATTTACCTCTATAGAGATTAAAAAAAACAACACCAATAAAAACAATTAACCTTATATATGATGGTAAGGGTAAGACAAAAATAATGATTAACATTACTATGCCAGTTATGGTGTGTGTTAATAAATTTTTCCAATCAGAAATGTAGTTATGTATTCCTTTTATTGCTTTTTTCATGATTTGATCATAAATAAAAACTCTTATTTTGGCTACTGGTCAAAAATATTTTTAAAATTAATTCCGCTTTAAAAACCAATTGATGAGGAATAAAATTCCGATTAGAAAAGCAGGAGTGGCAATTATTAGTGACCAAATCAACATATACCATTCAAAATGAGAACTCGTGGCTAATAAAAGAATATAGAGTAATCCAGCTAAAATGAAAACAATTCCGCCGACTATTTCATGTTTCCATGAAATTATTAAAAAAATTAATAAAATTAATGCGGGAAGATTGTGCATAAACAAACCGATGGTTATCTCCCAAACGGTTAATCCCGGCTGGAAAATATCTAATGAGAACATCATCAAAAAAAGGATAAAGATTATCCCCAAAATTCTAGGTGTCCAGTATATAAATTTATTAACCCTCTTGATCATGTTTTTATGATAGCAAACAAATATTAAATTAAAATAAAGGTTAATTTTTAAAAATTTTACTTATTTCAACAATTAAAGTAGCAAAAAAACTAACACTAAAAACAATAAGCCAATGAAATAAATTAAGAGGCATTGTCCCTAATATTTGATTTAAAAAGGGAATATAAATAGCAGCAAAAATTAGAATAAAACCGTATAAAACTGAAAAGAATAAAACCTTATTCTCAAAAAAATTTTCGGTTTTAATAATTGGTTTTTTAAGATTTTTAAAAGAAAAAATATAGATAAGACTGACAGTGGCAGCAATAGCAAAAACTAACGTTCGTCCTAAGATTAAATTTCCTAATGAAATAGCAAAATAATTAAAAATAAAAAGAGATAGACCACCGATTAAAAAACTAATTCCAAAAATTAATAATTTCATTTTTGAAGGTAAAATTTTTTCGTTTCTGATTGTTTTTGGTTTTTGTTTCATTAGATCAGCCTCTTTTGACTCAAAACCAAGGGCAATGTCTGGAGGTCCATCGCAAATTAAATGAATCCATAGAATTTGAACTATAGTTAAAGGGATTGGAAGATTTAACAGAGTGGTGCCAAAAATTAAAAATATTTCGACAAAAGAATTAGAAAGGACATAAACAACAACTTTTTTAATATTGGAAAAAATTCTCCGACCCTCTTCAATGGCTGACACAATGGTATCAAAATTACCGTCCAACAAAATCAGATCACCAGCCTCTTTGGCGACCTCAGTGCCTGTTCCAATGACAACTCCAATATTAGCTTTTTTCAAGGCGGGGGCATCGTTGACGCCGTCTCCGGTCATGGCAACAATCTCCCCTTTCTTTTGCAAAATTTCAACGATACGTAATTTTTGTTGAGGAGTGATACGAGAAAAAATAATTATTTGGTTTATTTTTTCTGAAAGATCGGCGTCTGACATTGATTCGATTTCAACCCCCTCAACCGAATTTTGGGAATTAACATCAAAACCAAGTTGTCTGGCGATTTCCTCGGCGGTTTTACGATAATCACCGGTAACAATTTTAATATTTATTCCTGCTGATAAGGCTTTATCTATAGTTTCTTTGACTCCGAGTCGTAAAGGATCTTCGATGCCACACAAACCTAACCATATAAATTTTTCAGTTTTTTTGAGATTACCGATTTCTTTATAAGCCATGCCTAAAACCTTTAGTCCTGAATTAGCTGAAGTTTCAATTTCTTTTAAAATTTTTTGTTTTTCATTTTTTGAAATATCGCAAAAAGATAAAACGATTTCAGCCGCCCCAATAATATAAGCAGTTTCCTTGCCTCCTGATTTGGTTATAGTTAATGAATATTTTTTAGTGCTATCAAAAGGTTCTTCGTATATTTTTTGAGTGGATTCTAAAATTTTTTGTGGATTTAATTGACCGTTTTTTTTAACAAAATCCCACAGAGCAATTTCTAAACTATCTCTTTGTTCGTTGGCTAAAATCATTGATAATTGAGCTTTGATTTCATCTACAAAAGAAGTTTTAACAACTTTCATTTTTCCTTCGGTCAGAGTACCGGTTTTGTCGGTGCAGATGACCGATGTTGACCCTAATGTTTCAATGGAAAGAAGTTTTTTGACTAGACCTTGTTTTTTTAAAATCTTTTTCATGCCCATGGCTAATATTACCGTCACGGCAATTGGCAGACCCTCTGGAATAGCGGCAACGGATAAAATTAAAGATAGGCGTAAAGCTTCCCATAAATTTAAATGGTGAAATAATTCAGCAAAAAATATTACCGAACAAACTACTATAATGATTTTGGCTAATTGATTAGAAAAAACTTCAAGTTTTTTCTGGAGAGGAGTTTTTTCATCTATGATTTCAGAAAGTGATTTTCCAATCTTACCCATTTCGGTTCCAATTCCAATTTTTTCTATCTTCATAATTCCTTTACCAGAAAGAACAGTGGTTCCCATGCGCAATAAACCAGGGTGATTTTTTTTATCAGATGAAATTTCAATAGCTCTACTTTCACCAGTTAAAATTGATTCATCAACCAACAAACTAATTCCATCTAATAAAATGCCATCACCAGGAATTTTATCGCCAGCATTTAGGGCAACAATATCGCCTGGAACTAATTCCTGAATATTAATCTCATGTCTTGAACCATTACGAATAACTAGGGCTGTGGGTTGTAAAATATTTCTCAATGAGACGAGAGTTTTTTGGCTGCTTAATTCTTGATAATAACCCATAAGAGCATTGATAAAAATGACAATGGCGACCAATGAAGCATCAAAAAATTCACTGAAAATAAGGGAAATTATGGCAACAATAACAAGAATGTAAACTAATGGGCTTTTAAATTGAGAAAAAAATATTAATGGTCGAGAAAAACTATCTTTGATGGGAAGAATATTCTTTCCATATTTTTTTTGAAGCTCAACAACTTCATTTTTGGAAAGTCCGTGATAAATCATGGAGCCATTATAGTCTAAATAAAAAAAATATTTATTAAAAAATAATAAAAAATAATTGATGAATAATTTATTGGTTCAATAATAGATGGAATAGTGTAAAATACTTTGGTTTTATAAAAAAAATATTTTATGGTGTCAAAAACTGAACAATTTTTGTATAACAAATGGGAAGAAGAATTTAATGTGCAAATGAGAAGTGATGAACGTGAATGGTTGGAACAGGAAGAATTTAACCGACCAATTAAGAATTTTTTACAAAAGGAGTTTAGCCAAAACGGTGATGAAAAAATATTAGATGTTGGTTCGGGGTTGTATTCTGAAACATATTTACCTGAAGAACACGATGTTTATACTGTTGATTGGCTGCCACAGATTAGAAAAGTAAAGAATTCATGTGTTTGTAATGCTGGAAAATTACCTTTTGAAAAGAATGAATTTGGGGCAGTATTGTCGAAACAAGTTTATGGATATTTGGTAAATCCAGAAAAATGTTTGGAAGAAATGGTTCGAGTTTTAAAACCTAACGGATTATTGATAATAATTGATTGGAGAGGTAATTTAAAGATTGATGATTTAAGAGTAGAAGATTTTGAGCCTAAAAAAGTGGCTGATGAAATTCAGTTAATGGGTTTTGAAATAATTAAAATTGAAGATTTAATTGAAAGAAGATTTATGCTTAAAAATGTGATGAAAAATGCCTGTTTAACGGCAATTGTGGCAAGGAAAAATTTAGAGGTGTCGTCTAGAATTGATTTATTGGATTAATTCAAAAAATTAAATAAATAACCGATTAATATAATACCAATGATGGTGATACCAAAAAATATGGCTAGTAATTGCCATTTCATGGCTTTTTTAAGAATAAGAGCCTCGGGTAGAGACAAGGCAACAGTAGCCGTCATAAAAGCAAGAGCGGTTCCTATTGGCACACCTTTGTTAATAAGGGCTTCAATAATTGGAATAACGGTAACTGAATTGGCATAGAGAGGAACTCCTAAAAGAGTGGTAATTGGGACTGCCCACCACGCTTTAATATTCAAATAAGTTTCAATTAAAGCTTGTGGAATGAAACCATGAATAATAGCACCGATACCAACTCCTAAAATTACATAAGGAAAAATATTTTTGGTGATTTTAAAACCATCAGCCCACCAATAACCGAGAAGTTTTTTGAATTTTATTTTTTGACCACCATTTTCAGCTTCAATGTCACAACGACATTTATATTTCAATAATTGTTGATTAACATATTTTTCTAAATGTAATTTTTGAATAATCATGCCACCAACTACGGCTAAAATAATTCCGGCAATATTATAAATAATGGTTGTTTGCCAACCAAAAAGAGCGGGGAATAATATTAAGGAGGACTCATTGACTAATGGTGAGGCAATCAAAAAAGCAAAGGTTACTCCAAGTGGAATTCCAGCACTTAAAAAACCGATAAATAAAGGAATGGAAGAACAAGAACAAAAAGGAGTAATCACACCTAATAGAGCGGCAAATAAATAATCTACCCCAAACCAGCGCCTTTTGGTTAGTAAATCTCTAGTTTTATTAATAGGGAAATAATAGCGAGTAATGGCCATTAAGTAATTGATAAAAACTAAAAGAAGACCAATCTTAATGGTGTCATAAATAAAGAAATTAATAGCCGGGTTTTGGGAGGTGGAATTGGCTAAAAGTTGAATTGGATAAAAAATGTCCATAGTTAGGCTTTTTTTAAATTACATCTGAAGATAAGTCAGTAGTTTGAACATCAAAATAGCTGGCCAGAAAATTGATTTTCCAATTCCGATTAAAACTAAACTAAAACTGGTAGCGGTATTTAGAAAATAGAAAAGAGCACCGATGACTCCTAATCCATAAATTGCATTAGAACCACTACTATTACAATGGCACTTATTTTTTTTAACAACGATTTTTTCTTCACAACAACATTCTGTTTTTTTATTTTCTTTACTAATTTGTTTCTTCATAGATTATTGAATATTAAATAAATTTATAAACCAATTAAAAATTCCTTTAGATTTATTCTCTTGGTCGATTTTTCCCTGAAGAGAAGTGTTTTGAGATATCATCAAATTAATTGTTTCTTGAAGTTGTTTTAATTCCTCTGAATTTTTAGTCTGAAGTTTTAAATCTTCAATTTGTTGAATTAATAGGCGATTTTGTTCTATTTGTTGGGTCATGGTTTGAATATTTTTTTTGTCAGAACCAAAGAAAAATTTACTTAGAGCACTACGAGAATTGAGTTGATTAAATGTGTTTTTGATTTCGTCTTGAAGTTTAGTTTGATTTTGAGCAATTTCTTTTACTTGTTGACCAATTCCCCCTTTAGCACCAACAGTTTCAATTAATTGATGAACTTGATCGGAAACCTTGATAAGATTATTGTTGACATCTTGATTTAATTGTTCACTTTCTTTGGTTTCAATTTTAAGCTGCTGTTCTTCACCTTGATTTTGAGTCTGTTTTTCATTTTGATTTTTTACTTGGTTACCGGTTGAAGTGGCAGTAGTTGGTTGAGGGGTTAAAGTTAATTGTTTGACAGGATTTACAGTGGAATTGTCGGAAGAATTTTTGGCAAAAGCTGGAGTAATAGCTAATAAAAATAAAAAGGACAAAACTAAATATTTTTTCATTGTTATTCTAAATATTAACTAATTTAATACTACCAACACCATCTAAAAAGACAATGTTTTTTGGAAGTAGATGTTGTTGGTTGTGGTGACTGTTGTTGTGTTGGTGATGGTGTTAATGATGGAACTGCAGTGGAAGTGATTGGTTTTTGAATAGTTGAGGAAGAAACAGGGATTGATGCTTTTTTAATAACTGATGGTTTAGTGGAACTATATTTATAGTGAATAGAATTGTTGGTGGTAAATTTCATAATATTACTCCAACCGCCTGGCATGCAACCGTTTTGACCTCTGATTTTAGCGTAATAAATAGTATTGGGTTTTAGAAAAAAAATGGTATGCGATTGAACTCCTTCACGAGTTAGAGCAACTATTTCCCCATAGTCTTCGGCATTTGGTTTGGTGGAAAAAGAAACATAATATTGATTGGTATCGATTGGAGTGAAAAAAAGTTTAGCTGTGTTGGAGGTGGTATTAATTTGAAAAAGATCTGGAGTTAGAGTTGGTGGCGGATTATTACAAACTGATGATACTATTGATGAATTTGAAGAAGGTGAAGAATTAGATGAAGAATTGTTTTTGGTATTTCCTAAAAGGGCATAACTAGAAAATCCACTAAGACTGCAAGTGAGAGTGTTATTAGTAGTATTTAGAGAACAATTTTTCTTAATCCAGTTAGTGCCATCGTATTTATAAACATCAAGAGTTGATTCGTCGAAATTATTTTCAGTGTCTGATCCGTATGAAATAGTAAAAGTAACTGGACTTTCAAAAGTAGTAAGTTGTTGGTTGTCTTCGGTGACAGCGATTAAATCATAAAAATTATTATTGGCCACAGATTTGCCATCTGGCGCGGCTGGAGACTGAGAGACGTCGAGTTTGTTGATTTGAAAAGTAGCTGATTGATTAGCATAATTACTAGGTGCGTCGATTTTGGCGGTAGATAGGCTATTAATTAATTGGACTGTTCCTCCTGTGGTAGGCAGAGTGCTTTCGATGCCGGTAGTGATGGTGGAAACAGGACATCCGATGGTGCTAAAAGTTTTTTGAGCTGAAGATGATTGATTATTAGTTGCATCAGAAGAAACTACTCGATAAAAATATCGAGCACAGGGTTTTAAATTGGTTAACGAAACATTGTGAGATGTAACCCGAGTAACAGTGTCTGATTCGGAAGTGATAAAACCATAGTTTTGATTGAGACCATATTGAACTATGGATGATGATTGTTCGTTGGTGGACCAGGAAATAATGGCTGAATTAGAGGATGGAGCAGCAGTTTCATTTGAAATGATGGGGGAATCAACATCATCGGCAACAAAATTGGCGGTAATAGTTTTATTGGCAGTAACCATTAAAATTTGACGAGGATTTTGAGTGTTGCCGTCTGACCAATTGGTGAAATGATAACCAGAATCGGCGGTGGCAGTAACTGATGAGCAGTCACTACCATAATTAACTGTTTGAGAAACAGTTCCTGAAATTGAACCGTGAGACCCGGCAAGGAAATTGACTGTATATGCGGGTGGATCATATTGAATACTGATATTTTTAAAAATGGGAGTAGAAAAATTATCTGAAGAATTTAAGGTAATTTGATATTGAATATACCTTTGACCATCACTGGCACAATTATTTGAAGAAATATCGGCATTAGAGTTTACTGAATCACAGGAAGAAAAATCGGTGGCGCCATACATATCGGAATTATTGGAGGTGCGGACTTTAACAGTAACTGAAGTGTTTGAGGGAATGGTGACTCCGAAATTTATGTTGCCGTAAACTGCTGGATAACCAGTGTCAAAAATTGATGATGTATAAATAGTGGAGGCTGCATAAATTTTTTGTTCGTTTACAGGAGTGGAAACTGATGGTTCTGTTACAGAATATTTTCTGGTGTAGAAAAAGGTGTAAGTGGCATTGCCAGTGGCTGAGGTTGAATGAGGGGTAATAAAAAGAGAAACATATTGATCAGAAGAAGTGCCCCATGGAACAATGGTGGGTCCTTTTTTGGCCCAATTTTTACCATTATCGGAACTAATATAGCCACTGATTTGGTTAGAATTGTCTTTACTAAGTTTTAATAAAATAGGGAAATTAAGAGTGGTACCGGAAACACTATCAATATTAACATTTGGAGCAATTACACTGGAACAAGATCCGTCAGTACAACCTTCACCAGTGTTTGATTGATATTGAAAAGGAGTTCCATTATTAGAAGTAACGATTATGAATGCTTGACCATTGTTACCGCCAAAGGCCATATTATTCTGAATAGAAATACCACTTTTGGACCATTCGTTGGAATAAGATTGTGAAGTGACTAGAGCTTCGGAAATAAAACTACCAGATACTTTGGTCTTTTTATAAATATGGGTGCCACCATAGGAATTGACCCAGATATCACTACCATTGGTATTAGAAATAGAAAGACTACCACCAACGCTATAGGTACCACTAGTGCCAATGTTGACTCCATCCCAATCAGTTGGCAAAGAAGTGCCAATAGTAAAATCAGCAAAAGTGTTGAAAACATTATTGCCATTGCTTTGGGAAACAGCAGAAGAATTGCCATAATATAGATTGAGTGTGGCTCCGGAAGTGGTGAGTGAAGGAACTTTAACCCACACTTTGGTGGAAGTTTGACCACAAGTGTTGGATGATGGAGAGGTGGTAATCCAATAAGATAAAGTGTTTCCTGAAGAATCAGTAAAACGCAAATCGCTACAGTCATTTTTCATTTTGGAATTCGAAATCAAAGATGAAGTATCGATAAAAACAGGAATTTGGTAATCGGTTAATGTTGATCCAGAAGCATTGGTGACACCAATGCTTTGACGATATTTCCAATTGGTGTCGAACCAATTAGAATTAGCTGGTATGATTAGATCCGAGCCACTCCAACTAGTTTCAGTCCAGGAATTAGACGCAAAAGGAAATTTATATTTTTGGAAACTAAAAAAACCCACCAAAAAAAATAAAACTACCAAAACTTTACGCCAGTGACGCATATATAAATAATATCAAAATGACTTAAGACTGAATAGGTTTTGCAATAGATTTAACTAATTTAAAAGTAAAATTATTGGAAATCAATTAAGACTTTGGTTTTAAATAAAAGGATTCAGTCAACCATTGCATAAGTTCGTCATTGATTTCTTTGGTATTAAAAATATCAACACAATTCTTATAATATTTGGATGAAACTGGGACACTTTGTTTTAACCTAGAACTGTTTAAAATTCGGTCTAAATTAAATCTGATTTCTAATTTATCTTTTTTGGGAAGAATGGCTAGAAAATCGTAATTACCAAATAAGTGGATACAACAAGGAAGAGAAATTATTTGGCATTTACCAATTTTACTTTTAATTTGATTAACTAAATATTCAAAAATTTCTTTGGCCTGTTCTTTGTGTTTAAAATGTTGTTCTAGTGAAATTTTATTACAACTATGGGGTTGGTTTTCGTTTTTAAAAATTCGGTTACATTTTGGACACGTCCACATAAGAGAATTATACTAGAATTTGTCTTAGATATTTTTTGCCAAAAGATAAACAAATATTAAAATTAAATTGACTATATTATTTCTTGTTAAATAATTCTTTTACTTTGTTTTTTATCTTTATAAAAAGTTTATAAATTCCAAAACCAATTAATCCTAAAACAGAAAAGAAAATAATAAAATCACTAGTTTTGGGTGGTTCGGTTGAGTTTTTAGTATCAGTTTCACCTAAAATTTGCGGTTGAGGAATTAATGTTGGTGAAATTTCTTCTGTTTTTGTTTGTTCAATATTCGGAATTAAGGTTGGTTCTTCTGTTGGAGTTGAAGTATGAGTTGGAATATTGGTAGGAATTTTTGTTGGAATAAGTGTTGGCTTTTTGGTTGGTATCGCTGTTGGTCTGGGTGTTGAAGTTGGTTGTGGACTGGAACAGGTACAACTAGGACTAAGAGTATCATCGCAACAAAGCTGTCTTCCACCACTGCAACCACAAACACCATCGTGATGAGAACAACAACCACGTTGAGCTTCTATATTTTTCGGAAGGAAAATAAGAGAAAAAAATAAGAAAACGGACAATATCTTTATCCAAAGTTTCATTAGATTGATTATATTACTTTTTGATGGAAAAATTAAAAACTAATTAAAAAAATATTAAAATTTTTATTATATAAAAAAATCCCTAAAGATAGGGATTTTTGTTAGCTCTCCATCATAGACTCAATTAGGACTTGTTTTGGTTGAATTATGAAGCACGAAGAACTTTTTCTTTAAATTCTTTAAAACTTAAAACAGGAACTTTTATATTTTCTGTCATTTTTTGTACAAGAACATAATCGTTACGAGCATTCATTCCGTGACCAGTATAAGCTTGCCACCCTAATTTGCTTGCTCTTTCTACAATAGGAATTTCCATATGAGGTCTTAAATCAACAAAAATATATTTTTTGTCTTTAAATTGATTGAGAAAAATATCAACAGATTCTTGGTCTTCGGCTCCTTCTTTACCAGCAGCATTAATTAAAACTAAATCAGTTAAATCTTCTATATTAATATCATCAATTTTTTGAAAATATTCTACATTTCCTTGAGGGGATAACTCATCTTTTAAACTGTTTTTATCAACTGGGTCTACTAAAAACATTTTTTTAGGACTTTCTTTTATAATAGCCCTGACTAATGGTTCACCTACACCACCTACTCCTAAAACAATGACTATTTTATCTTCAAAAGAACCTACATCATCTTTATACCAACTCATAAAAGAAGGACCATTTAAATCATAAGGTATTAGTTCTCCTTTGGTATTTCTAATAATGGCATCAACGTTAGTTGGAAGATTAGAACCTTTAAAATACTCTTTTAAAACAGGATTACTTTTATGAGGTTGAGTTTGATTTATTCCAAGAATATTACCTTTCTCTTCTGTAAATTCATATATTTTTTTCAATGAATCAAAATCATTTTTTTTAATATCTATTGGTTGGTAAATGAAATTATTAATAAGATTATTCATATAAACCCTACTTGTAGACTTCTCCCAACCCTCATTGTCCTTGTGGGCTAAATACAAACAATAATATTTTTCATCATCTATTATCTTTTCTAATTCTTCTACAGAATAACAAATGTCTATTTTTTTCATATCTTCCATAGGCAAATAATACACTAAATATTTTTAAAATTTTTATATTTATAGAAAAGTCCTCCAATCCATGGCGGGGTATAAAAAGTTAGAACTAGTTTCGGGTTTAAAAAAAGTTCTAATCCAATGTGCTCCCCGTCTTCGAGAGCTTTCGGAGAAGTGTTTGTGGAATTTAATCTTAACTATGAGTTGTTTGTCTCATTAATAAATCGACAATAATACCTGAAACGTAAGGATTAATTATAATTTTGTCATAAATCCAAGTACCAATTGCTTTGATTTTACCAAGATTTTCTTGAACTTTATTTGGATTTTCTTTATTAATCACATCGGTTTTTAGTTCATCGAGCATATTAATAACTTCACTCTTATTCTGAATGTCTTTATCTTCTTCAACTTCTTTTTTGAGACTTTCAAAGACTGTATTTATCTCACCTATATTTATTGAGATTGGACTGTTTGAACCGTAGGTTTGAGTAACGATATTAGGTGCAAAATAATTATTAACCGTCGAAGCTTTTTCTTTAAGTGTTTCATTCGAAATATCAAGTTCCGAAATTCCTTTGGCTGTGATTTTTACATTAATTATTGGGCTTGATTCTGACAGTTGTCTTATACATTTCACATTTCCTTCCTCTTCTAAGAGATTTAAATTGAAAATAACTTCTTTTGTTAAAATTGGGACGGATGATTCAAGTTCTTCTATCTTCATAAAACCAGTTGGATTTTCTTCTAGATTGTTTAACAATATCTGTAAAATTTCTTTTTTGATTGATTTTCTGTTTATTCCCTCTTTAAAAACAATTTTTTGAGCTGTATTAAATAAATTACCATCCAATTTAATAGAATATGTATCTTTTTCTCGATCGTAATTGTCTGAAATACTCCCGAATTCAACATTAAAGCATGATAGACTTCGTTCAAAAATTGAAGTGACTCTTTCCATATCAATCGGTAGATGTGTTAATAAATTTGCGAAGGAAAATTCTAACATCTCGCTAAAACCAAACATTGATCCAGTTTGCTTATCTTGTCCAAATGCCATTACAATATCCTCTAAGAAATTAATTGCCCCAAGCCATTTTCCATCAAGATCGGCAAGTATCAAACGTCTTAGGATATGACTAAAACTGCCATTTTCTTTGGACATACCTTCGACTTCTAGATCACGGTAAACAAGGTATGGTTTATTATCGATTACAATCTTAGTTACTTTTGTAATATTTCTCGTCATGGTTTTATTATAAACCGCTATACTAATTTATTTTTTGTTAATTTGATTGTGCTGGAGAGTTTTGAGTGATTGGGTTACTTTCTTTTGATTTTAAGAAATCTTTCATCGGTAATAGTTTTAAGTCTAATTCTGTTTTAGCCCATTCCTGATATCTTTGGTCTAAATCGTCTGAAAGTTGTTTACCTCCAACTCTTGTTTCTATAAGACCCATTTGTAATTGGCTTGAACTTTTTCTTACTGATTCTATACAGGCTCGAAGTAAACGATTTTGATCTTTATCAATTGAATTTTCGATCGAAAATAATGCGTCTGTTATACCAGCTGAATGATGAAGGACAGATATCAATTGTTGTCTGAAAGAGTTTTGTTCTTGTCTTGACAGACTAATTTGAAGAAAAAGCCCTATTGTTGCGATAATTGCTGTTAAAAACCCAATCACATCTCCAATACTACTTAAATTGATTCCTTTATTTGCAAAAAACAACAATGTACCTAAAAATATAAAAACAAGTAGAAATATTACCATCCATTTGGTTGTTTTTTTAATCATTTTTTTTCAAATATTTTTTAAAATTATTTTTAATTTTAACAATTAATTTATAAATTCCAAACCCAAACAACCCTAAAATCGAAAAAATAATTATGTAGTCACTAGTTTTTGGTGGTTCAGTTGGTTTTTTGGCATCGGTTTCACCTAAAACTTGTGGTTGAATTGTTGGAGAGATTTCTTCTGTTTTGGTTGGTTCAATGGTCGGAGTTAATATTGGTATTTCAGTCGGAGAGAGTGTTGAAATTAATGTTGGAGCTGGAGTGTTGGTTGGAATAACTGTAGCAACTTTGGTCGGTACTCTAGTTGGAACTAATATTGGGCGAGGAGTAGAGGTTGGTTGAACTGTTTGAACAGTAGTTGTTGAACTGGAACTACTGCCACCACACATAACCATTTCAGAATACGAACAAGAAGATCCTCTCCAACCATCATTGCAAATTACATTTCCATTACTTTGAGCACCAGCGGAACAATTTACTCCATCGTGGCCAGAACAACACCCGGAACGGGCTTCTATATTTTTTGGTAGAAAAATTAAGGTTAAAAAAGAAAAGACGAATAAAAATTTTGTCCAATGTTTCACTAAACGGAATTATATTACTTTTTCAGCTTAAAATCAGACTAAGTTTACCTATCTTTAGAAGATAATCATATTTTGGTAGATTTATAGAATTTGCCCCTTGTAAAGTTATACAAAAAGTATATTATTAAAGTGCTCTTTAATAATGAGGATTGAAAGAAAGATTATCAGAAATTTGAGATAAAAAAAAATGATGCAGTAATAGCATCTCAAGATATTTCTTTTTTAGAGCAGAAATATTTATAACTGTAGCCACCTTTTCTGGGTGGGATTTCTATCGCATTGATAGAAATTGACGGTTTATTTCTTCAGTTGGAAGATAAATAGTTCTACATCACGAAGTTCTTAGCTACCAAATTATCAGTTCGCCTGATTTTATGTGTGCTAGCGTTCGAAACGTAATGCTCTTTCCAAAATAACTGATAATCAATAGTTAATACTTCGTCGCTTACTAAAAATTTACTTAAAGCTGCTTATGATAAAAATAATGAATTTTACGTTTACTCATGTTCTTCAATCCACGCATTACGTTTATCATGGCGGTTGCGGCAAATGCTTAAAAAGATCGAAAGAGTCATTCGGCTAATCATATCGATTATCCGACTTTGGCTTGAGATTAAGAGCAGTCAGCTGTAACCGCCTTTTCGGTGATCCTTATGATTAATTCAAAAAATTTAATAAAAAAAATTAGAGAAGAAAGTGATCTCACTCAAAATCAATTAGCAGAAGTTTTGGAGGTTTCTAAGGTTTTAATTGCTATGATTGAAACTGGGCAAAAACCTGTTTCAAAAAAATTAATTTCAAAGTTAGCTAAAAAACTTAATATATCAGAGTTTTCGTTAGGGTTTTCATTGTTTCCCAAAAAAGAAAAGGATACTAATTTGTCACCAATTGAATTGAAACTATTAAAAGTGGCCGGCGAATTACAAGACCAGCTAATTATTAGAGGGGCTAGAAATTTGAAGAAATATGCAAAATAAATTAACACAATACCCTCGTATTAATCTAAGAAGTAAAAATGATTTAGCAAAAAGAATTAGTGATAAAAATTTTACTATAAATCAAACTCGAGTATTAATAAACGATGTGCAAAATAATTTTGATAAATACTGGCATGATAATGAGAAAGTCTCTAAACCAAAAGAAGATAAATACGTTAGAAGCGCTGCCGGAACTAAGCTTGGTAAGCTGCTTGATTTAATCAATAAAAAAATATTGACTCCAAATGATAATTTACTTCCACCTTTTATTTTTGGTGGCATTTCTAATAAAGATCACGTAAAAGCCGCTATAAATTTATTGGGTAAGAAAAATGGAAGGGTTTTTTACAAAATAGATTTAAAACATTTTTTTGAACAAATACCTCAAGAATCTGTTTTTTTATTTTTTAGAAAATCTGGTTGTTCTCGAAAAATTTCAACTTTACTTTCAAGGTTATTATGTGTTCCAGAAGGTAAAAAAGGAAATAAAGACAGTAAGCCAGTTTTAGCAAGAGGTTTTTCAACTTCTCCTAGGTTAGCAGTTTGGTGTAATTTACACACTTTTCGGATTTTAGAGGGAAGGGTGAAATCAATTTTAAAAAAACATGATTTTAGGATTTCTATTTATGTGGACGATATTGGAATCTCTGCTAGTCGAGTTGATTTAATATTAATGAATAAAGCTTTAAATTTGAGCAGGAAAATAATTGAAACTGGAAATTTAAAAATAAATGAAGAAAAGACTATCCTACCGGAACTTTTTTCTAAAAAACTTGAATATCTTGGATTAATGTTTGGAAGAAATGGAGTTTACCTTAACAAAGAAACACAAAAAAAACTAGCCAAAATGAGAGCAGTTCAACATAAAGATAATTGCCCAATAAAGATAAAAAAAACTTTAAAAGGGTTAAAAAACTACAAGAATTATGTTAACCGACTTAATAAGTCACTTATCACTAAAACTTAAATAATTCCCAAAGTTCAACATCTAGCGCCTCAGCAATTCTTGCAATAGTTTTAATTGTTGGTTTTCGTTCAGATCTTTCAATGTAGCCAATAAAAGCTCTGTTTAACCCCGTATCCAATGCTAATTGTTCTTGAGTAAGATCTTTTTCAGATCTAATTTTAGCAATTTTTTTACCTAAATTTTTATAAATTAATTCGACATCAATCACAAGAGAATTTTCCCTAAAAACTTACCCTTGGTCGACTTACCCGTGGTATACTTTGTTAAAATTAATTAAAACTGAAATGAAAAATAAAAAGGAAATTGTTTGGACTTGTGATTTTTGTGAGAGAGAATTTTCTTCTAAAGAAAAAGTGGATTCACATGAGATGAGGTGTTATCAAAATCCTAAAAATCAAAAATTTCCATTTAACAACAAAGTAAGGAGAGCTTGGTTTTGGGTGTGGATTATCACTATGGTAATTTTTGGAATTACAATTTTTATTTTTTCCAATTTTTTTGAGTCAGGGATTGTGTTGTTTAATAAAAAATCTTTATCGTACTTTTTTGTCGGGAATATTATTCTTGGAATAGTAGCTTTCTTAATTTGGTTACTACCTTTGGGAAAACCTAAAAACAACCAAATTTCATTTTTTACCAAACATGTTTTTATATTGTGTCTTGTTTATTTATTCATTTGTCCACTAATATTTGCCTCCGAAGGGTTTAAAGCTCAGCAAGATTCAGATTATAAAAATAAATATTTTAATTCCCATGTCGCCACTACCACTCCAACAACGAATCAAAGTGTCCCAACTTTAACTCCCACTCCTACAATTAAACAGCAAGTTAAAAAAACAACTAGTGGAACTACTACCAAAAGCAACCTAATTGATTGTGTCGGACCAGATGGTAAACATTTTCAGGCAACGGAAGAGAAATGTAAGGAATTTAATAATGCTTGGGGAAATTCCTCTACCTCACATGATGGAAGTAAGACGGGAAAATTAATCACAGGATATCGCTCGTATTGTCAAGGAAAGAATATAACCGTTTATGAAAATGAACTAATTTACTACACTAGAAAAGACGGATCAAAAATTTGGTCGACAAAAGAAGATATTGCTTGTTACGAAAGAGATTATAGTCAATTGGAAAATAACAACACTAAAACCACCAACACTACCTCAAATGTCACACAGGCATGTTTGGCTGGAAGAAAAGTTTTGGCTGATGTTTGTACTGGAATGTGTGAAGGGACACGATCGTCATCTGTTGATTTGTGTCATGCCAAAAGCTATTCCCTGACTTCAGAAGAATATAGCAGTTGTCTCAGTGATTCAACTAAAGCTCAACAATCATGTTTTGACAAATGTAACTCTGAATACAATGCAGGTATTGATAGTTGTTTAAAATAAAACCCCAATTTTCACTGTGACATTATAACTTTTGTTATGAGAGGTAAAAGGACAGCTTTTGAAGCTAAATCATTAATCCTGGGGCATCTGGTGAGCTCATTTTTAGATTTATTTTTAAAACATCCCCTCGCTTTATTGATTTATGGATATCGTTAACGGTTCTTTATAATTGTTAATTAATTAACAATCACTTCTTAAAACCATAGTTAAAACCTATTTTTCCGATAAATATTTGCTTTTTAAACTGAACAAATTATTAATACAATAATCTTAATAATTACAACAAGAAAGGTAATAGTAATCATAAAATCAAGTACTTTTTCACCGTATTTAATCATTTTTTAACAAATTTTTAACCTTTTGAAGGATTTTTTAACCCCCTAAAAATTTTTCAATTTTAATGGCGACATTAAATTTTGTCAGGAGTCACATTGTCAGACCTGTGGATATGAAGAACCATCAGTGTAGCTTGCCAAACCAGAGTTCTCAGACAACTAACTACGGGTAAATGCAGAAAAGAAAAGTAGCAAAAGAAAATTTTAAAACAAAAAAGAAAATCCCTTTGGGATTTTTTTCGATCTGTCACCCCAACCCTCTTTCTTTGCCAAGAAATGGGCGCTAATCCTTACTAATTCCAAGCTACTCGTATGCCGTCTCGCTCATTTCATTCGCTCAACATCCAACCAATTATAGCTTTCCTAAGATTAGATACGACTCCCCCCTTCCCCCTCTGGGTAATTACGGTGTTGTTGCTTCACTCCCTTTTTCACAGGTATGGAGAGACTTCCTTTCGACAACACTAAGGATCATGTCTCTAAGCTTCTTTAGCCTTTTTGGATGACAGAATAATCGCTTCTCTTCAGATATTCCTTAAATTTCATCGGGTGCTTTCCTTGAGATATAGTCAGCTATTAGTTGGCTTAGCTGAAAGCACTGCTCCCAATCCACCTTTACCGTCTTTCGACGTGCCGTTTTGCACGGTCTTAACCTACTATGGATTCTTCGTAGTGGGGAAATGTTCTTCGCCCGATATCAATTTCAATATTTGAGTAAAACTTGTTTATCTACTTTTAGTTTAACAAATGAAATTGTAGTAGTGCAATAGTTATGGGACAGATTTTTATTTGGATATTTCTTGTAATATTTTACATATTTTTTCAAAAAGAAATTTATAATTTGAACTTAATAACGTACCTTGACAAGGAAAATGACGATACTACAATTTCATTTTTTTTAAAATCATCTTTTAATTTGCTCCTTGAGAAGTAATTTATAGGGTGATATTCTGAAACTGTCTTATGACAGTGATGAATTGATTTAACTAATTCTCGTAATTCTTCAAAAGACACATTACCAGTTCTAAATGTGTCAAAAAATGAAGAATAAACGTCGATTAAAATCAAAAGATGTAAGAGAAAGTTTGCTTGGTCTTGGTTTAATTCAGAAAAGGAAAAGTGTCTATCTAGAAATAATTTTTAATGTTGAGGGAGGGGCAAAATGAGCTTCTTACCTCAACAAGCGGTATTGGAATATCAAGAACTCTATCAGAGATATTGTGGCGTGGTTTTGGATTTTGATGAAGCTTTGAAAAAAGCAGAATCTTTACTTGGATTTTATAACCTAGTTGTTTACGGTGAAAAGTTTAGTAAAGAGGAGGATCAGCCGATGAATTAAAACCGATCAATCCTTTTTATTAATTAAATTTTGAAATGAAAAAAATATTAAACACAGATAAATATTATATTTATTGTAGAGTGGCGACAACTCAACAAAATGCCGAAAAAACTTTAGATTCACAGTTAGATATTCTCGAAAAATATGCTCAAGAACATAGCCTTAATGTTGTTGGAGTTTTTGGGGATACTGGACGATCATATGATAATTTCGAACATATGATGAAGAACATTAGATTTGGAGATGCTAATTGTATTCTTGTTGTTGATGAATCAAGAATTAGTCGAAGTCCACTTTTTAAAAATGAAATAATTGAGGCTTTGGAAGACGGAATGCTTGATAAGGTCAGAACAAGAACGACTATCTATCGAAATGATCCTAACTCTAAGTTTGCGCTATCATTGGGAATATTAACCAATGATTTTGAGGCAATGCTAACAAGTGAACGCATTAAAAAGGGTATTGCTGCTAAAAAATTAAAAATTAAAACAAAAAATGAACAATAAAGTTTTTATTTATTGCCGTAAATCACAGGAAAGTGAAGAACGACAAGCATTATCAATTCCTTCCCAGATTGAGGAGTTACACAAAGTTGCTGTAAGGCAAGATTTAGAAGTAGTAAAGTTGTATCAAGAATCTCAATCTGCAAAGAAACCTGGAAGACCAATATTTAACCAAATGTTGATTGACATGGAAAAACAGGGAATAAAAAGTGTATTAGTTTGGAATCCAGACCGTTTATCTAGAAATTCTGTGGACTCAGGAAAAATAATATATTTGATGGATCAAAACATAATAAATGAAGTTGTAACTCCAATGCAAACGATTAAAAATACCCCCAATGATAAATTTTTATTCAGTATTCTTTGTAGTCAGGCAAAATTAGAAAATGATAACCGTGGTCTTAATGCTAAAAGAGGTATGCTGACAAAAGCCGAAATGGGCTGGTACCCTGCTCCCGCTCCAACTGGTTATATTAATGTCACTACTGAAACAAAAGGTTTTAAAACAATTAAAATTGATCCTGTTAAATGGCCAATAATTAAGAGATGTTTTGAATCTATTCTTGATGGAATGAAACCTTTTGAAGTTTATGAAAAAGCATCAAAAGAATGGAAGCTCACTAATAATAATGGAACAATAACCTCTAAATCTGGGTTTTACTACATTATTAATAATCCATTTTATTGTGGTGAATTTGAGTGGCCAAGTAAAAGTGGAAAATGGTATCAAGGTAAACATGAACCAGTAGTTTCAAAATCAGATTTTAGAATAATACAGAAAATGTTGGGAGGTAAAGGAGCACCAGTAAAACATTCCTCTTTTTATACCTTTGGAGGATTAATGAGATGTGCTGAATGTGGACATGGATTCTCTGGTGATCATAAAGAAAAATATTATCCAAAAAGCAAAAAAACTGGGGAATATACTTATTACCGTTGTACTAAAAAAACCAAAGATCAAACTTGCACACAAGAACCAATCAGCGAAAAAATATTAGAAGATCAAATCAAAGGACATCTTTTATCCATAAGACCACCTCAGGGATATTTGGATTGGTCAAAAAAATGGGTGGCGGTATTACACAACTACAAGTCAGACTTTCACCAAGATGTGAGGGAGTCGCTTCATAACAGAAAAGAAAATGTTGAAAAAAGTTTAGATCGATTGTTGGATATTCAAATAGCTGGCGAGATAACACAGGAAAAATATAATGAAAAGAAAAATAAATTGGAAGAAGAATTGAGAGACATTAATAATTCGATAGATTCCAATGATGAAGGGTCAAATGATTGGAGAGCAAAAGTCGAGAATGCACTTGATTTTGCTGAGTCAGCTTATCAACGTTATTGTGAAACTAAAGATCCACAACTTAAAAGGTATTTTGTGACTCATTTGGGTGCGAACCTCCGCTGTAATCATAGAAAGGTCGGTATTGACCTACAAAATCACTTTTTAGAGTTTGCAGAGGAAGAAAAATGGGGTGAAACACATAAGGACTGGTGCGAACCTGTAGAATATACGGAAATTATGGCTAAATGTCCTGATTTGCGACCTCAAAATCCAAACTGGCTCGCCCTTCTGGATTCGAACCAAAAACCTTTCCGTTAACAGCGGATTGCTCTACCGTTGAGCTAAGGGCGATTGTCCATCCTTCACTAAAGTTTCGGAATGGTGAACATTATTATAACATTTGGTTTTGATTTAGAAAATAAATAAATACAAGGTATAATATCGGCATGAAATTAATTTTAATTAGACACGGTGAAACCGAAGAAAATGCTAATCATATTGTTGGCGGATTAGATAATAGTAAATTGAATAAAAAAGGGATTGAACAGGCAAAAAAAGCAGGAAAGGAATTAAAAGAAAAATATAAAATTGACATGATTTTTTGTTCACCATTGGAAAGATGTGTAGAGACTTTGGAAAATATTTTAGATGAATACCCTTTTGATGGGCAGATATTTATGTCGAAACTGATTGAAGAAAGAGATTTTGGTGAATATGTTGGAATGGAAGATGTTATGGTTGATTGGGAGGATATTAATAAAATTAATAAAATAAATAGAGAAATGGGGGTGGAAAGTTTGCCTGAATTGGAAAAAAGGATAAATCTTTTTTTGGAAGATTTAAAATTGGAAGGTGACGATTCGACGATTTTGGTGGTGAGTCATGATTGGGTAATTAGAGTGATGGCGTCTAAAATTACCGGAAAAGATATTGACGAAATTAAGGTTGAAAATGCAAAAATAAACGAATTTGAGATTAAATAATTATTTTTGAAGATAATTTTGAAAAAAGTCTTCTAAAAAGTCTATTTTTGGCAATTGTTGAAGTTCTTGACGAGTAACCCAACGATATTCTTCGTGTTCTTTTGGATCTAAAATAATTTTTTCTTCGCCAATAATTTTGCAAAAATAAACTAAAGCAAACCAATGATTTTGTTTATAAACTTTGTTATGGCAATAAAGTAATTTACCAATTTCGATATCTAAATTTGATTCCTCTTTGGTTTCCCTAATTAAAGCTTTAAATGGATCTTCGTCAAAATCTAGAGAACCTCCTGGTGTGTCCCAAAATCCAGGCCTAAAATTATCATTAAGAGAACGACGAATGATTAAAATTTTATTGTCTTTTTCTATGTAAGTATGAATAGCAAGTTTGAATTCTTGATTTATTTTTTTCATGAATTACTTACTCGTTTAAAAAATTTTTGAGTGATAGTATCAGTTGGAAAAATTTCCTTTTCGTATATTTCACATGGTAATAATGTATCTTTAAACGATTTGGTTGTTTTTTTACCCGATAAAAAATCTTGAATTAAGTCAATTACCTTGTCATAATCATCAACAATAGCATCGGAAAAATTAAAAGCAAAAGGATGGATATAATTTTTCATTTTTACTCCATTCTTGCTGATTCTTTGGGGAAATTTTATACCAGATTCTTCATCAGTAATAATAATTACTGGTTTATCCCAATATTTGGCTAAAATTATTTCTTGAGCAGTACCCATAGTAATTTTGCTTTTGATGGCATTCACTACAATTAAATCACTGTTTTTTACACAAAACATGTCGTGACCAACTTTATCTAAAGGATTATTTTCATTCAATTGCCTTTCAAAAGGAGAAATTCCGATAACTTCATCTTTAAACTTATTTTTTAATTTAATTCTGAAATCATTACGCCAATCTATATCATTATCAAAGCTACCAGCTAAATAAATACGTTTAGTCATGGTTATTTTTTATAGTTAATATTTTATTCCAGATAATCTTGAAGTTTTTTACGGCGGGATGGGTGACGGAGTTTGCGAAGGGCTTTGGCTTCGATTTGACGGATACGTTCGCGAGTGACATTAAAAATTTTACCGACTTCTTCCAGTGTTTTTGGAGTTTCCCCCATTAAGCCGAAACGAAGACTTAAAACTTTAGTTTCGCGTTCATCGAGACTGCCTAAAACTTCTTCAATTGATTCTCTTAACAATTCTTTACTGGTTTCTTCATAGGGAGACATTTGAGTGGTGTCTTCGATGAAATCTCCCAAGAATGAATCTTCATCATCACCGACTGGAGTGGAAAGTGAGGTGGTGTCTTGAGAAATTCGATAAATTTCTTCGACTTTTTCAACAGAAATACCCACTTCTTCGGCAATTTGTTCAATTTCTGGTTCGTGACCCAATCTTTGAGTTAGAGCACGAGTGGCCTTGTAAACTTTATTGATAGTTTCAACCATATGAACTGGAATACGAATGGTTTTAGCTTGATCGGCAATGGCACGGGTGATAGCTTGGCGAATCCACCAAGTGGCATAAGTAGAAAATTTAAAACCACGATGCCAGTCGAATTTTTCAACTGCACGCATAAGACCTTGGTTTCCCTCTTGGACTAAATCTAAAAAGGTAAGACCGCGACCAATATATTTTTTAGCAATGGAAACAACTAAGCGCAAATTAGCATTAATTAATTTTTCACGAGCAGATTCAGAGCCTTTTTCAATTTGCTGAGCTAAATCGACTTCTTCCTCAAAAGTTAAGAGGTTAATTTTTCCAATTTCTTTTAGATACATTCTTACCGAGTCAACGTTACCTTTTTGAGATAAAAGACTGAGAAGATCGGCAGAATTATTTTTTTCCTTTTCTATTTCAATAACTTCCTTGGATTCGACTTTATCAAAAACATCGACACCGTGTTCGAATAAGTAATCAAAAATATCATCGATTTCTTGGATATGTTTTTCCGGTTCTGGTATTTGATTTAAAATCTCATCATTGGTAAGATAGTGAAGCTTCTTAGCTTGGTTGAGTAACGCCTGCTTGACTTTGGATATGTTTAACGTGGCCACCATGCGGTATATTGTATAGGAAAATTTGGGAAAAAGCTAGATAATAAACAAGGATGGCTTATTTTACTGTCTGAAGGTGATGGAGCTTTTCTAATGTTTGGTTATATTCGATTTCAGCTTCTTTTAAGGCCTCTTCGTTTTCTTCTGATTCAAATTTAGTTATTTGATTACTAAGTTGATTTAACCTATCTTTCAATAGAACTTTATTTATATTATTGGTGGCTTTTTTGATTTCTGATAAACGAGTGACAGAATCAATTTGATTTTTTTGGGATTCAAAGTAAAGATTTTCGAAAAGTGGTTTGATTTCAGCCGGTAAAGAATCAAGAATTTGTTTTAAAGTTAAATCTTCTTTTTCTAAAAGATGTTTGGCGATAGTTTTAAAACGAGAAACTGTTAGTTGGTCGAGATATTTTTTAAGTTTTTGGGATAATTTGGCTGGATTTTTGGCACCAATGATTAAAATTAATAAAAGTTCCTCAAATTTTTCGGTCTTACTTTCAGATGTTTCAATAACTTCAACTCCTTTTGGAATTAACTTAAAATTAGTAGGATTAGGATTTTGATACTTTACAGCTTCTTCATAAATCGATTCTTCACTGGAGTTAATTTCGTTGGCTAGTTTTTTAAAATAATCAGATTTAACGACAGAGTTTTTAATCTTAACCAAGAAAGGCAAAACTACATTTAAAACTTCTTTCTTGCCTTTAATGGTATTGATGTCGTGAATTTTTAATTGAGACTGAATAATAAAATCCCAAACATCCGTGGCTTTTTTAATTTGAGATTTGAAAAATTCGGGGTCTGATTTTATGGCTTCATCGGGATCTTTATATTTATCACCGAGATTTAAAACTTTAATGTCAAATTCCATAGAATCGGCTAATTCTATGCTTTTGCGAGCAGCATTGTCGCCGGCGAAATCTGAATCTAAGCCTAAAATTAAAGTGTCGGTGTAGCGACGAAGAAGTTGGAGTTGTTCTTGGGTGAAGGCGGTACCTTTTAAGGCAACAATATTTTTAAAACCAGATTGATAAGGAGAAATCATATCAAACTCTCCTTCGACGATAATGACAGAATTTTCCTGCCTGATGGCTTCTTTGGAAAGGTTAAGACCAAAAAGCATTTGGCTTTTATGGTAAATTTCGGTTTCTGGGGAATTAATATATTTGGCTAAATTGGTATTTTTACTGGTGGGTAAAATTCGACCGGAAAAACCGACGACCTGATTACGATAATCAAAGAGAGGAAACGTTAATCGACCATTGAAACGATCGTAAAGGCTTGAACCAAAATGGCTTTTACCAAAAGTTCCGGTACTAATTAAATCATCGATTTTATAACCTTTTTTTAAAATAAAATTACTTAAATATTTTGAATCTTCTGGGGAAAAACCAATATTAAAAGTTTTAATAGTTTCTAAAGTTACCCCCCTGTTTTTAACATATTCAAGAGCATTTTTACCCAGTGGATGGGATAAAAGAATATAGTTATAAAATTTGGCGACTTGGGAATTAATTTCAATTAATAATTTCTTTTTGGATTCTTGATGGTCACTAAGACTACTTTTGACTAAAGTGACTCCACTTAATTTGGCTAATTCTTCTAAGGCTTCGCGAAAATCAATTCGCTCATATTCTTGTAAAAAAGTAAAAACATCGCCGGCTTTACCACAACCAAAACATTTAAAAATTTGAAGTTCTTCTGAGACTGTAAAAGAAGGAGTTTTTTCGCCGTGAAAAGGACAACAGGCAAAATGATGACGACCTCGCTTTTTTAAGGGAACATAGCGATTAATGACATCAATGATATTGACTTTTTGCTTGATTTCTTCGACTTGATTATCCACTGGCCTATTATACCTTAGAATTCAATCTCCCCTAGAAGCTATGATAAAATTCGGTTAAGTAGATGCTGTATAAAATTTCATTTTTTAAATTAAAGGTAGACTCGATTGATTGGGAAAGATTTTTTGAAAAAATTTTGAAATACCATTATAGTTTTGAGTTGTTTATAAAAAAGGACGGAAACAAACTGGAATTTTTTATAAAATCAAATAAAAATATAGCTGTTTTAAATAATCAACTGTATCCATTTAGTCTGTTTATTGATAACGAAACAATAAGTGAAAAAATGTTTTTAAATAGAAAAACAAAAATAGGTTTTTCTTTTTTAAATAAAGCACTATTTGAATTAATTGAAAAAACAAAAATAGACAACCAAGATTTTGACATTATTCAAATAAAAATAAATAAATTAAATCCGATCAAATCGCCTAATACAATTAAAATAAGCTATTTAAATAAAGTTAAAAGAATTGTTTTAATTAGGACATTGAGTCAATTTTTAGCATTTGATTTATCCAATTCTATTAGCGTTGAAATTGATAAAGTAAAACCGAGATTGGTTCCATTAAGCCAATCTCTCCCTTTATTTGATGAAGGAATAATAGAGAGTTATGATTTTAAAGATGATAAAAAGTTTGGGGTAAAATCTTATGATTTTTTTCGCCATAGTTTGATTGTTGGACAAAGTGGATGTGGTAAAAGTATGTTAATAAGCTTGTTGATTAAAAATATTTGGGAAAATTTTTCTGACGATTATTCAATTGTATTAATTGACCCGCATGAAAGTATTCAAAATTTAATTGATAAAAGAATTGACAATAAAATCATAGATTTTGAAAAACAAAGTACGAGTTTATTTACGAGCTCAAAATCACCTATTCTTTCGACAGAATTAACTTGCGATCTTTTTTCTACTGTTATTCCTATTAAAGAAAACCCGGGAGTATTAAGACTTCTAAAATTTTCATTGGTCTTTTTATTTGAAAATAATATGATGAATTTTGATAATTTAAAAAAATTATTGACAGATAGTTTATGGAGAAAAGAGAACCTTAAAAAAACAACCAATAAATCTATTTTAGATTTTTTTGAAACTGAATATCAAACAATACATACATCACAATACAGTGCGGTGGTTTTGCCAATTTTAAATTTAATTTCGGAAATAGATTTCATTGATAGTAATATCAAAACCGATGAGTTAGCTGATTTGGTAAACGAAAATTTTTTGACAATATTACCGATAACTAAAAATAAATTTGGTAGCAGGACGGCTAAAATTGTTGGTGGAGCGATTATTCAACAAGTTTTTTCTTTGGCCCAGGATAAGAAATTTAACAAAAAAGTAATTTTAATTATTGACGAAATGTCGATTATTCAAAATCCGGCTTTAACGTATATTTTATCTGAGGCAAGGAAATATGGTCTGACATTAATTTTGTCGCAACAATACCTCTACCAAGTCACACCCGAATTACTTCAGAGCATGACGACAAATGTGATAAATTATTTTTGTTTTAAAGTAAATAGAGGTGATGCTGAAATAATTTCTCGCAATTTAAACATGGAAATTGAAGAATATTTTTTAAAAAATAAAAACGACCCTAGAGAAGAGATGGAACTAGGAACTAAAATTATAACTGAATTAAACCCTCGAGAAATAATAGTTAGAATAATTAATAGGGATAAATATTGTTCTCCTTTTAAGGGAAGGACTGTTAGTGTTACTAATTTAAATTAATATGAATATTGTATTTGAAGAAATATATAAAACAATCTGGAAAGAAGTATTTCCAAATATTGAGCCAATAGAAATAGATAAATTCAAAGAATTGTTTGCTTTCGATATTGAAGTGCCTAAAAAATATTTTTGCGATAGAACGAGAAAGGAAGTTTTTGCCTTGGAAAGGTATAAATTTCCAAGAATGGTTCACGAAGATGGGGTAAGAGATGTTGAAGAAAAATCAATAGATAATTTTAAAAATTTGCAAGATCTTACAATGCAAATGAAATCAATGGCTGTTTTTAGAGGAAGTAGAATGTCAAATTCTGAAGTAGTGGAAGAATCGGATAGTATTTACACATCAAATTATGTTTTTAATAGTCAAAATATTAGTGCTAGTCAAAAAATTCTATTTTGTGAGCATTGCTTCCAAAGTGAATATCTTTTGGCTTCAAGAAGTAGTGGTAGTAGTAGTTTTGGAATAAGGATTAATGACTGTTTTCAAGTGTCAAACTCTTTTGATGTTGATTGGTCTGGGAATACTACTAATTGTTATTTTATCCATAACGCCAACGACTTGAGAGATTGTATGTTTTGTTTTAATGTAAGATCCAAACAATATTGTATTGGTAATAAACAATATACTAAAGAAAAATATTTTGAATTGAAAGAAAAAATATTAAAAGAATATTTTGAACAGTTGAGTAGTAAAAACCCATTTGTGACATTAAAAGATCTTTAATTCATTAATGATTGCGGGTGAGGATGAAGTCAAATTCACTATAAAAAGTTCTTTATTTCTGATAAATTTTTAATTTTTTTCCATGCTAATTTTTCAAGTTCTGGATGAGATTCTTTATTTATAGCAACTCCGTAGGGAAGTTTTTGAAATAAAACTAAATCACTATCTCCATCCCCGATAATTAAACAATTTTCTTTTTTATATCCTGATTCACAAAGAAATTGGTTTAGTTGTTCAAACTTTTTTTGTGCTTGATTTACTTCATAAGTAAAGTCACAAATTTCATTATTTTTATTCCAGATTAGAGTTGTGTTTGCATACCATTTTTCTACACCCAATTTTTCTGCAATTGTTTTTACGTATAAATCCACAGATCCGGAAATTAAAATTATTTTATATTTTGATTTAAGATAATTTACAACTTCTTTAGCATCTATTTTAAAATCCCAAGAGTTAAAAATACTTAATAAAGTTTGCTTGTTGGCACAATGAGTTGATAACCATAAGTCAATAAGTTGAGATTTTGATTCTAAATAAGATATTTTTTTATTTTTGAATTCCTCAAATATCCTTTGGTGTGTTTGGGTATCAGCACCTAAACTTTCTGTTATTTTTAACCATGAAATTTCATTTGTAAGAGTACCATCAATGTCAAAAATTATTACCTTAATGTTTTGTCTATCCATTTTATGTATTAGTGATTGCGGGTGAGGATGAAATCAAAAATAGATTGTAATTCAGAACGGAATGGTTCTTTTGATAAAAATTTTAAATCATGGTCAAAAATTTCTTGAGTTTGGGTAGCGAATTTTTTGGCTAAATTTTGGCCATATTCTAAACTTCCATATTCTTTCATTTTTTCGATAACCCAAGCAACTTCTTCTTGGGATTTCTCTTCACGAGATTTGGATAAGATTCCTTTTAGTTTTGATAAGTCCGAGTGATTGGTATTATTTAACAAATGAATTAACATGATGGTACGTTTGCCTTCATAAATGTCGTTGCCCTGTTGATTTTTTTGACCGGCAAAATCGGAAGTTAAATCTAAAAGATCGTCAACAATTTGAAAAGAACGACCAAGTAAAATTCCAAATTTATAAATTGATTCTAATTGAGAATCAGTGGCGCCGGCCAAAATAGCACCAAGCCGCATTGGACCAGCAATGGTGTAATAACCAGTTTTACTTTCGAGGATTAATAATATATCATCTTGGGTCAAATCGAAACGATTATCTTGAGTCCACTTAATTTCAATGGTTTGTCCCAAAATGGTGCGATTGAGCATGTAAAAAAATTCGTCTTGGATTTTTTGAGCAATTTTGGGATCTAAAATTGAATAATTTTGGGATAAAACTTGCCACATTAAGGCGTGAAGAGCATCTCCAGCATTAATAGCTAATTCATTGCCATAAATTTTTTGAAGGGCTGGTTGGCTGCGACGTTGAAGTGATTGATCTTCAACATCATCGTGAATTAAAATCCAATCTTCAGAAATTTGCATGGCAGCGGCGGTTGGTAAGGATTTATTTAAATCAAAACCAAGAGATTGGGCGGTTAACATAACAAGATTGGGACGAAAATATTTACCCTTTCTTTGGGGGTAATCTGAGACTATTTGAAAATGGAAATCTGAAAGAAATTGGTATTTTGATTTTATTTGGCAAAATTCTGGATGATTTTTAATTAGATTGAGATATTTTTCAATTTCGGGCCACAAAATATTTTTGTTTTTAATTAAAACATCAACGGCATTTATTTTTTTCATGAAATTTTTTCAATGGGTAATTCGATAGGGTTGGGTTTAGATGTTTTTCTGACGAGACGATCGAAAGTTAGCGGTGAAATGAAATAAATAAATTCAAATGAAAGTACAGATAAATCGTGAGAGCAAGGCATGAGGCGGGTGACCCAAATGGTAAAAAGAGAAAGGAGTAGACCATTTTGAGCACTTTTTTGAAGATGTTGACGAGTAACTTTTTGAATGGTTTCTTCGGGAATATTGTTGAGTCTAGCTTCAGCGCTTAATTCACGATTACTTTTGATGCCAGAAGAAATGGTGGCAATAAAAGTACAAATGGCAGTGATGATGTTGAAGCCATTATTTTGCTTAGTTAAATCGGCCGAAAGAATAATTATTTCGCCAGCAGTGGGAATGTGGCGAAAAACAAAAAGGGAGATTAAAAAAAGAGTGCCAATGAAACTGCTGATAAAAATTAAAAGATTGTTGTATCGGATACGAATATTTAGGATTGATTTATTTTTTGATAAAAATCGACGAAGGAAAAGCCAAAGAAAACGAAGAACGACAAAAAATCCTAATAAAACGCCCCAGATAGTAAAAATAGTTTGCCAACTTAAAGCCGTGGTTTTTAGAACATGAATCCAAGGAAATTTAAAAATGGTTCCCTGGAGGGGATATTCGGGATAAGGAATGAAATCGTAAAGAAATTTACTGGCATCAATGGGGTGATGATAAAAGTCCATGAAGAAAATACGACCGACTGAAAAGAAAGCTAAAGCTAATAAAATAAAATTAAGAGTGTGAAAAACAACAGACCAACTACCACTTTTAATTTGGCGAGTAAGTAAAATTTGTTGATTATCCCCTTTAGTTTTTTCTAATTCTTTTTCAAATTCTTTTAGATCTGGCTTGAGGTTTTCATTAATAATTCTAAATGGTAAAAAAATTAAGGTTTGAACCACACCAACAAAAATAATAGAAATCCAAGTACTTTTGGTTAAAAAATAAAGACCAAAAAAAAGACTGGCGTAGAAACGAAAACTGCCACCACGAAAAAACCAAACAAGAACAATTACTAAAAAAATCAAAAAGAAAAAAGTGATTAAGGGTAGACGTTGTTTACTGTTGTCTATTTTACGAACATGAGCAAATGATGTTTGATCGGTTTGAATCATTGTCTTAATTATACAATTTAACTTATACTGTATGTATGGCTGAAAATAAAGAAATAATAAGAAGTCAAAATGAGCAAATAGTCAGACAACCGACTGAAAGACCAACTGAAGTAATGAGGGACTTACAAAAGGAAAGAGAAATAATTGTCCCAAGAGAAGTTAAAAATTGGATGGAAAAAGTGGAAGAAGACATTGCTACCGATGATTCGGTTTTACAACCAATTGCCACAGTAACACCAAAAATTACATTACCAACAAACAGACAAAATTTTTCTGATGGATTTAATAAAACTGTTGGAGATGCCGGAAGATGGTTGTCGGAATTTGTGTTTAGATTGATTAAAAGAAACAAAGGTAATGTAAAATTTAAAGAGGAATGAATGAAAGTTTGATAGCTCAACAAATAAGTGGTTTTTTGGTAACACTATTGATAATAGTGATTATTTTGCTGGTATTAGCGCTTTTGGGTTTTGTTTTTTTAATGTGGTGGAAATGGAAAGACAGAGAGGAAAAATCGTTAAAATTGGTGACTTTATTGGTGGCAGTGCCTCAGGATAATGAAGTAAAGATTGATGCTTGCGAACAAATTATTAATTCGATTTCTAGTATTTATAAGTCAGCGAAAATAAAAATTTTTCAACCTTGGATAGCTCAACCAAGTATGTCTTTGGAAATTATTGGAACTCATGATGATATTAAGTTTTATATTTCTGTTCCGGAAAAATATCAGGATTTAATTGAAAAACAAATATATAGTGTTTATGCCGGATCGGATATTAAGGTCGTAGAAGAGCCAAATATTTATACAAGCGATGGTAAAGTGGAATATTTGTGGCTGGCTTTGAAAAAATCGCCACATTCCCCACTTAAAACTTACAAAGAAATAGCAACCGACCCGTTGGCGGCAATAACCTCGACTTTGTCTAAGTTGGATGAAAAAGAAACAGTGGCAATTCAATTAGTGTTGTCACCAACTGGTGGGGAATGGGCTAGGGTTGGCCGAAGCTTCATTAGTAATACTAAGAAAAGTGAATCTAATCCAGAAAAGGCTTCTTATAAAATTGACGCTAAACAATTGGAGTCGATTGAACAAAAAACCAGTAAACATGGGTTTGAAGTGACAATAAGAGTAATGGCAGTGGCTCCAAGTAAGGAAATTGCAAAGATGAATATTGCCAATATTAAGGCTTGTTTTGGACAATTTGAATCACCATGGAATAAATTTACTAGTAAAAAAATAAGATTAAAATCGATGTTTATGATGGATTTTATTTATAAATATCCAGTGTTAATGTGGTTTAGAAACAAGACTATTTTGTCGTCTGATGAGATTGCGGGAATATTTCATTTTCCCAATAAATCAATTGAAACACCAAATATTTATTGGTTAAAGGCAAAAAAAGCACCAGCGCCAACTGATTCGCCGCAAGAAGGGCTTTATATTGGAGATAATTTGTATCGCGGGGTCGATAAAAAGTTTTGTATGACAACGGCTGATCGTCAAAGACATTTTTATATTGTGGGACAAACAGGTGTGGGTAAATCTTGGCTGTTGGCTGATATGGCATTGCAAGATATTAAGGCTGGACACGGAGTTTGTTTTATTGATCCTCATGATACTTATGAAAGTATTTTGGAAAGAATTCCACCGGAGAGAATTGAAGATGTAATTTATTTTGATCCATCTCAAGTTGAAAGACCAATGGGTTTTAATGTGATGGAATGCGATCGTGAGGACCAAAAGGATTTTGTGACTAGTTCGATAATTAATTTAATGTATAAGCTTTATGATCCTTACAAGACGGGAATTATAGGTCCGCGGTTTGAACATGCAATTAGAAATATAATGCTGACGGTAATGATTGAACCAGGAGCAACATTTATTGAAGTGGTCCGTTGTTTAACTGATCAAAGTTATGTTCAAGAATTGTTACCAAAGATAAAAGATCCAATGGTAAAACGATATTGGACTGATCAAATTGCCCAAACATCGGATTTTCATAAATCAGAAGTATTGGATTACATAGTGTCAAAATTTGGTCGATTTATTACTAACACCATGATGAGAAATATTATTGGACAATCGACTTCGTCTTTTAATTTTAGAAAAGCCATGGATGAGGGGAAAATTTTGATAATTAATTT